>Ga0105245_10002414_pt1 | contig 16911 bp, 15 predicted proteins | sample KBSM54metaG_FD_81523 | JGI IMG/M metagenome (GOLD analysis project Ga0105245, IMG submission 81523) | Miscanthus rhizosphere microbial communities from Kellogg Biological Station, Michigan, USA - KBS M5-4 metaG | ecosystem: Host-associated > Plants > Roots > Rhizosphere > Soil | place...
GCCACGTACTCCTTTAGTATCGATGGAGCGAATGGGCGAAAGCTTTCGCGTCGTTTTATCTTCAGATTTAGAATATCTTTCATATCCGCGCGGCGCGGATCGCAGACGATCGATCGATTGCCGAGCGCGCGCGGACCCCACTCCATCCGTCCCTGAAACCAGCCGACTACGTTGCCCTTCGCGATCTGCGCGGCGGTGCGTTTGCAGAGCTCGCGCTCGTCGCGCACCCGCTGCATCGTGCATCGCGCGGCGTCGAGATCGTTGCGGCGTAGCTCGACGGCGTCGTCGATGTCGTTGTCGTCGTAGGCCGGTCCCCAATACGCGTCGTCCATCACGAACGATCGCGCGTTGCCGAGGATCTCGTTCCAGACCCAGTACGCGGCGCCGATCGCACCGCCGGCGTCGCCGGCCGCGGCTTGAATGTACACATCGCGAAATGGCGAACGATCGAAGATCAAACCGTTCGCGACGCTGTTGTAGCCGCAGCCGCCCGCGACACAGAGCTTCGTCAGGCCGGTCGTTTCGTGCAGATTGTTGACGAGCGCGAAGAACGCTTCCTCGAACATCGCCTGCATCGACGCCGCGATGTTCTTGTGATGATCCTCGAGCGGATCCTGCGGAGCGCGCGCGGGACCGAGGAGATCGATGAGCTGCGGCGAATAGATCGCGCCGATCGTCGGCGATCCGCCTTCCCACACCATGTCCAGCCCCGCGGAGTGATGCGTGAAGTAGTCGAGATTCAGCTCGAATCCCTTTTTCTTCACGCGCACGATCTCGCGCATCTTCTCCATCAGCGTCGCCTTGCCGTATGGCGCGAGTCCCATCACTTTGTATTCGTCGCCGTAATGCGGGAAGCCGAGGTATTGCGTGATCGCGGTGTAGAAGATGCCGAGCGAGTGCGGGAAACCGACTTCGCCCATGACCTCGATCGACTTACCGCGGCCGGCGCCCCACATCGAGCTGACGAAGTCGCCGAAGCCGTCGACCGACAGCACCGCGGCGTCGTCGAACGGCGCGACGAAAAACGCGGAGCCGAGGTGCGCGCGATGATGCTCGATGTTGTGCAGCTTCGGATTGAGCGCGTCGAGCTTGAACTCGCGCGCGATCTCGCTGCGCAGATCGCCGATCTTCGATCGATTCACGAGGCGGCGCTTGATCGCGGCGAGCGATGGATGCTGCGTGACGATGAACTTGATCCGCTGCAGCAGCCGCGCTTTCGGATCGCGATTGACGGCGATGTGATCGACGTCGTTGAGCGTCACACCGGCTTCGTCGAGGCAGTAGCGAATCGCGGCGGAGGGAAAACCCGCCCAGTGCTTGATGCGGCGAAATCGCTCTTCTTCTGCGGCGGCGACGAGCTTGCCGTCCGCGACGAGAGCCGCGGACGCGTCGGCGTGGTGGGCGTTAATTCCTAAAATCAGTGACACTATCTGCCGCCGTGCGCGTGGTGTTCGTCAATCGCTACTTCCATCCCGATCATTCTGCAACAAGTCAGATTGTGTCGGACCTCGCCTTTCATCTCGCCGCGCGCGGATGGAGCGTCGGCGCGATCACGTCGCGGCAGCGTTACGACGATGCGGGCGCGCAGCTCGCGGCGCGCGAGAACGTGAGCGGCGTCGACATTCATCGCGTCTGGTCCTCGCGCTTCGGCCGTCATTTTCTTCCGGGACGCTTTCTCGACTACGCGACGTTCTACGTCAGCGCGTTCTTCGCCATGCGCGCGGAACGCGACGCCATCATCGTTGCGAAAACCGATCCGCCGTTGTTGTCGGTCGTGGCGGCACTCGCTTCGCGGCGGCAAATCAACTGGCTGCAGGATCTGTTTCCCGAGGTGGCGACCGCGTTGGGGATTCGGGTGCCGAAATTCGTGAAGCGGATTCGCGACTGGTCGCTGCGCCACGCGCGGTGGAATGTCGCGATCGGGAGTCTGATGGCAAAGCGGATCGGCGGACGCGTTGTCGTGCGGCACAACTGGGCAGACGAGAATCTGCATCCGGTCGCCCGCGATCCGAACCTTCCCTTCACCGTCGCCTACTCCGGCAACCTCGGACGCGCGCACGAATTCGGCACGATGCTCGATGCGATGCACACGTTGCCGGAGGTGCGCTTCGTGATCGTCGGCGCGGGCGCGCAGCTCGCACGCGTTCGCGCCAGCGCGCCGGCGAACGCGGTGTTTCATCCGTACGCGCCGCGCGAGTACTTGAGCGAGTCGCTGTCGGCGGCGGACATCCATCTGGTCACGCTGCAGCCGCGGCTCGAGGGGTTGATCGTGCCGAGCAAGTTCTACGGAATCATCGCGGTCGCGCGGCCAGTGATCTTCATCGGCGCGGCGGATGGTGAGATCGCGCAGCTGATCAACGAAAGCCAATGTGGTTACGTCGTCGAGCCGGGCGACACCGAAACGCTCGTCGCGCGCATTCGCCATCTCGCTTCGCATCGCGACGAGGCGGAAGCGATGGGCCGTCGCGGACGCGCGCTGTACGAGGCGCGTTTCGCGCCGCCGATTGCGCTCGCGGCGTGGGAGCGCATACTCGCCGAGGTGGCGAATGAGTGAGCGATTCGGCCGCATCGGTTTTTTGCTTCTCGCTGGAGCAATGCTGCTCGCGCTCGTCTGGGCGCTGTCCTGGCGTCCGCACTCAAAGCGTGTCGGTGACGCGAAAGCGCTCGCTGCATGGATCGAGACGCATCCGGCCGACGGCGACGCCGCAAACGATCTGACCGAAGCGGCGCTCGACTCCGATATTGCGAAGCGCGTCGAGTTGTGGCGTGCGGCGCATGAGCACGCAAAGTCGCTCGATCCGCGGCGATCGATCGCGCGCATCGCGTTCGTGCGCAGCGCGTTCTTTCACTGGTCGGAGCTCGCGGAGAGCGACAGGCAGATGGTGCTGAGCGAAGTCGCGCCACTGTTGCACGATCCGCCGACGTTCCGCTCGCTAGCGCCGGCGATCTGGCGGCTCACGCACAATTTCGCGTTTCTGCGCGGAGCGGCGGGCAAGGATTACTCCTCGATCGCGATGCTGCGCGACATCGCTGCGACGAACGGACGTTTCGACGATTACAAAGCGCTGCGCGACGATGCCACACGCGCGCGCCTCGCCGCATTCGCGTCGCGGAATCGCGAGAGCGATCCCATCGACTTTGTCCGCGACTGCACGACCGAAGACCAGCCGCTGATCGAGGCGATCCTCACGGATCTTCACGATCATCCGATCGACAAACGGCCCGCGACGCCGCAGAGCGCGGAGCGGCTGATCGACTACGCGATTCGTCACGGCGTCGGCCCGCTCGACGGCCTCGAGTTTTTAGGGCGCGATTCCGGCGGGATCGCGACGCCCTTGCGCGCGCGGCTCGCCATCGCCCTCGGCGACGTGAAGCGCGCGAACCTCATCGAGACCGGCGCCGGAATCGACAACTCGCCGATCTGGGCGGATTACTACGCCGAACGCGCTGCCTACGAGCGCGCGCACGGCGAGGCAACGCTCGCCGCGTCCTACTCACAACGCGCAGCGGTTAGCCGCAAACCGCTGACCGACTGGAGCGGTAACTGCGGCGCCGACATCTGCACGAGCGCGCACAAACGGATCACGATCGAGCAGCCGCACGCATACGCGATCACGCTCGCGCGCGTTGCCGGCGATGAAGTCGATCCGTACGCCGAGGTCTATGTCGACGACGCGCGCTTCGGTGAAGGAGCGATCGCGAGCGAGCAGACGTTCACGACGCCGCCGCTGTTGCCGGGCGACCATCGAATCGATGTTCGCCTCGTGAATCCGTTCACGCGAAACCTGGCACAGCGTCGGGCAAAGGTTCTTCGCGAGTCGATCCTTTAGCGCGCATCGCCGCGCACGCTCCGACGATCGCCGCCAGCGTCGCCGCATTCGCGGGAATGAAGAAGTTGAAGTCGAAGAGTGCGTGCGTCATGGCGATGAAGATGCTCCACAGCGCCGCCACTTCGAACGCGCGCCGACGCCAGCTTCCGCTCTCGCGCGGACGGCGGATGACGTCGCGAATGAGGTGAGTCAATCCCGCGAAGAGTGCTCCGACGGCAACGCAGAAACCGAGAATGCCGGTCGTGGCGAGGACTTCCATGTAGTCGTCATGCGCGTGTTCGTACGTATGTTCGAAATCGGTTGATTGCGCCGTCGACACAACGTCGCCAAACGCGCCGAAGCCGCAGCCGATGAGCGGAAACTGTCGCCAGATCTCGAACGCCGCCTTGAATCCGGTGGTGCGGCCGACGAGCGTGGCGCGCTGCTCTTCGTTCGGATCGAAGCGCGCCACCGTTCGCTGGTAGCCGAGAAAGAAGACGAGCGAGACGATGATCGCGATGAGGATAACGATGCCGGCGACGGCGCCCGCGCCGGTGCGGCCGCGACGGCGCGCGAGGTCGCGGTTGCGCATGACGTCTGGATGCCGCTCGCGTTTTGCGACGATGATGGCGATGACGACAAACCCTCCGAGCGTCGCTGCGAGCGCGCCGCGCGACTGCGCGAGGAGAATGCCGGCGACGCATCCTACGAACGCCAGGATCGCCGCGCTCAGCATCGGCAGCGATTTCTCGAACAGCAGCACGATGCGCCGCTGCAACGACATCGTCGTCGCTCCGGTCTGCCGCCACGCCAGCGCGGCGATGAACATCGTGAACGGAATCGCCAGCGCGACGTAGTGCGCGAAGTGATTCGGATTCACGAACGTGCCGGTGACGCGGTTGAAGATCAGGTGATTCACCCATCCCCAGATCGCGTAGCGCCGCAGCGCCGCTTCGCGAACACCGTAGAGCGTCTCGAAGATCGCGACGATCGCCAGCGTCGCGGCGAACCCGAGGCGTCGTGCATTCGTGGTGATCAGCAGCGCGGCGGCTTGCATCGTCGCGAAGAGCGCGATCAAGCGAAGCAACTCGCGCCGCGTCGCGATCGGATCGATGCTGATCGGATGCGCAATGGCGACGCGCACACCGCCGAGTGACGCGATGCGGTCGGCTGCGCTCCAGATCGTGTTCGAATGAGGAGAGAGGACGCCGAGGATCGCACGCGGCACCGGTACGAGTTGCAGCGCGACGACGGCGATGAACAGCAACGCTCCCGCCGTCCAAACGCGATAAGGAAACGTGAAGTGCGGGACGACGCGATCGCGAGCTCGCAGAAGCGCGGCAGCCGCGCAGAGGACGAGCGGCGGAATGATGAGCGGCCGGAATGCAGCGTCGACATTCGAGCCGAACGGCATCGGCACCCACGCGAGATACACGAGGAGCACGACGACGCAGAGACGCTCGATCACGATGCGAGCATTGTAGGGGGCACGCGCTCCGCCGGACGCGGCGTGTTAAACTTCAAAGACCCCCAATCAAAAAGCAAGGGGAGGGACTGTGCGCGGAATCTCCAAAGTCGCGGCTATCGTCGCGATCATTGCAGTAACTTTGGCCGCCGAGGCCCAGGAAGGGTTGCGCGATCGCGATCCCGTGCTCGAAGGCGCGAAAAAGATCGCCAGCGATCTGCAAGCGGCCTCGTATCACTCCGGCGCGTGGTATCTCCTTTCGCGCTTCCAGATCGCCGACCTCGGATACGGCCAGCAGTACTACTCGCAAACCGGCGAATCGAACAGCGGCATCTCGATCGCCGCGAGCGCGCCGCAGCGGCTCTACTACGTGCCGTCGCGCCGCGTCGTTCTCTCCGCTCAAGCAACTCCGCAATACGCTTTCATCCAGCAGGGCGGCGTGAAAAACCAGTTCGGTTTCAGCGCGCGCGGCGACGCGGAGCTGATCTTCAATCACATCTTCGCGGACTTCTACGTGAGCGGCGCGAACGAACTTCGCCCGCAGCCGGGCGAGATCAATCGCGTGCTCACGATCAAAGAGCGCGAGACCGGCGTGAGCGGCGAGCTGAAATACTCGAGCCGCACCAGCGCGCTTTTTTCCGCGCGCTTTCGAAACGCCGACTATCCGCTCGATCGCCTGCAGCCGGAGAAAGATCGCGATCTTCTGCTCAACCTCGATCGCTCCGAGCACAACTACCGGATCAGCGCGTTGAACAAGACGTTCCCGCTGACGTCGCTTCTCGTCGCGGCCGAGCACAGCATCTACTCGTTCAAGCACGCGTCGCAGCGCGATGCGACGCGCGACTATGTCGGCGCCGGCTTCGTCCTCGACAACGGCGACGGCGTGCTGCGCGTCGAAGCAGGACCGGGACATCTGACGTTCAAGACGCCGGGACAGAAAGAGTTCAGCGGTCTCTTCGTGAACGGCTCGGCGAGTCATCGAGTCGGCCAGCGGTGGCGCATCGGCGCGACCGCGCAGCGCGACCTCGACTTCTCGATCTACGGCAACAACAACTACTACATCGTCGACCGAGTCGGTGCTTCAGCGGACTGGGCTGCAACACGCAGACTCACCGTGCGGCTTCTGAGCGAAGCCGGGCGCGACACTTACGACGTTCCTGTCAACGGACAACCCCTCCGGCGCGATCGAATCACCTGGAACGCGATTGGCTGGAACTACTCGCTCCGCCGTCTGCGCGGCGGGTTCGATGTCGGCTACTACGATCGGACCACGAACGTAGCCGACGCCGAGAAGTCCAATGGAATACGGACCGTCATTCATTTGTCGTTCACGCCGTAGGTTAATGTAAATAACCATCGTCATCTCAGCGACTTTAGCGTTTCTTTAACGGCGACGCGGACAGCGAGGTGACGAACGGGCAGTACTGTGATCGTCGGTCTGATAGTCCAAGGTTGAACGTCATGGTCGGCCGTTGCCCCGGAAATGGGGCAGCGGCTGCCCGCATTTCGGGGATTCGATGAGACGAAATCTATTCGCAGCGCTTTTTGCACTCGCCCTCGCGGGCGTCGTCAACGCTCAGGACCTGCCGATCACGTCGAATTCTCGCGTTGGTCCTCGGGACATCCTGGAAATCAAAGTCGTTCAGGACGAGAAGCTGAACACACGCGCCACCGTGAGCGACGACGGACAGATCACCATGCCGCAAGTCGGCAAGATCGACGTCAGCGGCCTCTCGCCGCGCGAAGTCGAGCAGCGCGTCAAGTCGATCCTCGAAGCGCACTACCTCACGCACGCGGACGTTTCCGCACAGATCGTGGAGTTCGGGAACAAGCCGATCTCGGTCGTCGGCGCGGTCACGCATCCGGGCAGCATCGGCACGAGCGGCAACATGACGCTCATCCAGGCAATCACGCAGGCCGGCGGACTCGCGCCGGGCTACGGCAGAACGCTGTACGTGCTTCGCACGGGACAGAACGGATTGACCGAGCAGCTCACAATCGACGTCGAGGATCTCCTCGTCACCGGCAATCCTGATCTCAACATTCCGCTCGCTCCGAACGACGTCATCAACGTTCCGATGGAAGTGCCGATGACGGTCTATGTTTTCGGCGAAGTCACGCATCCGGGACCGGTGCAGTTGAAGCGCTCGCAGAATCCGACCCTGTTGCAGGCGATCGCCGGCGCCGGCGGACCGACCGACCGCGCATCGAAAAACGCCATCGTGAAGCGCACGGTCAACGGCAAGTCGACGATGATCCGGGTGAACTACAAGAAGCTCGCGGAAGGAAGCGATCCGGACCTGCCGCTGCTGGATGGCGATACCATTTACCTGAAGGAAAGCTTCCTCTAGGAGGCGGACCTGTCATCCTGAGCCGGCGCAGTACGGCGAAGGACCCGTCTCCAATGAAGCGGTTCCTTCGGCGTCTTCGCGCCTCAGGATGACAAGGCAGGCACCATGGATCTGAACAACAGCCAGGAAGTTCATCTCTCTCACTACTGGAACATCATCTACAAACGCTGGAAGATCGCTCTGGCGATCCTCGCGGTGGTGATGGCCGGGACGTTTCTGGCGAGCTACCTCTCGCAGCCGCTCTATCGCTCCCAAGTCGAGATTCAGATCGAGCGCGAGAATCCGAACCAGATGACCGTCGAGGATCTCTTCGGCATCGAGTTCAACGATCAGGAGTTCATGCAGACGCAGTACGTGCTGCTGAAGAGCCGCGGTCTCGCCGATCGCGTCATTCGCGAGCACAGCCTGCTGAACGATGCCGACTTTTATCCGCCCGGCATCAAGGGCAAGACACCGGCGGAGATCGACAAGATTCGTGAGTCGATGATCGGTGCGGTCATCGGCGGCATCACGGTGACGCCGGTGCGCAACACGTCGCTCGTCGACATCGCATACATCGCGTCGACGCCGCGGCTCGCGCAGAAGATGGCCGAGGCGGTGGCGGATTCGTACATGCGCCAGAACGTCGAGAACAAGCTCGACGCCGTGCGCCAGGCCAGCGAGTTCCTCACGCGCCAGATCGCGCAGGTGAAGAACGAGATCGACGCCGCGCAGGAAGAGCTGAACAAGTACGGCGAGACCAAAGACATCATCTCGACCGCGGACGCCAGCAACGTCACGATGGTCAAGCTCAATCAACTCAACGCCGACCTCACCGCCGCGCAGAACGACCGGATTCAGAAGCAGGCAGCGTTCGAAGCGGTGAACCGCGCCTCGGCGGAAGCGATTGCCGGAACGGACATGGTCGTGCAGCAGATCTCGCAGGAGCTCGCCGCTTCCGAGCGCGAGTACGCGCAGAAGTTGAGCGTCTATCGTCCCGAGAATCCGGATATGCAGGCGCTCAAGACGAAGATCGAGAAGACGAAGCTGTCGCGCCAGTTCGCGTTGTCACAGGCCTACAACCAACGCAAGGAAGCAGCGCGCTCCGAGATGCTCGCCTCCGAGTCGCGCGAGTCGTCGATGCGCTCGGCGTACGAGCAGCAAAAGCGCGAGGCGATGAAGTTCAACGCCAACGCCACGACTTGGACCGACCTGCGCGGACAGATCGAAGGAAAGCGCACGCTCCTCGATCAGCTCACGAAGCGCCTCAACGAAACCGAAGTCACATCGCGTCTGCGCGGCTCGAACACATCGAACATTCACTGGGTCGATCACGCGGAGCTGCCTGCGGCGCGCTTCAACGTGACGATGAAGCGCTATCTCCAGAGCGCCTTCCCGCTCGGCGTCATCCTTGGACTCGCGGCGATCTTCTTCCTCGAGTACATGGATCGCTCGATCAAGACGCCGGAGGAGCTCGAGCGCGTGACGAAGTTCGCGTCGCTCGGCGTCATCCCGGCCGCGAACTCCGTCAATCGCGCCGAGTACGGCTATGCGTACACATCGCGCGGAGAACCGAAGCTTCGCGCCGTCGAACCCGACACCGCAGCAAGCGCACAAGTCGAACTGATTCCGTTTACCGAGTCGCGCTCGCCGATTTCCGAGGCGTACCGCGCGTTCCGCACGTCGCTGCTGCTTGCGTCAGCCAGCTCGCCGAAAGTCATCGTCATCACGTCGACGTTCGCGCGCGAAGGAAAGACGACGACCTCGGTCAACCTCGCGACCGTTCTCGCGCAGATGGGCAAGCCTGTGCTGCTCGTCGACGCCGACCTTCGCCGTCCGCGTCTGCAGAAAGTCTTCCGCGACAAGATGAACATCGGCCTGGTGAACTACCTCGCCGCGAACACGCCGATCGACGGCGTCGTGCAAGCCACCGAAGTGCCGAACCTCTCCGTCGTTCTGTCGGGTCCAACGCCGCCGAATCCATCGGAGCTTCTCGCGTCCGATCGCATGAAGCATCTCATCGAAGAGATGCGCGGCCGCTACGCGTACGTGATCTTCGACTCGCCGCCGGTGATGGCGGTGACCGATGCGATCGTGCTCGCCGCGAATGCCGACGGCGTCGTGCTCACCGTGCATGGCGGCCAGACGCCGCGCGATCTCGTGCAGCGCGCGGCGGAACGCCTGCGCCAGAGCAACATCCCCGTCCTCGGCGCACTGCTCAACAACCTCGATCTTCAGCAGTACGGCTACACGTTCAAGAAGAGCTATTACGACTATTACACGACCGAGGAATCGGAAGGGCCGAAACGGAAATCGATGTAGTGTGGGGACAGCCCACACATGATCGACATCCATCACCACTGCCTGCCGAATGTCGATGACGGACCACGCGATTTCGAGGAAGCAGTGGCGCTCTGCCGCATGGCGGCGGACGACGGCATCGACACCATCGTCGCCACGCCTCACGTTCTCCGCGGACGCTGGCAGAACACCTCGCGAGCAACACTCGAAGACATCGCCGCGAAGCTTCGCGAGCGCGTCGGCGACTCTCCTCGCATCCTCCTCGGCTCCGAGTACTTCTTCGCGCACGACGTCGCCGAAGTGCTCGCCGCCGGCAACGCCGTCATTCCACTCGCGGAGTCGCGCTACGTGCTGATCGAATTCGCCGCGCACGCGGTTCCTCCATTCGTCGATCAGCCGTTTTACCGGTTGCAGCTCGATGGCTGGACGCCCGTGATCGCGCATCCGGAACGCAACGCCGTTTTCCAGTCGAAGCCGGAGCTCCTCGCCTCGCTCGTCCGCCTCGGCGCAAAGGCGCAAGTCACGGCCGCGAGTCTCCTCGGCGATTTCGGCAGCGAGGCGCGCACAGCCGCGCTCGACTGGATCACGTCCGGCCTCGCGCATTTCGTCGCCAGCGACGCGCACAACCTCCGCAAGCGTCCGCCTCGCATGACCGCGGCGCTCGCGCTCGTCCGCGAAATCGCCGGCGAAACGGTCGCCAACGCGCTCTTCATCGACAACCCTCGCGCGGTCATCGAGGCGCGCGCTCTCCCCTACGATCCGGAACCGCATCTGTCCCAGCCCAAACGTGGATTACTGGGGCGCGTGACGGGGTTCTTCAAACAGCGTAAACTCTGACGGGATAAACAAATGAAACGCACAGCACTCGTTCTCGCCGTCTCGATGATGTTTCCCACGGGCGCGGTTTTCGCGCAGGGCAACGCCATCGACCACACTCCGACCGGCTGCATTCGCGCGGGCGCCTCGCCCCTGCTGCAGTTGAACGTCGACCCGAAGGGCGAGCTGCGCGCTTACTTCCGCCGCGTCAACACCACGGACTGGTGCTCGGTCGAGGGCAAAAACCTCGGACCGCTCTCGCAGGTCGTGATGCCGAAGTTCGAGCTCGGCGACGAGATCGAATACTTCTTCGTCGTGCTCAACGGAAGCAAAGTCGTCGCGAAGAGCCCGCGCGTGTATCGCGCGAAAGCGACGGACGGATGCGACGGCAACATCGCACGTCACATGCTCGACGTGCAGATCGACTGCTCGCGTCTCGATGACGTCGTGCCGGCGGGGATGGAAGCAGGCTTCGCGCTTCCGATCATCGCGACCGCGCCGTCTTCGCCTTCGTCGCCGACTCAATAACGGCGCGCGACGATCTCCAGAACGCCTGGAGTGATCAGGACCGTACGCTCGTCCTTGGCGCGCGCCGCGAAGTCGTTCGCTGTCTCTCTCGCTGCCTCCTCACTCATTCGTCCGAGTTCCACGAGTCGCGCGAGACCGACCTTCACGAACGTTTCCGGCCATTGCCAGATGAAGCTGCGCGGCTGAACGGCATCGACGATCGGATGCATTCGCAGAAGCTGCATTCCATCGTCTGCGAGCCACGCGGGTAGATCGAGCGCGATGTCCGGTTCGCCGCCGTCCGCTCGCCAACTCTCCATCACTGTCGCGACGAACTTCTCGAACGGCTCCGAGCGCGGCGCGAGACGCCACGTCGAGTAATCGAAGTACTCGTGAATCACGATCGTGGCGCCCGGCTTCAGCCGCGCGACGATTCTGCGGAGCAGATCCTTCGGATTCTTCACGAACGCGAACACCCAGCGAATCCACGCGCCGTCCGCTTCGACGTCCGGCAGCTCGTCTTCATTCAGATCGCGCTCGAACGTCTCGATGCGGCGATGTCCCGCGTTCGCCTCGAGCACATCGAGAAAACGGCGGGAGCGGTCGATGGCGACGACGCGGCCGGCTGGTCCAACGACGTCGGCGAGATCGAGCGTCGCGCAGCCGGGACCGCAGCCGACGTCCAGAATCGTCTGCCCCGCGGTGAAGCCCGCGTTCGTCCATGCGCTGAGAGCGCGCGGCCGCCATACGTTGTGCTGCAGGCGGAGCCGCGCGATCTCTTCGTCGTGCGTACCGAGGATGTAGTCGCGGTCTTGACTCATGTTCACAGAACACGCGTCGAGACCGCCGCGTTCGTTACAAATCAGTGAGCGCGCGCTTTTTTCACTTCTTCTGTGAGCGCGGGGAGAATCTGGAACAGGTCTCCGACGATGCCGAGGTCCGCGACGCGGAAGATCGGCGCTTCGGGATCCTTGTTGATCGCCACGATGTGCTTCGATGACGACATGCCGGCGAGATGCTGGATCGCGCCGGAGATCCCCGCGGCAATGTAGAGATTCGGACTGACCACGCGTCCCGTTTGTCCGACCTGATGCTGGTGATCGATCCATCCGGCGTCGACCGTCGCGCGCGACGCGCCAACCGCACCGCCGATCGCGTGAGCGAGATCTTTGATGTACGAGAAGTTCTGCGCTTCCTTCAGGCCACGGCCGCCGCTGACGATGATGTCCGCCTCGGCGATCGACATCTCGCCCGCTTCGGGAACTTTCGTCTCGAGCACTTTCGATTTCGACGCCGTGTCGGCCGTGAGATCGGTGACCTGCGGATTCACGACCGCGCCTTCTTCGGCAGTGAACGCATTCGGACGCGTCGTCGCGATGGCAGGATTGCCGGAGACTTCGACTCGCGCGAAGACCTTGCCCGAATACACAGGACGCCGCGCGCGAAGTTTCCCATCGGCGAATTCGAGCTGATCGACGTCGGATGCGACGCCGACATTCAATCGCGCGGCGACGCGCGGCGCGAGATCGCGTCCGTTCGACGTTCCGCCGAACAACACGATCGATGCGCCAGACTGCTTGATCGCTTCAGCGACAGCCGCGGTGTACGGCTCCGTCGAATAATCGCCGGCGCTCGACACAAAGAGTTGCTTCACGCCGTATTTGCCGGCATCGTCCGCAACGCCGCGATCGTTCGTGAACGCCGTGAGGTCGCCGCCCGCCGCCTCGGCGAGCTTGCGTCCAATCGACAGCGCCTCGCGCGAGACCTTCTTCAGCTTTCCGTCTTTGCTTTCGGTGAAAACCAATACGCCGGCCATCAGAGTGCCTTCGCCTCCTCGGTGATGTACTTGATGATCTCTCGCGCTGCCGCGGCGGCATCGCCGCCGTCGACTTTGCGGCCGCCGCTTTTTTCCGCCGGCAGCTCGAGCGTCGTGAAGACGACACGCGAGTTGAAGACGTCGTCGTCGGTGAGGCCGAGGTCCGCGACCGACTTCGTGTCGATCGTGATCTTCTTCGCGGCCATGATGCCCTTGAGCGACGCGTAGCGCGGCTCATTCAATCCTTTTTGCGCCGTGACGACGGCGGGAAGCGACGCTTCGATGATTTCTTCAGCGCCTTCGATCTCGCGATGTGCAGTGAGCTTGCCGTCGCCGACTTCGAGATGCGTGACAACGTTCACCTGCGGATAGCCAAGGAGCTCGGCGAGCATCGGGCCGACGAGCGCGTTGTCGACGCCGACGCCCTGCTTGCCGAGGAAGATGATGTCGTGCGGCACGGTCTTGATCGCGGCGGCGAGCACTTTGGCGACGCCGAGGGAGTCGGCGTCGACGGCGTTGTCGGCTTTGACGTGAACGGCTTTCGTCGCGCCGCGCGCGAGGCACTCGCGCAGCGCCTGCGCGGCTCGCTCGGGGCCGAACGTGACGACGGTGACGTCGCCGCCGGACTTCTCTTTGAGACGAATCGCCTCTTCGAGCGCGAACTCGTCGTACGGCGAGACGATGAACTTCAATCCCGCTTCGTCGATGTGGCGCCCGTCGGCGGCAATCTTGATGCGCGATTCAGTATCGGGAACCTGGGCAATGCAGACGAGGGTATTCAAAGGACCTCCAGAAGGGCGGCAATTCTAACCGCACGGCACGAGACTCGCAAAGCCGTTCGGCACACGCAAGCGTTCAGCAAATCACAGCGTAGCCGGGAGGTCTTTGATGGCGTTCAACAACCGAGTGTCCGCAGAGGGAAACTTCGGGAATCGAGGCCGTATGCTCCGCACGCTGACTGATCTTCGCGGCCGCTCGCCGCGCGGCAACGGGAACGGCCACGGCAGCGCGAAAAATCGCCCCGCGCCGCCGGAAGCGACGAACGCCGAGAGCTTCTATTACGTGAAGCAGATGAACTCGCGGACGCCGATGGTCATCGTGATGACCGACGGCGAAGTGATCCGCGGCTGCATCGAGTGGTACGACCGCAACTGCCTGAAGGTGAATCGCGACGGCGCGCCGAACCTGCTGATTCAAAAGCACTGGATCAAGTACCTATTCAAGCAAGAGGACGAATAGAACGGGCTTGCGGCTAGCGGGCTGCGGGACATTTCCGCCTGATCGCTCCTGCCCGAATGTCCCGCTGGCCGCAGGCCGCCACCCTATACTTCGCGCGTGAAGCCGCTCGCCATCACACTCGGCGATCCCGCCGGCATCGGCGCCGAGGTTGTCGACAAAGCGCTGCGTGAGATCGACGTTCCGGCGCGGCTCTTTGGTCGCGTCGACGATCCCAAATACGGCGAGATCTCCGCAGAGAACGGCCGCGTCGCGTTGCAGGCGATCGACGATGCGCTCGACGCGATCGCTCGCGGTGAATGCAGCGCGCTGGTCACCGCGCCGATTCACAAGCAGGCGATCGCGCTCGCCGATTGTCCGTTCCCCGGTCACACGGAGCTGCTCGCCGATCGCGCGGGATTGAAGCGCTACGCGCACGACTACGCGATGTACTTCGACTCGCCGTCGCTGCGCACGGTGCTACTCACGGTGCATGAGCCGCTGCATCGCGCCATTGCGATGATCAACGCGGAAGACATCGCCGCGCTAGCGCGGCTGATGTCGCGCGAGTATGCAAAGCTCTACGGAAAAACGCCGCGCATCGGCGTCGCGGCGGTGAATCCGCACGCGAGCGACGGAGGCCGATTCGGCGACGAAGAGGAAACCATCGCGCGCGGCGTGGCGATGGCGAACGACGCCAACGTCTCCGGCCCGCATCCGGCCGACACGCTGTTTCTCGCGGCGCGCGAAGGCAAGTACGATGTGGTGCTGGCGATGTACCACGATCAGGCGCTCATTCCGGTGAAGACGCTCGACTTCGCGCATAGCGTGAACGTCACGATCGGCCTCCCCTACTTGCGCGTCTCTGTCGATCACGGCACCGCGTTCGACATCGCCGGAAAAGGGATCGCCGACGCCGCGCCGATGCGTTACGCGATCGAGTGGGCGGCGCGCCACGCGGAGAAGTTCACGCCATGAATCGCTGGGTCGTTCGCATGGTCGGCATCCTGATGCTGTTGATGTTCATGTTCATCTTCCTGCAGCTGTACAAGCAGCTCGAACAGATGCAGCGAATGCAGCAGAAGCCGGCGACGACGTCGACCACGACGTGAAGCGCAACTGGCTCGCCGTCGCGAGCATCTTCACCGTTGCCTGCGCGTGGGGCGCGACGTTCGCGCTGATCAAAGACGTCCTCCGCAGGATCGCGCCCGAGCCGTTCATCGCGTGGCGCTTCACGATCGCGGGCGTCGTGCTTCTCGCCGTCGCATTTCACAAGCGCCAGCTCGATCGAGAGCTCGTCAAGCCCGCGCTCCTCCTCGGTGCTCTCGTCTTCCTCGGTTACTGGATGCAAACGCACGGCATGGTCTACATCTCGCCGTCGCGCTCCGCGTTCCTCACCGGCTTGTACGTCGTGCTCGTGCCGTTCGCCGATCGACTGCTGCGCAAGACGCGCGTGCCGCTGCCCGCGTGGATCGGATCGCTGCTCGCGCTGATCGGCACGACGATGCTCATCGGCGGCTTCGACACGCGGCCGACGATTGGCGACGCGCTCACGCTCGCGTGTGCCGTCTGCTTCGCGCTGCACGTCGTCTACACCGCGGACTTCACGATGCGGCACTCGGCGCTCGGCCTCGCGGCGGTGCAGGTGTTCGCCGTCGGCGTGTTCGCGACTCCGCCGTCGTTCTTCGCGCCGCACAAGCCGATGACGCCGGAAGTCGCGTGGGTGATCGTCGCAACCGCGATCGTGACAACGGCCATTGCGTTCGTCGCGCTGATGTGGGGACAAGCGCGCGTGAGCGCGACCGAAGCGGCGGTCATCCTCGCTTTCGAACCGGTTGCGGCGTCTGTCACGTCGATCCTCTGGTACGGCGAGCCGCTCACGCGCTCATTCGCGATCGGCGGAACGCTGATTCTCGCGGCGATGCTCGTGTCGCAGTTGCCGTCGCGTTAAACTCCCCGCCGTGCCCCGCATTCTCGTTACCAACGACGACGGCATCTACAGCGAAGGAATCCGCAAGCTCGCGGCGGCGCTGAAGCCGCTCGGCGACATCACCATCGTCGCGCCCGACCGCGAGCAGAGCGCGGCGTCGCACGCGCTCACGCTCAATCGTCCGCTGCGTCTTCTGCAACTCGAAGCGAACGAGTGGATCGTCGACGGCACGCCAACCGACTGCGTGAACCTCGGCGTCCTCAAGCTGATGAAAGACGCGCGACCCGACGTCATCGTCTCCGGCATCAACTTCGGCCCCAACCTCGGCGACGACGTCACCTACTCCGGCACGATCTCCGCCGCGTTCGAAGGCGCGCTGCTCAACATCCCGTCGATCGCGTTCTCCGCCCTGGTCGGCGAGCACTTCTCCTTCGACCGTTGCGCGGAATTCGCGGCCGCGCTCACCCGGCGCGTCCTCGAGAGCGAGCGCGATCCCGGCATCATCCTCAACGTGAACTTCCCGGTCGGGCCGTTCAACGGCGTCAAAGTGACGAAGCTCGGCCGCCGCATCTACTCCGAAGGCATCATCGAGCGGCGCGACCCGCGCGGGCGGACGTACTACTGGATCGGCGGCGGCAAGCCGACGTGGCATCCCGGCACCGGCACCGACTTCGAAGCGGTCGAAGCCGGCTACGTGTCCGTGACGCCGCTGCATCTCGACC
>Ga0105245_10002416_pt1 | contig 16904 bp, 15 predicted proteins | sample KBSM54metaG_FD_81523 | JGI IMG/M metagenome (GOLD analysis project Ga0105245, IMG submission 81523) | Miscanthus rhizosphere microbial communities from Kellogg Biological Station, Michigan, USA - KBS M5-4 metaG | ecosystem: Host-associated > Plants > Roots > Rhizosphere > Soil | place...
CTGCTGGTCGAGTTCGACGACCGGGTGCTCCAGGTGGAGGTCGCCTTCATTGGCGCCGCGGCGCTGTTGGCGGGCTCGCTCTATGCGCTCTACAGCCGCGCCTGACATCCTCTCCCCATGGCCAAGCATCCGAACGTCGGCGACTCCGCGCCGGACTTCGACCTCGAGGGCACGAGCGGCCGCTTCAAGCTCTCGGACCACCGCGGCGAGCGGGTCATCCTCCTCTTCTATCCGGGCGACAACACGCCGGTCTGCACGCGCCAGTTCTGCTCGTACCGCGACAACGCCGAGGCGTTCGGGCAGCTCGACGCGACCGTCGTCGGGATCTCCTCGCAGGGCGTCGACTCGCACGAGAGCTTCACGGCCGAGCACGGATTGAACGTGCCGCTGCTGGCGGACGAGGGCGGCAAGGTCGCGAGGGCATACGGGGCGCACGCCCCCGTGGTGGGCACGAAGCGGGCGGCGATCATCGTGGACGAGGACGGGGTCGTCCGCTACCGGCACGATCACCTGCTCGGCCTCGACTTCCAGACGGTCGACGACCTCCGCGAGGCGCTCGACTCCGTTTCAGCCAGTGCGTGACTGACGGGTTCAGCATCCCGGCCTTCTTCAACGGGCCGCCTGAGTCGGGGAATGGCGGGTACACGTGCGGACGGGTGGCGGAGCTCGTGGGCGCCGATGTGGCGGAGGTGTCGCTGCGCTCGCCGCCGCCGCTCGACACCGAGCTTCGGGTGGTGCGCCAGGACGATCGCGTGTCGGTGCACGACGGCGAGACGCTGGTGGCCGAGGGGAAGCCCGCCGAGCTGCTGCTCGACGTCCCGGACCCGGTGCCGGCGGACGAGGTGTTCGCAGCTCAGGAGGCGGGGCGCGAGCGCTGGTCCGCCGGGCACCCGTTCCCGACCTGTCTCGTCTGCGGGCCCGGGCGTGCCGACGGCCTGGGCATCTTCCCGGCGGCGCTGCCCGGCCGTAACGGCCTGTTCGGCGCGCCGTGGACCCCGGACGATTCGCTCGAGGACGGTGACGGCCTGGTGCGGCCGGAGCTCGTGTGGGCGGCGCTCGACTGCCCGACGAGCGCGCCCGTGGGCAACTGGAGCTCGGGGCCGGCGATCGTGCTGGCCAGCTTGACCGCGCGGCTCGGTTGCCCGGTTCAGGTGGGCGAGCCGCACACGATCCTGTCGTGGAAGCTCGGCGAGGACGGCCGGAAGCGCTGGGGAGCCGCCGCGCTGTACGACTCGACCGGGACATTCACGTGCGCCTCGCGTGCGTTGTGGATCGAGTTGCGGGAGTAGGGTCCTCGCATGGCCACGCACTACCGGACCTGTCCCTTCTGCGAAGCCACGTGCGGTCTCGAGATCGAGACCGAGGGACGGAAGGTCGTGTCGGTGCGCGGCGACGCGGATGACGTCTTCAGCCAGGGATTCATCTGCCCGAAGGCGTACGGGATCAAGCAGCTGCACGAGGACCCTGACCGGCTGACGACCCCGCTGGTAAGGCGCGACGGCGAGCTCGTCGAGGCGAGCTGGGACCAGGCCTTCGAGGAGATCGACAGGCGGCTGTCGCCGATCCTCGCGGAGCACGGCAGGAACGCCGTCGCCGTCTACCTCGGCAACCCGAATGCGCACAACCTGTCGGCCATCACGCACGGCCCGGCGTGGCTGCGGGTGCTCGGCACACACAACCTCTACTCGGCGTCAACGGTCGACCAGATGCCGAAGCAGGTCTCGGCGGGCTACATGTTCGGGGCGATGCTGTCGGTGCCCATCCCCGACGTCGACCGCTGCGACCACCTCCTGCTGCTGGGCGCCAATCCGCTCGTGTCGAACGGGAGCCTCCTCACCGCGCCGAACATGCGCGGTCGCATGCGCTCGATCCGCGAGCGCGGCGGCAAGGTCGTCGTGATCGACCCGCGCCGCACGCGCACGGCGGAGGAGGCGGACGAGCACCACTTCGTCCGCCCGGGCACGGTCGCGCTGCTGCTCGCGGCGATGGCGTGCACGATCGCCGAGGAAGGGCTCGACGACGCCGGGGCGCTCGCCGAGCACGTGAACGGTCTCGACGAGGTGCGGGAGCTCGTGGGCGAGTTCACGCCCGAGGCGGTCGCGAACGCGTGCGGGATCGAGGCGGGCGAGATCCGCCGCATGGCGCGCGAGCTGGCGGCGGCCGAGCGCGCCGCCGTGTACGCGCGCATAGGGACCTGCACGCAGGAGTTCGGCACGCACGCGAGCTGGCTCGTGGACGTGCTCAACGTGCTCACGGGCAACCTCGACCGCGAGGGCGGCGCGCTCTTCCCGCGCGCGGCGGTGGGGCAGAAGAACTCGTCGGGGCCGGGCGGCGGCGGGCGCGGGGTGCGCTTCGGGCGCTGGACGAGCCGCGTGCGCGGGTTGCCCGAGTTCTTCGGCGAGCTGCCGGTCTCCGTTCTCGCCGAAGAGATCGAGACGCCCGGCGAGGGCCAGGTACGGGCGCTGGTCACGGCCGCCGGCAACCCGCTCTTCTCGACGCCCAACAGCGGCCGGCTGGAGCGCGCCGTCGAGGGGCTCGACTTCATGCTCTCGATCGACATCTACGTCAACGAGACGACCCGGCACGCGGACGTGATCCTCCCCGCGCCCGAGCCGCTCGAGAAGTCGCACTACGACGCGGCCTTCTACCAGCTGTCCACGCGCAACATCGCGAACTACTCACCGGCGGTGTTCGACCGCCAGGGGCCGGCGGAGTGGGAGATCTACATGCGCCTCGCGGGGATCATCGCCGGGCAGGGCCCCAACGGGGACGTCGGCGCCTTCGACGACATGGTGATCCAGACGCTGATCCAGCGCGAGGTCGGGCTGGAGGGCTCGCGCGTCGAGGGGCGCGATCCGGGCGAGCTGCTGGAGGCGCTCGAGCCGCGCCGCGGGCCCGACCGAGTGCTCGACTTCCTGATCCGGACCGGGCCGTACGGCGACTCGTTCGGATCGGACCCCGACGGCCTCACGCTCGAGCTGCTCGAGCAGAGTCCGCACGGGATCGACCTGGGGCCGCTCTCGCCTCGGGTTCCCGAGCTCCTGCGCACTCCCTCCGGGAAGATCGAGCTGGCGCCGGAGCCGATCGTCGCGGACATCGAGCGGCTGCGCGCCGCCATGGCGCGAGAGCGGAACGGGGGCATGATCCTGATCGGCCGCCGTCAGCTGCGCTCGAACAACTCGTGGATGCACAACCTCCCCGCGCTCGTGAAGGGCAAGGACGGCTGCACGCTCCACATCCACCCGGATGACGCCGAGCGGCTCGGGCTCGCCGACGGCGAGCAGGCTCTCGTTCGCTCGGCCGCGGGCTCGGTGGAGGCGCCCGTCGAGGTGACCGACGCGATCATGCCCGGCGTCGTCTCGATCCCGCACGGCTGGGGGCACGACGCCGCCGGCGTGCGCATGGGCGTGGCGTCGGCGCACGCGGGCGTCAACAGCAACGTGCTGGCCGACGAGTCGCAGGTCGAGCCGCTGTCCGGGAACGCGGTGCTGAACGGGATTCCGGTGGAGGTGGCGCCGGTGGCCGTAACCGAGCCGGCCACAACATAAAGGGACAGTCCCTTTAGATTGGCTGGAGCATCGATCCTCCGCAGTTCCGGCAGATCACGTTGGCGGTGTCTGACATCCGCGCGATCGTGGAGTGGGCGCCGCAGTGCGGGCACTCGGAGCGGAGCTCGAATCGGTGCAGGCACTGCAGACAGCGATAACGGCCTGGCAGGTTGGTGCCGCGCAGCCACGGCTCGCCGCAGGATGGGCACTCCGGACCGGTTGTGCTTCTTTCTTCAGTTGGAGCGGACAAGAAGTCCTCTCTGGTGGGGAGTGAAAACGCTAGCGAGTCATCCGGCCAGCCGCTCCGCGTACCCGCGGATCCAGTCCTCGGCGTCCATCGGCCGCCTCCCGGCAGGGTGCACCTCGGACAGCTCGAGCGCCCCGCCGGCCGCGCCGTAGTGCAGGCGGCCGTGCGAGACGGCGAGCTGTCCGGGCCGCAGGCCGTCGCCCGCGGCGACGGCGGCGCGATTCACGCGCAGGCGCTCGTCCCAGGGCAGCTCGACGTAGGCCCCGATGTGCGGGTGCAGCGCCCTGACCCTGCGCTCGAGCATGTCCGGGGTCAGCTCGGGGTCCAGCAGGCGATCCCCCGGCCCGATCTTCTCGGCGTAGGTGACGCCGGTGTCCGCCTGCTCCCGGAAGGCGGGCGGGAGGTCGAGCGCCTCGACCAGAAGCTCGCCGCCCAGCGACGCGAGCCGCTCGGACAGCGAGCCGAAGTCGTCCTGGGGGCGGATCGCCTCCGCGCGCTCCAGCGCGATGGGCCCGGCGTCGAGCTCCGCCGTCGGGCGCATGATCGTCACGCCCGTCTCCTCGTCGCCCGCCTCGATGGCGCGCTCGATGGGCGCCGCGCCTCGCCAGCGCGGGAGTAGCGACGGGTGCACGTTCAGCATCTCGTGCTCGGATAGGAGCGGCTCCCTGATGAGCGCGCCGTAGCCGCAGATGGCCACCGCCTCGGGGGTGGCCGCGGCGATCCGCGCGCGGGCCTCGTCGCTGTTCACGTTCTCGGGCTGGAAGAGCTCGATTCCGAGCAGGCGAGCGTTCTCCGCCACGGGCGGCGGTGCGAGCCGCCGGCCACGGCCGCGGCGGGAATCGGGGCGCGTGACCACGAGATCCGGCCGATGCGGGCTGACCGCGAGCCGGTCCAGGACCGTGGCCGCGAAGTCCGAGGTGCCGAGATAGACCGTGCGCATCAGGAGGCCACGATCACCACGTGCAGGGTCCGCGGGCCGTGAACCCCCTCGACTCGGTCGAGCTCGATGTCGGACGTGGCCGACGGACCGGCCACGAACGTGAGCGCCGCGCCCGATGCAACCGAGGTTTCCAGCACCGCAACCGCCTCGGGAACGAGACCCACGACCTGATCCTCGCGGACGACGCAGATGTGCAGGTCCGGAACGAGACTGAGCGCCCGCCTCCCCTGCCCCGGCCCTCCGTCGAGCACGAACGCGCCGGCCTCGGCGATTGCGACGGCGCACCCGGTGAGGGCGCCGTCGAGCGCGTCGAGCTCGGGCACCGAGAGCGGGGCGTCCTCGACGAGCTCGGGCGACGAGAGCGGGGCGTCATCGACGAGCTCGGGCACTGAGAGCGGCGTGCCCTCGGTCTGGCCGGTGCCGGCCACGCCCTGCTCGCCGCCCGGTCGCCAATCCTGCGGCAGATCCGCCGGAATTCCGATTCGCTCCGCGCCCGCCTGCTTCGCGATCCGCGCGACGGTCTCACCGACCTCGGCCTCGGCCACCCGATGCACCGTCGCGCGGTACTCCGCGACCCGGTCGGCGAACAGGTCGACGACCTCGTCACGCCCCCGTGCGTCCTCGGTGCGGTAGTCGCGTGGGACGTCACCCGGCGTCGCCTCGCGAAGGGCTTCGCGGATGCGGCGAAGGATGTCCGCCCGCGCGGCGCCGCTTCCAGCCGGCGCGCCGCCCGCTCCGGCGGCCTGGCTGCCCGCGCGGCCGGGAACGGTGTCTGCGTTTGCCGCGTAATGCGCGGTCAACGCAGACATGGTTCCGCGCGAGGCTCCCGCGGGGCCGCGCGTGCGGCGCCACCACTCGCGGAACGTCTCCGGTGCCGGGACGGGAAGGTCGCGTGACATCGTCCAGCCGGCCAGGGGGCCCGGCGCCCGGGGGATCGTGGGCCGGCCGCGGGCGAATGGCCGGGCGGCCGTCCGGGCGACCTTCTGTGCTCGCTCGTAGCGCTCCCGTGTCGAGAAGGTGTGGAAGAGGGCCTTCATGGTCACCCTCTCCGGATCGAGGCGCCGGCGGGACGCGACCTCGCGGGCGCGCAGGTGGGTCAGGAGGCGCGGGATCTCGATCTTGACCGGGCAGACGTCGCCGCAGGCGCCGCACAGAGAGGAGGCGTACGGCAGCGATGCCGCCGCCTCGATCCCTCGCAACTGCGGGGTCAGGATCGCTCCGATCGGGCCCGGATAGACCGACCCGTAGGCGTGCCCTCCGACCCGCGAGTACACCGGGCACACGTTCAGGCATGCGCTGCAGCGGATGCAGCGCAGCGCCTGCCGTCCGACCTCGTCGGCAAGCGCGTGGATACGACCGTTGTCGAGCAGGACGAGATGGAACTCGCGAGGCCCATCCTCGGCGCTGGTCGTTCGCGCCTCAATCCCGCTCCACACCGACGTGTACGGGTTCAGCCGCTCGCCCGTCGACGAGCGCGGCAGCAGCTGCAGGAAGACCTCCATGTCGCGCCAGCTCGGGATCACCTTCTCGATGCCCATAACCGTCACGAGCACCTCCGGGAGCGTGGTGCACATCCGGCCGTTGCCCTCCGACTCGAAGACGCAGATGCTGCCCGTCTCGGCGACCGCGAAGTTCGCGCCGCTCACCCCCATCCGAGCCGACAGGAACTTCGCGCGCAGGTGGAGCCGGGCGGCCTCGGCCAGGGCCGCAGGGTCGTCGGTCAGGTCGCGCAGCCCCAGCTCGCGCCTGAAGATCTCACGGATCTCCGCCCGGTTGCGGTGGATCGCCGGCACGAGGATGTGCGAGGGGAAGTCGTCGTCGAGCTGGATGATCAGCTCGGCGAGGTCCGTCTCCACCGCATGTATGCCAGAGGCCGCGAGCTGGGCGTTCAGCTCGATCTCGTCTGTGGCGATCGACTTCACCTTCACGACCTCGTCGATCGAGTGCGACCGTGCGATGCCGGCGACGATCGAGCTCGCTTCGATGCCGTTTTTCGCCCAGTGGACGGCACCGCCCGCAGCCCGAACCGACGACTCGAGCTGCTCGAGCATCGAGTCCAGCCGCAGCAGCGCCGAGTCCTTTATCCCCTCGCCGGCGGCCCGCAGCTCCTCCCAGTCCGGCAGCTCGTCCACGACCCGCGCGCGCTTGTCGCGGATCGTCGAGGTCGCTCGCGCCAGGTTCGCGCGCAGCTGGCTGTCCCCCAGCGCGGCGCGGGCGGCGGCCTGAAAGCCGCTCACGGCTGCCACGGCGCGTCCTCGGTCGAGGCGAGGATCTCCGCGAGGTGCACCGTCCGCACCCCGGTCCGCCCCCGGCCCAGCCCGCCGCCGATGTGCATGAGGCACGACGAGTCGACGGCGCAGACCACCTCGGCGCGCGTCTCGAGCACGCTCTTCATCTTGTCGGCCAGCATCGCCGTCGACACGTCCGCGTTCTTCACCGCGAAGGTCCCACCAAACCCGCAGCACTCGGGGGCGCCGGGCAGCTCGACCAGCTCGAGCCCACGCACGGAGGAGAGCAGGCGCAGCGGCCCGTCCCCCACCCTCAGCGCCCGCAGCGAGTGGCACGTCGGGTGGTACGTGACCCTGTGCGGGTAGTACGCGCCCACATCGTCCACGCCCAGGACCCGCACGAGGAACTCGGACAGCTCGTAGACCGGCAGCGCATCCGCGCCAAGCTGGTCGCGCACCATCCCCGCGCAGGACGCGGAGGGGGTCACCACCGCCTCGTAGCCCTCGAACACCGCGGCCAATCGCCTCGCGAGCGCCAGTCCCTCGTCGGCATACCCGCTGTTCAAGTGCATCTGGCCGCAGCAGGTCTGCTCCTCCGGGAACTCGACCTCCGCGCCGAGCCGCTCCAGCAGCCGCACGGCCGCCTGCCCCGCGGATGGATAGAGCGTGTCGCCGAGGCATGTGACGAACAGGCCGATTCGCACCTTTCAGGAGTTTCCCGGATGGGCGCAGCGGGCAACGCGCGTTTCAGAGCAACGAGGGAGGTTTTCGGTGTACACCCAGGACTTCAACCCAGTCTCGGACTCGCTCGGCCTGACGGCGATCTTCGCCGTGCTGCCCGTCGTGACGCTGTTCGTCCTGCTCGGCGGCGTGAAGATGAAGGCCCAGTGGGCCGCATTGATCTCGCTCGCCGTGGCGATGCTCGTGGCGTTGATCGTCTACGGCATGCCGGCCGGCCAGACGGCACTGTCCGCCAGCGAGGGCGCCGTGTTCGGGTTCTTCCCGATCATGTGGATCGTGATCATGGCGCTCTGGATCTACAACCTGACGGTGGAGACCGGGGACTTCGCGGTCCTCAGGCGCTCGTTCGGCGCCATCTCGGAGGACCAGCGCGTTCAGGCCGTGATTGTCGCGTTCTGCTTCGGCGCGCTGATGGAGGCACTGGCGGGCTTCGGCACGCCGGTAGCGATCAGCTCGGTGATGCTGATCGGCCTCGGCTTCCGTCCAATCAAGGCCGCTTCGCTTGCGCTGGTGGCGAACACCGCGCCCGTTGCGTTCGGCGCGATCGCGATCCCGATCGTGACGCTGTCCGAGATCACGGGGCTCGACAAGGGCGACCTCGGCGCGATGGTCGGCCGCCAGACCCCGTTCCTCGCGCTCGTCGTGCCGCTGATCCTGATCGCGATGGTCGACGGGGCACGCGGGATCCGCCAGGCATGGCCCGTGGCCGTGGTCGGCGGCCTCGCGTTCGCGTTCGGCCAGTTCGCGTGCTCCAACTTCATCTCGGTCGAGGTCACCGACATCGTGGCGTCGCTGTTCGCGACCGCCTGCATCGTCGGCCTGCTCCGGGTCTGGACGCCGGGTGAGCCGCTCATCGCGGAGGACACACGGGCGACGGGACGCTTCGACCGGCCGGCAGCGGCGGGGGCGTCGGTGCACAACCCGGTGATGGAGCGCGAGATCGCACGCCGGGACGGAACCCGCCCGGACCGGACGGCCGACGTCCTGCGCGCGTACGCGCCCTATCTGATCATCATCGCGGTGCTCTCGATCGCGCAGATCCCGGCGATCAAGAACAAGCTCGCCGAGTCGCCGTGGACGACGACGTTCGACTGGCCCGGGCTGAACGTGCAGACCCCGGACGGCGAGGCCGTGAGCAGCCAGACGTTCAACTTCAACTGGCTGCCCGCGGCGGGCACCCTGTTGCTCATATCGGGCCTTCTGACGATGGCGGTCCTCAGGGTCTCCCCGGCGCGCGCGCTGCGTGTGCTGGGTGCGACCGTGGCCAACCTCCGCTGGGCGATCGTCACGGTGATGGCCGTCCTCGCGCTGGCGTACGTGATGAACCAGTCCGGCCAGACCATCACGCTCGGCCTCTGGGCCGCGGGCGCGGGCGGCTTCTTCGCCTTCCTGTCGCCGCTGATCGGCTGGCTTGGCGTGGCCGTCACAGGCTCGGACACGTCCTCGAACGCGCTGTTCGGAGCGCTTCAGGTGACGGCCGCGAAGGACGCCGGCATCGACCAGGTGCTCCTGGCGTCAGGGAACAGCTCCGGCGGCGTGCTCGGCAAGATGATCTCGCCGCAGAACCTCGCGATCGGCGCGGCCGCGGTCGGCATGGCCGGCCAGGAGGGCGAGCTGTTCCGTAAGGTGCTCAAGTGGAGCCTGCTCCTGATTCTGGTGATGTGCGCACTCGTATACCTGCAATCGACGGCGGTGCTGGCCTGGATGGTCGTGTAGTGGCAGACGGCTCGCTCCTGGAGCGGCTGAAGCAGATAGCCGGGAGCGAGCACGTCGTCACACACGAGCGGCAGCTCGCAACCTACGAGTCGGACGGGCTACTGCAGTACGCCGCCAAGCCGCTGGCGGTGGTGCTGCCCGGCTCGGCGGAGGAGGTGGTCGCCGTCGTGCGCGCCTGCCACGAGGCCGAGACGCCTTGGGTGGCTCGAGGCGCCGGGTCCGGCCTGTCCGGGGGCGCGCTGCCAGTCGAGGAGGGCGTCCTGATCGCGCTGTCGCGGCTGCGGCGCATCCTCGAGGTCGACGTGCCGAACGGCCGTGTGCTCGTCGAGCCGGGCGTGACGAACATCGCGGTCTCACAGGCCGTCGGGCCCACGCATTTCTTCCCGCCCGACCCCTCGAGCCAGATCGTCTGCACGATCGGCGGCAACGTGGCCGAGAACTCGGGCGGCGCCCACTGCTTCAAGTACGGGTTCACCACCAACTACGTGACCGGCCTCGAGGTGGTGCTGCCGGACGGCACCGAGGTCACGCTCGGCGGCCCGGAGCTGGACCAGCCGGGCTACGACCTCGTGGGCGCGTTCGTGGGCTCGGAGGGCACACTCGGCATCGCGACCAGGATCTGGCTGCGCGTGATCCCGAAGCCCGAGGCGGTCCGCACGCTGGTGGCCTTCTTCGACTCGACCGTGCACGCCGGCGAGGTCGTGTCGAAGATCGTGTCCGAGGGGATCGTCCCGGGCGCGATCGAGATGATGGACAACCTGTCGATCCGCGCCGCCGAGGGTGCCACCAACGCGGGCTATCCGATCGACGCCGGCGCCGCGCTCGTCGTGGAGCTCGACGGCTCCGAGGCCGAGTGCGAGACCCGCTTCGAGCACGTCAAGGAGCTCTGCCGCGACGCCGACAGCGTGCGCGTCGCGCAGGACGAGGCGGAGCGCGAGCTGATCTGGCGAGCGCGCAAGGCGGCCTTCGCCGCGATGGGCCGCATCGCCCCGAACTACTACGTGCAGGACAGCGTGATCCCGCGTACGCGGCTCGCCGAGGTACTGGCCACGATCGAGGAGCTGGCGGCCGCGCACGAGCTCCAGGTGGCGAACGTCTTCCACGCGGGCGACGGCAACCTGCACCCGCTCGTCTGCTACGACGCCGCGAAGCCGGGTGAGGCCGAGCGGGCCGAGGAGCTGGCGGGGCTGATCGTGCAGGCGTGCGTCGACGCCGGCGGCTCGATCACCGGCGAGCACGGTGTCGGGGTCGACAAGAAGCGCTACATGCCGTCGATGTTCGACGAGCCGGACCTCGCCACGTTCCAGCGCCTGCGCTGCGCGTTCGACCCCGACGGCCGCGCGAACCCCGGCAAGGTGATGCCCACGCCGAGGCTGTGCGGCGAGGTGCCCGGCCCATACCGGCGCCACCCGCTCGAGCAGGCCGGCGTGGCGGAGCGTTTCTGATGCACGTCGCCGAGGCACCGGCCACGCGCGAGGAGCTCTGCTCGGCGCTGACGGCGGCCGGCGAGGCCGCGACGCCGGTGCGCTTCAGAGGCGGGGGCACGAAGCTCGGCTGGCCGCCCGCGGCGCCCCCCAGCACGATCGAGCTGTCGACCGCCGGGCTCACGCGGATCGTGGAGCACAATGCGGGCGACCTGACCGCCGTGCTGGAGGCCGGCGTGCCGCTCGCGGAGGCGCAGGCGCTGTTCGAGAAGGCTGGGCAGCGGCTGGCGCTCGACCCGCCGGACCGCGGCGCAACGATCGGCGGCGTGGTCGCGAGCGGCGACACCGGCCCGCTTCGCGGCCGCTACGGAGGCCCGCGCGATCTGGTGGTGGGCATGCGCGTGGCGCTCTCGGACGGCACGCTCGCCAAGAGCGGCGGCAAGGTGATCAAGAACGTGGCGGGCTACGACATCGCCAAGCTGTTCGGGGGCTCCTTCGGCACGCTCGGGGCGATCGTGGAGGTCTCGGTTCGCCTCCACCCGATCGCGCCGCACACGGCGACCGTGCTCGGCGAGGCGCGCGACCCCGATGGGCTGGCGCGCGGAGCCGCCGCCATCGGCCAGTCGCCGCTCGAGCACCACGGCATCGACGTCGCGTGGGCCGGCGGCCAGGGCCGCGTCCTCGCGCGCTTCGCGGGAGCCTCGCCGCGCCCACAGGCGGAGGCGGCCGAGCGGCTCATGGCCGCCGAGGGCCTCGGGACGGAGATCGTCGAGGACGACGAGCCGCTCTGGGACGAGCAGCGCGCGGCTCAGCGAGGGCCGCTCGTGGTGAAGGTGTCGAGCCTGCCCACGCGCCTGCCGGTGCTCCTGAGGACGGCGGACGCGCTCGGCGGCTCGGTCGCGGGCCGCGCGGCGCTGGGGCTGTCGTGGGTCCGCTTCGAGGAGCCGAGCGCCGAGGCCGTGGAGCGACTGCGGCGCGACTTCATCGCGGTCGTGCAGGACCGCCCGGCGGACCTCGACGTGGACCCGATCGGCCCGATCGACCCCGCCACTCGCGCGCTGATGCAGCGGGTGAAGGAGCGCTTCGACCCCGCGGGGGTGTGCGTATGAGCGGCTACGACCTCACCCGCGCGCCCGAGCTCGACCTGATCTCGGACTGCGTCCACTGCGGCTTCTGCCTCCCGACCTGCCCCACGTACGTGCTGTGGGGCGAGGAGATGGACTCGCCACGCGGGCGGATAGTGCTGATGAAGGAGGGCCACGAGGAGATCTCGGCGCCGATGGTCGAGCACCTCGACCGCTGCCTCGGTTGCATGGCGTGCGTGACGGCGTGCCCGTCGGGCGTGCAGTACGACAAGCTGATCGAGGACGCGCGCCCGCAGATCGAGCGCAACTTCGAGCGACCGCCGCTCGAGCGCGCGCACCGGCGGCTGATATTCGAGCTGTTCACGCGGCCCGGGCGCCTGAGGGCGCTCGCACCGGCCGCGGCGGGCGCCCAGAAGCTGGGTCTCCCCCGGCTCGCACGCCGTCCGCGAATCCGCCGCCTCGCGCCGCGGCTCGCCGCCATGACCGCCATGACCCCGGAGACGTCCGTCAAGCGCTCGCTCAGCCGGCTGCCCGAGCGCTTCGAGGCGCGCGGCGAGCGCCGCGGCAGGGTGGCGCTTCTACAGGGCTGCGTCCAGCGCGTCTTCTTCGGCCACGTCAACGAGGCGACGGCGCGCGTCCTCGCCGCCGAGGGCTTCGAGGTGCACGCGCCGGGGCTGCCGCGCTGCTGCGGAGCGCTGGCGCTGCACGCGGGCGAGGACCGCGACTCGCGCGGGCTCGCGAAGGACACGATCGAGGCGCTCGAGGGCTACGACACCGTGGTCGTGAACGCGGCCGGATGTGGATCGGCGATGCGCGACTACGGCCACGTGCTCCGCGACGAGCCCGACTGGGCCGCGCGCGCGGCGCGCTTCGCCGACCGCGTGCGCGACGTCTCCGAGTTCCTTGCCGACGCCGGGCCGCGCGCCGAGCGCCGGCCGGTCGAGCTGACCGTGGCCTACCACGACGCCTGCCACCTCGCCCACGCTCAGGGCGTACGCGAGCAGCCGCGCGAGCTGCTCCGCGGCATCCCCGGCCTCGAGCTGGTCGAGCCGGACGAGTGGCAGATCTGCTGCGGCTCGGCGGGCATCTACAACCTCGTGCAGCCCGAGCCGGCCGCCGAGCTCGGCGAGCGCAAGGCGCGCAACCTGCTCGACACAGGAGCAGAGGCCGTCGCGGCCGGCAACCCCGGCTGCGCCCTCCAGATCACTGCGCACACCGACCGGCTCGGCCGCCCGTTGCCGGTCTTCCACCCGATGGAGCTGCTCGCGCGCTCGATCGCGTGAGCGTCAGCGCACGGCTTTCCTCACGAGCGCGGCGATCTTCTTCTCCTCGGCGGCGGTCAGCTCCTTCAGCGCGAAGGAGGTCGGCCACATGGCGCCCCTGTCGAGGTTCGCCCTGTCGCTGAAGCCGAGCGTCGCGTACCTCGACTTGAACTTGTGCGCGCTCTGGAAGAAGCAGACGACCTTGCCGTCCTTGGCATACGCGGGCATCCCGTACCAGGTTCTCGGAGCGAGGGCCGGCGCGCTCGTCTTGATCAGGGCATGCAGCCGCTCGGCCAGGACGCGGTCGGGTTTCGGCATCTCGGCGATCTTCGCGAGCACGTCGCTCTCCCCGTCCGCCTTGCCGCCGCGACCGGCCGACTTCAGCTCCCGGGCGCGCTCCTTCATCGCGGCCCGTTCCTCGCTCGTGAACCCCTTCGTGGGTTTCCTCTCAGCCATGGATCAGGTCGTCCCGTACTCGTCGTGGCGGCGTAGCCAGAAGACCTGCTCGCCCTCCTCGTTGCGGCCGACCGGCGTGCGATCGAGTAGGCCGTAGTAGCCCATAGCCGGCTCGAGGCCGCGCGCGGTCGTCACGTAGGTCCGGTAGACGGTGCCGTCGTCGAGGGCGTATGCGCTCAGGCCCGGGCCCTCCGCCACGTAGGTGCCCGGATCGACCCTGCACGCCTCGGCGTTCTGCACGACCGCCGGCGGCAGCTCGCCCTCGAGGAACGGCCTCAGCTCCTCCTCGGTGTGCAGGAACCCGAGCTCGCGGTTGAAATCGCTGCCCACGGTCGACGCCCAGTCGAGGCTCCAGCCCATGCGCTGCCTGTATCCCTGGAGCTTGTCCAGCGGTGCCCGCGAGACGAGCATCAGCTTCGCGTCCCGCGCCGCCAGGTGGACCGCGTTCGGGTCGAGGTTGTCCGCGATCGACGAGCAGACCGGGCAGCCGGCCGCGTAGTCCGGGCCGAACATGAAGTGGTAGACGAGGAGCTGCGAGCGGCCGTCGAACAGCTCCTCGAGCGACCTGGTCCCGTCAGCGGTCTCGAACCGATAGTCCGTCTCGACCAGCACCCAGGGCAGCTCGCGCCGTTTCCGTGCCAGCTCGTCGCTGCGGCGCGTGAGCTCCTTCTCCTCCGCGAGGAGCTCGTCGCGGGCGGCCTGCCACTCCTCCTGTGACCCCACCTCGTGCTGCGTCATCGCTTCCTCCTCAGCTTCTTCACCTGGTGGGCCAGGACGCGCGGCAGCAACCGCGGGCCGGGAATGACGACCAGGCCCAGCTGCTGAAGCAGCGTCAGCGAGTCCAGCTGGAACCAGTGCTCCGCGACTCGGCCGTCGACGAAGCGGTTGAGCTCGAGCCCGGAGAACGAGACCTTCCGATGGGTGGGCGGGAGGCCCTGGAACACGCCCGTGTGGGTGCCCTCGAAGTGGACTCGTTGTGCGACCAGGTCGCCTTCGGCCACCGCGTCCTCCACCGTGATCCGAAGGTCGGGGAAACCCTCGACGAAGCCGCCAAGAAACCGGGTCCAAGACTCGCCGTCCAGCGGGGCGGGCTCCAGGCTCGCCGGGGCATAGGCGACGTAGTCGTGCCCGCGCACGTCGGCCTCCCCCGCGTCGTCGCGCTCGTTGAAGACCTCTATCCACCGGCGCGAGGCGGCCCTGTTGTGTTCGACCGTTTCGTTGCTCACGGTGGTCGCCATCCTACGCTCGCGCGAGATACTGCACGGACGATGTCGGAGAAGAACGTCGAAACGGTTCGCCGGGTCTACGAAGGGGTGAACGCCCGCTTGGAGGTACCCCGCGAGCTGTTCGACCCGGACTATCAGTTCGACAACACGGAGCTCTGGCCGGATATCGGCGAGGTCCTGGCATTCGACGCGGCCCAGGAAGCCATGCGCGAGTACTGGGAGACGTTCGAGGCCTACCACGTCGAGATCGACGAGGTGATCCACGCCGACGAGGCGCGGGTTGTCAACGTCGTCCGCGATGGTGGGCGGATGAGGGGGACCGACGCCGAGGTGTGGAACCAGTTCTTCCACGTCTGGACCCTTCGCGACGGGAAGATCGTTCACCTCTCGATACACACCGACCGGAACAGATCCCTCGAAGCCGCAGGGCTGTCGGAGTAGCGCAGAAGTACTGCAGCCGCAGCCGGGCCTAAGCCGCCGGCCACTCGTGCACGGGTGCGTTCCCGTGCATGTGGTCGCGGTAGAGCACGGTCATGCGCCGCAGCGCATCCTGGCGGTCGAGCTTCTCGTGCTCGTACAGCTTGTGGAAGGTCGCCGCCTGCCATGCCGCGCCGTTCTGCATGGTCACGCAGCGGCGCTCGATGATCCCGAGCAGGCGCTCGCGGTCGGCGGCGCCGACGCCCGCGTCCTCGAGCCCGGCGTGCGCGGCGGGCAGCAGGCGGCGCAGCACCAGCTCCGCGACGGGCACCTCCCCCACGCCCGGCCAGTACACGCTCGCGGCCAGGCCGTCGCGCGCCCCGGCGTGGAAGTTCTCCTCCGCGGCCGAGAACGACATCTGCGACCACAGCGGGCGCTCCTCCGCCACAAGCGTCCGCACCAGCCCGTAGTAGAAGGCGGCGTTCGCGCAGATGTCGACCACCGTGGGGCCGGCGGGCAGCAGCCGGTTCTCGACACGCAGGTGCGGGCGACCGCGGTCGGTGTCGTAGATGGGCCGATTCCAGCGGTAGATCGTCCCGTTGTGGAGGCGCAGCTCGGACAGCTGCGGGGTGTCGCCGCGCTCCATGGCCTCGACCGGGTCCTCGTCGTCGCACACAGGCAGCAGCGCCGGGAAGAAGCGCACGTTCTCTTCGAAGAGGTCGAAGATCGACGTGATCCAGCGCTCGCCGAACCAGACGCGCGGGCGCACGCCCTGCGCCTTCAGCTCCTCGGGTCGTGTGTCGGTCGCCTGCTCGAAGAGCGCGATGCGCGTCTCGCGCCAGAGCTCCTTGCCGAAGAAGAAGGGCGAGTTCGCCGCCACCGCCACCTGTACCCCCGCGATCGCCTGCGCGGCGTTCCAGTGGCTTGCGAAGCCCTCCGGCTCGACCTGCTGATGCAGCTGCACGCTGGTGCAGGCCGCCTCCGGGGCGATCGTGTCGGCGAACGTCGAGAGCCGCTCGACGCCCGTGATCGCGATCTCGAGGTCCTCCCCTCGAGCGGCGAAGATCTGCTCGTTCAGGAGGGCGTAGCGCGGGCTGTCGCTGAACGCTTCCGCGGTCAGGTGCTGTTCGCCAACGGTCGGAAGGATCCCGATGATCATCATGTGGGCCCCCACCGTGCGAGCGCGCTCCTCGGCACGGTTGAGGCTCCCCCGGACCGCCTCCTCGAGCTCGGTGAACACCTCACCCTCGAGCTGGCGCGGGGGCACGTTGATCTCCACGTTGAACTGGCCGATCTCGGTCTGGAAGTCGGCATCGGCGATCGCCTCGAGCGCGCGGGCGTTGACCATCGCGGGGTCGCCGGGCTCGTCGGTGAGGTTGAGCTCGATCTCGAGCCCGAAGGAGCGCCGGTCGGAGTCGAAGCGCGACTCGCTGAGCATGCGCGCAAAGACGTCGAGGCACGTTCGGACCTTCTGCCTGTAGCGCTGGCGGTCTTCACGGGAGTAGACCGCCGCCGGAACCTCCTGTCCCACGGGCTGACTCTATCCTCGACCGCTCATGTCCACGCAGTACATCTTCACCACGTACAAGCTTTCCCGGGTCCACCCGCCTGACA
>Ga0105245_10002417_pt1 | contig 16904 bp, 12 predicted proteins | sample KBSM54metaG_FD_81523 | JGI IMG/M metagenome (GOLD analysis project Ga0105245, IMG submission 81523) | Miscanthus rhizosphere microbial communities from Kellogg Biological Station, Michigan, USA - KBS M5-4 metaG | ecosystem: Host-associated > Plants > Roots > Rhizosphere > Soil | place...
GCATGTACATCGCTGTTCGGCGTTTAGCGCCCGAATCAAGAGTCGCGCAACTGAGGGTGAAGCGCCCCGCGTCGCAAACCGACGCCCCCGTCGTCGCGTTCGTCAGTGCCCCGCGTCGCAAATCCCCCGTCGTCGCGTTCATCAGTGCCCCGCGTCGCAAATCATCGCCGCTGTCGTCGCCTTCCATCGTCATTGCGGTCGCCGCACGTCGACTAGTCGACGGCTTGGGGGGTGCTGGGGTTGCGCTTTGGGGTTTGGGCTGGGAAGTGTCTCGAAGGATTGCGTGGAGGGGCGAGGTTAGGGCCGGCGAAAGTCGTCGGGGATGTTTGTTTGGTGTTTGGGTTTGACAATAGTTGTCAAATGCGTGAAGTATTGGGGTTCAGGGTAAGCAAAAAGGGAAGGCGGATATTTCATGAAAGCGACTCCTCCTGGTTGGCCACGGATCTCGACTTCGCTGTATTATGAGCGCGCGGGGGAGGCGATTGAGTGGTTGTGTCGCGCGTTTGGGTTCGAGGTGCGGTTGCGCATCGAGGGGGACGCGGGGCGGATCGAGCACTCGGAGCTTTCGTTCGGCGGGGGGCTCGTGATGGTGAGTGAGGCGCTCGGGAACGAGGAGCGTTATCCGTATCGGCGCGCGCCATCGTTGATCGGCGGGCAGAATACTCAGAACATGATGGTGTACGTCGATGACGTGGAGGCGCACTGTTTGCAAGCGCGGAACGCGGGCGCCAAGATCGTGAAGGAGCCGACCACGACCGATTACGGTGAGGAGTACTGGACCGATCGTGGTTACGAGTGTGAAGATCTCGGTGGCCATCATTGGTGGTTCTATCAACGCTTGCGAACACCGAAGAGCGCTTCGGGAGAAAGCTGAGTGGACCTGGACCGCACGCTCGCCGCGTTGGCTGATCCGACGCGGCGCGGCGTGGTCGATCGGTTGCGTCGGCGCCCGTATCGCGCGGGTGATTTGGCGGACGAGTTTCAGGTGAGCGCGCCGGTGATGAGCCGGCATCTGCGGGTGCTCCGAACTTCCGGCTTGGTGGAGGAAGATCATCAAGGGGAAGATGCGCGGGTGCGCATGTATCGCTTGCGGCGTGAGCCGTTTCACGCGCTTTCACACTGGCTTTCGGAGGTGGAGAGCTACTGGGCGCGCGAGCTCGACGCGTTCAAAGCGCACGCGGAGCGCACGCGCGGCAAGGGAGCCAAGCGAAAATGAGCGGCGCTACGTCGGCGGGTGACGCCGCCTGCGTTTCGGTGCGCGTCGAGGTGTCTCCCGAAGATGCGTTTGCCGTGTTCACGGAGGAGATCGACGCGTGGTGGAAGCGTGGTCCGGAGTTTCGTGTCGCAGGGAAGCGTCGCGGGGTGTTGGCGTTCGAACCGGGCGTCGAGGGGCGCTTGTTCGAAACGTTCGAAACAGCGAGCGGTTCGCGCACGCACGAGGTGGGGCGGATTACCGCGTGGCAGCCGCCGAGCCTGCTGGCATTCGAGTGGCGTGGCGTGAACTTCAAGCCGCACGAGCTGACGCGTGTCGAAGTGCGTTTCGAGAAAGCGGGCGAGGGCACGCTCGTGACAGTTCGCCACAGTGGCTGGAGTGTTTTGCCGAGCGATCATCCGGTTCGACATGGCCTAGTTGGCGCGGAATTCAGCCGCATGATGGGGCTGCATTGGGGCAAACTGCTCACCGGTTTGCGCGAATACGTGGATGACGCACGTTCTCCGCCCTGACCCCTTTGCAACAGCGCGGCGAAGCCTTATCACTCTGGGGTGATACGGTCATGGCAAAGTTAGACATCGACGCGTGGCGCCGCTCGAAGAGCATGATCGGGCTCGCAGCTGGCGTGGCGGGGCACGAGCTAAAGCATCAGGTTTTCTCGCGCTTGAGCGCCGCCGAGAAGCTGAGCCGCGCCGAGTTGAAGACGCGCATTGCGCAGGCGAAATTGCTGGCCGAGGGCTTGGGGCGGCTGAAGGGCGCGTTCATGAAGGCCGGTCAGCTGCTTTCGATCGACGCGTCGGACTTGTTGCCGCCCGAGGCGACGGAGATCCTTTCGAAGCTGCAGGGGCAAGCCGAGCCAGTCGATTTTGCGATCATGCAGGGCGTGCTCGAGGCTGAATTGGGGGCACAAAAGCTTTCGCTCTTCTCTGGCCTGGGCCCGGCTCCGATCGCTTCGGCGAGTATTGGTCAAGTGTATCGGGCCGAGGTGGCTGGCGAAGCCGTGGCCGTCAAGGTTCAGTATCCGGGCATCGCCGAAAGTATCGATATCGACGTCGATCTTTTGCAGAAACTCGGCTCGAGTTGGCTCACGCTTTCGCGTCGGCAAATCGATTTGAGCGGCACGTTCGATGAGCTGCGCGGGCTCTTGAAGCTCGAGGCGGACTACAATCGCGAGCGCGCTTATCTGGAGCGCTTCGCTGAGTTGCTCCAGGGTGATGCGCGCTTCGCGGTGCCACGTTCTTACCCAGAGCTATCGACTGCCCGAGTCCTCACGATGAGCTGGGCCGATGGCACGTTGCTGAACGAGTGGATTCGCTGCGCGCCCTCGCGCGCCGAGCGAGTGGCGTTCGCTCGGGCCGCGCTCGATCTGTACTGCCTGGAGTTTTTCAAGTGGGGCATCGTGCAGACAGACCCGAACTTCGGCAATTTTCTGGTTCGGCCAAAAACCGGGCAAATCGTGCTGTTGGATTTCGGCGCCACGGTCGAATACGACGACGTTTTTCGGGCGCGTTACGTCGAGCTGTTGCGCTCGGTGGCAACCGGCAACCGGCGCATGATCGCTGATCATGGAGTCGGCTTCGAATTGATCGATCCACGCGAGTCGGACACGACGCGCGAGTTGTTCGCAGACATGCTGCTGAGCGCAGCAGAGCCGTTCGGTCGCACGGTGCAGCCCTTCACGTTCCGCAACAATGACTACGCCGCTCGTTCGAAGGAGATCGTGCTCCGTTTCACGGCGAGCCTGGCCTTTTCGCCGCCGCCGCGCCGGCTGATCTTTTTGCATCGCAAGCTGGGCGGCCTATTTCAGCTCTTGAAACGGCTGGATGTGGAATTGGATTTGGCGCCCTACTGGGAGCAAATGGTCGCCGGCAGCGAACCGCGCGTCCCACTCGATTCCTGAGGCTTTTCGGAAATCCCTCAAGATTGATCACATCGTGGACACGCAGTTTGTGGTGTGAGCTTCGGATGGGATCAAATCTTGAGCGAAACCCAATCAGGGTCTTCTTCGCGTCGCGCTAGGGCATGTCCGAAAGTGGACATGGGCCTGCGCGTCGCGACGGAGCATGTCCGAAAGTGGACAAGAGCCCGCGTGTCGCGATGGGGCATGTCCGAAAGTGGACAAGAGCCCGCGCGTCGCGATGGGGCATGTCCGAAAGTGGACATGGGTCCGCGCGTCGCGATGGGGCATATCCAACTCCCTCAATACCGCACCATCTCTCACTGCCCCAACGGGTTCGACGAAGGTGATGTGTAGAATCTTGAGGGAAATCCGACAAGCCCCCTCGTGCGCGAAGAAGACTAGTGCTGCGTCTCAGGAGTAACGATTGTTACTTCTGAGACAGCGCACTAGGCGCGAGCGCCGCGGCCTTTGCGGGTGCTGGCGGCGAGGCTCGTGTGCGGATTCATTTCTAGCTTTCCGGCGTCGTTTTCGCCGCGGGCGAGGCGGCTGATGCCGGCGTAGGCGATCATGCTGGCGTTGTCGGTGCAGGCTTTGAAGGGCGGGACCACGACTCGGATGCCGAGTTTGGCGGCTTGTTCGGCGGAGCGTTCACGCAGTTCACGATTGGCGGCCACGCCACCGGCGAGCACGATGGTGTCGATGCGTTCGGCTTGCGCCGCGCTGAGCGTCTTCCAAATCAGCGTGTCGACGACGCGGCGTTGAAATGCCGCACACAAGTCGCGCAAAGTTTGGTCGTCACCGGGTAGGCCGTGTTCGTTCACCCAGCGCAGCATGTTGCTCTTCAGGCCAGAGAAGCTGAACTCGAGCGAGCCTTTGCGGCGCATGGGCCAAGGCAATTCGATTGCGTCCGGGTTGCCGTCTTTGGCGAGCTTGTCGACGATCGGGCCGCCCGGGTAACCGAGGCCCAGCATTTTCGCGACTTTGTCGAAGCACTCACCGGCGGCGTCGTCACGCGTGGCGCCGAGTTCCGTCACTTGCTCGAGATCGGGCCCAGCGACGCGATACAAAGCGGTGTGCCCGCCGGAAGCGAGCAGCGCAACGAACGGAAATACGGGCGTCTCCTGTACCGGCGCATTCGGAAACTGCAGAAAAACGGCCAGGAGATGGCCCACCAAGTGATCGACGCCGACCACCGGTTTATCGAGCGAGAACGCAAGCCCCTTGGCCGCTTGCACACCGACGAGCAACGCACCCGATAGACCCGGGCGGCACGTAACGGCAATGCCGCTGATGTCTTGCGGGGCCACGCCCGCGCGCGTGAACACCTCGCGGATCACGGGTCGCACGTTGCGCAGATGATCGCGCGAGGCAAGCTCGGGGACGACCCCGCCATAGGGCGCATGCAGCTTGATTTGGCTGTGAACGGCGTCACTCACGACTTTGCCGTCGGCGCTCACCAAGGCTGCCGCTGTTTCATCGCACGAAGTTTCGATTCCGAGAACGAGCATGGTTCGCGTTTTTTTCAGAAGCAGGGGGTGTGCCGCAACGCCATGTGAAATACGGCGAAGCCGGGCTTTTCGGCAGACGTAGCATCGGCGGGGGGCAAGCGCTCGGGCTTGAATAGCCGGAGTTCGACCTGATCGTTCTTCATCAACGAGACGACACCGAGCATGGTGCCCTGACACGTCGAATCCACCCAAACGAAGAAATCGTGCTCGTGCCCTTCGCCAAAGCTGAGCGTCGCGATCGCGTCGTTGTCCACTTCGGGAATCGCGCGCATCGGCGCGTTTTGAAATACGGGCAACTCCTGATCGGAACACAGCCCGAAGCTCTGATCGTTGCTGCGCAAGAACCCGGGTACGCTCGTCAGATTGCTGGTGTCGAGCGTGAGCGACAGGTAGAGCTGCGGCTTCGTGTTCTCTTTGATGAAGCCATCTTGGAACGATGGATTGCTCAGGATCGCGCCGCAGTAGGAATCGCCCGGCTTCGTGTCGAAGTGGTCGAGATTCTTGCAGCCGAACGCGCCCAGCGCGGCGAGCATTAGCAGCGCTGCGCGAGCGTGCGGGCTTTCAGAAACGGGACTCATCGCAGTTCTTCGAGAAGGGCCTGAGCCCGCGCTTTTACTCTGGGTTCCGGGTCCTTGTCATGGATGCTGACGAGTATTGGACGGGCGCGTTCACCGTCGACGGCGACCAAGGCGGGCAACGCGGCTTCACGCACGATGGCAAACGAGTCGTGACTCGCGCTCTGGGTCAACGCAGCCAGAACCGCGGAATCATGAGTGTTCTTGGCGACTCGGCCCAGCGCTTCGACGGCGCTCGCGCGCAGCGCCCAATCGGGCTCGCGCGCAAGCAAGGCGACCAACGCCGATTTCGCGCCCAAATCTTGGCTGCCGAGTGCGGCGAGCGCGGCGCGACGCACGCGCTCGGCGCTGTCTTCCAAGGCGGCGGCCAAGGTTTCGCGCGCCCGTGGCTCGGGGCGTTGCGCGAGAAAGCGCAGCGCAAACAGCCGGACGTCGGGTGAGGGGTGAGAGGCGAGGCCGGCGAACGTGGGGACCAGGGTGGCGCCGAGTTCGCCGGCGAGGGCCGCCAAGCGCTGCTGTTCGGCGGGCTCGAAGGTGGCATCCGCCGTGATCGGCGCGAACGGCAATTTGCCGGGCTCGGCCAGCAACAGATCGGCGACGCGTCGTGCGCGATCGGGCGAGGCCGCCGCCGCGCGCGCGAAAGCGCTCGACAACGGCGCTGACAATTTCTCCAACGCGGCGAGCCGCTCGGCCGCGCTGTAGCCGCTCGGCCGCAAGCTATCGAGCAAGGCGCGCACGTTGATGGGCCCTTCCGGTGAAGGGAGCGGATCGCGCCCACGTCGATACGTGTTGCTCGACCAGACGAGCGCGGCGTCTGCCGCCGCTTGCACCGATAGCGCATCCAGGCTGGTCATGCGGCTACCGATCGCTCGCGGTGCAAGCGGTGAGCCGAGCCGAGCCAGGCTCACGACGGCCAGCGCAGAGAGCGTGGGGTCTTGCGCGTCACTCAGCTCAGAGAGCAGGTTTTCTGCGCTCTTTTGGTTCAATTCGCCGAGCGTGAAGGCGGCGGCGGCGCGCGGCAAAGGGCCCGCTTCGGCGTCACGCGCCACCCGTTCCGCTTCGCTGCCGGCGTGCGCCGAAGTGAGCAACCCCAACCCCAAAATTCCCAAGGCAGACAGATCCGGTGCTTCGCTGCGCGAGAGCTTCACGAGCAGGGCATCAGCCTTCGGCGAGTGCATGCGCGCGACGCTCCAGGCCGCGGCGAGCAGCACGGGATCGGATTGTTCGGCCGTCGCGTGACCGCCGGAAACCAACAAGCTTTCGAACCTCGGCAATAGCGCTGGGTCGCGCAGCATGCCGACGGCGAGCATGGCGCGCGTGCGCAAATCCGAATCGGCACTGCTGGTCGCGTACGAGAACAACGCGGGCCCCGCGCTGCGATTTTGCACGTGCGAGAGCAGCGTGATGGCGATCTCTTGCTCGGCCTCGCGCGCATCCCCGAGCGCGTCGAGGAGGGGCTTCACGGCTCGCTCGCCCAAGCGGTCGAGTTCGGCTCGCGCTTGATCGGCTTCCTTCGGAGTGTCGCTGTGTTCGCGCTCGAGCAAGGGGTAAGCGAGGGCGCCGTACACTTCCAAGAGCAATTGCCGATAAATCGGCTTCTCTGCGTTGTTCAGCGCGAGCGGTAGCAGGTCGTGCTCGAGCGATTCGAGCGTGCCGCGCCCGAGATTGACTTGCATGCTGAGCCGCGCCGCTTGGCTCAAGAGCTCTTCGTCCGGTGAAGCGCGGATGACGCGCCGGAGCAGCATGTCCGCTTCATCGACGTCGCCTTGGCCGAGCAGCAACTCGGCGAGCTCGAGGTACACCGGGAACAGGCGTTCGTTCTTGCTGATCGCTTGCCGGAACTCACCGATCGAGCGGCTCACGTCCTGCCGCTTGCGGTACATCTCACCGAGCTTCTTGTGGCCCTCGGCGTCATCTGGGCTGAGTTCGACCGCGCGCGCGGCGTAGCGTACGGCGTCGTCGTCGCGATACAGCTCGGCGGCGTAGCCCGCCATGCGCTGGTAGTATTCGCGGGCGCGTTTCGGATCGGCCAGGGTCAGCTTTTCGAGCACGGCGATGGCTTCACTCAGCTTGCGCTCGAGCACGAGTACCCGCTCGAGCGAACTCAGGCTGTCGACGTCGCCCGGTGCTTTGTCGATCACTCGGCGCAACGTGCGTTCGGCGTCGCCGTAGTGACGGAGCCGCAGGTGCGCCTCGGAAAGCAAGCGGCCCGCCTCCAAATCCGGCGGATTTTGGCTCAAACGGCGCTCGAGCCCGGGGACGCGCTGCGTGAGCTGACCCTCCAAGCTATACAGCGTCACGATGTGCTGACGGCCCTCGCGCGCGAGCGTCGGATCGCTGCCCGCTTCGCGAATCAGTTGTTCCCAGATCTTGCGCGCTTCTTCGAACGCGACCGAGCGCGCGCCGCGGCCAGCGCCGCTGCTGCTCGCTCGCTCCAACGCCAGCGCATACGCTTTGCGATAGCGAGGTTGCTTCGGTGCCAGTTTGGCCGCTTCCGAAAGCGCCGCGAGCGCCTCTTCCGGCATGTCGTGCTCGAGGTACAAATCGCCGAGCATGAGCAGCGCGCGCGCCCGGTCTGGCACCAGCGCCTTGATGCGTTGCCAAGTGGCGAGCGCCTTCTTTTTGTCGCCCTCTTGCCAGTAACGCGTGCCGAGTTCGACCAAGTGCTCGGGGTCGGCGGAAGCGCTGCCGGCGAGCCGTTGCAAGAGCGAAAGTGCGCGATCTTTCTCCTCGACGCGCTCGTAAAAATCGACCAGCGCGGCCAACGTCTCTTCATCGTTGCCCGAGCGCGCTTCCAGCTCCTGCAAGCGCTCCAGCGCCTTCTTGCGATCGCCGCGGGAAATCAGGGCTTCGGCGAGTTGGAACACGAAATCCGGATTGCGCGGAGCCGCGCGGATCAAGGCATCGTATTCGGCGATGGCTTGCTCCAGATCGCCGCGCACTTCCAGCAAGTGCACGACCTTCAAGCGCGTCGCCAAATCCTTGCTGTCGGCGGCGAGCGCGCGGCGATACGTGGCGAGCGCTTTGTCGACCTGGCCCGTCTCTTCGTACAAGCTGGCCAACGTGCGCAGATCGTCCGCACGTGAACCGGCGCGTTTCTCGAGTTCCGTGATCAGCTCTGGCAGCCGATCCTTCTCGCGATACGTCTCGACGATGGCGGCTTCGATCTCACGCCGCACGCCGGATTCGCCCGCGAGATCCAGCGCCCGCCGTAGCTCCGCGAGCGCCTCTTCCGTCTTACCCAGCTTTTCGAGGGCCTTGCCGTAATCCCGCAGCGCCGGAGCCAGCACTCGATTGTCGCCGGTCGCCGCGCGCACGACGGTTTTGTATTCCGCCGCCGCGCGATCGTAAGCGCCGCGCGCCAAGAGTTCGCGCCCGAGCTCTGCGCGCACGAAAAATGAGCCATTGGCGCGCTTCACGAGCTCTTCGTGAAAATGCTTGGCGGCATCGTAGTCTTTCAGATCGAGGCACAGGCCGAGCAGCGTGCGCAGCACTTGCTCGCGATCGGCGTCGTCCTTCAACGCGGGTAGAGCTTGCTCGAAGCGTTCGCGCGCTTTGGCTTTGTCTCCCCGTTCGTTCAAGAGCCGCGCCAGCGCGACGATGGCGATCGGGTTTTTGGGCTCTTCGCCGATGGCGCGTTCGTAGGCGCCCTGGGCCGAATCTTGATGGCCTTCGAGTTTCTCGATGCCGGCGCGCGCGATGAGCGCCGCATAGCGTGTGGCGCTGCCGGCCGCGCCACGCTGGTCGAGATCGGCCAATAGCTGATCGAGCTGCCCGTCGCGTTCGCGATACAGTTCGATCAAGCGTTGCAGTGGGAAGTCCGCCCCCGGCTGAGCGAGGACGATCCCGGTGTAACGTTGGATCAGCGCTTCCGAACTCGGACCCTTCGCATCCGGTTTGCTCGCTTTGCTGGCGTCGGATTCGGGGCTCGCGGCCGGCGCGCTCGGGCGACCCGGCGCGCTCGGCTTGCTGCTCGGGGCGGCGTGCGGCGCGGGGCTGCCGGGGCGAGTTTTCTTGTTTCGGCCATGCGCGTTGAACTCGGCTCGGGCTGGGGTTGCCGCCAAAAGCACCAGGGCCAGCGGCCAGACACGGGCAAGGACGCGAACGCTCACTCCCAATAAGGTACGCGCCGGTCGCCGGGCGCGCCAGCCAGCGCAATCTCGTGGTACACCCCTGCGCCAATGACCGGGTCGGAGCCGGAATTCGAGGACGAAGAGGAGCGCGACGACGACGCGCCCGATTCCGACTCGGAACCGAACAACGCGCAAGTAACCGAACAGACCCCCGCTGCGGAGCCGCGGCCGCCTCTCTCTCCGGAGGCCAAAGACGCACGCATTGGTGTGGCGAGCCGGGTGGTGGCGTTGTCGGCGTTGCTCGGCTGCGCCGTGTTCATGTGGGTGGAGTTCGCCTTCAAGTCGCGCTGGGTGCCAGATTTCCTGATCAGCAACTCGCTGCCCTCGCCCGACCAGCGTTCGAGTTTGGTCGTGGCCTTCGTGGCCGGCATGTTGGTTGGTGGGGCCGCGGGTGGCAGTGCGCTGTACTGGGCCGCGAAGAAGCATTTGCCGTGGGAGCTGTGCGAGCGCTGGGCGTGGTTTCTCTCCCCGCTCATCGCGCTGCCCATCATTCCGATCGCGTTTCGCTTCAAGCCTTGGCAGAACCAGCAGCAAGCGCTGCTCATCGTCGTGCTGTTCGCTTCACTCGTGGTCGAGGCGCTGCTGATTCGCGCGTTGATCGCGCTGCCGCCATCGGTCGAAGAGTGGTGGGAAGGCGTGCGCGAGCAATTGCCCGTGCAGCTGCGGAGCCGCGGGCCGTTCGTGATCGTGCTGACGGCGGCGCTTGGCTACGCGCTGTTCATGAGCTTTTTCTTGCTGCGCTGGCACTACAAACTGCGCACTCACAACTTCGATTTATCGATCAACAACAATCTCATCTTCGGGGGCTTGCACGGCAAGATCCTGGAGAGCACCGTTGTCTTCCCCTCTGATCCCGGCAAATACCTAGCGAACCACGCCAAGTTCGGCACCTATCTGTTTTTGCCGATTTACGCGCTCTGGCCCCGTCCGGAGACGCTGCTCGTGCTTCAGTCGGTGCTCTTGGGCGCGGCGGCTTTGCCGCTCTACGGCTTCGCGCGGCGCCACGTTTCGGATTGGATGGCAGCGGCGGTCACGGTCGCGTTCCTCTGCTACTACCCGATGCACAGCGCGAACTTTTCGGAGTTCCAAAACGTGCCGGTGGCCACGTTCTTCTTGTTCCTGCTGGTCTGGGCGGCGGAAACGCGGCGTTGGGTAGTGTGCGGCTTGGCCACGGGCGCCGCGCTCTTACTGCGGGAAGACGTGCCGATCGGTGTGGCCGTGATTGGCGGCTTTTTGCTGCTGAGTGGCCATCGCTCTTTTGCGGGCCTGATCATCGCGGGCGTGGCGCTCGTGTACTTCGTTTACCTGCGTTTCCACGTGATGGATGAAGCGGGTGAGTGGTGGTACCCGAACATGTATCGCGATCTGTGGGCGGACGGCGAAAAGGGCTACAAGAGCGTGATCAAGACGCTGATCACGAACCCGCTGTTCGTGCTCGGTAAACTGGTCGTCGAAAAGAAGCTGCTCTATTTGCTGCACTTGCTGGTGCCGGTCACGTTCTTGCCGGCGCGGCGTTGGTATCTGTGGGCGGCCTTCGTGCCCGGGGTGCTGCTCACGCTGCTCGTCACCAATTACGACCCGCCCGTGCTGTTCTCGTTCCACTACGTGATGCACTGGGCGCCGTATCTGTTCCTCGCCGTGCCGCTCGCGCTCGAGTCGATCGGCCGGAGCCACGATTTCGGCCTGCCGCGCATGCGGGCCGCGGCCGCCACCATGTTCTGCGCGTCGCTCGTACTCACCTACAATTACGGCGCATTCCCGGCGCGAGCCAACTCCTTCAAAGGTGGCTACTCCTACATCGACTTCGAGTGGACGCCCGCCGAAGCCCAGCGCTACAGCGACTTGATGTCGCTCGCCAAGCTGATCCCGAAGGATGCCTCGGTGGCCGCGACGGAAACCATCGGCCCGCACGTTTCATCGCGCGTGCTGATGTTCACGATGCGCCAAGGGCCGCACAACGCCGACTACATCCTGGCCTCGAGCAAAGAGCTCAAGCTCTCGCGCACGAAGACCACGCTCAAGGCTGCGCTCGATAGCGGGCAATACGGCGTGTTCAAACGTGTGGCCGAGTTCACGCTGTTCAAGCGCGGCGCGAGCACGGCGCAAAATGCCCAGCTGAGTAGCGATTGGCAGCTGTGAGCTCACGCTGAGCGGCGCTTCGAGCCATGCCTGAAGTGACGCCTGAACGCTCGCCCTCAGGCGAAGAACGCCCCGCCGCGGGCGGCTTGAAGCGCAAGCTCGGGCCGCTGTTCATGACGATCGCCCTGATTTTCGTGGGCTATTCGATTTGGGACCTCGCTCATCGCTGGCAGAAGACGCAGGTTTCGCTGGCTGTGCCGTGGGCGCTCGTCTCGCTCGTGCCGCTCGCGATCGGTTGCTTGATTCAGGGCCGCGGTTGGATCGCGCTCATCGAGCGCATGACCGAAAAGCGCGTGCCTCGTGGACCGGCGCTCTCGCTGTACATGGACTCGCAGCTCGCGCGCTACACGCCGGGCATGGTCGGCTTGCCCTTCGTGCGCATGGCCGGCGCGGCGCGCCTCGGCGTATCGGCGGTCGCCGTCGGCTCTTCGGTGGGGCTCGAGATGCTGTCGTGGACGGCCGTGGGCGGCGCGATTGGTTTCGCCTCGTTGTTTTGGTTGCCCGCGCGGAGCGGCCTCACCGCGTTGCTCGGCGCTTGGGCGGTGCCGCTCGTGCTCGCCTTTGCGAGCGCGGTGATCGTGCTCTCGTGCGTGGATCGCGCGCGGCTGCCGAGCTTCGTGGTGCGCGTGCTCAAGGTCTCGGGGACTGGGCCGTTAGTGCCGTTTTCCCTGCCTTTTGCCCACATTTTCTACTGGCTCTGCTGGGCCGCCCACGGCCTGTTCCTGAGCCACGCGTTCGGGGCGGGGTTCGACGTGGCGCTCGATACTTCGGGCCTCTACGCGCTGGCCACGGTGGGCGGCTTCGTGGCGCTCGCTGCGCCGGCGGGTGTGGGCGTGCGTGAAGCCATCTTATCGGTCAGCCTCGCGCCCGCGCTGGGCAGCGCGCCTGCGCTCAGCATCGCGGTTGCCTCGCGTGCGGCGTCGCTCGCGTCGGACATTTGCGTGTGGCTCGTGCTCAAGCGCTGGGCGCGTGGCGCCGCTTCGCTGCCGCCCGCAGCGAGCTGAACACTCAGACTCAGCTCGGCCGCGCGCCGACTTCTTCGCGCGCGGGTTCCGCGCCGAACGTCACTCGCGTATCACTCGGCTTGAGCACGTAGGGCAGCTCGGTGCGCGCCAAATGCACGATCAGCTCGGCGATCAAGCCGGTGGCCAAAATTTGCACGCCAACCACGATCATGAGCACCGCCAAGATGAGCAGCGGGCGATGGCCGATCGATTGCCCCATCAGCCAAATGACGCACAAATAGCCGAACAGCGCGACACCGATGGCCAGCGTGATCGAGCCGAACGCGCCGAAGAAGTGCGCCGGCCGCCGCCCGTAGCGGAGCAAGAACACGACCGTGAGCAAATCCATCAAACCGCGGAAAAAACGGCCTCCGCCGAACTTGCTGACGCCGAATTGCCGCGCATGGTGTTCGACCGGAATTTCGCCGATGCGAAAGCGTTTCCAATGCGCGAGCACGGGCACGAAGCGGTGCAGCTCGCCGTAGAGCCGAACATTTTGCAGCACCACGTCGCGGTAGGCTTTGAAGCCGCAGTTCACGTCGTGCAGCTTCACGCCGGTCGTCGAGCGGACGAGCCAGTTGAACACGCGCGAGGGCAGCACCTTGGTGATCGGATCGTTGCGCTTCTTCTTGTAGCCGGAGACCAGATCGAAGCCTTCGTCCAACTTGGCGAGGAAGCGAGGGATCTCTTTGGGGTCGTCCTGCAGATCGGCGTCGAGGGTGAACACGATGCGCCCGCGCGCGCGCGCGAAACCGGCGGCGAGGGCGGCGCTCTTGCCGAAGTTGCCCTGCAACTCGAGCAGCAGCACTTCGGGGTGTTTGAGCGCGAGCTCGCGGGCGACGCGGACCGAGTCATCGGTGCTGCCGTCGTCGATGAAGATGAGCTCGAAGCCGTCGCTCGTGCCCACGATCGGGGTCACCGTGTCGGCGATGCGCTGGTACAGCTCGGCGAGCGTGGCCTCCTCGTTCATGAACGGGATCACGAACGAGAGCTTTGGAGTGTGCGCGGTCACCATGAAAATTCGGTTCGGGGAGCGGCGGGGGCGGCGGAAAACCAAACGCCCACCGGGCGCCCGGAAAGTGCCTCAGCGGCAGCGACCGGGCAAGCCTTCACGGGCTGGGCAGCTTCAGGACGGCGTAGCCGGCATTGCGGTAAACCACGGGTAATTCGGGGAAACGGTGATCGTTCCCGCGCCGAACGACGAGGAAGTCGGGGTGATATTTGCGCTCGATCAGGGCCAAGCGCTCGCTGTCGAGCGAGTTGTAGCCGGCGAGATCCCCGGAGCCTGCCACTTGCCTGCCGGTCACGTCGCACAAGCGCTCGTACCAACCGAGGAGCTCGCTCGGGATCAGCGGCACGGCTTTCCAATCGACGACGATGGCCCGCTCGCCCATGTAGCGGAGCGATTGCAAATCCGGCGGCGTGAGGAAGATCGCGTCCTTGGGTGAACTTTGGCGGAGCCAGGCGCTCAGATCGGCTTGCGAGCCTTGCTCTTCGTGGAGCAGCGATGACTTGTTGATTCCGTTTTCGACGCGCTCGGGCACGATGCGGTAGAGCTCGAACAAGCCGAGCGCGAGCGGGCTCCAGAGCAGCAGCTGCCTGACGTGCGCGATCGAGGGCAGCTGGGCAGGCAAGAAGCGATTCGCCAGATCGAGACCCAGGTCGAGCACGCGCAGAGCGACCGCGAGGGCGAAGTAGGTGAGCAGCAGTTGCGGGAGCAACGCCGTCTCTTTGCCGCGAAAGAAGACCGCGAAAATGCCCAAGCCGGCAGCCACGAGCCCAATCGCGACGCGCGGATAGGCGCGGGTGAGCGACGGTCGCGCCAACGCTTGCGCGAGCGCCACGGCCACGAAAATGCCGCACGCCAAATCGGCGTTGGGCGCGAAGCGCCACACGAAAATCTGCACCACCTTGGGGATGTAGAACAGCGTGCTGAACACGGTGCCGGTCCACACAGTGAGCATCAGGCCCGTCAAAATGGCGCCCAAGCGACGCCCAGCCGGCGTGCGCACGACGAGCCAACCGCTGCCGATGGCGAGCATCTGCCAGGCGGCAAAGGGCATGAAATTGCGTTCGTAGCGCGCGGGATTGTAATGGTGCGGCGAACGGATCTTGAACAGAATTTCTTGCGCTTCGGGCGAGGCCTTGGTGTGCGAAGCGGCGAGCAAGAGCGGCGAGAGCGCGAGTGTCACGACGACGAGGGGCGTGAATTGCTCGAGCAGGCGGCGCTTCAAATCCTTCGTGCCGAGCGCCAAGTGGGCCAAGCCGAACACCGGGTACGAGAGCACCAAATAGTTGGCGTGAAACGCGCCGCCCAGCGCCAAACACACGCCCGACGCGAACCAGCGCTCCTCGACGAAGAAGGCCATGGCCGCGACCGAGCCCAAGCTGCCGAGCGTGGACGGCTGCATGATCTCGTCGAACAAGTAACTCGCCGCCACGCTCGAAGTGCGCGTGACGAACAAGAGCGACATCAGTATGAAGTACGCAGGGAGCGCGAGGGCCGGGCCCGCGAGGCGCTTCACCAATCGGTAAATGAAGATCGCACCGACGAACACCGCCACCGTTTGCGCGATGGCAACGGCCCAACCGCGCGCGTTCAACTTGAGCAGCAGTGCGCCAAAGTAAATGAACACGCGATGGTACTGCGTCGTGTGCGCGGTGAACCAATCGTTGTGAAACAGGCTCTTGTTCGCGACCGCGAGCGACTTCAAAAAGTACACGACCTGATTGTCGAAGCCGTAATTGAAGCCGTAGCTTTCCGCGAATGCGCCGGCGACCAGCACGACCACCGCATACTCGAGCACGCGCAGCACGCGGGCATTCAGCGCGATTTTTGGGGCTTCCGGGGGGCGCGGCACGCGGGGCTTATATCACGCCTGCCCGCCCGGGCCGCGCCTGCTCGCCACGCTCTCCGGCCCATGGTATCGACCCCAAATCTTAGCGTAATGACCGATTCTCCCGCGCCCGTTCAGCTATCCATCGTTGCGCCCATGTACAACGAGGAAGGCAACATTGCGGCCTTCGTCGAGGCCGTCGAGCGGGTCGTCATGGGCATGGGTGTGCCGTTCGAAATCGTGCTCGTCGACGACGGCAGCTCGGACGGCACTTGGGCGCGAATCGTCGCCGAGAGCAAAGCCCACCCGGCCCTGCGCGGCGCTCGCTTGGCTCGCAATTTCGGCCACCAAGGCGCGCTCATGGCCGGTCTGTGCGAAGCGCGCGGCCAGGCCGTCGTGAGCCTCGATGGTGATCTGCAGCACCCGCCCGAGCTCATCCCGGAACTGTTTGCGCGTTGGCGTGAGGGCTACAAAGTCGTCACCACACAGCGCGCCGACGCGGTCGACACCTCGCTCTTCAAGCGCACCACCTCCCGTTGGTTCTACGGAGTCTTTTCCAAACTCACCGGCGTGGCCATGGAACCCGGCAGCTCCGACTTCCGCCTGCTCGATGCCTCTGCAGTCAGCGCTCTCAGCGAAATGAACGACGTCGATCTGTTCATTCGTGGCTCGGTGAGTTGGCTCGGCTTCAAATCGATCACGCTGCCCTACCGCGCCGCCCCGCGCTTCAGCGGCACCAGCAAATACGGCCTCAAGAAAATGCTCCGCTTCGCCTCCGGAGCCATCCTCTCGTTCTCGCTCGTCCCGCTGCGCTTCGGCATCTGGATCGGCTTCGTCACGAGCGGCCTCGCTGCCCTCGAACTCGCCTACATCCTCGTCCAATACGCCCGCGGCGCGACCATCACCGGCTGGGCGTCGGTGATGACCTTCCTCTCCCTGATGTTCGGCATCCTCTTCGTGCTGCTCGGCATCATCGGCACCTACCTCGGCAAAATCTACGAAATCCTCAAGAACCGCCCCCGCTTCCTAATCGGCGAGCGCACCTAACCCGCTCCGCCCACGCGCGCGTCGATGTCGAGGATGCAACATCGGTTGGATGTTGTGGATGCCCCCGCCGCGCACGACACTTCACGACGCCGTGCTCGCTCCGCTGCGCGCGGCGGGCCCCCCAGCGTGGCTGACGCCCCGCGAGGGCCCAGTGAGAGGCATGTCGGAAATCCCTCAGGATTGATCACATCGGGACACGCAGTTTGTGGTGTGAGCTTCGGATGGGATCAATCTTGAGCGAAACCCGATCAGGGTCTTCGCGTCGCGATGGAGCATGTCCGAAAGTGGACAAGAGCCTGCGCGTCGCGATGGAGCATGTCCGAAAGTGGACATGGGCCTGCGCGTCGCGATGGAGCATGTCCGAAAGTGGACAAGAGCCTGCGCGTCGCGATGGGGCATGTCCGAAAGTGGACAAGAGCCTGCGCGTCGCGATGGGGCATGTCCGAAAGTGGCTGAGGATCCTACACATCTTTACGTTGCTCGGACGGGGCTTAGGTTGTTGGGGCGATGGAAGAAGCAGCTCAAATCAGCTTGATGCGAGAATTCGA
>Ga0105245_10002421_pt1 | contig 16883 bp, 13 predicted proteins | sample KBSM54metaG_FD_81523 | JGI IMG/M metagenome (GOLD analysis project Ga0105245, IMG submission 81523) | Miscanthus rhizosphere microbial communities from Kellogg Biological Station, Michigan, USA - KBS M5-4 metaG | ecosystem: Host-associated > Plants > Roots > Rhizosphere > Soil | place...
CTGTTCGAAGCGGCGCTGGCGCGGGATATGCGGATCGTCTCGGGCAAGGTGCTGATGGATCTGGGGCCGGAGACGCTCCATGACAGCGTCGAGAGCGGGCGCGCCGAGACCGAAGCGTTGATCGCACGGTGGCGCGGGCGCGGGCGGCTTGGCTACGCCGTGACGCCGAGATTCGCGCTCACCTCCTCCGACGCGCAGCTGGCCGGGGCGGGTGCGTTGCTTGTTGCGCACCCCGATGTCCTGATGCACACGCATCTCGCCGAGAATCGCGACGAAATCGCCGCCGTCGCGGCGCGCTTCTCCAGCGCCCGCGATTATCTCGACGTCTATGACCAGTTCGGCCTGGTCGGTCCGCGATCGGTCTTTGCGCACTGCATCCATATGGACGACGGCGCGCTGGCCCGCATGGGCGAAGCGGGCGCCTCGATCGCCTTTTGCCCGACGAGCAACCTGTTTCTCGGATCGGGCCTGTTCGATCTCGCTCGTGCCGATGCGCACGGCGTGAAGGTCGGCATCGGCACCGATGTGGGCGCGGGGACGAGCTTCTCGATGCTCGCGACGCTCGGCGAGGCGTACAAGGTCGGCCAGATGCGCGGCTCCAGCCTCGATCCGTTCCGGGCGCTCTATCTCGCGACCGCGGGCGGCGCGCGGACGCTTGGGCTGGGCGATCGGATCGGTGGACTGCAGCCAGGGCAGGAGGCGGATTTCATCGTACTCGATTGCGCCGCGACGCCGCTGCTGGCGCGGCGCACCGCCGAAGCGTCGCTGCGAGATCGCCTGTTCACATTACAGATACTGGGGGACGATCGAGCCATCGCCCATAGCTTCGTCGCCGGCCGCCGCGCCTATTCGCGGAGCGAAGCTTCGAGCCATCGCTTCCCTGTGCCCGGCGATTGAATCAACCAGCAGGCCTGGAGCCGGGCAGTGCCGATAAGAGTCGGGCGCTATCCGCGCGGCTCGAGCAGCCCTTCGAACAGCGGGACCACCTTGCCGGCCCGTTCGCGCTCGAAATCGCGCGGATCGACGAAGTGATCCGCGAACCAGGGATGTTGCGCAGGGTCGAAGGCTGCCTTCAGCCAGTCGATCGTCGCGCGCACCGCCGGCGAATGTCGCGCCTCCGCATGATAATAATACCAGAGGTCGAATCGCATCGGCAGTGGCACGTCCAGCGGGATGATATGCTTCGATATCGAGCGCAGATAGGTCGGCAGCGCGGCGATGCCCGAGCCATTGACCACCGCCCAGAACACCGACAGCCCGGAATTCGAGCGCAACGGCATGAAGTCATCGGGCCATTCCGAGCCGACCAGATATTTGATCAGCCCCGCGTTCAATCCTGGTCCACTCTGCTCGACGAACTGGTGATCGCGAAATTGATCCAACGACGTCGGCGCGCCCTTGCGCCTGATATAGGCCTCGGACGCGAACAGCGCGTAATGGATTGTCGCGAGCCGCGCCCGCACAAGATCGGGGCGTTGCGGCGCGTCGAAGGCGATGCCGACATCGACCCGGTCGCTGCGGTCGCGGGCGACATCATAATCGAGCTGGAGCGACACTGTCAGATCGGAGAGCTGCGGGAAAAGGCCGTTGAGGCGCGGCGTGAGCCACAGGCTTCCCAATCCTTCTGTGCAGCCGATGGTGAGCTCGCCGGGGTGGATCAGCACATTCGCCTCACCGTCCCCCTCCACCGATTGGGCTGCGCCTGCCATCTCGCGCGCGGCGCGCGCCAGCATCAGGCCGATGTCCGTCGGGACGACACCGCTTCGCGATCGTCCCAGAAGCTTGGTTCCGATCCGGCTTTCAAGTCGTTCGATTCGCCTGCGTAACGTGTTAAGCGAAAGGCGCGAGCTTTCGGCAGCGGAGCGGAAACTCTGATGTTCGGTAACCATCAGGAATGCCCGCAAATCGTCCCAATCCAGGTCACGGGCGAGCGTGCGGGCATGGCTGGCGTTCCAGTGCGGAACACCATGGTCTGAATTTTGGATCGCAGCGGGATGCTTGCTCGCCATTACACTCCTGTCTGAGTGTAACCTTAACAGCCGGAGTGGTAAAATGCGAGCAGAGCTGCATACATGCAATTCCAATAGCTTCGGACGGTTGCGTTTTTCCGAAAAGGTCGAGCGCACGCTGGCACGTGCGGGGATTCCGCCCGTCTCGCGAGTCGCAACCGACGCCGAAATCGAATCAGTTCTCGAACGGGCAGGGCGCCTCTTCCCGGTCGCGCCGCTCAGCGCGGTCAACCGGATGCGCGAGCGCAATCCCGCCATCCTGCGGGTGATCGAGGGTGTCAGCGATTGCGACGAGCCGACGATGATCGCCTATCTGCCTCTGTCGGTGGAAGGCGCCGAGCGACTGCTCGACGGGACCCTCAACGGCCGCGAGCCAAAGCCGGAATGGATCGTCGCCGAGCATGAGGTTCCTACTGCCGTCTACATCTGGATGACCTGGACGCCGGGCCGGCTGGCGCGTGCGCTTCCCGCTATGGCCGAGATATTTTCGGACCTGGTCCCTGAAGGCTGCGCCCTGTTCTCGCGCGCGGTCACCGCACATGCGGAGCGTCTCAATGCCGCGATGGGCTTTCTGCCCGCACACCGGATCTATCCGGGCGCGCCCGACTGGCTGCTGGTGATGCTGCCCGAGGGCGAAATGGCGCCGGTGCAGAAAGCGCTTCCGGCGCCCACGCCGAAGATCGAGGTACGCCCGGTGCGCTCCTTCGACGACATGGCGATGATCTTCGCGGTACGCTCCGCCACCTATATCAGCGAACAATTCTGCCTCTATTCCGAGGAGTTCGACGGCAATGATTTCTGCGCGACGCATTTGATCGGCTTTATCGATGGCGATCCGGCGGGCTGTATCCGGCTGCGCTATTTCGGCGACTTCGTGAAGGTCGAACGGCTCGCCGTGCGGCGTGAATATCGGCGCAGCCGGCTTGCCTTCAAGCTGGTGCGCGAAGCGCTGGCGCTGGCGCGGCAAAAAGGGTTCCACCGCTTTTACGGCCATTCGCGGATCGATCTGGTGCCGTTCTGGCGGATGTTCGGCTTTCGCGCGATGGCGGATCGCGGCGTATTCAAGTTCGCCGACGTCGAATATCGCGAAATCGAGCTGAATGGGGAAGCCGCCGCCGATCCGATCCATATCGGCAATGACCCGATGGTGACGATTCGACCCGAGGGCGCCTGGGATCAACCCGGGCCGCTCGAACTCTCCAATCTGCGGCCGAGCCGGGCCAGCTATTTCCAGGACATGCGGACGGTCAGCCACAGCGCTCATTGAGAGCCTGGGGACCTGAGGGCGGTGATCAGAGGAAGAAAGTTCCCTCGATCACCGTCACGCAGGTGCCGCCAAGCACGGCGCGCTCGCCGTCGAGGCGGCACGTCAGCCGGCCGCCACGCGTGCTTGCCTGATAGGCGGTGAAACGGTCGCAGCCGAGGCGCTTCGCCCAATAGGGTATGATCACGGCGTGGGCGGAGCCGGTCACCGGATCCTCGTCGATCCCTCCGCCAGGGGCGAAGGCGCGGCTGATGATGTCGGTCTCGTCGCCCGGCGCGGTGACGATCGTCAACAGGTCGCCCAGGGCGGCGAGCGCGCGGAAATCGGGTTCGAGCGCGCGAAGCTGATCGGCGGTTTCCAGAACGATCACGGCGTAACGCGCCGGATGCCACAGTGTCTCGGCCACATTTATATGCCCAAGCGCCGCCACGATCTCCGGCAAGGGCTTTGGGCTTGGAGCCCAAGCGGGGAGCGCCAGCTCATACCCGTCGCCCGCGCGCGCCACTTCGAGCACACCCGCCTTGCGGGTCCGGAAGCTGACCTTCTCGCGCTCGGGATCGCTCGATAGAAGGAAATGTCCGCTGGCCAATGTCGCATGGCCGCACATCACCACCTCGGTCCGGGGCGTGAACCAGCGCAGTTCGAAATCAGCCGCGCCGCTCTCATCGGCAAGAAGGAATGCGGTTTCGGAAAGGTTGTTCTCGGCCGCGATCGCCTGGAGCGTCGCGTCCTCGAGCCACGCCGTGAGCGGCATCACCGCCGCGGGATTGCCCTTGAAGGACTGTGAGGCGAAGGCATCGATCTGGCTGAAGGAGAGCCTCATATCCGCTTTCCGAACCAGTGCGGGGTGACATCCGCCTCGATCAGCGGGTTGTCGGTGTCGATCTGCCCCTCGGGGTCGAGATGGATCAGGATCTCGACCTTGGGGAATTGCTGGCGAATCTTCGCTTCCACCGCATCCATCACGACATGGGCTTCGGCGATCGTCATCTCGGGCGCGACATAGATGTGGAATTGCGCGAAATCATGGCTGCCCGAGCGGCGGGTGCGGAAATCATGGATGCCGCGCAGCTCGGGATGCTGGGCCGCAAGTTCGATGAATCGCGCGCGCTCGGCCTCGGGCCATTCCTTGTCCATCAGCTGGTCGATGGCGTTGCTCGACGCGCGAAACGCGCCAAAGGCGAGCCAGGCCGCAATGACGATGCCGAACAGCGGATCGGCGCCGCGCAGGCCGAGAAGCTGGTCAAGCACCAGGGCGACGATCACCGAGCCGTTGAGCAGCACGTCGGACTGGTAATGGACATTGTCGGCCATGATCGCGACCGAGCCGGTGCGGCGGATGATCCGGCGCTGATAGGCAAGCAGCACAAGCGTCGCGAGGATCGCGGCGACCGATACGCCGATACCGAGCTGTGCGTCATGGGTCGGCGTCGCGCTGCCCAACGCCATGACAGCACGCCAGGCGATACCGGCCGCGGAAGCGGTGATCAGCATGACCTGGAACAGCGCGGCAAGCGCTTCCGCCTTGCCATGGCCGAAGCGGTGATCATGGTCGGCCGGCGTCGCGGCGAGCCGCACGCCATAGAGCGTGACGAGCGAGGCGAGCAGGTCGAGTCCGGTATCGGCAAGCGATCCCAGCATCGCCACCGAGGCAGTCTGCCAGGCGGCGAACCCCTTCAACAGCAGCAGGAAGCACGCCATGCCCACGCTCGCGAGCGCGGCGCGCACGACATAGGGTATGGCGCGGCGCTGGTCCTCGGTCACGGGTAGAGCAGCCCTTCGCGCCAGCCTTCTTGCGAGCGGGTAAAGAGGCGGCGCTCATGGAGGCGATGCGCGCGGTCCTGCCAGAACTCGATCCGCTCCGGCGCAACGCGATAGCCACCCCAATGCGGCGGGCGCGGCACATCCTGTTCTTCGAACCGCGCTTTCATCGCATCGAAACGCGCTTCGAAGGTCCCGCGCGAATCGAGCGGGCGCGACTGGTCGGACGCCCAGGCGCCGAGCTGCGAATCGCGGTGACGGCTGGCGAAATAGGCATCGGCCTCTGCCTCCGTCACCAGGCCGAGCGGCCCCTCGATCCGGACCTGCCGCCGCAGCGACTTCCAGTGAAAGAGCAGCGCCGCCTGCGGGTTCGCGGCGATATCGGCCGCCTTGCGGCTCTGCTGGTTGGTGTAGAAGACGAAGCCGTCGGGCCCATGGCCCTTGAGCAGCACCATCCGCACCGCCGGCCGACCCAGCGCATCCGCCGTGGCGAGAGCCATCGCGTTCGAGTCGTTCGGCTCGGTTTCGCGCGCCTCGGTGAACCAGCTGTCGAAGAGAGTGAAAGGGTTTTCGGCCATGGCCCGCGCTTTACGGTTCCGGTACGCCGGTGTCGAGGAAACGGAACGACTCCGCCGCTCGTCGATTGAGCCGACAGACGGGAATCGGGGCGACAAAGGAACCGGGCATGGCCGCACGCGCCTATTGGCAGGGACAGATCAGGCTGGCGCTCGTCTCGATCCCGGTCGAGATCTACACGGCGACCAAATCCGGCGCGCAGATCAGCTTCAAGCAGATCCATGAGCCGACAGGAAAGCCGATCCATTACGAAAAGGTCGTCACCGGCGTGGGCCCGGTCGACACCGACGAGATCATGAAGGGCTTCGAATATGAGAAGGGCGAGTTCGTCCTGCTCGAACAGGACGAGATCGACGCGGTAAAGCTCGAATCGAAGAAGACGCTCGAACTCACCCAGTTCGTCGATGCGAGCGAAATCGACGTGCTCTATTACGAGAAGCCCTATTTCGTGGTGCCCGCCGACGATCTGGCGGAGGAAGCGTTCATCGTGCTGCGCGAGGCGCTTCGTCGGACGAAGAAGGTCGGGCTCGGGCAATTGGCGATGCGTGGCCGCGAATATGTCGTCAGCCTGAAGCCCTGCGGGCGCGGCATGGTGCTCGAGACACTGCGCTATGCCGATGAGGTCAACAAGGCGCAGGCCTATTTCCGCGACATCCCGGATTCGAAGCCTGACGAGGATCTGATGGACCTGGCCGAAGCGCTGATCGAGAAGAAATCGGGCAGCTTCGATCCCAGGGAGTTCCATGATCGCTATGTCGATGCGCTGAAGGATCTGGTCGAGCGCAAGCGCAGGGCCAAGGGGCGCAAGATCATCGAGGATACCAGCGACGAGCCGACCGGCCGCTCGGGTTCCAACGTGGTCGATCTGATGGCAGCGCTCAAGAAATCGATGGAGAGGCCGGGCGCGACACCGGCCCAGGCGACGAGCGTGACGACGACGAAGAAGACCGCCGCGAAGAAAGCGCCGGCGCGGGCGGCCCCCGCGAAAAAGCCGGCGGCGAAGAAGCGTGCCTGAGCGCGATCCCCTCGCGCGCTACAATGCCAAGCGCGATTTCGCGAAGACGGCCGAACCGGCGGGCACGCTCGCACCCGGCCATGGCAACAGCTTCATGGTGCAGAAACATGATGCAAGCCGGCTGCACTGGGATTTCCGCCTCGAAATGGACGGCGTGCTGAAGAGCTGGGCGGTGACGCGCGGCCCGAGCCTCGACCCGAACGAGAAGCGTCTCGCGGTGCGCACCGAAGACCATCCGCTTTCCTATGCGACCTTCGAGGGGACGATTCCCAAGGGCCAATATGGCGGCGGCACGGTGATGCTGTGGGATCGCGGCACCTGGGCGCCGGTCGCCGGCAAGAGCGCGAAGGATCTGGAGAAGGGCCATCTGCACTTCGTGCTCCAGGGCGAGCGGATGAAGGGCGAGTGGCTGCTGATCCGCCTGAAACCGCGCGGCAAGGAAAAGGCTGAAAACTGGCTGCTCCGCAAGATCGACGACGACTATGCCGGCGGCACCGACACGCTGGTCGAGACCGCGCTAACCAGCGTCGCGACCGGGCGGACGATGGTGGAGATCGCCGAAGGTGCCAGGCCCAAATCCTCCCCCGCGAAGCGGGGGAGGGGGACCAGCGAAGCTGGTGGAGGGGGGCGCCCCAAAGGTGCCGCCGGTGGCAAATCAGCGTCCGGCACCTTGCCCAAATTCCGCGACTTCCAGCTCGCCACCCTGGTCGACAGCGTACCCACCGGCAGCCGCTGGCTGCACGAAGTGAAATATGACGGCTACCGCGTGTTGGTCGCGATCGCCGGCGGCAAAGTGAAGATCTACAGCCGGTCGGGCCTCGACTGGACCGAGAAATTCCCCGGCGTGGCCGAAGCCGCGGCGACCCTGAACGTCGCCAGCGCCTTGATCGACGGCGAGGTGGTCGCCTTCAGGGACGGCAAGCCGAGCTTCTCAGCGCTTCAGGATGCCATCGCCAATGGCGGCGAGATGACGCTGTTCGCCTTCGACCTTCTCGAACTGGACGGCGAGGACATTGCAGCGCTCCCCAACATCCAGCGCAAGGAGCACTTGCGCCCGCTGCTCCAGGGTGCCGATGCCAAGCTCCAGTTCGCCGAGCATATCATCGGCTCGGGCGAGCAATTGTTCGAGACCATGTGCCGCGAAGGCTATGAAGGCATCGTCTCCAAGCTCGCCGACGCGCCCTATCGCGGCCAGCGCAGCAGGAACTGGTTCAAGGTCAAATGCATCAAGCGCCAGGAATTCGTGATCGTCGGCTGGACGCCCTCGGACAAGTCGCGCGGCTTCCGGGCGCTGCTGCTCGGCCTCAACGGGCCGGACGGCTTTTATTATGCCGGCAAGGTCGGCACCGGTTTCGACACCGACACGATGATGGACCTGAGCGCCAAGCTGGCGAAGCTCGAGCGCAAGGAGCCGACCGTGAAGGCGCCGCGCGCGGCGGTGCGCGGTGCGCATTGGGTGGCGCCGAAGCTGGTCGCCGAAATCGCCTTTACCGAGACGACGCCCGACGGCGTTCTGCGCCATCCGAGCTTTCTCGGCTTACGCGAGGACAAGAACCCGAAGGATGTGGTGGCCGAGAAGCCGGTCCCGGTCGATGCCACGCCGGTCCCCGAGGTCCATGTGAAGGTCAGCAACCGCGACCGGCTGATCTTCCCCGATTCGGACGTCACCAAGGGCGATCTCGCCGATTATTATGCCCGCATGGCCCCGGTCGTGCTCCCCTGGGCGGCCAATCGCCCGATCAGCCTGGTCCGCTGCCCCCAGGGCCGGGCCAAGCGCTGCTTCTTCCAGAAGCATGATGCCGGCACCTTTGGCGACTATGTGAAGCATGTCCCGATCCGCGAGAAGGACGGGTCGGTCGAGCCCTATCTCTATATCGAAGACGCTGACGGACTCGTGATGTGCGTCCAGATGGGCACCATCGAATTCCATGGCTGGGGCTCGTCGGTGGCTGATGTCGAGAAGCCCGATCGCATGGTGTTCGATCTCGATCCCGATGAGGATCTCGGCTTCGATGTGGTCAAGAAAGCCGCCGAGGACATCAAGAACCACCTCGCCGAGATCGGCCTGGTCAGCTTCCCGATGCTGTCGGGCGGGAAAGGCGTCCATGTCGTGGTGCCGCTGAAGCCCCAGGCGGAGTGGCCGGCGGTGAAGGATTTTTGCGAACGCTTCGCCCGGGCGCTCGGCGAGGCCGAGCCCGATCGCTTCGTGGCGAACATGGCCAAGGCCAAGCGCAAGGGCCGCATCTTCATCGATTATCTGCGCAACCAGCGCGGATCGACGGCGGTGCTGCCCTATGTCGCCCGCGCCCGATCCGGCGCGCCGGTCGCGGCTCCGGTAACCTGGACTGAGCTTCGCGACGTGGACAGCGCGCACCGCTGGGGCGTGCGCGACTCGGCCGAGCTGCTCGAACGCGCCAATAGCCGCGCGCTTGCGGGCTGGGGACTTGCTGATCAGGTGCTGCCCGATCTTTGATCCCAAATCGCTCATGCTTGTTGCACCCGCGAACGGATTGTGGTCGAGTCGCCGCCTCAGCCCGGGGACTGCACATATTTCATGGCCACCCAGCCCGCGCCTTCACTGCTCGACCCGTCGATCCACGCAGCGCGGTGGATCGCGGACTATTGCGCGCGCGAAAAACGGGATGACGTGCTCTGCGCCGCACCGGCCGACCCGGCCTGGAGCGCGATGTTCGAGGAGCTGGCCGCGGTCGCCGGCGAAGACCTCACCCATGCCCGCGAGCGCGTCCAGCGCCATGCAGAGGATATCGGCACCGGTTTCCGCGTCATCGGCGAAAGCGAGGAGCGGCCCTGGCCACTCTCGCCGGTCCCGCTGCTGATCGAAGAGCGGGAATGGGCCGGGATCGCGGCCGGCGTCGTGCAGCGCGCCGAGCTGTTGGAGACGATCCTCGCCGATCTCTATGGCGACGCGAAGCTGATCGAACGTGGGCTGATCCCGGCGGCGCTGATCGGCGGCAGCCCCTTCTTCCTCCGGCCGATGGCGGGTCTGGTGCCGCCGGGCGGCCATCATCTCCATTTCATCGCAGTCGATCTCGGGCGCGGCCCGGTCGGCGAATGGCGCGTGCTGGCCGATCATCTTCGGGCGCCGGCGGGGGCGGGCTATGCGCTCGAGAACCGGCTGGCGATATCGCGTACATTGGGCGGCCTGCAGACCCGGATCAACGTCAAGCGGCACGCCCCCTTCTTCGCCGCCTTTCGCGACGGCCTCGCCGCCGCCTGCCGCCGCAGCGAACCGCGGATCGGCCTGCTGACCCCGGGCCGCTATAATTCAAGCTATGCCGAACAGGCGCATCTCGCTCGCTATCTGGGCCTGCTGCTGGTCGAGGGTGCCGATCTCGCGGCACTCGAGGACAAGCTCTATGTCCGCACCATCGGCGGGCTGAAGCGGATCGATGCGCTCTGGAACCGGCTCGATCCGCGCCTGCTCGATCCGCTCGCCTTCGATTCGCATTCGGGCATCGGCGTGCCTGGTCTGATCGATGCGATGGCGGCCGGCAATGTCGTCATCTCCAACGTGCCGGGCGCGGGCGTGCTCGAATCACCTGCGTTCGCGGCGTTCCTGCCGCGGCTCGCCACCCGGCTGATGGGCGGCGATCTGCTGCTTCCCCATGTCGCGACTTGGTGGTGCGGACAGGATCAGGAACGCACGCACGTCATCGAGGATTTCGATCAGCTCCTGATCGGCCCGGCTTTCGGCGTCGCGCCGCTCGGCTTCGACGGCACGGTCGCCCGCCACGGCGCCGAGCTCACCGGCGCGGCACGTACGGCGGTGCTCGATGATCTGGCGCGGCGGCCCCAGGATTATGTCGGGCAGGAGATCACGCGGCTTTCGACCATGCCGGTCGTTACCGATACCGGCCTCGCCGCACGCCCCTTCACGCTCCGCGTGTTCGCGGCGCGGGGCGCCGATGGCAGCTGGACGGTGATGCCCGGCGGTTTCGCGCGGATTGGCGAGCATACGGATTCGCGCGCGAGCGTGATGGGCGAGGGCAATTGGTCGGCCGATGTCGCGGTGTACGGGCCGGAGCCGGTCGCGCCGGTGTCGCTGCTGCCGCCGAGCGATTCGATCCATGTCCGCCGCAATCCCGGCACCCTGCCGAGCCGCGTCGCGGACAATTTCTTCTGGCTCGGCCGCTATCTCGAGCGCGGCGAGGCGTTGCTCAACATCATCCGGGTGATGCTCGGCAATTCGATCGATGCCGATGCCGGCGCGGCGCTCGGCTCCGATACGGTTGGCCGGCTCGTCGGGCTGGTCGTGAATGGCGGCGCGGCACCCCACCCGGCGAGCCTCCGCCGCGCGGACCTGACCCTGTTCACCCGGACTGCGATGGAATCGGGCGAAGGTGGCTGGCACAGCGTTCGGGCGATCAACCGAATCGCACGGAGCATCGGCAAAGGCTCGCGCGACCGGCTCTCGGCCGACATGGTCCGGCTGCTCGACGCGCCCTATCCGACCAGGGGCGGCATGCTCGATCGCGCCGGTTCGCTGCAGCGCCGCTATGCAGCGCTTTCCGGCCTCTCGGCCGAGCATATGGGGCGCACATCGGCTTGGCGCTTCCACGATCTCGGCCGCCGTATCGAGCGTGCGATGATGGTGACGCGCGCCGTGCGGGTGTTCGGCATGGCGAACGGGACGACCGACGATCTTTCGACCCTGCTCGATCTCGCCGACAGCCAGATCAGCTATCGCCAACGCTATCTGACCGGCATCGCCCGCGTGCCCGTGGTCGATCTGGTTGCGCTGGATCCCGGCAATCCGCGCGCGCTCGCCTTCCAGATCGACCGGATCCGCGATCATATGCGCGCGCTGCCGGTGCTCGGCGATGACGGCATGGACGAGCCGCAACAGGCGCATGCAACTGCGCTCGTGTCGATCATATCGACCGCGACCGCCGCGACGCTCGACGAGAACATCCTGGGGGATCTCGAACGGCGCCTGTTCGCCTTGTCCGAGGCGGTCGCGCGGCGCTATTTCCTCCAGGGCGCCGAGCCGCTCAGGGCGGGTGGGCTGACGCTGGCGTGATCTACGATATCCGCCATGTGACCCGCTTCGATTATGGCGGCTCGGTCAAGTTCGCGCGCTGCAATCTCAGGCTGAAGCCAATCCACTGGTCGGGCCAGGAGCTTCGTGATTACCGGCTGACTATCTCGCCCTCGGGCCGCACCGCGCCGGCACGCGCCGAGGCGGGGCTCGCCAATGTCGTGCGCCTCGTCATCGAGGAGCCGGTACGGCACCTCGTCATCGAAAGCGTTTCGCGCATATTGGTCGACCGGCCGGTGCCGATGCCGTCGGACAGCGACCCGACGCTCGGCGAGGTGGCGATCGCCGCGCGAGCCAGCCGTGACCCCTCGCCGGCCGGGCCGACCAACTATCTGTTCCCCTCGCCCCTGATTCCGCTCGACCGCGACATCGCCGCCTGGTGCGCCGAGGATCTGCATCCCGAGCGGCCATGCCTCGAAGCGGCGATTGCGCTCGCCCAGCGCATCCAGCGAGAATTCGCCTTCGATCCCGAGGCGACCCTGGTCGATACCCCACCGCACGAGGCGTTCATGAAGCGCGGCGGCGTTTGCCAGGATTTCGCCCAGATCATGATCACCGGCCTGCGCGCCGCCGGCCTGCCTGCCGCCTATGTATCGGGCTATATCCGCACCATCCCGCCGCCAGGCCAGGCCAGGCTGGTGGGTGCCGACGCGACCCATGCCTGGGTGTTGCTATGGTGCGGGCCCGATCTCGGCTGGGTCGGCGTGGATCCCACCAACGGCATCTGGATGGCGGGCGACCATATCGTGATGGCGATCGGCCGCGATTATGGTGAAATCGCGCCAATCGACGGCGTGGTGCTCGGCTCGGGCGCGCAGAAGATGCAGGTTTCGGTCGATGTTGCGCCGGTGATGGCCGCCGTCTGACGCCGATCAATTGCGCTTGGCGTTCGGATACCCCAAATAGGCACGAAATAAGGGAGCCTGTGACCAAGTGGCCGATCCATATGCAACGCTGGGCGTCGCCCGTACCGCCAGCGAGGCCGAAATCAAGAAAGCCTATCGGAAGCTCGCCAAGGAGCTGCATCCCGATCGCAACAAGGACAATCCGAAGGCGAGCGAGCGGTTCAGCACCGTCACCAACGCCTATGATCTGCTGACCGACAAGGACAAGCGCGCACGTTTCGATCGCGGCGAGATCGACGGCGACGGCAACCCGGCGGCGCCGTTCGGCTTTGGCGGCGGTGGCGGCCAGGGCGGGTTCCGCCCCGGACCGGGCGGCTCGCCCTTCGAAGCGGACGGCCCCGATCTCAGCGACATCTTCGAGGGCATGTTCTCGGGCGGCGGTCGCGGCGGCGGCTTTGGCGGCTTTGGCGGCTTTGGCAAGCGGCAGCAGCCCAAGGGGGCGAATATAGCCTATCGGCTGAACGTCTCCTTCGCGGATGCCGCGACGCTCAAGCCGCAACGGATCACGCTCGGCGATGGCAAGACGATCGACCTGAAATTGCCGGCGGGGCTGGAGAGCGGCGCGCAGATGCGGCTGGCCGGCAAGGGCGCCCCCGGCCCCGGCGGAGCCGGTGACGGGATCGTGACGATCACGATTCAGCCGCACCGCTTCTTCACCCGCGACGGCGACGATGTCAGGCTCGATCTGCCGATCAGTCTCTCGGAAGCGGTGCTGGGGGCCTCGGTGCGCGTGCCGACGGTCGAGGGCGCTGTGATGTTGACGATCCCGCCGGGATCGACCTCGGGCAAGGTCCTTCGCCTGCGCGGGCGCGGTTTCCACAAGAAGGATGGCACGCGCGGCGACCAGATGGTGACGCTGATGGTCGACCTGCCGGTTGGCGACGACGCGCTGGTCGAGTTCGTGAAGGGCTGGAAAGATCGCGACAAGAGCAACCCGCGCGGCAATATGGGCGTTTAGCCAAGGGCCTGCACTCATAGCCGGGGATAGCCGTGACGGAGCGCATTTTGCCAGCCGGGAAAGAGCGAGGAGGGAGCGATGTCGATTGCATCGTGACCGACGAGAGATGCCCCCAGCTGGCGAAAGGCGCCCGCCGCGAAGCGGTCGCCCGCAGGGCGATCACGGCGATCTCAGGCTGTGAGTGCAGGCCCTAGATGCAGGAAGTTTCGCCTCAATCGCCCGAGGAGCGCAGCAAGCAACCGGGCGATGAACGGACTAAACTCAGCCGCCACCTCGCCTTCGTTCGGCCCGGCAGCTATGCCCGCGAAGTGCTGAAGCGGGTCGCGATCGGGGTGTACAGCGATGGCTTCGTCCATGCCGGCAACCTCGCTTACATGTCGCTGGTCACCCTGTTTCCGTTCTTCATCGTCGCGGCCGCGGTCGCGCGCCTGTTCGGGCAGACCGGGCAGGGGCTACACGCCGTCGAAGCCTTTCTCCATACGGTGCCGCGCGGCGTCGCGAATGTGCTGGAAACGCCGATCCATGACGTGCTGGCCGCCCGGTCCGGATCTCTGCTGTGGTTCGGCGCGATTGTCGGCCTCTGGACGACCGCGAGCTTTATCGAGACGATTCGCGATATCCTGCGCCGCGCTTACGGTGTGCATTCGGTCCGCCCCTTCTGGCACTACCGGCTATGGTCGATCGGATTGATCCTCGCCTCGATGATCCTCATCCTCGTCGCATTCGCCTTCCAGATCATGCTGCTCGCGGTCGAGCAGTTCATCCTGCGCGTACTTCCTTATGCCGCGAGCACGGCGACAGTCCTGTCAGTGAGCCGGATCGCGCCCGGCGTCGCGCTGTTCGCGGCGCTTTATATGGTGTTCTACGCGCTGACCCCGCGCAAATATCGCGAAAGCAAATGCCCGAAATGGCCGGGTGCGCTTTTCACCACGATATGGTGGCTGCTGGTGACTGCGCTGCTGCCGGTGATCCTGTCCAATCTGGCCAATTATGATCTGACCTATGGCAGCCTGGCGGGCGTGATGATCTCGCTGATCTTCTTTTTCTTCGTGGGTTTGGGGCTTGTTGTCGGCGCTGAATTGAACGCGGCACTGGCGGAAAGCGATGATGAAGGCGTAGAGAGCGGCGGCGGCAGCAACAAAGAGGAGGCGGCGGCGGCGTGACGGGATTGATGCAAGGCAAGCGGGGGCTCATCATGGGCCTTGCGAATGATCGGTCACTCGCCTGGGGGATCGCACAGAAACTGAGCGAAGCCGGAGCCGAACTCGCGTTCAGCTATCAGGGCGAAGCGATGGAGAAGCGGGTGCGCCCGCTCGCCGAGCAGCTCGGCGTCGCGCGGCTGTTCGATTGCGACGTCGGCGATATGACGGCGCTCGACGCGACCTTCGCCGCGCTGGCCGCTGAATGGCCGACGATCGACTTCGTCGTCCACGCGATCGGCTTTTCGGACAAGAACGAGCTGCGCGGCCGCTTCATGGATACGACGCTCGACAATTTCCTGCTCACGATGAACATCTCGGTCTACAGCTTCGTCGCGGTGGCACAGCGCGCAGCGAAGATGATGCCGAATGGCGGATCGCTGCTGACGCTTTCCTATTATGGCGCCGAAAAGGTCATACCCCGTTATAACGTCATGGGCGTGGCCAAGGCTGCGCTGGAGACGAGCGTGCAATATCTCGCCGTCGATCTCGGCCGCGACAATATCCGTGTCAACGCGATCTCGGCCGGACCGATCAAGACGCTCGCGGCCTCCGGGATTGGCGATTTCAGGCTGATCCTGAAGTGGAACGAGCTCAATTCGCCGCTGAAGCGCAACGTGACGATCGAGGATGTCGGCGGCGCGGGCCTCTATCTGCTGAGTGATCTTGCGAGCGGCGTGACCGGCGAAACCCATCATGTCGACGCAGGCTATAACGTGATCGGCATGAAGGCCGAGGACGCGCCGGATATCGCGCTGGCATAAAAACCCTCTCCCTGGAGGGGAGAGGGAGGGGCCCATGCGAAGCATGGGAGGGTGAGGGGATGAAACGGCCACCAGGCAAGGACGCTTTGGAACGCCAGCGGCAATTGCGGCGCGAACCAACAGAGCCCGAGAAGAAGCTCTGGAGGCATCTCCGCAATCGGCAGGTTGCGGGGTTGAAATTCAGGCAGCAGGTCTGGCTCGGTCCCTACATCGTTGATTTCTTCTGTGCAGAAGCCCGGCTGGCGATTGAGTTGGACGGCGAAACCCATATCGGACCCGAAGCCGAGGCCTATGATGAGCGACGCACAGCGTTCATTGAGACAGAAGGCTTTCGGTTAAAACGGTTTTGGAACAATGACGTGATGCAAAATATCGAAGGTGTAGTTCAGGAAATCGAGGCGGCGGTACGCGAGCCAGCCCCTCACCCTCCCACCGCTTCGCGGCGGGCCCCTCCCTCTCCCCTTCAGGGAGAGGGGAAGTGAGCTTCAACACTTTCGGCCGTGTCTTCCGCTTCACCACCTGGGGGGAGAGCCATGGGCCGGCGATCGGCGCGGTGGTCGATGGCTGTCCGCCGGGGCTGGCCATCTCCGAGGCCGACATCCAGCCCTTTCTCGACAAGCGCCGCCCGGGCACGTCGCGCTTCACCACCCAGCGCCAGGAGCCGGATCAGGTCCGCATCCTCTCGGGCGTGTTCGAGGGCAGAACGACAGGCACGCCGATCAGCCTGATGATCGAGAATGTCGATCAGCGCTCAAAGGACTATTCGGAGGTCGCCCAGGCCTATCGCCCCGGCCATGCCGATTACGCCTATGATGCCAAATACGGCTTTCGCGACTATCGCGGCGGTGGCCGCTCCTCGGCGCGCGAGACCGCATCGCGGGTCGCGGCGGGTGCGGTCGCGCGGCTGGTGATCCCTGAAGTCAAAATCCGCGCCTGGGTCGAGGCGATCGGCGGCGATTCGATCGATCCTGCCAATTTCGACCCCGACCAGATCGGCGCCAACCCCTTCTTCTGCCCCGATGCGGCCGCAGCCACCCGTTGGGAATCGCTGGTCGACAGCGCCCGCAAGGCCGGCTCATCACTCGGCGCCGTGATTGCCTGTGAAGCAACAGGCGTGCCCGCAGGCTGGGGCGCGCCGCTCTACGCCAAGCTCGATTCAGAACTCGCTGCCGCGTGCATGAGCATCAACGCCGTGAAGGGCGTCGAGATCGGCGACGGCTTCGAGGCGGCGCGCTTGCGCGGCGAAGAGAATGCCGATGCGATGCGCCCCGGCGCGGACGGCCCTGAATTCCTCGCCAACCATGCCGGCGGCATTGCCGGCGGGATCGCGACCGGGCAACCAGTTCGCCTCCGCGTCGCGTTCAAGCCGACCA
>Ga0105245_10002422_pt1 | contig 16878 bp, 14 predicted proteins | sample KBSM54metaG_FD_81523 | JGI IMG/M metagenome (GOLD analysis project Ga0105245, IMG submission 81523) | Miscanthus rhizosphere microbial communities from Kellogg Biological Station, Michigan, USA - KBS M5-4 metaG | ecosystem: Host-associated > Plants > Roots > Rhizosphere > Soil | place...
GCTCATGCGCGCTGCCTCCCAAACACGCCGGCGGGCTTGAATGAGAGCACCAGCAGAAACAAAACAAAGTCCACGATCAACGCCCACTGGTTACCGAAATAAAGGCTGGTCAGGCTTTCAGAGAGCCCAAGCACCAATCCGCCAAAGGCAGCGCCTTCAATAGAACCCATGCCTCCGAGCACAACCATGACGAAGGCTTTGGTCGTGTAGTCTTCACCGACGCCGGGAAAAAGATAGAGCCGAGGCAGCAAGAGTCCGCCCGCGATGCCGGCAAGCGCAGTGCCCAGAGCAAAACTGATGCCTTGAATGCGCACAAGATTGATGCCCATGAGCGGCGCGATCTCTGCGTTCTGCGAGATGGCGCGCAAGGCCTGGCCCGTCAAGCTTCGAACCACGAACGAGCGCAGACCAATGACAAACGCAACGGCGATGGCGAATGAAAGAACTTCGGCGGCATTCGCGCCGAACGGTCCGAGATGCACGCTGCGGTTGATGAGGTCAATGTTCGTCTGGCGATAGTCGGCCTTGAAGATGAGCTGCGCGCCGTCGGTAAGAATGAGTCCAATCCCCATGGTCATGAGAATCTGCATGAAGTGGGAGCGATCACGAATGGGGCGGATCAGCGCCATGTAGATCAGATATCCGAAAATAAAGAGCGCAATGCCCGCCGGCAGAAAGCCGATGTATGGATTGAGTTTGTAGTAGTCAAAAAGAACATAGGTGGCGTACATGCCGACCATGAGAAAGGCGCCATGAGCAAAGTTAACGATGCGCATGACGCCAAAAATCAGGGCCAGGCCCATGCCGATGAGGGCGTAGAGCGCGCCGGTCAACAGACCATCAGCACAGGCTTGTAAGAAGCGAACCAACGGAGTTCCAGACCTCCTGCCCGCAAAACCGCACGCGGTATTATCGTGCCCAGCGGCTGACTATCGCTTGGACCAAACCGGCGCGGGAATAATTGGCTTAGCTTCCGCAGCCTCTGCCGGGAAGACCACACGATATTGTCCCTTTTGAACTTGCGTGATCAGGACCGGATGCTGGTTTTGTCCGTTATCAAACTTGATGGGACCAAACGGAGTGGAAGACATGTTGATGTTCTTGATGGCGTCGCGAATCTTGGCTGGCTCCAGCGATTTTGCATTGTTGATGGCCTCAGCGGCCACACGCAACGCAGCATACGCCTGGATGGCATGGTAAGCCGGATGGGTCTTGAAGCGCTTGAAAAACTCGGCGTCAAATTCCTTGGAGCCTGCCCACTTGGCTTCCGGTAGCCACTGGGAAACGGAAAAAGTATATTCGGCGTTTTTGCCCGCACCTTTTTCCGTGGGAAATTCCGCGGCGGCAAATCCTGTGCCTGCTGAAGTGTAAAACTTGGGATTCAAATCCACTTCGCGCGACTGACGCATGAGCGTGGTGGCATCCAGAAGATACGAGCAGAAATAAATCACGTCAGGATTTGCCTGCTTTACGCGCTGCAAAACGGCTTTGTAGTCCGGCGACTTGGCTTCATAGGACTCGACAGCCACTAGCTCAATGCCCGCTTCTTTGGCCGCAGCCGTCATGGCTTTCATGTTCGACTGGCCAAAGTTAGTGTTCTCATAAATGATGGCCATCTTTTTGGGCGCGCCATTCGCCTTCAGGAATGCAATGGTCGCTTTGGCATAATCATTGGCTCCTGCACACACGCGGAAGATCCACGGTGACTTGGAGTCCATAACGTTATCGGCGGTGGCAGTGGGGATGATGAGCGGTGTCTCGCGCTGGGAAACCGCAGGCACAATGGCTTTGGTGCTCTCACTGGAATAAGAGCCGAGCAGAATGGGAACCTGGTCCTGGTCAATCAGCTTGGAGACACCCTGCACGGCCTGGTCGGGTTTGCTCTGGTCGTCATAAAAATCAAGCTCGATTTTTTTGCCAAGCACTCCGCCCTTGGCGTTGATCTCATCCAGCGCGATGGCGTAGCCATTTTTGTGCGCTTCACCAAAAGCGGCGAGGCTGCCGGTGAGAGAAGTTATGACGCCGATCTTGGTTTGTCCGAAAGCTGGAACGATGGACGCGAACAGAGACAGGATTCCGATTGCAGCGATTGCTTTAGAGCGCATATTCCCCCACATGGTTAAGGTGATCGCCGAGCGCGAGAATTATACAACCAGCGTATCGATGACGTTTCGCCAAACGGCAAAACCCGCCTTGCGGCGGGTCAGTTAGGAGTTTGAAAGTTCACTCAGTGGGTGGTTGCGAGGACCGTTCCCGGTCGCGCTCTTCAACGCGACGCATGGCTCCGAGCAGATGGTAATTTGCTCCTGCACGAAGATTCTCATGCTGGCGGTTAAGGGTCTGCATCATGAGCGGATCGAAAATGCCGACCTGCTCTAATGCCGCCATATTGCGATGAACGCGAGCGAAAGCTGCGTTGAGACGGTTGAGAAGATCATAGATGAGAGGTTTTTGTACGCTGCTAGAATCAGTGTCAGCCATAGGTCGCCTTTCCTAGAAGAAGGTGATTTGTGGTTAGGGCCGCGTTCGGTGTTAGAAGCACCGGCGTGGCCCGTCTCTGAGTTATAAGCGCGGCGAGAGTGGACGCAACAACTGGCCATTAGCAAAATTAGCCTTTGTGTTTTAGCGGCGAGCATCCTCCCAAATTCAGTCAGGGCATTTCAGAAAAAGCATACAGTCCACTCTTCGATTAAGAACAAAACTCATAATCTCAGCTCCGCATCAACAGGCCCACGATCGAAGCTGACATAAGATTTGCCATGGTTCCGGCGATCATGGCGCGGAAACCCAGCTTGGCGAGCTGGTCACGCTTGTTGGGCGCCAGCGCGCCAATGCCGCCGATTTGAATGCCGATGGAACTGAAGTTGGCGAATCCGCAGAGAGCAAAAGTGGCGATGGTGACGGAGCGCGGATCGAGCGCGGCCTTCATGGCTCCGAGATCTGAATAGGCAACGAGTTCATTGATGACTGTTCGCGTGCCCAGGAGACTGCCCACCGCGCCGATGTCCTTCCCCGGCACCCCTATCAGCCACGCGACCGGAGCAAAAATGACACCAAGCACTTTTTGAATGCTTTGCGGGAAGAATGCGAAGTGGTTGTGCGTCCAGCCCATCATGCCGTTGACCATGGCGATTAGTGCGAGAAAAGAAATGAGCATGATGGCCACGTTGAAGGCGAGCTGCCCACCATCGATGGTGCCACGAGCGATGGCACCAAGAATATTGGCGTCCTTATGCATTTCTTCTTTTGAGATTTCCACTGTGCCTGCGGTCTTGGGCTGCTCTGTTTCCGGCACCAGCATCTTGGCCATGAGGATGGTTCCGGGCGCAGTCATGATCACGGCTGCCAGCAGGTTTTCCGCTTTGATTCCGTAACCGATATAGGCCGCCATGATGCCGCCGGACACATGCGCCATCCCCGCCGTCATAATGGTCATAAGCTCTGAGCGCGTACATTCAGGGAGCAGAGGCCGAATGGTCAGAGGCGCTTCTGTCTGGCCCATAAAGATGGATGCAGCGACGTTTAGAGATTCCGCGCCGCTCACGCCCATCAAGCGGTTCATGACCCACGCCATGGCTTTGATGATGATCTGCATCACGCCAAGGTGATACAGCAAGGCAAAAAATGCCGAGACAAAAATAATCGTCGGCAACACCTGAAAAGCGAAGATGAAGCCAAGCTGCGAGGAGCCGGGATCGAGAAAAGGTAAATGCGCGTTGGGATCAGCGGGGTAGCCTAGATTTCCAAAAACAAAAGTTGATCCCTTAAAAGCGTAAGCCAGTAGTTTGTTGACAGCTGTTCCGGCTGTTTGCAGCGTGCGCTGGCCCCAGGTGAAGCGGATTACGATCCAGGCAAACAGGAATTGCAGGCCGAGACCCCACAAGACTGTCTTGAGCCGGATGGCGCGGCGGTTGGTGGAGAAGAGATATGCGATCGACAAAAAGACGGTGATGCCCAGCAAGCCCGCGTATCGCGACATTGGGTCCTTCTATGTGAAAAGTTGAGATGGCGTTGAAAAAAAGCTTGTCCATTGTAGCTGGAGTGTCAAGGAAATCGCCGTCATCGCGCGTGATCGCCGTAATCGCGCGTGAGCAGAAGAACAAAATCTACCACGAGACACAGAGGCACGGAGATTTTAGGACCTACTCTCAAAAATCGGCGAGGGTTTCTTCCAGATTACATTGGGCTGCGCTTTCGCTGGCTTCCAGGGTCAGGGAGATCGCTGATCAATGACCTGGAGTCCCAGAACGGCGAGCGGTGGCCGCTGGCGTAAAGTGATTCTCAAATTCATCCAAAGTGAGTTCGAGCTTGAGTTCCACCTGGGCTTTGGGGTTGTTCCTGATCAATTGCTCGCAGGCAGGGCGCGAGTTGCTCATGGATTCAACACCAGCGCACTCGCTCTTCATCTCATACGATCGTTTGCTCTTCCAGAGACTCTCTCCCGGCAAGAAGCTGTATTCCAGGCTGGCACGCGCGAACTTTTTCAGGTCTTGATATTTGAGATGGTAAGTTTCCGCGGCACGCTCAAATTCCTGAGTGATGTCGCCGCGGGAGACACCGGGATCGTCGGTGGCCAAGGCGACCGGCACGCCAAACTTCAGATACATCGGAAGCGGATGATGATCGCCGGTGACGTTGAGAATCACGTCATTGCTGGTGAGACAAATTTCAACCAGCACGTTGTTGTAGGACATCATACGCAAGAGAGATTCGGAATCGGATTCCTGCATTACGTCCGCGCCATGGCCAATGCGTTCTGCATGGCCTTGCTCGATCGATGCGCGAACGTGGAACAACTCTTCCGGAGGAACAAGGTTTTGGGTGAGTTCTCCGGCGTGCAGCGTGATGTGGACTTTGGGATATAGGCCGTGAAGAAAGCCCAGCATGCGCATATGAAGATTGAAGTCGTGGATCGGCAGGTAGGCGTCTTCTGGCATGACCAGATTCAAGCCGACGACGCGCGGGTCCTTGGACGCCATCTCAAAGCCTGAGAGTATCTGGGCGAAGACCATTTCTTTTGGGAGGCCGCGCGCCACCTGATAAAGGTAACGCGCCTCAACGTTGCAGCCATGATCGGGTTGGGGCTGGCCACAGCGGAGTTCTTCCTGCTCTTTTTTTTCGGTCTCGTCCAGGAATTTGCTGGCGTCAGCCACGATCTTGGTAAGGCCTCCGGACAAAAGCTGCTCACGCAGTTTGCTGAGATCATCATTCCATCCCAGAGAAGCGCCCAGGCGGGATGCCGCGCCTCCGTCAGGGTTGAACATTGTTTCCAGGTATTGGAGATGGCCGGCAGCGGCGCGCGACCGCGCTTCCGCCAGCATCTCCGCCGTGTGGCCGTTGGTGGCGGGACCAAACTTGCCGAACGTGGAAAAGAAATGGTCGTGACCGGATTCTGGACCGGGGACAAACTGGCGCATGGAAAGGGCGTCCAGCAGGTGGCTGTAAAGTACGCTGTCCTGCAAGGCGACACTGGCAGGAGGCTTGCCGCCGGCGGGATCGCATGGAGGTTGCGTTAGCGCAAGAGCGGCGCGATCAATGCACAACCCGTCTTGAACGGCGAACTTGATAAAGCTTTCCGCATAGACCGCGCCGGAAAGATGGTTATGAAGATCGCCGCCCTTGGGCATCTGCTGCAGGAAAGCGTGCAGAAGCAAAGGCTGGTTGCGAATCGAATCAAAATAGCGCGCGGTTTTCTGCTCCGCTGAAGCCGCCGGCGCAGGTTTCTTCTGCGGCCTTGCGGAGGGAGCGTAAAACGCAATAAAAACGGTGAGCAGAGAGATCCGCAGAATTTTCCATGAGCGCGAGACTAACATGGAGTGAACTATAGCATTACAATTTGAGTTCCGCACGGCGCTGATTGCGCTGGCGATTGGAAAGGATTCGCGCGACCCATATTTGCGCAACCCAAGATGAGCATCAGCGACGATTTTACGCAGGCGGAATTTGCAGCCAAACATATTTCCTCAAAGAGCCCGATCAAACCGACGGTAGCCATTGTGCTGGGGTCCGGGCTGGGAGGATTTGCCGACGAGATGACAGAGGCCGTCCGCATCAGCTACAACGATATCCCGCATTTTGCGCGCTCCACTGCCATTGGACACGCAGGCCAGTTGGTGATGGGCAATATTGGCGAGTGTCCGGTGGTAGTGATGCAGGGGCGCGTGCATCTGTATGAAGGATATCCGGTGCGCAGCGTGGTGTTTCCGATGCGAGTGTTTTCGCGCATGGGCGTGCATGCCGCGATCCTGACGAACGCCGCAGGCGGCATCAACCCTGAGTACGGACAAGGGCGGCTGGTGGCGATCAGCGACCACATCAACATGCAAGGGCAAAATCCGCTGGTAGGGCCCGAAGATCCGAACCTTGGGCTACGATTTATCGATATGAGCGAAGCGTATGCGCGCGACTATCGCAAGATGGCCATCGATGCAGGCAAGCGGCTGGGGATTCCAGTGGGCGAAGGCGTATATGCCGCCATGCTGGGGCCGAGCTATGAAACTCCGGCAGAGATACGTTTTCTGCGGACAATTGGCGCGGACTTGGTGGGAATGTCCACGGTGCCGGAAGTGATCGCCGCGCGACAGATGGGAATGAAAGTGCTGGCAATTTCCTGCGTGACCAACATGGCCGCCGGAACAACCGACGCGACCATCAACCATGAAGAAGTGCTGGAGATCGGTAAGAAAATTTCCGGACAGTTCAAAGCGCTGCTGCGCGAAGTGGTGCCGCTGATCGCGAAGGATGTGGCGCAGGGGTAGGTGCGGGTCATAACATTTTGAGTTTGATGGATTCACGGCCGCTCTGCCCTCTCCTTCACCGCTCTCAGCCACATGCTTCGAATCATTGAGCTGCCGGGATAGATCACACGCCAGTAGCGGGCAAAGGCGCGTCGCGATGATGCGTCGGTGGCGTAGACGCGGGTTTCAGTGGTGAGCACTGTGCATTTCAAGGACGTGCCCCTGGAGGGTGCGCAGTCTTCCAGACGAAAGTTCATTGCGGCCAAAGCAAATCCGGGCGCATCCGAGGCGGCGAGAGCCTTGAAGCCCTCAGGAGTCTTGTTGCCGCCGGGACGCCAGCCGCGCGGCGCAGCAATCAGCGTACCAAAGACGAATTCCTGGTTCGGCTCTTCCGCAAGAACAATGAAGGTTGTTTTGGTGGCAACCTGCAGTAGTGGCGTGTCCGGCGGCGGATTGAGGATGCTCTCGGGACCGGGGCGCCCGAAGCGACGGATCCAGATCAAGGTGCGGAAGAAATGGATTTCATTGGCGGTGACCTGCTTGAGTGCGACGTACACTTTTTCTTTAGGCACAGCAATACGAATGGAATGGCGTTCGCTGAACTGCCATGCGGGCATAAACAGATCAAGCTGAGTTCGAGGAGTGGCAATGCGGGTATCTCTAGCCGGTAAAGAGCTCCCGATGATCACAATTAGCAAGCCGGCAGCAATAACAATCAGGCCGTGGCCCCGCGAGTGGATGGTCAGAAACTTCAGCGGCTTGAGCACCGACACGCTTCCTGCGAGCACGGTGATCAGACCGAGATAAACGACGATAACGCCCGCCATAGAAGCTCTTCACAACCGGCAAACGTGAATCTACTACCCAGCAACAAATACGGGAAACTAGAAGCGTGCTTCAATGGGCGACGAACGCCACTCATTCGCCGAAGCGTGCAGCTATCCTTATTCGTCTCCGATCACGCGATGGACGAGCGGCCGTTTTTGTAGCAGCGCATCAGCTGCAATCGTATAGCTCTTTTCAATCAGCGGAGCGGCATTTGCCAGACGCTCAGCTGAGTTGTAATAAACGGTGCAAAGCGCTTCACCGGCGGAAACGGCATCGCCAATTTTTTTGTGGACGATAATTCCGACGGCGGGATCGACAGAATCTTCTTTCCGCGCGCGTCCGCCGCCTAGCAGCACGCCCGCAGTTCCGATCTGCTCACACATCATGGCCGTAACGAATCCAGAAGCCGGGCTTTTGACGTCAGTTTGTTGCGCGGCTTGCGGCAGAAGGCCGGGATCCTCGATCACCGCCGCATTGCCGCCCTGCAAGCGAATCATCTCGCGAAATTTTTCGCGGGCTTTGCCAGTGGTAATCATCTGCTCAGCCAGTTCCCTGCCTTCAGCCACGCTGCGAACGCGCTTGCCCAAGAGAAACATTGAGGCAGAGAGCACAAAGCTGAGTTCGCGCAGATCATCAGGACCATGGCCGTTCAGCACGTCAATGCATTCGGCAACTTCAAGCGCGTTGCCCACGGCGCGGCCCAAAGGCTGGTCCATGTCCGTGATCAGCGCAGAGACGCGCTTGCCCAGGCGCTGGCCGGTTTCAACCATCAGCTCGGCAAGAAAGACCGCGTCTTTTTCTGACTTCATAAACGCGCCGCTGCCGGTCTTTACGTCCAGCACCAGAGCATCAATGCCTTCCGCCAGCTTCTTGCTCATGATGGAAGCGCAAATCAGGTAAGGGCTTTCGACGGTGCCGGTAACGTCGCGCAGCGCGTAGAGTTTCTTGTCGGCGGGAGCAATCTCAGCAGTCTGTCCGATCAATCCTGCGCCGCACTGCGCCAGCACGCGGCGAAAATCGGCAACAGAAAGATTCACGTTAAAGCCCGGAATTGATTCCAGTTTGTCCAGCGTTCCGCCGGTGTGGCCCAGGCCGCGTCCGCTGATCATAGGGACATAGAGGCCGGCCGCCGCAACGATGGGCGCAATGATCAAAGATGTTTTGTCGCCGACTCCGCCGGTGGAATGCTTATCGGTTTTGGCCGCCGGAAGCTCGGAGAAGTCAAGCACCTGGCCGGAGTTAAGCATTGTTTCAGTTAGGGCGGCCAGTTCAGCGCGCGACATGCCACGCAGCAGCACGGCCATCAGCCACGCCGACATCTGATAATCGGGAATCTCGTCACGCGTGTAGCCGTTGACAAGAAACTCGATCTCTTCGCGCTGCAGCTCGGCGCCATCGCGCTTACGGCGGATCAGGTCTGTGACTAGCATTTTTTTCAGGGGCTAAAGCCCCAATTATTTTTTTGGGCTCTTACGGCGCGGCTAAAGCCGCGCCCTGACACTTGTCTCGCACAAACGAAACATCATTCTGAGCTGCGAAACTTTTAGGTCAGGCGGAAAGTTTCCGGCAGCATGTCGGCGATGCTCATCTCCATGTAGTCGGTCTGGCCGCGAAAGACCACAGCCGTGTTCGCGCCGAATTCCGCAATCACCTGGCGGCAAGCGCCGCAAGGCGCGCAGGGCACGTCATTTTCCGTGACTATGGCAATTCCCTTCAGCTTAAGCTTGCCCTGGACCTGGTGGACGGCGTTAAAAATAGCCGCACGCTCCGCACAAATGGTTAGCCCGTAAGAAGCATTTTCCACGTTGCTTCCGGTGTAGAGGTGGCCATCGTCAGTAATAACGGTAGCGCCCACGCGGAACCTTGAATATGGCGCATAAGCGTGCTGCAGCGCGGCCGTGGCCATTCCCAGCATCATGGCGCGCTCTTTGTCTGTAAGTGAGATCGGCGGCATTCAGTAACTCCTCAGTGAGAACAGATACAGTAACATTTTGTGGTGAATTTGATATCGTAACGCATTTCGGCGAGCGAATCAATAGCGAATGAAGCCTTGGCGAGGGAGCGTCTCTTGCCGAGACTTTAGCGTGGCAAGGGAAAATGGAGGCAACAAACAGAAGCGACCATGCAGAATCGAATGCGCATGGCCGCTCTTTTCGAACAGGGCCGAGCAGCGCTCGGCCCGCTGGGGTTGGATTTAACGGTTATGGCGTTTGTGGTCGTCGCCCGGCTCAGGATGCTTGCCGCCGCGTCCGCGATCATCGCCCGGTTCGGGATGTTTGTTGACGCCGCCACGATCATCGCCCGGCTCAGGATGCTTGTTGACGCCGCCGCGATCGTCACCCGGCTCAGGGTGTTTGTTGACGCCGCCGCGATCATCGCGCGACTCAGGGTGCTTGTTGAGACCGCCGCGATCGTCACCCAGCTCAGGGTGCCTGTTGACGCCTCCGCGGTCATCGCGCGACTCAGGGTGTTTGTTGAGGCCCCCGCGATCGTCACCCAGTTCAGGACGCCTGTTGAGGCCGCCGCGATCATCACCCCGCTGAGCCTCGCCTCTGGACGGGAAGCTCATGCTGCCGTTGCCGCTTTGGCCGCCGCCACCACGGGACCCTGAGTGGCCTTGAGCGAATGCGGCTGAAGAAAAAGTTACGGTTGCTAGGCTGAAGCACAGTGCCAATGTCATGCTTTTACGAGTCATGCTGAATTTCTCCTTTAGGATTTAGTTGTGGCCCTCTAGCCCGGCCTGCGTTTGCCGCGCGCTTGAGACCCCAGCAACTTCGGGTGCGACTAACATCCGATTTTGCTGTCCGTCATTAGCTAAGACAGAAGTCAGCGATCCGGCAGAACAAGGAATCGGGACCGCGCATAGAGTGTGCGCAAGGACAGTGGGCGAAGGAACTAAGCAACACATTGGCGAGGCGGATGATTGCGAACATGCGCCGATCGACGAAGACCTGATGGTCCCCAAAAAACGTGGAGCCACCACGCTTTGGCGCTACACACGGAATCTATATCATTTGCAGATGCAATTAAGGGCGTCATTGGATTTTGGTTGCTCTACCGCTTGAGCTGTGTCGAGGGCCAAATCATTCTTTAGCCAGGGGTCGCCTGTATCACGTCACCATTCATGACAGGCGGCCGGCCACGCGCCGGCCATTCTCTCTCCCTATACCGATCACAAACCTAATCATCAGTTATTTCGAACGATAGATCTATGATCGAAAAACGTGTGCTGCTCGTCCGGTTGGTGATCGCTACGCAAGTTCAATCTCAGTTTGAGTTCGGCTGCGAGATCGTCCCCGTATAGGTGCCAGTGGCGGTACCCGCGCAGAGATCGAATTGCGTTGAGATAGTTCCGCTCCCTGTGGCGTTGGCGAACGCGCCAGCTCCGCCGGTGATGGTGTAAATTCCCGTGGAAGTGACCACGCACTTGTCGCCCGGGCTCTTGCCGTCAAAGCGCCCACTCACGGAAAAGAACACGCTGTCCGTTCCGTTGGCTCCGACGATGACTGCGGTGCTGCCAAAATTTCCCTGATTGTCCTGCAGGCGTGTTAACGGCCCGGTGAAGTTACCCAGATGCGTCGCACTGCCTGAAGTGTTAAAGCCTATCTGGGTAATCCCGCCAGACAGTTTGGTCACGCCCGTAATCACCGCCGTTGCAGTGGCGGTGAACGATACCTGTTGGTCGGCCGCGACAGCAGCTTTTGGTGCCTTGGTTTGCGCGCTCGTGGCGCCTGCTGGAAAAACAAAGACAAACAGCACGAGTGTTACTGCACAAATCGCTCCGGCAAAAAGCAGCCTTGATATTTTCTGAGTAAATAGTGTCATAGCAATTTCCTTTCTTGAAGTGTGCTGGATGATTTCCCAGCTGCATCATCACTTCGCTTTAGTCTTTCGACTTAGTGGATACGCAATGCAACATTGTTTGAGGGCCCGTCCATCGTAATTGAATCAGACGTGATATGTCAGTTCTATGGCGAGACCTTTACAGGAACCGGCCGGCCACCGCGACGCACAGAAACTAAGACTCACCTTCTTATCTGTGTCATCAGTGTTTATCAGTGGTGAGCCTTGCTTTTGTTCTTCTCCGTGTCTCCGTGCCTCTGTGGTAGGTTTCCGCACCAAGACTCATTTTCTGATCTATGTCATCAGTGCTTATAAGCGGTGAGACTGCCTCACCGCTGACCTTGCTCCCCACGTGAACGGCTACTCACCTTGGACCCTCATCATCTGCCTCAGGTTCGGAGGCATCATCGCCGACTACGCGGAGGAAATGGGAAAGGGCAAACCTGGAAATCTTACGGCCCACCTCTTTGGCCACGATATCCGAGTTCCGGAAGTGGAAGCCAACCCAAACGCGCGCGTTTACCAACTCGTCCATGGCCTGCTCAATGGTGCTGAAGCTGCGCGTAATGGGTGGGTTCGCCTTATTATCAGTCAGCGAGAAAGGATTATAGCCATCTCCGAAGAAAGCGAGGAGAATGCCGGTCTCGGTCCCGGAACCGGTCGCATGACCCGAGCTGTATTCGGGGAACGGCGGCGTCGGCAGCAGCGGCGTCCAATTTGGGTCTGCTGTGAGTAGCGGATTGCCCGCGGTGTCCGCGCGGTGGATAGCTTGTATCGGCCGCCAGAACATATAACGATATTTAGTGTTGAATACTGACACGCCAGCGTCGTGCCCGGCCATGTTCAGCAGCGCAAACAGGCGGGCATTCTGGCTGATATTGAAACCATGCGCACGGCTCATCGTGCTGGCCGCCACGTTCCACGTGATAACACTATCGATTTGCTCCCACCAGATGGCAGCATCGGTCTGATCCTGGGTTCTTACGGTGCTGTTGATGGATCCGAATGCTTTGACCTCCAGGAAGTCCCGAGTAAAGGTGGGGCTGGTGAGCGCAGGCGGCGGGCCGGGCTGGAATTGCGAGGGCGACTTCATTGTAAAAGGCCGCATTTGCCCGAGGCCGGCGAACGCGCCAAAGAACGGCGGATAATCGGGGGTCCATACGCCAGGCCCCACGGGAGGCTGAGTGAACGGAAACAGTGGATCGAGGAAGGGCCCATCTCCCGAGCGCAGCGCGAGCAGCCTGGATGCCACAGATTTGCCGACGGTCACGCCGTCTTGTGTATGTTGGTCATTCGGGAGCTTGGCCAACGACGCTTGCAAAGCGCTGTCGAGCTGCGGTTTGACCGCAGGCGGCATCACCGCCACGAGCACATCATGGCCTGCCTGCGCCGCGGCCGCTGCCGCGCGTGCACCCGGTGGCGCGCTTACCTTCGTCACATAGGGCTGGTAGTCGCCGATGATGGAGTTGACGGCGTCAAAGATCGCCGCGTGTGCCATTGCCATGCAGTAGCCGGCGATGGGAGGCACCAAGTCCAGTGTTTCAATCGCCGTGAGGCCCGTGTTGTTCCAATCGAGCACCGCGTCGCTTCCATGGTTGGTGGTGATTGTTGCCTCGACTGCGCTGGCATTCGTGAGGGCAGTCTTCACAGCGTCCTGCGCTAATAGAAGTGGTGCTGCAAGCAGAAAAAGTAAACATACAGCCGCTTTCCCGCTAACGACTGCAGATAGCTGAATCCGACTCAAGATATTCATAATGCTCCTTATCTTTGTGCAAAACAGCGCGTTAGCAATTTAGGTATGTCGGTCCTACGGCGAGACTTTCACGGGGACCGGCCGGGTCAACAAATCTACATAAAGCGCAGTGAACCGGGCGTTATCAAGGCGGAAAACCACCTTGGATTTTTGCAACAGACCGATTGAAGGAAATGGGTCGGATGTGAATACGATGGACTTTCCGTAATTCTGATCGAACGTGGTGTTGACATCGACCCACAAATCTCTAACGTCCGTCGCAAGTGTAGGGTCTACAAGAAATGCGAGCGCGGTAGTGTCAAAGATAAATGGAGTAAATGGCGGCGGGCCAGAGCCGAAAAAGGGCGCATAAGCCTGTTGATACAACTGGGTGATGATGGTTTGTGGCTGATGCTGGGTGATCTGAAGAAAAATGTCCTTCGTGAGTGGGAGAGTATTTGTACAGTCCAGGGGAATGATGACGTGGGGGACCGCGGCACGCAGGACAATTTGCGTTGCTTCAGGATCAAACCACCAGTTGAATTCCGCGTTGTCGAGATAAGAGTTACCAGCAACGAACATCTGCCCTGCCATGGTTACGATCTGCTTAATCAGGGGAACGATCGTGGGATCTTTGCGGATGGCAAGCGCCAGGTTCGTTGGCGGTGCGATTTCCAGAATAGTTACATCGTGAGGATAGCGATGGATGGTGTCAATCATGAAATCTACCGCATCCTGAGTAGCCGGTTTTGTATGTTGGGCAAACCCATCAGGCGGTGGAACCAAATCATTCGGTCCCGGCTGAGGGCCCGCATACGCGCCTACATAATCGATGGGCGGGCCGGACACGACTTGTTCAAAAAGGAACGACTTGAAATCATGTAGAAGTGGATACTGCGAGCCGACGTAGACCGGGACGCTCTTTTCAATTCCCAGGCGTTCTACGGCTTTAAGGGTCTCAGCGACTTCCTGGTCGCGCCATTCATTTCCTGAGGCAACGGTGAGTCCGAGCAAGTTGATGACACCCTGAGAATGGAGCTGCGCTGCCATCACCACTGCCTGCCCGTCATCAAATATTGTGTTGAAATCAGTGTCGATGATGACCTTGGGAGCATGGGCCGGCTGCGCGCTCACCAGAGAACACGAGAGCAATACCGCAAAGGCAACTGAGATTAGAATATTTACACGTGGAAACATGGTGTTTCTCCTCTGTGTTGAAGCAAAACAAGTCGTTAGCGAGATGAATAGGTTCCCGGCTGGGTTATGACCGTAGGACACTTGGAGACGGCAGCCAAGTGTGGCCATAGTGATACACTGCTCCGCGCCTCCTAATTGGCAGAAATTTCTTCAACATCTTTTTGGGTCCTTTCAAAACACACTCTTTTTCCAACGAATCACGAGCGATACGGGTTGAGGCCAGCGGGCGTTGAGGGTTGGTCGCGCAGTTTGCGACTTGTGATGTTGCCGGCGCGTTGGCGCGGCAAGTGTTACGGTTGTGAGCGCGATCACACGGTCTGCGCTGTCTTCATCCGGCCAGGGATGAGGCCGCTCGAGTGTAACCTCCTAAAGCGGCGAAGCTTTTAACGAATCATTTAGGTTGGGGCAATGTTCACAGATTGTAAGAAATGTTGTCTGTTCAATTTTGAACATCTGCGATCACATTAGAAAATTCTTTTGTAATTCGTCACAATCCATCATTTGTTTTGAGATTGCGTTATTTTTTTTTTCATGTTGCCTGCCAGAATGCGGCAAAGAATTGCAAATATATATCGATAAAATTAAATCTATCCTAATTTTTTCGAAAATAGCTTTTCGCGAGCAGATTTACCAGTTTTTTACGTGCAATCGCAATCAAATAGTCTAGTATCGAAAGCTGCAAGGTTGTTTGTCAGCATGAAAGACAGGATCGATCAGCACGTCCGTAAGGCAAGTGAAGCGCCGTTTCCAGTGCAACTTTTACTGGGAAATGCCGGGCTGGGAGCAAAGGTCCAGCTCAATTTCCAAAAACAAATTATCTTTTCTCAGGACGGTCCCGCGACCACGCTGTTTTACATTCGCGAAGGCCGCGTCCGGCTCACTCTTCTTTCCAGCGAAGGCAAAGCCGCGACCATCACGATTCTGGGCGAAGGCGAATTTCTGGGTGAAGAATGTCTTGCCCCGTCCTATAGCACGCGGCTGGCCAGCGCCGTTGCCATTACGGATTGCTCCCTGCTCAAAATTGGAAAAGACCAGATGCTGGCGGCGCTGGAGAACGACCACGCGCTCGCTGCATCGTTCACTCAATATCTGCTCCAGCGCAAAATCCATGCTGAGGACAACCTCGCTGACCAGATCTTTCATTCCAGTGAGAAACGCCTGGTCCGCGTTCTTCTTTTGCTGGCAGGTCCGGAGACCGACGGCGCAACCAAACACAAGCTGCCGGAAATCAGCCAGGAGGTACTGGCGGAGATGGTCGGCACAACGCGCCCGCGCATCAGCTACTTTATGGCCAAATTCAGGAAGCTGGGATTGGTGGACTACAGACGCGGACTCCGTGTGCGCAAAGAACTTCAGAACATTTTGCGATGAAGAACCTGCAAGCGACTACAAGTAGAACTGCTTCAGCAGACAACTAACGAAAACTCGAGACGGCGTTTGCGTCCGCAGGCAGTGCGAACTCTGGCAAGAGCTGGTGCTTTACCTCGAAGTTCCATTTCCAAATCTGATACACAGCCGGATATACAACAAGTTCCAAGAGGAATGAAGTGATGATTCCGCCGATCATCGGAGCGGCGATATGCTTCATCATGTCCGAGCCTGCGCCCGTCGACCACATGATGGGAGCCAGGCCGAGGAATGCCGCCGCCATCGTCATGAACTTGGGCCGCAGGCGCTTGACCGCACCCTGAAAGATGGCTTCTTGAAGTTCTGCGAGTGTGCGCATGCGGCCTTCGCGTTTTGCCTGCTCATATGCCAGATCCAGATAAAGGAGCATGAAGACACCGGTCTCAGCATCCACTCCAAGCAAAGCAATCAATCCCACCCAAACGCCAATGCTCATGTTGTAGCCAAGCAGATAGAGGAACCAGACGGCGCCAATGGCGGAGAACGGCACTGCCATCAGCACAATGAAAGTTTTGGTGAGCGACCGCGTATTCATATAGAGGAGCGTCAGTATCAAAATCAGCGTGAGCGGCACCACGAGCTTGAGGCGCTGCTCCACGCGCTCCATGGCCTCATATTGTCCACTCCAGGCGATGGAAAACCCTGCGGGCAGTTTCAATTTTTCCAGCAGCAACTGCCTAGCTTCCTCCACGTAACCGTTAGGATCGCGTCCGGTGATGTCCACGTAAACATAGCCAGTGAGTAAACCATTTTCATTACGCAGCATGGCCGGCCCGCTTGTTGGATGAATCGTGGCGAGCTGCGCCAGCGGAATCTGTCTCTGCCCTCCGGATGCAGGGACCAGTACGCGGCCCAGTGCGCCGAGGTCGGAACGAAAGTCACGCATGTAGCGGACGTTCACCGGATACCGCTCCCGGCCCTGGATTGCCGTGGTGACATTTTCACCACCGATGGCATTTTGAATAACCGTTTGTACCTCTTCAACGCTAAGTCCGTAGCGGGCCAGTTCGTCGCGGTTCCAATCGATGTCAAGGAAGTATCCGCCGTCCGTGCGTTCGGCGAAGACACTGCGTGTGCCATTGATTGAAGCCAGCAGCGATTCCGCCTGCATGCCAATTTTTTCGATCTGCTGCA
>Ga0105245_10002423_pt1 | contig 16873 bp, 16 predicted proteins | sample KBSM54metaG_FD_81523 | JGI IMG/M metagenome (GOLD analysis project Ga0105245, IMG submission 81523) | Miscanthus rhizosphere microbial communities from Kellogg Biological Station, Michigan, USA - KBS M5-4 metaG | ecosystem: Host-associated > Plants > Roots > Rhizosphere > Soil | place...
GACCTGAAGGCGCTGCCCTCGGTGAACTTCTCGAGCGAGTCGATGTTCGACAATCCGTCGGGCACCGTCATCCGCCGCATCTCCGACTTCAATTCCGAATTCGGACTCGACCTCGAGCAGCTCAAAGCAGAAACCGGAGCTGCCGCGCCGTCGACGGCCGGACAAAAAGGCGGACCCGCCGTCACGCGCGAGAAGATCTTCCAGGTCCTCGTGCAGGTGGCGAAGGCGCTGCTGCAGTCCGACGATCTCAACACGCTGCTCAACACCGTCATGGACATGATCTTCAAGTATCTGCCGGTGGAGCGCGGGCTGATCATCCTCTTCGACGAAGGCGGCAATCCCGTTCCGAAGCTCACGCGCTTCATCGAAGGCGCGGATGCGCAGGACATTCCGATCTCGCGCACGATCCTGAAGATGGTCGCCGAGCAGCAAGTCGCGCTCATGACCAGCAACGCTCTCGAAGACGCGCGGCTCCTCGGCGGCAAGTCGATCGCGATTCACGGCATCCGTTCCGCGATGTGCGTGCCGCTGTGGAACCGCCAGCACGTCATCGGCGCGGTGCAGGTCGACTCGCCGATTCACATCGGCAGCTTCAGCGAAGAAGATCTCGATCTCCTCACCGCGCTCGCGAACTTCGCGGCCGTCGCGGTCGAGCGTGCGCAACTGTCCGAGAAGATCGAGCAGGAGCGAAAGATCCGCACGAAGATGGAGCGCTATCATTCGCCCGCGGTCATCGACGAGATCGTGAAAGGCGTCATCACCGTGTCGGCCGACGAGACGGAGATCCGCGCAGCCGAGGTTTCGATTCTGTTCGCGGACATCTCCGGCTTCACGACGGTGTCCGAAACGAAGGCACCCGAAGAAGTCGCGGAGTTTCTCTCGCGATTCTTCTCCGCCGCGGTGGACTCGATCTTCGCGTACGGCGGAACGCTCGACAAATTCATCGGCGATGCCGTGATGGCGTTCTTCGGCGCGCCGATCGCGCAGGACGATCACGCCGATCGCGCCATCCTCGCGGGGATGATGCTGCAGCGGCTCGTCGCCGATTGGAATCGCGATCGGGCCGCCGAGGGACTGCCCGAAGTGCGGATTCGCGTCGGCATCAACAGCGGTCCCGCCGTCGTCGGCAACGTCGGCACCGAGAAACGCGTCGACTACACGGTCCTCGGCAGCGCCGTGAACATCGCGTCGCGTCTCGAGAGCGGCGTCGCAAAACCGGGACAAGTGGTGATCTCACAGAACACACTAGACCGCACGCTCGGCAGTTTCCACACCGAGTCGCTCGGCGAGTTCGCGCTCAAAGGCCTGCAACAGAAGATGCCCGTCTACGAAGTGCTCGCGTCGCCCGCGATGCAGCACGCGCCCGACGTCATGCAGGCAACGACGACACACAATTGAGAAGTGGAGGAAGAGTGATGAGACGACGCAACCGACAGGAAGCAGGTGAAGGTCAGGCCGGATGTCTCGTTGGCGTCATCCTTCTTCTGATCGCGATCTTCGTCGCCTACAAGATGATTCCGGTGAAGGTGAAGGCGGCCGATCTGCGCCAGACCGTAGTCGACGAGGCGAAGTCCGCCGGCACGCACAACGATGAACGGATCATGAAGCAGATCATGCTGAAGGTCGAACAGACCGGGTTGCCGATCACGGAAGACGACGTCACGATCTCGCGCCAGCGCGAATCGATCTCGATCGACGTCGACTACACGGTACCGATCGTCTTCCCCGGATACACGTACAAGTGGCACCAACATCATCACGCGGAGAATCCAATTTTCTAATGGCCATCAACATCAAGATCAAAGACAACGGTCCCTACATCGTCGAAGGCGAGTTCACACTCACGGACATGGCCGGCAATCCCGTGCCGGTGAAGAAAGGTGCGCTCTGCCGCTGCGGCGGCTCGACGACCAAGCCTTTCTGCGACGGCACACACTCGAAGATCGGATTCCAGGGCGCGATCGCCGCGGTCGAGGGCACCGAACCGCCGAAGTGATTCGCGTCGTCGTCAGCTCGTGCCTCCTCGGCGCGCCCGTTCGATACAACGGCGCCGACAAGAAGTCGCATCATCCGGTTCTGCAACGCTGGCTCGACGAGGGCCGCGTCGTCTCTGCATGTCCCGAAATGCTCGGCGGCCTCGGCACGCCGCGACCGCCGGCGGAGATCGTCCCGGGAACGACGCGCGTCGTGACGCCGAGCGGCGACGATGTGACCGACGCCTTCCACCGCGGCGCACAAAGCACGCTCGCGATCGCGGACGGCATTCGCGTCGCCGTGCTGAAGGAAGGCAGCCCGTCGTGCGGCAGCACGTACGTCTACGACGCAACGTTCACGAGCACGCGACTCCCCGGCGAAGGAATCACGACCGCGCTGCTGCGCAGCCGCGGCATCACCGTGTTCTCCGAGGAGCAGTTCGACGCGGCCGACGCGTTCATCGCATCACTCGAGCGCTGAGTCTTCGACGTCGAAGATCACCGTCTCCCATCCTGTTCGTTCGCTGAGACTCGGCGGCAAGTTCGATTCTTCGGGCAACTCGATCACGAAATCGCATTCATTCATGAGCGAGGGCTGAGTTCATGCCGTGCGCCGATTGGCCCTGTCGCACAAAGCGAAGAAGGGAAATCAGTTAGGCGCAAGTGCACCGGCGCAACGTGTCAAAATCTCTTGCCATGAAGACCGACCTTCACTGCATCGAGCCCGGATCGAAAGTGCGCATGCGCGATCTCGATCCCGACGCCACGCCGCTCATCGACGACAAGGAGAAAGCGAAAGAGAAGAACGCGAAAGTGCAGGCGCGCCTCGCGGAGATGCAGGAGCTTCTCTTCGCCGAGCATCGCCATAAGCTGCTCGTGATTCTGCAGGGCATGGACACGTCGGGCAAAGACGGCACGGTGCGGCACGTCATGGGCGGATTCAATCCGCAGAGCGTTCGCGTCGTGTCGTTCAAGAAGCCGACCGAAGAAGAGCTCGACCACGACTTCCTCTGGCGCGTGCACGCGAAGGTGCCGGCTCTCGGCGAAGTGACAGTGTTCAACCGGAGCCACTACGAAGACGTGCTCGTCGTGCGCGTGCACGAGCTCGTCGCGGAGAAGACGTGGCGCAAACGCTACGATCAGATCAATGACTTCGAGCGGATGCTGACGGAGAACGGAACGACGATCCTGAAGTTCTTCCTCAACATCAGCCGCGAAGAGCAGCGCGAACGGCTGCAGGCGCGCATCGACGATCCGACGAAGCGCTGGAAGTTCCAGCACGGCGACATCGAAGAGCGAAAGCTGTGGGACGACTACATGAGCGCGTACGACGACGTCCTCGAGAAGACGTCGACGAAGTGCGCGCCGTGGTACGTCGTGCCGGCGAATCGCAAGTGGTATCGCGACTACGTCGTCGGCAACGTGATTCTCGACGCGCTCGAATCGCTGGACATGAAGTATCCCGCGATCGATTTGACAGGTGAGACGATCGACGACGCGTCAGGCGCCTGAAGTCACCGCGGCGGGCGATCGGCGCGCGTCGCTTCGCTTCGGATCTTTCCGTCGGCGCGGATCGCCGCTGCGCCAGACGTCCCAGTACGCGCGAATGCGACGCAGCCACGCGCGCGGCTTTTCCGCGAGAACGCGGCGTCCGAGTTTCTCGGTGTCATCTTCGAGCTCGAACATGCGCATCGCGATGTACGCGTCAAATGCTCGCAGCAGTCGCGCCGAAGCGCAGCCGTTGACCGACTCGCGAAGCACCGCGAGATCGTGGTGATCGCCGAGGAGGCGGGAGAGATCGTGAAGGGCTTCGGCGTGGCCGGCGAGAATCGCCGGACTGGCGTCTTCGATCAACTGCGTCTGGTACCAGTGATCTTTGACGCGCTTGCGCCACTCGTGAAACCGCTCGGGCGAACGACTCGCTGCGGCGCGGCGAAGGTCGCTGCGCGCGATTCGATACGTCTTGATCAAGCCGTCGCCGAGGCGATCGAAATTCGCGCCGCCGAAATCGAGAGCGGCGACGCTCGAACGAAGAAAGCGCAATGACGACGCGGCGGACAGCCGATCGCCCGACGCGGCGCCTTTGCGATTCACCAGCGCGCGACGAATCTTCGCGAAGCGGCGCGTTCCCCATTCCTTCGCGAAGCGCTCGCGCAATTTGTCGAACGACTCGATCATCGCGTCCGCGTCGCGAGACGATGCGAGCAGGCGCGCGGCGTCGCGCAACGACATCCGCAGCGGCTTGCCGTCCGCGGCCAGACGCGCGATCGCGCGCATCTCCTTGATCCGCTTCCGCGCTTCATGAAGATCCTTTTCCGTGGCGTCAGATCGTTCGAGACGCGTCACGGCGTCATCGAGGGCGGCGAGTGCGACGCGGCGGATTCCGTCGGCAGGTGTTTCGTCTGCCGTCAACGCAAGCGATCGCATCGACTTACTTGATGCCGGCGAGCCGGTACGTGCTGTCTGAAGTGCGGTTGTCGATCACGGAGCTGTAGACGATGGCGCGGCCGCCGAAGACGTTGAAGCTGATCAGGATGTATCCACCCAGCGGCACCGGCGACGCGCCGGTGAACGTGGCCACCGGCACCTGATCGAAAACGTTCGGCCCATAGGCCGGCAAGGTGCGGCTGGCTTTGAGCAGCCCGCCCGAGTCGAACGTGGCGACGTTGAGAGTAGCGCCGCTGTCGAGCGTTCGCACGCCGATGTTCATCCGGAAATTCGTCAGGTCTGACGGAATCAACAGGATTCCTCGGCTGAAGAAATCGAGCGCGTCATTCGGCGAGACTCCCTCCTCGGAAAATCCGGAAGTGCCGGCAGCTCCGCCGTCGCTGAAAACGCGCGCCGTGGCGATCGGCGCGTTGCCGGCGGTCGTGAAGACGTCGAGCGAGCCCAGGCCGCTGGTACCCATCGTCGCGATGACGTCCGGATAGGAAGTGGACTGCCCAGGGAGGAGATTGAAGTCGAGCGATGGATCGCTCGGACTCGCCGATTGGAGCTGCTTGTGAAAAACGAGTTTGCCGGTGATGGGCGACGACGTCGGATTCAACATCTGCAGCGAGGTTCGGAAGAAAGCGCTCGATCCCTGTACCGCGCCGGCGGCAGGAAGGATGCGCACCAGAACCGGATCGCTGTTGAAAGCGATCGCGCCGAAGGCGAGCCCGCTCGAGTAGACCGATGAGCTACCGACCGCGCCTGAAGTCGTGCTCATGTCGGCGATGGTCACCAGGTTGTAGCCGGTGCTGTCGGCGAACGACTGCGTCCGGACCGAGCCGCACGTCGCGAGCGGCTGCAGTTGCACGACTCCGATCAGATCGCCCTGGTTCACGTTGACTGCAGGAGAGAGAGTGACTTCGTTGCGGCCGTTGACGGCATTGAAAGGCCCACGCGAAGCGACGAGGGTGAATGACGCGACCGAGTTGAACGTCTGGCGCAGGAAGATGATCTTGAACGCGTTCGAGCAGGTGGCGCTCCAGGCTACGGTGGCCGTGTTGACCGTTCCGGTCGCTGTTGCACCGGCGCTGAGGTTCACGTACGTAACCGGCCCACCGGTCGTGATGGTCGCCGTGCCGCCGTTATCCACGATCTGCGTGCCGACGGTGAGTGGTTGAGCGGCGAGTGATGCGGCGAAAATGATCAAGACGATCGCGAATGTCGTACGCACGGTTGGCTCCTTTGCATCTCAGATGAGCATACGCGTCAACCAACGCTTCGGAAGCGTGACGACGAACGTGGCGCCCTTTCCCGGCTCGCTCTCGACATCGATCGTGCCGCGGTGCAGCAACAACAGATGCTTCGTGATGGCGAGGCCGAGGCCGGAGCCGGCGACTTCCTGCGAGCGACTCTTGTCGACGCGGTAGAAGCGGCGAAAAATCCGTTCCTGCTCTTCCGGCGCGACGCCTTCGCCGTGATCGGCGATGCGCACGACCGCGCGATCGTTGTGCGCGCGGATGTCGATGTCGATCGTGCTCTCCGAACCGCCGTACTTGATCGCGTTGTCGATCAGATTCGAGAACGCCTGCTGGATGCGCATCGCGTCGGCGACGACGTGCACAGACTCGCCGGCGATCGCGAAGCGCAGCGACTTCGCCGACGCGCGGTCCGAAAAATCCTCGGCCAGATCGGTGATGATGGCGCGCAGGTCGATCTCGCCGCGCTCAAGCGGAAGATCGCCCGACTCGATGCGGCTCAGCTCCGCGAGATCGTCGACGAGGCGTTCCAGTCGCCGAAGCTGACGCGTCATGATCCGCCGCAACTGCTGATCTTCCTCCGCCGACATTCCTCCGAGCTCGAACGACTCGACCGACGATTTCATCGCCGTGAGCGGCGTGCGCGCTTCGTGTGAGAAGTCAGCGATGAAGTCGCGGCGGATCTGCTCGAGCCTCTCGAGCAGCGTGACGTCGATGAAGAGCGCGACGGCGGCGATCTCGTCGGAAGGTCCCGGAAACGCGCGCAACTCGACGCGGCGTTCTGCGATGCCGACGCGCGTGGCGAAGCGCTCGGTTGACTCCGATCCTGCGAGCGCCGCATCGAAGGCCGAAAACACCTTCGCGATGCGGACGACTTCGGCGAGCGGCTTGCCGACGACATTCTCGACGTGCAGCAGATCGGCGAACCGGCGATTGGCGAGAACGACGCGCCGCGAGCGATCGATGGCCAGAAGTCCTTCGCCGAGGCCGTCGATGATGCCCATGAAGGCGCCGCGCTGGCGCTCGGCGACGTCTCCCCAGGCAAGAAGCTCGTCGCGTTCGCGCGCGAGCGCGACCGCGTCGTCTTCGAGACGGCGCTTCGTGCGAATCAGCTGCACCGCCAGCGCGACGGCGCCGGCGATGGCAATGGCGAGCGCGATGATCATCAGCTAGTGCTGCGGCGGCGGATCGTAACGATAGCCGAATCCGACGATGGTGCTGATGCGATCCGATCCGATTTTCTTGCGCAGATTGCGAATGTGCGCATCCACCGTCCGCGTCTCGATCTCGTCCGACATCCGCCACACCTCGGACAGAATCCGATCGCGCGACACGACCGAGCCGCGATTGCGAACGAGCAGCCAGAGCAACTCGAATTCTTTCTTGGCCAGCTTGATCTCTTTGCCGAAGCGATAGACGCGGAACGCTTTCTCGTCAATCTTGATCTCGCCGTCGTCGTATTGCGTCGGGTCGTCGGCCACAACGCGGGCGCGGCGCCACACCGCGGCCACGCGCGCGACGAGCTCGCGCACGCTGAAGGGCTTCGTCAGGTAGTCGTCGGCGCCGAGCTCGAGACCGGTGATGCGATCGCGCTCCGATCCGCGAGCGGTGAGCATGAGGATCGGAATGGCCTGCGTCTGCGGATCGCGCCGCAGCTCGCGGCAGATCGTGAGGCCGTCGAGATCGGGAAGGTTGAGATCGAGGATGACGAAGTCGGCGGCGCCGCCCTGCACGGCGAGCAGCCCTTCCTGTCCGCGATTGAAGTGAGCGACGGTGTATCCCTCGCGCTCGAGATTCAAACGAATCGTGAAGGCGATGTCGTTGTCGTCTTCGATGAGCGCGATCTTCTTCATTCGATCGTCGCCGTAGTGTGCTTGATCATCTTTCCTTCGACGAGGTAGACGACCATCTCGCAGATGTTCGTCGCGCCGTCGGCCATGCGCTCGAAGTACTTGCCGATGAACGTGAGGCGGATCGCCGGCGAGATGTTACGCGGGTTCTCGAGCATGTACGTGAGCATCGTCCGGAACGAGTCTTCGGTGAGCTGATCGACGACGTCGTCATGGACGATGACGCGGCGCGCCAGCTGCGAGTCGCCGCGCACGAACGAGTCGAGCGCGTCGCGCACCATCTTCTGCGCGTTCTCCGCGAGATGCGGCAGCTGCATGCTCGGCTTCAGCTGCGGCTCGCGATTGAGCTCGATCACGCGCTCACACACGTCCTGGGCGAGATCGGCGATGCGCTCCAGCTCCGGCGTGATCTTCATGATCGTGGCGACGAAGCGAAGGTCGGTGGCGGCCGGCTGCATCGTGGCGATCAGCTCGAACGTCTTCTGATCGATCTCCAACTCCATCTTGTCGATCTCATCGTCGCGCGCGATCACTTCCTCGGCCAGATCCGTGTTGCGCTCGAGCAGCGCGCGGATCGACTGATTGATCGCATCCTCGACCATCGCGCCCATGCGCAGCAGTACATCTTTGATGTCTTCGATGTTCTTGTCGAAGTGTCGTTGCATAGTCAGGTTCCCCGGTTAGCCGAATCGTCCCGTGACGTAGTCTTCGGTCATCTTCTCTTTCGGGTTCATGAAGATCTCTTTCGTCTCGCCGTACTCGATCAACTTGCCGAGCATGAAGAAGGCGGTTCGGTCGGAGACGCGTGCGGCCTGCTGCATGTTGTGCGTGACGATCACGATCGTGTAGCGGTCTTTCAATTCGTAGATCAGCTCTTCGATCTTCGCGGTGGCGATCGGATCGAGCGCGGACGCCGGCTCGTCCATCAAAAGAATGTCGGGATTCACGGCCAGCGCGCGCGCGATGCAGAGGCGCTGCTGCTGTCCGCCGGAGAGCGAGAGCGCGCTGCTTTGCAAGCGGTCTTTCACTTCATCCCAGAGCGCCGCGCGCACGAGCGACTTCTCGACGACTTCATGCAGCTCGCGCTTGTTGCGCATGCCGCCAATGCGGAGTCCGTACGCGATGTTGTCGAAGATCGACTTCGGAAACGGGTTCGATTTCTGGAAGACCATTCCGACGCGGCGGCGCAGTTCGACGGTGTCCGTTCCGGAGCCAAAGACGTCCTTGCCGTCGATCTCGATCGAGCCCTCGGCGCGCGCGTCCGGGATGATGTCGTTCATGCGATTGATCGAGCGAAGGAACGTCGACTTTCCGCAGCCGGACGGGCCGATCAGCGCGGTGACCTGCTCGCTCGGGATGTCGAGCGAGATGTTGTGAATCACTTTCGCCGCGCCGTAATAGAACTCGAAGTTGCGGACGCTGATCTTTGCGCGTGTGCTTTTCGTCATCGGTTTCTCTTGCGTTCGAGCCGTCATCGGAATGCGCCGCTCGTCCATCGTAATCGTCATGGTCGGTTCATCTTCTCCAGTCCGCGAACGGCGAAGCGGGCCAGCATCGACAGCGAGAGGATGATCATGACCAGCAGAAACGCTCCCGCCCACGCCTGCCGGTGCCAGTCTTCATAAGGCGAGATCGCGTACGTGAACACCTGAACGGTCAGCGACGCAATCGGCTGCGCGATGTTCGTCGAGAAGAATCGATTGTTGAATGCGGTGAACAGCAGCGGCGCCGTCTCACCCGCGACGCGCGCGAGCGCGACGAGGATTCCGGTGAGGATGCCGGGAAGCGCCGCGGGAAGAATGACGCTGAAGACGGCGCGCGTGCGCGTGGCGCCGAGGGCGAGCGCACCTTCGCGGAGTCCGGGCGGAACGAGTCGGAGCAACTCTTCGGTCGTGCGCACGACGATCGGAATCATCAGCAATCCGAGGGCGAAGCCGCCGGCGATGGCGCTGAAGCGTTTGACCGGAAGCACGACGAGTCCGTACGCGAAGATGCCGACGACGATCGACGGAACGCCGTTGAGCACATCGGCCGCGAAGCGCACGACGGATGAGAATTTCGACACCGGATACTCCGCGAGATGGATGCCGCAGATGCATCCGATCGGAACCGCGAAGAGCGCAGCGATGCCGATGAGGATCAGCGTGCCGACGATCGCGTTCGCCATCCCGCCGCCCGGTTCTCCGACCGGCTTCGGCATCTGCGTGAAGAAGGCGAGGTTGAGCGCGCCGACGCCTTCCTTGATCACGTAGAAGAGGATCAGCGCCAGCGGAATGAGCGCGATGACGACGGCGGCCGCGCACAGCGTCTCCGCAATGCGCGAGATGATTTTGCGGCGGCGAGCGTTCGCGTTCATGCCGGCTCCGCCTCGAGCAGCGGCGCCGAAGAGACGCGCGTCGTCACGCGCTTCTTCATGCTCCAGATGAGCAACCGCGAGATCGCGTTCACGCCGATGGTGATGATGAAGAGCAGCAGGCCGATCTCGATCAGCGCATGGAGATACAACTCATCGGCGGCTTCCGTGAACTCGTTCGCGATCACCGCCGCCATCGTGTATTGCGGCGCGTAGAGCGACGTCGAGACTTGCGGACTGTTGCCGATGACCATCGTCACGGCCATCGTCTCCCCGAGGGCGCGGCCGAATCCGAGCATGACGGCGCCGATGACGCCGGTCTTGCCGTAGCTCATCGCCACTTTGATCGCTTCCCATCGCGTCGCGCCGAGTGCGTACGCCGCCTCGCGTTGCGCGGCGGGAACGTTCTTCAGAATCTCGCGCGCGACCGATGACGAGAATGGGATCACCATCACCGCGAGGATCAACGCCGCGGCGAGCATGCCGACGCCGAGCGGCGGACCTTTGAACAGCGGAATCGCTTTCAGCGCGTCCGGCGTCGCCAGCTCCAGCTTTCGCACGATCGGCACGAGCACGAAGACGCCCCACAAGCCGTACACGATCGACGGGATCGCCGCGAGCAACTCGGTCAGGTATGTGAGCGGCTGGCGCAACATGCGCGGACAAAGTTCGGAAATGTAGATGGCGATGCCGAGCGCGATCGGCGTCGACAACAGCAACGCCAGAATCGCCGAGTAGAGCGTGCCCCAGATGAACGGCAGCGCGCCGAACTCGCCGGCAACCGGATCCCACGTCGTTCCCTTCCAGAACGCGAAACCGAATTTCTGGATCGACAAGAGCGACTGCCGCGTCAGCTCGAATCCGATGCCGATGACGATCAGCAGAACGATCGACGCGAACACGCCCGTTCCGATGCGAAACTTCCGGTCATCGATCGATGAGCGGCGGGACTTGCTCACAGTTGGATCTTCTTCAGAGCCGCGCGCTCTTTTTCGACCACGCTCGCCGGCAGCGGCGCGTATCCGAGTGCGGGAGCGTCTTTCTGGCCGTCGGTGATCGCCCACTCGAGGAAGTCCGACATGATGCGGCCGCGCTCCTTGTCGGTCGGGTTCTGGTACAGCAAGAGCCACGTGAACGACGCCAGCGGATACGCGCCCTTCGCGCCCGAGTTGGTGATCGAGACGCGGAAGTCATCCGGCATCGTCGCAGCCGCGGCGTTCGCGGCAGCGGTGACGGAGTCGAGCGTCGCGACGACGAACTCGCCCGCGCTGTTCTGCACCGATGCGTATGGAATCTTGTTCTGCAGCGCGTAAATCAGCTCGACGTATCCGATCGCTCCGGGCGTCTGCTTCACCAATCCAGAGACGCCTTCATTGCCTTTCGCGCCGACGCCCGCCGGCCAGCTCACCGATGTCGACACGCCGACTCGCTTCTGAAACTCGGGCGAGACCTTCGAGAGGTAGTCGACGAAGATGTACGTCGTTCCCGATCCATCGGAGCGATGAATGACGCCGATCTCGGTCGGCGGCAACGCGATTCCGGGATTGATCTTCGCGATGGCCGCGTCGTTCCACTTCGTGATCTTGCCGAGGTAGATGTTCGCGAGAACATCGCCGCTGAACTTGAGTTGCTGCGTTACGCCGGGAATGTTGTAGATCGGAACGACGCCGCCGAGAACCGTCGGGAAGTGCAGGATCGGTCCCGGCGCGCCTTTGAGTTGCTCATCGGTCATCGGTCCGTCGGACGCGCCGAAGAACACGGTCTGCGCGCTGAGCTGCTTGATGCCGCCGCCCGATCCGATCGACTGATAGTTGATCTTCACGTTCGGATGTTTCTGGCCGTACTCCTCGATCCACTTCGAGTAAATCGGATACGGGAACGTCGCACCGGCGCCGTTGATCTGAATCTCATTCGGCGCCGGTGCGGAGGATGTTTGCGTTGTTTCGTGTTGCTGGCACGCGGCGAAGAAAACCGCGAGAAAGAGTGCGCGAAGTTTCATGCCGCGAATTCTCCCGATTCCGCGTGAAGTCGAATTGCGTGACGTGTAAATTCGATGTGAAGGGAACGGCCCTGTCATTCCGAGCCGCGAAGACGGCGAGGAATCCCCCTCGCAAGAACGAGACGCCTCCGCACATGCGATGGGGATCCCTCGCGCTCTGCGGCGCTCGGGATGACAAGGCATTGCGTTACCACTTCATGCGAGTGAGCGTGTCCATCTCCAGCGCGACCACTTCCTTCGGCAGCGGCGCGTAGCCGAGGTCGGTCGTGAAGTGCTGACCGTCGGTGAGCGCCCAGCGGACGAAGTCGGCCATCACCTTGCCGCGCACTTTGTCCTTCGGCGCTTCGTAGAAGAGCAGCCACGTGAACGACGAGATCGGATAGACGCCCGCGCCCGGCGCGTTTGTGATCGAGACGCGGAAGTCTTTCGGCATCGCCTTCGCCGCGCTCGCCGCGGCCTTCGACACCGCATCCGTCGACGCGCGCACGAATTCGCCGTTCGCGTTCTGCACCGATCCGTACGGGATCTTGTTCTGCAGCGCGTAAATCAACTCGACGTATCCGATCGCGCCCGGCGTCTGCTTCGTGAGTCCGGCGACGCCTTCGTTGCCTTTCGCGCCGACGCCCGCCGGCCAGTTCACGGCCGTTGCGACGCCGACGGTCTTCTTGTAGTCGGCCGACACCTTCGAAAGGTAATCGCACCAGATGTAGCTCGTGCCCGATCCGTCGGAGCGATGCACGACCGTGATGTCGAGGTTCGGCAGATTGACGCCGGCGTTCAAGCTCCTGATCGCCGGATCGTTCCACTTCGTGATCTTGCCGAGGAAGATGTCGGCGAGGACTTTGCCGGTGAAATGAAGCTCGCCGGTGATGCCGGGGATCTCGTAGATCGGCACGACGCCCCCGAGAACCGTCGGCAGGTGAATGACGCGCGCGCCGGCGGCGAAGATCTGATCGTTCGTCATCGGACCATCGCTGGCGCCGAAGAAGACCGTGCCGGCGGTGAGCTGGCGGATGCCGCCGCCCGATCCGATCGACTGGTAGTTGATCTCAACGTTCGGATGCGACTTGTGGTACTCGTCGAACCACTTCGAGTAGATCGGATACGGGAACGTGGCGCCGGCGCCGTTGATCTGCACCGTCTGCGCGAAGGCCGGAAGCGTTGCGGCGACGAACGCCGCGATGGCGATGAGCTTCTTCATTCGTTTCTCCCCTTAGAAATTGATGAGCATCTTCAAACCGAAGCGCGTGTCATCGGCTCGCACGGGCGTGAAGCCGTCGGACTTGAGCGAGTCGTAGTCGAGCATCAGAGCCGACGTGACCTTGTTCAGATTCGGCAGCCAGTAGGCGATGCCGACGATGTCGCGCTTCGTCTTCTGCGAGAGGTTCTTGTTCGGCTTGAATTCGTCGTGGCGGAAGAGGCCTTCCCATCCCTTCGTCCCGAACTTCGGCACGGCCCAGAACGACCAGCCGCTCGAGTCGACCTGCGCGACTTTCACCGACGAGCGATCTTTGCCTTGCGCGACTTCGAGGCCGGCGTTGACGAGCGGATGTTCGAACGTGATCTGCTCGAACGTGCGCTGCCGCTTCGCGTCCTGCACGACGTAGTCGCTGTCGATGAAGCCGGTGAGACGCAATCCCTTCCAGATCCCGCCGAGCGGCAGGGGACGAATCGTTCCGCGAATCTGAAACGCCTTCTGATCGTTCGTTTCGGCCTTCGAATAGCCCTCGCCGTTGTAGAAGCCGCCGTGAATGTCGCCGTAGTTGTTCGGCAGAACGTAGTGGCCCGAGAGTCCGGCGTCGGACGAAGTGACATAGCCGACGCGCTCCGTGAACAAGGTTCCCTGGAATCGATAGCGATAGATGCCTTCCGTGTAATCGAGGTACGGCGTCTGCTGCACACCGAAGCGGACCCACGATCCGTGCGTCGTCCAGTCATCGAGGTTGAACTGCGCGTATGCGTACTTCAGCCGGAACAGCTGGCTCCCGGAGAGCGACGACGTCGTGGAGGTCTCGCGCGAGATGTCCGGCGTGACGCGGAACGCGATCATGTGATTGAGATTGCCGGTGACGTTGATGTACGCGCGGCTCACGTTGAAGGAGCTCTGATTGATGATGTTGCCGTCCGCGTCTTTCGCTTTCGGCGAGTCGACGAACGTGTAGTCGCCGAAGATCGTCGTGCCGACCTTGAAGGACGGGTTGTCGTCCGGCGGCGTGTAGCCCGCTGCCGGCGTGACCTGCGCCGACGCAGCGACCGCCAGGAACGCGCTCACGAAGAGCGCAATCGTGAGTCGGGAAACGTTGTGATTTTTCATTCGCGTGAAGCCTCCCTCAAGTGACCAACTGTTGAGCGCGATGTTAGGCACCGCGCGGGCAGATCGATTTGCATCGAGGTAAATTCGATGTGAAGAGCGCGGAAAACTTCAACGAAGGCCCAGCCCGCGCACGAAGCCGGCGAACGTGCGCTCGCGGCGCATCGGTAGGAACGCGGGATCGACCGCGGCGAACATGACGTACGGCGAGTAGGCCGACGCCGCGCAAACGAGCGAGTCGAGCGCCGCATGCATCTCGCCGCGCATCGCCTTCGCGATCGCTTCGGCGTAGTGATCGTCGGCGACGATGTGGGAGCGCCCGCCGCGCCCGCAGTACGCGAGTCCGCGCTCGACGAGCGCACGCTCCGGCATCATCGGATCGGACAGCTCCGTCGCGACGCGCAGCTCGCGCTCCGCTTCGTCGAATCGCCGCGTCGCCGCGAGAAAGAGCCCGTAATGCGCGTGCGCCGAAGGATCGGCGTTGCGCTCCACCGCTCGCGCGAACGCGGCATCGGCAGAGTTCCAGTCGCGCACGAAGCGACAGATGACGCGCGCGGCAACGAGATCGTCCGCATCATTCGTCGACTCCCGCGCCAACGCGATCGTCTCCTCATCGAGCACGCTCGACGGAGCGTCGACGACCACTTCCGCAAACGTCCGCAACCCTCGCGGCACCAGCTCCCGAAGAACCTCCAGCGCCTCGGCCATCCGTCCTTCGCGGCACAACGCCTTCGCCGCGATCTCGCGAACGTAAACCTGCACGTCGACTCCGTCGGAGCTCGGCGACGACACCACGCGAAAGCAACATCGTCCGATCCAGCGCAGGATCTGCTCCTGCACGCAGATCGCTTCTTCGACCGAAACGAGATACGAGCTGTCGCACATCACCGACTCCGCGAACGCGTCGATGACTTCCACGTGCACGTCGAGGTTTCCGCCATCCACCGCGACTCGGCAATGCAGCGCTGCGCGGGCGTTGAAGTGACGCGCGACCTCCTCCGGTGAGTACTCGCCGCATCGCGCCCACGCGCTCACGAGCGAGTGCGGAACGACGCGAAGATCGCCGCTCGCGCCGAGGTGTCCGGCGATGACGCGCGCGAACTCGTCGCTCCAGACCGCGGACGCCGCGTCGGAGGGCGCTTCGGCAACGACCGCGACGGAGTCGAGCGGAATCGCCACTTTGCTCATTCGAAGCGGCGACGGTAAACAGCTCATCGCAAATTCGCGTGCAAAGCGGGTGAAGTCTCGGTGAAGTGCACGCGCAATTCACATTGAATTTGCACGAGCTTCGATTCGAGCCGAGAATCGTTCGCGGATACTGAGCCGCTCCGAACGAATGCCGCAAAACGAGAAACGCTTCGCCGCCATCGACATCGGCACGAACTCCATCCACATGATCGTGGCCGAGGCGCGCGAAGGCGGCGGCTATCGCGTCGTCGATCGCGAGAAAGAGATGGTGCAGCTCGGCCTCGCCAGCCTCGATGGGCAGCCGCTCACCGATGAAGCGATCGAGCGCGGCGTCAGCGCGATCGCGCGCATGTCCGACCTCGCGAAGCGGTGGAACGTCGAGGAAGTGATCGCCGTCGCCACGAGCGCGGTGCGCGAGGCGCCGAACCGCCGCGACTTTCTGCGGCGCGTGAAAAACGAAGCGGGCGTGCGCGTGCGCGTAATCTCGGGCGAAGAAGAAGCGGACTACATCTTCCGCGCGGTTCGCACCGCCGTCGACATCGACGGCAGCACGGCGCTATCGATCGACATCGGCGGCGGCAGCATGGAGCTGATCGTCGGCACCGCCGACGAGATCTACTTCACCTCCAGCGAGCCCCTCGGCTCCCTCCGTCTCGCGCAGCGTTTCGCGCTCACCGACCGCGCACTGCAGCGCAACATCGATCAGTGCCGCGCCTTCGTGCGCCGGCGCGCGGCGAAATCGGCCAAACGCATTCGCCGCATCGGCATCGACATGACCATCGGTACTTCAGGAACGATTCAGGCTCTCGCCGCGATCTGCTGCGAAACGCCGGACGCGAACGGTTCGGCGGGACTGAAGACGCTCAGCCACGCGCGCCTGCGCGAGTTCATCCCGCGGCTCGCGGCGATGACGGCGAGCGAGCGGACCGAGAAGTTCTCGATCGATCCACGACGCGCGGCGACGATCGTCGCCGGCGCGATCGCACTCGACGAATTGATGACGCTGGCCGGTGTAGGCACGATCGTCGCCTGTCCCGTCGCCATGCGCGAAGGCATCGTCGACAGCCGCATCGCGAAGCTCGGCAGAACGTCGAAAGGCGGCGGATCGCTGCGCCGCAAATCGGTGACGGCGTTGGCGCACAAGACGGATTGCGATTTGCGCCACGCCACGCACGTCGCGCGATTGGCGACGCGCATCTTCGATCAGACGAAAGAGCTGCACGGACTCGACGAAGGCGCGCGCGAGCTGCTTCATGTCGCCGCGGTGCTGCACGAGAGCGGCATGCACATCAGCGATCGCGGTCATCACCGTCACACGTATTACCTGATTCGCCACGCCGACCTTCGCGGATTCACCGAGGATCAGTTGCTCGTGATCGCCAACGTCGCGCGCTACTACCGAAAAGCGCCGCCCGAAGTCGAACATCCGAACTTCTCGGAGCTCACGCCGGAGCTGCAGAACGAAGTGAAGCGGCTCTCCGCGATTCTGCGGATCGCCGAGGCGCTCGACCGC
>Ga0105245_10002424_pt1 | contig 16873 bp, 8 predicted proteins | sample KBSM54metaG_FD_81523 | JGI IMG/M metagenome (GOLD analysis project Ga0105245, IMG submission 81523) | Miscanthus rhizosphere microbial communities from Kellogg Biological Station, Michigan, USA - KBS M5-4 metaG | ecosystem: Host-associated > Plants > Roots > Rhizosphere > Soil | place: Michigan...
CGACGTCAAGACCCTCGCCGACCACCCAGTTGCCGAGAACCGCTCGATCGACGACCAAGTCGAGTGGCTCGACGACGCCACCCTCGCCTACTCCGACGGCACCAACGTCTACACCGTCCCCGCCGACGGCAGCGGCGAACCCCAGCTCCTGGTCAAAGACGCGACTTCCCCCGTGCGCCTAGGTCGCTAACAGCGAAAAAGCAGCTGGGTAAGGGGGGCGAGTCCGAGGCCCTGTCGACTTATGCGTCCATATGGGCGCAAAAACCGACACGCCGGATGCTCGGGTCGCCCAAATCGCCGCTTCGCAGCATGGAGTACTCACGCGGAGGCAACTCGAAGAGGCGGGACTCGGCTCGAGGGCAATCACGATCCGCGTGCGTAAACGACAGCTGCTCCGCGTGCACCAGGGCACCTATGCCCTTGGCGCCTTCCCTGTGTCTCATCGTCAACGCTGGATCGCCGCGGTGCTCGCATGTGGAGACGGCGCCGTCTTGAGTCACCACTCCGCCGCAGCTCTCTGGGAGCTCCTGCGCCCGATCGAGGGCCCGATCCACGTCTCCGTCCCGAGCACCACCGGCCGCATCAGCCGCCGAGGTATCCACCTCCATCGCTGCCCCTCGCTCGCCGATCCCCTGTCCTCGCCCTCCTACTTGCAATCGAGAGGAGGGCGAGGACAGGGGATCACCACCCGCCGCCACAACATCCCCGTCACCACCATCCAACGCACCGTGGACGACCTCGACGGCACCGTCGCCCCTTACCTCCTGCGCCGCGCCAAGCGTCAAGCCGAGCTGAAACGCGTCCGTCTCAAGGGCGCCGAGGGCACCCGCTCGCGCTCGGACCTCGAGGAAGACTTCCACGCGCTCCTCATCCACAGCCACCACCGCATCCCGCCCCCTGAGACCAACGTCAAGCTCGGCCGCTGGGAGGTGGACTTCCTCTGGCGCGAGCAGAAGGTCGTGGTCGAGACCGACTGCTTCACCTACCACCAAGGCTCGGTCGCCTTCGAGGACGACCACGCGCGCGAGCTCGACCTGCGCCAGCGCGGCTTCGCCGTGCTGCGCTTCACCGACCTCCAGATCGAAAGCGAACCCGACCGCGTCGTCGCCGACGTCGTGCGGGCTCTGGGCGGCTGACGCTTCCCTAGCGGGTGCGGGAGAGGAGGGGTTGGAGGCGGTCGCGGCTCTCGCTGAGGATTCGGCGGGGCATTGCGAGGGGGCGCAGGCGGGGTGCCGGGACGTCGGCGACGTCGACAGTGTCCTCTGAGCGGAGCACGACCTCGACGGTGGAGCCGGGGGCGGCGTCGATCGGCTCGTTGAATCGGCGCTCGCGGCCGTCGACGAGCAAGCGCTCGCTGTCGGCGGGGAGGCCGGGGGGTGGGTCGACGGTGAGCTGCTCGGCGTCGGCGGGGACCTCGATTCGCGCCGTCCGACTCAGCAGGCGGACGTCGAGCCGGCCTCCCTGCCGGCGGGTCTCGAAGCTGCTGGCGGCGATCTCGCCGAGGGAGCACCAGCGGGTCGGGCCCGACCGTTCGACGTCGGCCGCCGCGTCCGCGAGCACGTCGAGGCCTTCGAGCAGGTCGGCCTGGTGGCCGTAGAGGACCAGGGGCTGGCCGAGGAAGGCGCGCAGCGTCAGCTCCGGCAGCGAGCGCCGGCTCAGCGGGTGGCGGAGCAGGACCGGCAGGCCCTCGGCGAGGTCGGCGGGGTGCCAGCCGGCCAGCGGGCCGGTTCCCGGCGGCCGTGCCAGCCAGCCCTCCTCGCCGTCGCCGAGCCACGGGAACGGCTGCGTCACCGTCATCGCCTCGAAGCCGCAGCGGCGCAGGCCGGCGACCGTGGCCCGCGAGCACTCCTCGTGCGGGGGCACCATCACCCGGTCGATCGCGATCCCGGTGCGCTCCTCGAAGGACCGCACCCGGCGCAGCGCCTGGGCCGCCAGGGCCACCGCTTCGGCGGGGGTCCGCGGGCGGCCGAGCTCGCCGCCGTAGTGGTCGTTGCCGTGGACCAGCAGCGAGAGGGCGCCGCCGCTCTCGCGCAGCGCCCGCCGCGCCGCCGGATGGGCGAACCAGCCGTCGAGCGGGATCGTCGCCAGGGCGGCGTGGTAGCCGTGGTGGCGGGCGTGCTCGGCGAGGGCGGGGAGCTTGACGAACCCGTAGGAGGGCCAGTGCAGGTTGGGGTCGTCGAAGAGGAAGCTGGCGCGCAGCGCGGGGGGCTGCCAGGCGACGGCCGCGGTCACTTCGCGCAGGAAGTGGACGAGCGGCAGCAGGGCGGCGCTGCGGCCGTCGCGGAGCCGCTCGCGCAGCGCCTCGTCGGGCTCGAGCTCGCGCGGGATCAGCAGGGCGCTCTGCAGCCGGCCGCGACCGGTCCAGGTCGGCACGCCGCGGCACGCCGAGAGCACCGCGCCCGGCCCGGGCGCACGCTCGGCCGCGTCGAGGGCGGCATCGAGTCGATCGTCGGGCAGCTCGGCTCCCCGCAGCGAGAGGTCGAGCGCGCCGTCGGAGGCGAGTTCCTGGACGGCGGGCGCTCCCGGCTGCGAAGGCTCGGGAGCAAGCAGGCGCAGCGCCGGGGTGCCCAGCGCCGCGCCGGCCTCGGCCTGGTCGCCGTCGCCCAGCTGGAGGACCGCGTCGAGCCCGGCCAGCTCGCCCTCCCGGCGCCCCTCGAAGCGGACCGGGTACGCCTCCTCGAGCGCCCCCAGCAGGCGCTGCAGCCCGTCGCGGGCGGAGGCGGGGAAGAGGCCGACGGTCTGCCGGCGGCCGTCGCCGCTCACGGCTGCGGCGGCGTCAGCTCGTAGACGGCGAAGGAGGTGGCCGGGTTGGTGCCGCCGACCGCAGGACCGCTTCCGAACGTCGCCACCGGCGGTCCTTCGCGCGCGATCCGGGCGGCGAGCAGCCGGTTGTAGTCGCCGCCGAAGTATTCGAACCCGTAGCCGTCGAAGCGCCGCTTGCTGACGACGGCGTAGCGGGTTCCATTGGCTTCGAGTTCGCGGATCGCCTGCACTTCGTCGGCGCGGGTGTCCAGCAGGCCCGGCAGGAACATCGGGTTGTAGAGAGCCGCGGGGCGCCCGGTCATGAAGTTGATGCCGGCGTCGGAGGGCACCGCGAGGAGCGGTTCGCCGGGCGCGGTGTGGGTGCGGATGTAGTCGATCGCCCCCTGCAGGCCGGGCGCCGCGGCCGCAGTGGTGTCGAAGCTGCCGCGGGGGGTGGTGACGGTGGCGTCGTTGTCGCGGTATAGGCCGACCTGGGCGTAGGCGGCGAGCCCGATCGCCACCGCGGCGAGGGCGGCGAAGGAGGCCGCGCGGGCCTGCGGCCAGCGCTTCGCGATCCGATCGTGGAGGAGCGCCAGGAGCAGCACCAGCGGGGCCGCGTAGTAGGTCGCGTAGGAGGCCTCGGTGGTGAAGGCGTTGTAGGCGCGGGCGCCGAGCGCCGCCGCGACGGCGACCAGGGCGAGGTCGAATCCCCACGAGGCGGTGAGCGGGGGGGAGTCCTTCCTGAAGAAGCGGACTGCGACCACGGCCGCCGCCGCGAACCCGAGCGCCGGCAGCCAGCTCATCCCGATCAGCAGGTGGGTGGCCTCGTACTGGACGCCGTCCCGCGTATGCGGCCAAAGCGAGAGGTACTTCATCGCCGCGTCGCCGACCACCAAGATCGCGACCGCCGCAGGCACGGGCCACAGCGCCCGCACCCGGGCGGCCCGGCTCTCGGCCTTCGACCACAGCACCGCCGTCCCGACAACGGCGGCCAGCAGCCCTCCGTACACAGCCACCCTGGCCAGGGTCGAGGTGAGGCTTTCGAAGTCGAGCGGCGCCCAGGCATGCTGGGACTTGAGGCCGCCGACCCGGAGGAAGTCGACCGGCCAGAGGTTCTCGGTGAAGAGGTTCGCGGCCCCCGCTTCGGAGGCGAGCCAGGCGAGCACCGGCCCGGCGACGAGCAGCGCCGGCAGGGCTAGCCACGGCAGGTCCCGCAGCGCCCGGCGGGCGCCGTGCTGGCGCGCCTCGCCGACCAGGAAGGCCGCGCCGGCGAGCGCGGCGACGGCGGCGAATTCCGGCCGGGTCAGGCAGGCGAAGCCGATCGCCGCCCCAGCGAGGCCGAGGCGCCCGCGGCAGAGGGCGAGCAGCGTCAGCAGGACGAAGAGGATCCCGAGGGTGGCGGAGTTGGTGTGGGGGAGGACGAAGTTGAAGGCGGTGCCGGAGAAGCCGATCGCCGCGACCACGGCGCTCGCGAGGAAGGCGGGGAGGACCCGCAGCAGCTGCCGCGCGAGGGCGTAGAAGACGCCGACGATCGCCGCCGCCTGGCAGAGCCCGAAGGCGAAGGCGGTGGTGAAGCCGGTGCCGAAGACGGCGAAGGCCCCGCCCAGCGAGAAGACCCCGAGCGGCCCGTAGAAGTAGCGGATGTCGCGGTAGGGCAGGTGGCCTTCGGCGATCGCCGCCGCGACCGTCAGCTCGTGCCCCGAGTCGACCGAGGGGACGCCCCATTTGCGCCAGCTGAGCGCGGCCAGCAGGGCGAAGATCAGGGTCAGGCCGGCGACGGCGCGGACGTCGGCATTGGCGGCGATCTCCCGGGCGCGCGAGCCGCTGCGGGCTTCCGCCGCCGCACGCTCGGCCGGGGTGCGGACGGCGACGTTCATGCCGATGCCGGGGCCGGGCGCAGCGCCCCGACCAGCAGGCGCACCTGGTCGGGCGCGAGCCAGGGCGTCAGGGCGACGTAGGAGAGCGAGCCGACGGCGATCGTCACCGCCGGCCCGATGTCGCCTCCGACGGCTTCGCCGACCAGGAAGCCGAGTCCGAAGCAGGCGGTCGCGGCGAGGGCGAACCGCAGCCCGTCGCGGCCCAGCTCCTTGGCGATCGGGACGCTGCCGCGCCCCGCGCCGACCGCCATCAGCACCGTGGCGAAGGCGATCGGGACGACGAAGAAGGCGCCGACGACCCCGTTGATCCCGAAGAGGGCGCCGCCCAGCGCGGTGACGCCGACATGCGCCAGCACGATCGCCGGGGCGAGGGCGTTGACCAGCTTCACCCGGCCGAGCGCGAACAACGCCGGCAGCAGCAGGTTGACGAGCAGCGCCGCGACCGTCCAGGCGCAGAGGAGGGCGCCGAACACCTTCAGCTGGCCGACCTGGGAGGGGTCGAAGCTGGAGGGCAGGACCTCGCCGATCAGCTTGGCCCCGCCGGAGATCAGCGCCGCCAGGGCGGGGGCGGCGATCAGCATCGAGTAGCGGAAGCCGGCCGGCACGGTGTCGGCGATCACCTCGCGCCAATTGGCGAGGGCGCCGCGGCGCATGTCGGCGATCCGCGACATGCCAAGCGCAAAGCCGGTTGCAGCCACCAAATAGCTGGCGAAGAGGTAGGCGTAGGAGAGGACCGTCGCCCCGCCGGCTCCGTAGTTACTAGCGAAAGCCAGAGTAATCACGTAAAGTCCGTTGAAGGCAAGGTATATCGCCGTGCTGCCCAGTACGAGCAGCACGCAGCGGAGGAGGCGGCCGGGGCTCGGCCGCCTCCTTTCGCTTTTCAAGCCCGGTCGGCTGGCGCGGACGCCGTCGAGCATCAGGGCGCTCGTGACGACCGCCATCGCCAGCATCGACCAGGCAAGGGAAAGCTCTCCGGCGGGCCCGGAGACGGCGAGATAGACGACGAGGCCGCTGACGGCCCCGGCGATGTAGGCGAAGGCGATGCGGTCGAAGCGGTCGCGGACGGCGAGGACGGTGGCGCCGCCGGCGGCCCAGAGCTGGAGGATCATCGCCAGCCCGAGGATCGGCAGGGCCGATTCGGCGACTTCCCGCCCGGCCGTGCCGACGCCGGGAGCGAGCAGTCCCGCGAGCGGGCCGGCAAGGGGGATCGTCGCCAGCCCGACCGGGACCGCGAGCGCGGCCAGCGCCAGCCCGAACTCGCCCTGCGTCAGGCGCGGGCGCTCGCCGACCAGCATCGGCGCCGAGGTGACCCTGATGCTCTGGCTGAAGACGCCGAAGCTGGTGTAGAGGGCGAAGGCGACGAAGAAGCCGTCGGTCTTGGCGCCGGCCCCGAAGGAGCTCAGGTACAGCAGCGCCTGGATCCCGGACGCCAGGCCCATCGCCAGGGTGGCCACCGCCATCGCGACACCGGCGTGCGCGTGCTTCTCACGCATGCCGTCCCTATCGGTGATGGGCTTCGCGTTCACCCTCGGGGCAGTCGCGACCACGGTGGTGCTCATGTCCCACCAACGGCTGAAGTGCTCAATTACTTCTAGCGACCGCTTCTTGCGCGAATCAAGGTCCGTAATGCTCGTCCCGCGGCGCCCAATCGACCCCGGCGCCACCGGGGACGCGGTAGTCGTCGTGGCCGGGGTCGGCGAAGGCGGGGGAGCAGTCCCGCCGGGCGCTCGGATCGAGGTGCGGCAGCGTCCCTTCCCAGCGGCAGACGGTGTCGCCCTGCTGGCTGAACCGCCGCCAGGGGCCGCTCCAGTCGCTCCAGACGCGGTAGATCAGGTTGCCGCTGAGGACGATCCGGCCGTATGGGCCTTCGCGCAGGGCGAGCGGGGAATCGTTGCTCTGCGTCCAGATCGTGTTGTCGGCGATCCTGAAGCCGCGGATCGGCCCGAACGTCTGCACGATCGAGGGCGGCCCGCAGCCGCTGCTGGGCGGGGCGCAGGGGGCGGCGTTGCGAAGCATCAGGTTGTCGTCGAGGACGACGTTGCGGACCGCTTCGGGCTGGTCGTTGATGAAGAAGCCCTGGCAGCGGTTGTCGTGCAGGTAGTTGCGGCGGAAGTAGAGCCCGTCGCCGCCCCAGACCGACTGCAGGCAGTCGCTGTGGTTGCCGTTCTCGCGCACGCCCGTGATCTCGTTGCCTTCGATCAGGACTCCGTACGGATCCCGGTCGCCGCTGTCGTGGTAGCGGTTGAGCCGGATCGCGTCCTCGCCGAAGGGCCCGACGAAGCGGTTGCCGGCGATCGTCGTGTCGGAGATGTAGGTCGTCGTGGTCGGCCCGGCTTCGACCCCGAAGTAGCCGCCGCCGATGCGGTTGTGGAGGACCGAGATCTTCCGCGAGCCCGGCTCGATCGTCACCTGCCCGTCGACGTCGAAGCCCGCCAGCGCCAGGTGCGAGCCGCTGAGCGTGGTGTCGGCGATCGTCGCCCCGCCAGGGTTCTCGGCGCGGACGACGACGTCGGCACCCGAGCCTTCCCGTTCGAGGTCCAGGCGCCCGTAGTGGCCGTTGCGGAGGCAGAGCACCGTGCCCGGGTCGGCCTGGGCCGTTTGAGCCTGCAGCGCCCCGGTGCTGCCCAGCGTGGCCCCGCAGGTCGGCGCCTCCCAGCCCTTCTCGAGCTCGCGAGAGCTCTGGGCGCGAGCATGGCCCTGGTCGCCGCCGCCGCCGAGCAGCAGCACCAGCGCCGCCACGACAGCGACCAGTCCGATGCCGAGCAGCGCCAGCGATCTACGCGAAGAGACTCTCCCGCTCACACCCGATCAACGCGCGGGACCCGCGGTTCTCGCGCCGCGATGGGAGCGACCTACGATCTTGGGTGGCTCGAATCATTTCCTAAAGCCACTTCGACCCGCCCCCCCGGAGGCAAAACGGTTCCTGAATGGGGGCTCTGGCGCCGAACTTGACTGGACTTGGTGCTCGTGTTGGGGCGTTTCCTGACACGACCGACCCTGCATTCATTGCGGCGCAGCAATCTTTTCGCGCGCCTTAGCGTTTTACCTTTCAGCCTCGGGACCAGGCAACCCTTGTAGGCATATTTTTGGGAAGCTTCAGCGCTACCCGCTGCCGTGATTACAGTCACTGGAGCCAGGGTGGGTTTGGGGCTTGGCGGCACCACGGCTACAAGTTTAGATTCGGAGTCGACCGTAAAGGTAGCCCGTTGGTCGCCGAAGGTGACACTTTCGACTTCGGCGAAGTCTGAGCCCGTAATTACAACCTCGGTTTTCCCGGTGATCGAGCCCGTATTGGGGCTGATGTCGCCAATCGATGCTCGCGGCAACACATCGGCATTGAAAGGGAAGACAAATCCGTCTTCCCAACCAGGAGCCGGCATACCGATCTCCCCGTCGGACATCGCTGGTTCGATAACCACGGAGGTCACGTCCGGGGAGCCTCCGAAATGGATTTTGGCTTCCCGATTAACAAGTTCGAGAGCTATAAGTTGCCCTGCCTTGATTGGGAGATGTGCCGGAAACGTTTCTACCGCCTTGGGTGTGATGGGAATCGAGACAGGGCTAGTACCAGCTCCGAAATAACCTGATGGTGCGAGAGGGGAGATTACCCGCAGCCTATATTCGGGATGGGCATTTTGAGGAGGGTAAAGAATGGATCCATAGTAGAGGCGCCAGCGTAAAACAATGCCGTCAACGGGGGAGACGTCTGAAGTTGCACCTGGGGCAGAGGGGTTGAAGACCAGGCAGCTGCCGCAGCCGATCAGGAAATTGTCGGCCACCCGCATCGGCAGCGTAGGACCAACCGTCACCGGCGAAGCCGAAGAACTAGAGGCAGCAACTGCGCTCAATCCGGCAATACATACAGAGAAACACAAAGCTTTAAATATTCTAGATCCCATAGCAATCCAAGGCCAAGTCTTATGGAGTGTGATCCTCGGTCAGTCGCTTCGCTCTTCCCTTCCGCTGATAAACCGGCGGTATCCCCAAATCGCCAAGAGCACAATAAGTGCGACCTCTAAAACCGAAAAAATGATCCAAGTTACTCGCCATACGACATCGACAAAGAAACTACCCTCACCTGAACCATGGTGCCACTCACGAACACCTCCAACCACAAATATGAGGACAGCAAAAATTAGCGAAAAGTAGAAGATCAGCCACCCGTTGGCGATGGGCGCGTTTGGATCGCGGGCAGCACTTGCGGCCAGCTGCTGAAGCTTTCCGGTGACAGCACCGAGCGTCCGCTCGCCGAAAGACTTATGTGATTCTAGGTCAGACAACATCTTTTCCTCTGGTCCACGGGTCTAAGGATAGACGTTGAAGACCCCCAGCGCAGCCCTCATCCACTCGTAAGCCAATGTGCGATACAGACCACTCCTGCGAACAACGCTAGAGCTTCTCGACCCTTTTTCCCAGCTCTCCACAGGTAGCTATTTTTCGCGGCTTCTTGACTCGATGATTCCACGCAGGAGTTGATCGAGTCTTGTTGGCCGCTCGCAACTGAACTAATTAGATTGGAGAGACGGTCCCGAAGATGCTCCATGTTGCCGCCGTGGGCCATTTGGCCAGTCGTCTTCGTAAACGAGATTTCAGCAACAACCTGTGCTACCTCAAGAACAGTGTGTGGAATGTGCTCCGCACCACTAGGATCACCATGCAGTTTGTAGCAGCCGAGGCGCCCGTAACAGCCAACCGCTGGCTGGTGAAAGTGATGGGCCTGCGCTTCCCGGCGAGCCCTGCGCCTCAGCTGCTTTGCGGTCGCAGGTCCTCCGTTAGGTCCGCATGGGTCGCCCGGATTGTTTTTTGGGCAGGTTCCGCCAATATCGAACTGGTTGATGGGATCCTGGTTCGCATAGTCATATGCGTTCGCCGATCCGCCGAGAACAGGGTCGGTGGTAAGGAACCGTCCCAGTTGAGGCACATAGCTCCTAGCCCCCATCTGGATCACACCCGACGGAAGTTCCGTCCGCCGCTGCTTACCCCCGAGCCATCCGAACCGCCCGGCGCTGCCGGAGGTCGGGTTCCCGAACTCGTCATAGCTGAAGGTGCTTTTCAGGCTCGTCACTACGGGGTTGATTGCTGCCGTCGCTGACACGTCCCCATGGAGGTTGGTCAGTTGCAGAGTTATTTCTTTGCCGCTTTCCTGCACCGCCGCGAGTTCACCGCCAAGCCCACCGATGTTGCGGGTCCAGGTCGAACCGCGTTCGGTCCAGGCGGGTGAGTCGCCGGCGCCGTCGTAGTGGAAGACTTCGGTCCCTTCGAGGCCGCCGCCACCCTGCAGGCGGCTGCGCTGCCGCAGGGAGGCGTCGAGTTCGAAGGTGTTGGTGATCCCGTTCTGGGACTGGCTCGCGACCATGTCGTTGGCGAAGTAGCTGGTCGTCAGCGTTTTGCCGCCCGAGTAGGCTCCGGGGAGGCTGGTGATGCGGCCGAAGCTGTCGTAGGCGATTTCGCTCCCAAGCAGGCGGTCGGCCGAGTCGTATTCGTAGTTCTGGGTCGTGCCGCCCGAGTTCGAGCAGACTCCGCCGATGCCGGGTGAGCGGGTCGTCAGCGATTTGCGGTTTGAGTCGGCGTCGTAGGAGTAAACGCGGGTCGTGCATTGCCCGCCCTGCGGGGTTTCCTGGGCGGAGATGAGCCGGCCTGCTTTGTCGTATCCGTAGGCGTCGGTGCCGAGGGTCCCGGTTTCTTTCAGGATCTGGCCCGTGATCGAGCGTTCCAGGCCGAAGTCGAGCCAGGTGCAGCTGGTGCCGCAGAAGCTCGCCTTGATGTAGGTGAGGTGGACGGGTTCGCCGGCCTCGTTGAAGGTGGTTTCCGCCGTGAGGCCGTCGGGGAGGACGCGTTTGACGAGGTTGCCGTCGGCGTCATAGGAGGCGGTGAATTTGCCGGCGGCCGAGTCTTCGAGTTCGGTCACTAGGCCCGTCACGGAGTCGTAGCGGACCGTCTGGCTGCCCTTGCCGTCGGTCATCGTCATAGGCCGGCCGAGGGAGTCGTAGGTGGTCGTCGCTTTGTTGCCGTCGGCGTCTTCGTAGGAGGTCGGTCGTCCCAGGGTGTCGTAGGCCGTGGTTGCCGCCTGGTTGTCGAAGCCCGGGCAGATTTCGTGGGCTTCGTCGCAGATGAACTTTTCGCCGGTCGGCAGCCCGAGCGTCGGGCTGTAGGTAGTTTCCACCTTCGGGATCGCTGTCCCGCCGCCTTCGATCTGCTTGGTTTTCTGCCGGCCGGCGGAGTCGTAGGTCAGCCTGCTCGTGCGGGTCGCTTCCCCGTTTGGGGCTTTTTCCCTGGTCACCAGGGGCTCGCCCCACTGGTTGTAGGAGAGGACTTCGGTCACCGGGATTTCGGGAAGCCCGGCGGTGCCCGGCTGGGCTGCCGGTTCGATTCTGCAGGGCAGCCCTGCCCAGGCTGGGTTGTTGGCGCAGGGGCCTTCGATGTGGGGTTCGTTGTAGTAGACGGTCTTGGTCGTATGGGCATCGCCCCCGGTCGGTTTGGCGGGCAGGCTGCGTTCGGTCACCTGGCCGGTTTCGCCGTTGTAGGCGAAGCGGGTGTGCAGGTTCAAGCCGGAGGGGTCGACGATCGTTTCCGTCGGCGCTCGCAGGCCCCAGTTGTAATGCGTTTCGGTGACGCTCTGGTCGGCGTCGGTCGGTTGGCCGACGATGCTCGCCCCGGTGACTTCTTTGGTCGGCAGGTGAGGTTTCGGCGTGCCGCCTTCGTGGGGATCGACGAAGCCTTCGTCGTAGCTGACCACGGTGTGCGCTCGAGCTTGGACGACCGAGCCCGATTCCAGGCGCACCTGGTGGGTCGGTCCCCATTCTTCGAGCATTTCGGTGCCGTCGGCGGAGAAGACGCGCTTGGTCGCCAGTTCTTCGGCTTTGGCGACCGATCCGGAGCCGGCGGCGAGTGCCCGCAAGCGGTTCTGGGGGCTGAGTTCGCGGAGGACGTTGCCGTGTTCGTCGGTTTCGCTGGTGGTGATCGAGGGCGAGCTGGTGCCCGCTCCCGGAGACGTGGCGGTGTTGACGAGCTTGCCTTCGGCGTCCATGTAGTAGACGCTCGCGCGGGTGTAGGCGGCGGGCGGTGAGGAGGGGACTTCGCTCGGCGGGAAGATCGCGGTGGCATCGGTCGGCAGGACTTTCTGCCCCCATTTGCCCACCGTCGCCGCGCTCATGTCATAGGGCGCTCCGCTGCCTGAGATCGGTACCCCGTAGGCGATCGTCGTCTGCGCGGTGGCAGGGCTTTCGAGCAGGGTCGAGCGTTTGACCGCGGCCAACTTGCCGCCGCGGCTTTCGCCGCCCGCCGCGGCGTATTCGAAGGTCCACGGTTTCTGCCCGGGCGGCGTCAGCGTCAAGAGATAGGAGCTGAAGTTGTAGGTGTAGGACTCCGAGAGCTGGGAGCTGAGCCGCGGGTCGTACTCGGAGGCGAGTTTGCCCAGGCCGTTGTAGGAGTACTGGGCAACGTTCTGTGCGACCGATGAGGTGTTCCCCGCTTCGTCTCGCGTCGGGCCGTGGTAGGTGATGTAGGCGAGGCGGTCGCCGTATGCGGAGGGGGCGCCCCAGGCGCTCGCGGGCTGGTAGGTGAAGGTCAGGTAGCGGCAGCCGAACGTGGTGGTCGGCGATTCGTTGCAGTTGATCCCGGGCGGGGCGGGCGCGACGATCATGCTGAGCCGCCCTTTGCCGCCGGGGAATTCGTAGACCATCTGCGCTTTGTTCCCCGGTCCGCCCGGCATCGAGACCGAGACCGGCGCGTATTCGTAGCCGCTTTCGCTTTTCTGGAAAACCGTGCGGTTCCCCGACGGGTCGGTCAGGGCGAGGTGGGTCGCGTCCTGGCGCCAGAGGACGAGTTCGCTCATCTCCGGCGGTGAGACGTAGACGCCGTTTTTGGATTCGAAGACATATTCGTAGCCTTCGGCCGACGTGAGGACGACGAAGTGTTCTTCGCGCTTGTAGGGGTCGAAGCCTTCGGCTGCTTCCTGGGCTTCTTCGGCCGCCGCGGCGGCCTCGGCATCGAAGGCGCCCAGCCATTCCGATTCGCCGCCTTCGACCGGAGCGCTCGGCACCCAACCGCTGCCGAGCACGTTGGTGTTGCCGGCGGCGGTGGTGTCGCGCGAGTTGTAGGAGCGGGCGAATTCGAGCGAGGAGCCGTAGGCGGGTATCGAGACGTCGGTCCGCGCCAGCGAGAGGTTGCCGGTGACCAGGTCGAGCGTGCCCGGGCCCACCTGTGCGGTCGCATCCCGGCCCGCGCCGAGGAAGCGGTTGACTTCGGCGTCGACGGGGACGCTGTAGCCGGAGGCTTCGGTCGAGCCCGAGAAGAGGGCGCGCACCTGCAGCTGGCCGCCTTTTTCTTTGAGGAGGGCGGTGGCGTTTGCGGCGTCGAAGTAGACGGGTTCGCTGCTCGTGCCCGTGACCGCCTGCGGCCAGACGACTTCTTTGCCGGCTCCGTCGCGGACGAGGTTCTGGGGGATCGTTTTCCAGGCTTCGTGGGAGCCCACCACCTGGTACTGGTAGGTGACGCCCGTCGTCCCGGCCGTGCTCCAGGTCGACTTCAGCTTCAGCCAGCGCGAGGTGATGGTGCCGGCGGCAGGGCTCGTCAGCTTGCTGGTCGAAGGGGCCTGGTAGATGTAGGTGAGGTCCATGTAGGGCCGCTGGGAGGGTTCGTGGGTGCCAGTGCCTTGGAAGCTGGCCGAGCGCTGGGTGCAGATCAGTTCGCCCCTGCTGCCTTCGTGGCATTCGCGAGGGCCTCCGTGGACCCCCACCAGCACGCCGTCGTTGGTGCCGGGTGCTTTGACCCACTGCTGGACCACGGGCACCAGGCCGCTCGAGAAGTTCCACCAGCTCGGTCCCCAGCCGTGTTCGGCGGTGAGGATTTCGGCGCCTTCGGAGGTGTAGTCGCCGCCGGGTTTGGTCCAGGCGTTATGGCCGTCGTAAAGGCTCCAGTTGACGGCGCTCGTCCAGTTCCTGGTCACCTTGCGCAGTTCGACGGCGCTGGTGTTCTGAGCGGTGCCGTAGAGCCCGATCGTCGCCGCGGTGACTTCGGCTTCTTTTGAGATCGAGCTGAGGTCGAAGCGCAGCAGCGAGTGATACCAGGCGTCTTTGGCGCCCGGATATTCCCCCGTGTAGAGGGTGGGGCCGCTGCAGCTGTGGCTGCCTTCCCCTCCGGTCCCTTCGCTGTAGTAGATCCAGCAGTCCAGTGTGGGGGCGGCCACGTGGAGGGTCGGGTCCAGGTACACGGGCCAGCTCAGGTCGGGGCGGTCGAGCCATTCGCTTTCGGCGTCGACGGTCAGGATCCAGCGCCCTTCGCCGGCGTCTTCGAGTTCGTAGTGGGCGTCGGTGGAGGCGTTTGCTTCCGGGGAGCTGTCGAGCATCATCGGCGCCGGCAGGGTGGAGACCACCTGGCCGTTCTCGTCGCGGAACTCCAGGGCGCCTTCTGGGGTCAGGGTGGGCGCCACCCCTTCCGAGGCGGTCAGCTCGAAGCGGAAGCGGCGTGGGGCGGAGGGGTCGGCGAGGACGATGTTCTCCTTCAGGCCGTCGCCGAGCGTGGTGAATTCGAAGCTCGTATCCGGCGCCGCGGCTTCATAGGTCGCAGCTTCGCCTTCGAGTTCGGGCGGTTCGGAGTCCTGGCCGAGGAGGCGCACGCCGACCCACCGGTCGCCGAGGGTGAGGCGGATCGGCGCGTCGCCCAGCCGTTCAGGCAGGCTGACGTCGAAGGCGTTGGCGCCGTTTTCGAGGCCGCTGCCGTCGGGCTGGGGTTCCAGGCCTTCCTCGATCGGCTGCCATTCGCCCTCTTCGTCTCGGTAGTTGACGGGAGCCCCGTAGACCTGCGTCTCCAGTTCGCCGGAGTCGAGGCGGTAGGTGTCGGAGGTCGCCGTGCGTTTGCCAGGGAGTTCGACTCCGGAGGGCGCCTGCGCTCCAGCCGCTTCCCCTTCCTCGGCGTCGCCCGCACTGCTCGCGATCGGCAGAAGCACGAAGGCCAAGATCGCCAGGGCCACCAGCAAAAGGGCCCCGACTCCGAACTTGTGTGCAGATGGCGTTGGCCGCATCGAACTGAATCCCAAGGTTTTCCTCCCAGTCACGTTGGAGCGGCCTCCTCGGCGACTCCCCTGTCGGGGCGGCATCATGCACGCTTTTCCGGAAGTGTCAAACGTACTTTTGGGTAGGCTTTGGAACGACCGTTTGGAACGGTAACGACGTTTTACCAACGGCCTTCTAGCTGGACCCAATGTCTACTCCAGGCAGCGTCTCAGGCACAAAACCCCGGAACCGCCACTGAGTTCGTGGTCCCGCATAAGCAGACGGCCTGTCTGAAATCGCTGGACCCTCAGTGTTCACTTCGACCGGATCGGGTCCCTCGAAATAAATTCCCAACCCAGGGAAATTTGCCGGCTCCCCTGCTGCCTAAAGGCAGCAATCCTGATTTCAATATCTTCTGACTGAAGGAGGTGGATCATGAGAATGAGTCTGAAGACGGCGCTTCTGCCCGTAAGCACCAGTAAGGGCGGTTGAGGTCTAAGCGGTCCCGCGCAGCGTCCGCCCCTGGACTGCACCCCTCCGAACTTTAGGGGGCTATGACCCCCAAAGTTCGGAGGGCCAGAGTCCTGGCTCAGGGGCTAGTGAACTTCGGCGGGGGCCCAGTCGACGCCGCGGTGCCCTCGGCCAGGTCTCTTGTTCCTCTTGCGATGAGGAACAAGAGAGAAGAGGCCTCGACCTCCGCCCTTGCTCGTTCCTTTTGGCCGCTGGGCGACCGCAAGGAACAGGAGGATCTTGGCTCCCATGTCAGGGACCGTAGTGGACTTCGGCGGGCGCCCAGTCGACGCCGCGGTTGCTGCCGCTGAGGCGGTAGTCGTCTTTGGCCGTGTTGAGGAAGGGGAGGCTGCAGGCCATCGTCTCGCCGGGGCGTGAGGAGGGCCAGCTGCCTTCGCGCTGGCAGAGGGTGTTTTCGGTGAGGCTGACGCCGCTCATGTTGGTGTCGGTCCAGAGGCGGTAGATCACGTTGTTCGAGATAACCGTATCCGGCCCGGTGCCTTCGCGGAAGGCGGCGATCGAGTCGACGCCGTCGCCCCAGATCGTGTTGCGCTTCATCTTGAAGCCATCGTAGGGTCCGAACACCTGGAAGTACATCGGCTGTCCGCAACTGGTCAGCGGCGGTCCGCACGGTTCCCTGTTGCGGACGAAGAGATTGTCTTCGACCGTAACCCCGTGGATCGGGCCGGAGACTCCGCCGAGGCTCGCCTGATCCTTGATGAAGAAGCCCTGGCAGCGGTTGTCGTGCAGGTAGTTCTTGCGGAAGACGATGTGGTCGCCGACCCAGACCGTCTGCAGGCAGTCGGAGTGGTTGCCGTTCTCTCGGACGCCGGTGATCGAGTTCCCTTCGATCAGAACGCCGACCCCGTCACCGTCACCGTCGTGGTAGCGGTTGAGGTGGATCGCGTCCTCGCCGAATGGCCCGATCAGTTCGTTGCCGATGATCATCATGTCGTTGCAGGTGGTGGTCGAGGAGGGGCAGCCGTCGACTCCCTCGCCGCCGCCGGTGATGCGGTTGTGTTCGACCGTCATCCCGTTGGCACCGGGTTGGATCGAGACGCTCGAGGTGGAGACGAAGCGGGCCAGGGTCAAATTCGACCCCTGCAGGCTGGCGCCGGCGATCGTCGCGGCGCCGGGGTGGGCGGCGCGCAGGGTGACTCCTGGCTTGGACTTCGTCGCTTCCAACGAGACCTTGCCGTAGCTGCCGTCGGCGAGGCAGACCACCGCGCCGGGGGCGGCCGAGGCGACGCTCGACTGGGCGGCGGAGACGCTGGAGACGGTGGTGGTGCAGTTTTCGCTCGGTTCCGGTTCGGGTCCGGGTCCGGGTTCCGCTTCGATCGACCAGCTGCGGGCCGCCGGAGAGGCGTCGACGTTGCCGGCGGCGTCCTTGGCGCGGACCGAGAAGGTGTGCGAGCCGACCGCGAGCGCGGAGAGGGCCTTGGGCGAGGTGCAGCCCGCCCAGGTGGCGCTGTCGAGCTTGCATTCGAAGCTCGAGCCGGTCTCGGTCGCGGTGAAGGCGAAGCTGGCGGTGGTGGCGGTGACGGTGCCGCTGGGGCCGCTGGAGATCGTCGTGTCCGGAGGAGTGGTGTCGGCCGGGGGCGTTTCTTCTTCGACTGGCGGCGGCACCGCTTCCACGGTCCAGCTGCGGGTCGCCGGCGTCGAGTCGACGTTGCCGGCGGCGTCCTTGGCGCGGACCGCGAAGGTGTGCGAGCCGACCGCGAGCGCGGAGAGGGCCTTGGGCGAGGTGCAGCC
>Ga0105245_10002425_pt1 | contig 16872 bp, 11 predicted proteins | sample KBSM54metaG_FD_81523 | JGI IMG/M metagenome (GOLD analysis project Ga0105245, IMG submission 81523) | Miscanthus rhizosphere microbial communities from Kellogg Biological Station, Michigan, USA - KBS M5-4 metaG | ecosystem: Host-associated > Plants > Roots > Rhizosphere > Soil | place...
GCGTTCCAGGAGTCGCACGGAGAAGGCCGGCGAGAGTTCCGTCGTGCGCACTTCGCCGGATTCGGTGATGAGCGAGAGGTAATCCACCTCCGAGGTATTGCCTCCCGCGATGCGGGTCTTGCGCTCTATGCTGAGCAAGCGTCCGTTCAAACTCTGCGGCCCGTTCTTGACTTCGATGCGCGCTCCGCGGATGGCTTCGAGGAATTCCATTAGCGAAGTCTTCTGGCCAATCGGTAGACGAAGGTCTCCGATCTGACGGTCGACCGGCGCCGAAGATCCGTAGCCAACCGCGGTTATTCTACCGCCGTTCAGGTCGAGTACGGTGAGTGATTTTAGTACGTCATTCAATTGGCCTGAGGTGAAGGAAATCGCGACATCCTGATTCCCTTGCACCTGGCCCTGATGTTCGAAATAGCCGACCCCATTCTTGTACAGCACCACTCGTTTAATCGGAAGTTTATCGGGCGCCGGAGTTTGAGCGGGCGCGTTGATGGACAGAGCAAGTACGACCCAAATGGAACGATGCATATTCGTTCCCCCCTTGTGGCCCTATGGATGCGGGGTTTGTAAAAATGGTTGCGTGTTTTTAAGAAAAGAGTTACTATTTTTGGCGGGAGTCATTCAGTGGGCGAGGCTGGCGGTCAACGCCAGCCGAGCGGCGAAGCTTACTTGATCAGAACCGCGTAAGGCGTGCCTACGCCGCGTGAGATATGCTGCGGTACTCCTGCTCCGATTCAGCCGGTAGCAGAACCCACAGGGTGTAAATCCCGATCGCGGTGCCGAAGGGTATATCGATCAGGCTGAACGCTCCGAAAATAATGGCCAGCATGCGCGCCCAGGGTTGGTGAGTAAGCAGGCCGGCGCCCGCGGCGATTCCGATTCCGGCGAGGATCAGGAATACCATTCCGATTGCCGGCAGGACTGCGTGGACAAACGGCGGCACCTCGGGCGGAAACAATCTCGCGCCGCCAAGTACCATCAAAAAGAATCCAGGAATGAGTCGAAGCGCGGAAAGCGCCAGCCACAGAATGCCCAGCAGTCGAACGTGGCCCGCGATGCGGCCTTCCCGCGGCATGAGCGGCGTCCTCCCCATCGACTTGCCGCATCTGGAACAAAACGTAGCAGATCCGCTGATCTGAGTCCCACAACTGTCACAGAACATGTTGGAATCTCCTTGCCCGTCCTGAGCGGAATACGTAAAGCGAATGCTATTTGTTCCGAGGTTGGAGCAGGGAAATGGACCATCCCGCGGCGACCACCACCAGGCAGCCGATGACGTTGTACCACAGAAAGGCGGAAGTAAACCGCGCGGTGATAAAGATAGCGGCCTCTCCAGCTAGCACTCCGACGAAGGCTCCCGTTGCGGTGCAGCGCTTCACGAAGAACGCCAGCACAAAGACTCCCAACATGCCTCCGTAGAATAATGATCCGACCTGGTTGACGGCTTCGATCAACGCGCCGAATCCCGAGGCGGTGCTGGCGAACGCCATGGCGTAGATTCCCCAGAAGACCGTCGCGATACGGGAGGCGCCCAGATAATGTTTATCGGAGCTATCCTTCGCGATGTGACGTTTGTAAATATCGATTACGGTAACCGTGGCGAGCGAGTTGATCTCGCCGGAGATCGCCGACATTGCAGCCGTGAAGATCACCGCGATGACCAGCCCAACCACGCCGACAGGAAGATAGTGGGTCACGAAGGATAGAAATATGTAGTTGGTATCGTTGGCGCCACTGAGGCTCAGAGCATCGGCGCGCGCGGCGTCCAGATTCAGTTGTGCCGTCCGAAAGTCCTGGAGAGCGCCGGGGGCTGAAGATATGACCCTGCGAGCAGCGGCCTGGCGCTGGTCGAACGCCTGTTCATACCGACCCTCGATCGCGGTGTATTGCGGCGATGACTGAACCTGCGCCATCACCACTGGTTGGAACACAATCGGGGGCCGTACGAACAGAAACACTACGAACACCATCGCGCCGATGAACAGAATGAAAAACTGCATGGGCACTTTCGCCATGGCGGTGAGCAGCAGCCCCAGACGGCTTTGGCCGATGGACTTGCCGGTCAAATAGCGCTGCACCTGGCTCTGATCCGTCCCGAAGTACGCCAGGGCCAGAAACATTCCGCCGATCAGCCCGCTCCAGATGTTGTAGCGATCGTTCCAATCGAACGTGGTGGTGACGGCATTCAGCTTGCCGGCGGCACCGGCGAGCTTTACGGCATCGAGAAACGAGACATCGGGCGGCAGCATGGAGATCGCGATGCCAAACGCGATCACCAGGGCCAGCATGATCACGGTCATCTGCTGCACATCGGCCCAAGTGACCGCCTTGATCCCGCCCAATGTCGTGTAGAGAACTACCAACCCGCCCATAATGAGGATGGTCACGCTGAAGGGCCAGCCCAGGACCACTGACAACACGATCGCGGGAGCGGCCAGCGCGAGCCCTGCGCCGAGTCCACGCGAGATCAAAAAGATGATGGTCACCAGCAGGCGCGTCTTGGCGTCGAAGCGATGTTCCAGATACTCGTACGCAGTGAACACCTTGGCGCGATGGAAAATGGGGACGGCAGTGGCGGAGAGGATCACCATCGCCAGGGGCAGTCCGAAATAGAACTGCACGAAGCGCATACCGTCGACATATGCTTGAGCGGTGGTCGAGATGAAGGTGATGGCGCTGGCCTGAGTAGCGATAATTGAGAGTCCCATGGCGTACCATGGCATGGTCTTGTTGGCCAGCATGAAGTCCTGCGTGCTGGCGGAGCCGCGGCCGCGCCACAAACCGTAGGACACCAGGAACACCAGCCAGGCGAACATCACGACCCAGTCGAGGGGCCTCATGGCTCAAACGATTTAGTGAACCAGAAGAACAGTCCTATAACGCAGGCCAGATAGATGATGACTAAGGTGTAAACGCGTCCCCAGGTGCCAAGAAACGGCGGAGGCTCGTCGGCTACGGTACGCTGAGGGTCGATCACTGGGCTTTGTTCATTGCGCTTTGGCCGCACTTAGCATGTTCGCGAACAAGCGATAAGCGCCGGGGACTCCGGCAGGAAGCTCGCGGAACCAGTCGTAGGCGGAGAAAATATACGCACCCTTGCCGAGGGGCGTGTATAACATACCTCCGGGTAGCGGCATTTCGCCAGGATCGTGCGATTCGAGCACGCTCACGTACTTGGGATCCCACTGGTCGGAGAAATACAGTCCGCGCTCCTGGACCCAGCCGTCGAAATCGGCACTGTTGATTTGATTGGGGACGTGCAGTAGGCGTACGTCAGGATTGGGGAAAGTTATGGGAGCTTCTTCGACGGTGACACGGTCGTTACGGCTGATGCGGATCGGATACGGGCCGATGTGAGCTAGCAAGCCTCCGTCTCCGGCCGCTGCGACGGCTGGGGGTGGCGCGGGCGCAGGCTGAGCGGGCGCAGCTTGAGGGGCTCCTGGTGCTGGCGGGGCACCTTGACCCTGAGCACCTTGCGGGGGAGCGCCGCCTTCCGGAACGTTATATTGCACGATCAGCGTTCCGCCGTTACTGGCGTAATCGAACAGACGCTGATAATTCGCGCGCAGATCGGGGCGCGTGTTGAACGCGCGCACGCCCGTAACGATCGCGTCGAAACGCGCCAGGTCGCCATGGCTCAGATCGGATTCGGTTAGCAGAGTCACTTCGCAGCCGAGTTGCCGGATCGCCTGGGGCACGTCGTCGCCGGCTCCCATTATGTAGCCGACGGTTTTCGCCAAGATGCGAATATCGGCACGCACCAGCGTGGCTTGCGCCGGCGGCAGGAGTGTCTGTGTGGTGATGTGCGGATACTGGATGACTTCGGTCCCCGTGGAGACGGTCTGAGTTCCCACCTGAGCGATCGCATGGATTTTGCCGCGAGAGTCGCCTGCCGGGGGAACCAGATTGAAGAAGACATTGGTCTGTTCTTCAGTAGCCGCCAACTCGAAATGACTTGAAGCAGGGTCGGCAGTCCATCCCGTGGGTAGGTCGAGGTGCAAATCGCCCGCGACCTTGCCGCCATTCGATCGCACGGTGACTTCAATTCTGCGTGGCTTGGCATCGCCGAAGACCAAGGCGGATTCGGGCAGGCTCACGGCTACTGGAGGAATCACTGTGAAGGGACGAATCTGTTCGCCAAAAACGCGGTCCACATAGCGATACTGTACCGGGCGAGTCAGCTCGAGTTCGGTCCCGGCTATCTGCACTCGAAAATGCGCGGTCAGGGCCGGCGGATTTTCAGGCAGTCCGATGTCGCGCGGATCGGGAACGGAATAGAGCGCTCCGTCTTTTGTCCGTTCCAGCCAATATGGTTGGGTGTACGGTTGATTCTGCGGAATGGTGAAGCTCGCGTTATAGCGGCTGGGCTGATTGTTGACCAGAACCGTCGGAGCCAGGTTCACCGTGGGCGCGCCTTCCATTCCGGTGAGCCGGATTCCGGTCAGCGCGACCTGGTTGGGTAGGCGCTGAATCGCAGTGAAGTTAACGCGAAGGGTCGCTCCGGGACTGACAGCGGCCTTGTCCGACTGGGCCTCGAGCGCTAAGCCCGAGCACAAGGCGATGGTCTCATCCAGCTCTTTCAGTTTCCGCTCAGCCATCGGATCCTTGGTGGCGGCAACTAGGGCGACGATCAAGGGCCGTGCTTTTACCAGCTGAGGCAGGAGCGCTTCGGGATGGGCCGGGACAAACGAATTCACTGCCTGCTTAACGATCTCGCCGACTGCCGCGCCTCCGGGCAGACGGTTCCAGCTGATATCGAGATTCTCGAATAGATCCTTGGTAGCCTTGTCTCCGGAAACGGTTTCCATCGGAGCCATCTGCGAGCCCTTGGTTTCCGCGGCGCCGGTACCCTGAGTGCGATTTGCACTGCGGCTGGCTCCGCCAATTTCGCCGAAGGAGGCGCCTAGCTCGGGTGAATAGACGCCCACATCCAGGTTCAAGCGATCGGCTGGGGGTGTGTCGTCGGCCTTATTCTTGCCGCCTTTACCTTTGTTCTGCCCACCGCCGGGTCCACCGGCATTCATCATTAGAAGCTTAGGGGCCCAAGGCTGGACGTATGCCAGCTGCTCGGGGAACTTAGTCGGATCGCCCGCCAGCGAAAATGCTTCCTTACCGAGAATGGACGACGCCTGGTGATGCCCGTGCCCGTCGCGAGGAGTTCCGGAGAATACCAGGATGACGACATCTGGCCGAAACCGCCGGATGTTGTAGACCACGTCGCCCAGGACCTTATTACGATCCCATTTTTGAAGCGTCTCGTCGGCGGTCTTGGAAAAGCCGAAATCGATGGCCCGGGTGAAATACTGCTCGGCTCCGTCGATCCGACGGGAAGCCAGAAGCTCCTGGCTGCGGATGATCCCCAGTTCGTCACCCTGCTCAGGTCCGATCAGGTTTTGTCCACCTTCGCCGCGAGTAAGCGATAGATATGCCGTTCGGACATGCCGGCCGAGCGCCAAGTAAGCCAGCACCTGTTCCCGCTCGTCGTCGGGATGCGCGCCGATCATCATGACGCTTCCGAGCGTGTTCAGCCGTTCCAGAGCCTCACGAATCTCGATCTCGCCGCTCAGGATCCGCTGGCCGCGGATCGGGATGAGTCCCAGAATCAGCAGCCCACATATCGCCGCGCGAGGGGCCCAGTCGCCAAACCTAACCGCGCGCGTATTAGAGTCTCGCAAGGATAGTCGGGGTAGAGTGGTCACGGCAGTTTGATCTATTCTAGCAATGCCCGTCTGTGCTATTTGGAATCGATCGGTACTTCCGGAATGCCGCCGCGGCTTAGGCGGCTCGCGCCCGCGGCGAGCCTGGGAAATGTATAAATCTAAATCTACTCTACGTCCAGGGGTGCAACCCGCCGCACCTTATTCCCGGCGCTGTCCAAAGCCTGGACTTCCAGCAGATAGGAACCGGCCTCGAACTGGGCCAGGGCCATGGATACACTGACCGGAAGCATTCCGCTCGCGTTGGCGGTCTGGGTGTTGAGCTTAATCACCCCCGAGTCTGTCTTGGGCTGCGTGGTATTACGATCCAGGACTCGTATCTGAACGCCGACTTCGGGACGCTTGTCCGGCTCGGCGGAGGCGAGCAGAGGTTCGTAAATCTCGAAGTAAAAACCGGCCGGATCGGTCTTTTTGAAGCGGTTGGAACCGTAAGGGATGACTCGCTTTCCGTTGGCGATCAGAGGCGCCTGATCATCGAGAAGTAACGCGTCCACATCCAGCCGTAAATCCGTGGCCGGATGAGATTCCTTGCTGAGGGCCAGTCCACTTATGTTGAACTCGTTGGCCTGATACGTACCCACGACCAATGGCATTTCGAGTTTTCCGAAGCCCTCGCCACCCGCGCTGAACACGATCTTCAGAGTGTACGCTCCGGAGGCCACGTCGAACTGATTTTCGTAGTGCAGGGGCTTGAGTTTGAGACTGTCGACCTGGCGTTGGTCTTCGTAATCCAGCTTTAAGGTGTCGCTGAAACGAGCGCCGATGGTTCCGTCCGCAGTGGTTGCGATACCCAGAATATCTACTGCCGCATGGAGCTTTCCTTTTTGCTTCTGGAATTTTAGGGAGTCGGAGGGGATTTCCATGGCCACATTGACTCGCGCCATATTAGGGGAAGTATAGAAATAGGGGATCTGCATCGAGGCTCCGATCGTCCCGGCCTGCGGGGCGGCGGCCCGGCTTTCCAGAGTCTTTTCGACGGGTGTTCCCGACAAGACGTCGCGCGGCTTGGCGTTGCAATATTCAGGACGGGCTCGAACCTGGGTCCCGCCGCGATCCACTTGCACGCGTAGCTTATGGCAGCTTTCATCGGTCGCCGGGGGCGGCGTGTAACCGAGCAGGTAATATTCATTCTGCTCCGAACCGATTTTTTGGATGCCAGCGAGCAGGTCGTTGGTGCTGCGTATCTCCAGTCCGCCCGTGCCGCTTACCAGGAGATGTGCCACCTCTTGATTAGGCCGCGCGAATTGTCCCATATTCGGTAACTGGCCGCGATTGCGGGGATCATTGGGATTGGGTGTTTGGGTATTCGGGTTGGGATTATTACCGGGGAAGTTGTTCGGGCCACGTCCGGTTGACCCGTTGTTGCCAGGGAATCCAGCACCCGGATTGGTAGGTGCGGGAATTCCACCGCCCGGCGCGCCTCCTCGGCCACCACCACCCGCCGCACCACCACCCGGCGCGCCACCGCCCGGAGCGGCGCCGCCGCCCGGTGCCCCGCCGCCTGGTGCAGCACCTCCGGATGCTCCGCCGCCACGCTGCGGCGCGAAGGAGGTGGAGAATTCAGCGAGTGCCGATGGTTCACCAAACGACGCGGCGGATTCACTCAGAAATACCACGGGATCGAGCAATTTTCGACGAAGCCCCGCTAGCAGACCCGCAGGACGTTCCGGGAACGCTTCCGCGATTCGCCCGACACCGCGGACGTCCACGGTGTAAACCGTAACGTTAGCCATGTTGCAGGCATTTACGGCGGCATTGAGATCGGACATGTGATCGTCGCTGATTTCTAGTCTGCCCGTAAACAGGATCAGGGCTTTTCGTCCTGGATAGGAACTCAGGTTCCGGGCCATGATCTTCAGAGCTGTAAGCGCGCGGCGAGCGACATCGTCGGAGCCAGGACCGCTGGCGCCAGCGTTATTGCCCAAGGCTCCATTTCCACCTTGATTGGGGCCGGGTAAACCGCCGCGGCCAGAACCACCGGCATTCGCGCTGAAGTCAGTATTCGATCCTCCCTGGCCTGAGGATTGCGGAGACGAAATGATCGCCGGCTTAACGTCCCTTAAGGCTTTCGACAGAAGCTCCGGGTCCGCCGTGAAGCTTTGAGTCAGCTTAAGGGAGCCGCCAAAATCCGCGACCGCCATCAAGCGGTTGGGGCCGAAATTTGCCGCCGCGAATTGGGCGGCCGATTGCCGGGCGCGGGCTTGATCGGGCAAACTCATGCTAGTGTCATCGAAGAAGAACACCACATACTGCTTCTGAGCGTTCGGGGACTGGGCGCCTTCAAAGGAGAAGCTCTTCACCACCTGTTCGGTCTTGTCTTCCCAAATTCGAAAATCTTTGGCGGTGAGATCGCGAATGTAGTTTCCTTTTTTATCGGTTACTACCGCGTCCACCAGAACCAGCTTGGTCTCCGTTCGAAAAACATTTCCGGAGTCGGTGGGGGCGTTATTCTTGGGGACTTGAGCGGGTAACGTGGCCGCCGCGAGGCAGAGCACGGATGCGATGAGCGTTACGCGTCGACTATGCACGAACACCTCCTAAAAAGGAATCTCTACCACGCCGTTGCGGGCCGACATGGTTTGCCCTTCTGAATCGCGGACGACCAGCCTGACCAGGTAGCTTCCCGGCGTCACGTCCAGAGTCGTCTTGACCGTGATACCCGAGGTAACGCTGTCCAGGGTTTGGTCGCGCAAGCGTAACTCTATCACTCGCTGGATCCCCGTGACGAAGTTTCCGTTCCGATCGAACGCGCTGGCGACCACCGTCAGAGTGTTCATATTTCGCTCGTCCAATTTCCGGAAGCGGAGCAGTTTCAGATTTACTTTGGCGAGAACATTGATCTTGACGGCGGTATCGCCGGCCCGAGCGTATTGCAAGCTCAGATCGACCGGAAGCTCCTGGATTTCATCGCGCGAAAAGACGGCTTCGGAAATCTCTTGCTTGGCCTGCTCCTCGGAATTGACCGCGTGCAGGGGAGCGTAATACGCGTTGCGCGCCTGCAATTCGAACCCTTTTGGATTTTTTAAGGAGACCTTCAAGCCGTGACGAGAGCCGTCCAGTCTCAGATTCTGGGGCGAGAACCCCAATATGTAGATGTACTCCGGTTGAGCCACCAGTTGCTTGAATCCCTCGAAGAGGCCGTTGTCGTTGTGAAAGAACTGTCCGCCGGTGGCATCCGCCAGCTCAGCCATTACATCGCTGTCGGCGGACATCGCATTCTGCTCCATCAGCATCATGAGGTTGGTGGCCGAGACGCTGGAGCGTCCTCGTTGGCTTGCATCGCCCCCCGGAATCACCGCGTAGACGCCACGCACGTCCAAGCTATTCAGCGTGACATTGGCACGTATCGCCCGGTCCATTACTTCGGCTTCTTCGATATGCATTTCGTTCGTCAGAAAGAATCCAGGGCTCACCAGGATCACGTTCCGGCTGCCGGGAGTCGCGGACAAGCGGCGGATTACGTCCTTGAGAACGCTCAAATCGAGGCGGGTGTCATGCTCTCCGCGACTGATCATGCTCATGGCAGTTGCGTGTGCTTCGGATTGTGCGATCTCCCGCTGATCCGCCGAGTAGTTGTTGCACGCCATGATTTCGTCGGTCGCAGCCGTGAGCGCCTGGGTGTCCGACTTGTTGATGATGGAGTCGGCCCAGTAGTAATTGATGTCCACGCAGTCTCCCGCTTCCCTTGTATGGGCGAGCGGTTGAATGCGGTTCACGGTCTCGCGAAGTTTGTCCCGGTCATCAGTGAACTCGAGGATGACCTGTCCGGAAGTGGTGTAGATGGCGGCGCGGCTGCCCGGGGCAAGAGACTCGCTCAGATGCCGGTTGGCTGCTGCACGAGCCGTAACCAGGTCGGTTGCCTTCAGGTGGATGTCATCGAACAGGTAAGCGATAAATCGGTCGGGCACGGGAGCAGGCGGGCGGCCGCCCGCGTTAGTCTCGTTGCCTTTTTCATCCAGTGCGGATGCGACCACTGGTGGGATGAAGGGAGCAGCCGGCCTCTCTACCGAAAACCGGGTGATGATCTGCGGTTTGCCTTTATCGAAGAGCTGGAAATCGTCCTGCTTGAGGGCGCCGATCGCCTGGCCCTTTCCATTTCGCACGACCACGGGAACCAAAACCAGGTTCACGCGGCTGCTGAATGTAACGGGCGCCTCACGAGAACTGACCTCGGGGGTGGGGGCTGGAGTCTGCGCATGGCAGAGCGCTGCACATGAGCCAACTGCGAGCCCGACTTGTACTATTAGTTTCGTAAAATGTCGCCGATTTCCTGGCTTATTGTAGCGCGATCGATTCGCCGAGGCCTGCGCTGACCAGACTGGTTTCGCGATCAATCGTCGTTGATCTGACTCTGACGACAGCCTGCGTTATGATCCGCTGGTGGTGCCGGCCGCTTGGCCCATCATCGCCTTCATTTTCTTTTTCATTTCCTGCGGAGTAGGTTCTGAGACATGCGTAGCGATCATCCAGGTGTTGCCCTCCGGATCGACCACGGTTCCACAACGGTCGCCCCAAAACATATCCCCGACCGGTCCCTTGAGTGTCGCCCCGAGCTTCACCGCGTTAGCGACCACCTTGTCCACTTTTTCCACCGTCAGATATAGGGTTACCGGGGAGGCACCGATGGTTTTCGCGCTGCGGCCACCGCCCATCTCCGGCGACAGCATCAAGGTAGCATCTCGAAGCCTCAGTTCGGCATGTATCGGCTTGCCGTCCGGACCGTTCATAATTCCGCGGCTTGTAAACCCAAAGGCCTTCTTATAGAAGTTCATTGCCGCTTTTATGTCAGCCACTGTAAGTATGGCCGATACTGCACCATACACTTTCTTATTGAGAGGATCGATCTTTTTCGGCATTTAGCGCTCCTTACTGGGGCAGTCGTAACGATTCTACCTGAATGTTCAGCAGCAGCGGGCGCGGCGGGAACTAGCGGCTGCGTGCTCGTCCTGGAAGCGCCGCCATTCATCGGGAGAGTGGACCGCGCCGTGCGAGGCCAAGTGACGTTTATACGCGTTCTGATCGGATATCTCGGCTACGATTCCGGAGATGATCTGCGCCACGGCTTTAAAGAAAGCGCTCACAATTCCTCCGCGAGGTGTGACGGAACAAAGGGTGTCTCCGTAGTCTTCGATGTCCGGGTGCCGCCGAGCACGCCGATCCACACGCGAATGGAATCGATCAAAATCGTCGCCACCAGCACCAGGAAAATACCGGTCACTGCGGCGTCCAGCCGCGCGTTGAAGATCAGTGCCGCGGTCGCGGCAGACTGGGGACCCGCTGCAAGCTGATCGGCCTGCGCCAGAAATCCCAACGCCGGGAGCGGAGAAAATATCTTCTGCCATCCCGCCACGAAACACACCACCACCAGCCACGCCAGCGGGGCTGCGGTCACCCACATGTAGCGCGCGCCGTGCGCTTTGATCAGGATCGTGGTGCCCACGCACAAAGCGACCGCTGCCAGTAACTGATTCGCGATCCCGAACAGCGGCCAGAGCGTGTTGATGCCGCCCAAGGGATCGATCACACCCTGATACAGGAAATAGCCCCACGCCGCCACGATTACTGCGCTCGTAACCAGCATGCCCGGCTTCCAATTGGTCTGACCCCATTTAGGCCACACTTCTCCCAGCATGTCCTGCAACATGAATCGCCCGACACGGGTGCCGGAATCGAGCGTGGTTAGGATAAACAGGGCTTCGAACATGATGGCGAAGTGATACCAGAACGCAAGCAGCGCGCGTCCCACTCCGCTCGAGACGAAAATCTGCGCCATCCCGAGCGCCAGCGACGGAGCGCCGCCGGTGCGATAGAACAGTGTTTGTTCGCCGGCATCGCGCGCCAGGCTCTGCATTTCGGCGGCGGTTACGGGGAATCCCCAATTGCTGATGGTGGCGACCGCGGCCTCAGGAGTCGCTCCTACAATACCGGCCGGAGAATTCACCGCGAAGAACACGCCGGGCTGCAGGGAAGCCGCCGCAATCAGGGCCATAACTGCGACGAAACTTTCGAGCAGCATCGATCCATAGCCCACCGCCACGGCGTGGCGTTCCCGTGCCAGCAATTTAGGAGTCGTGCCCGAGGAGATCAAGGAGTGGAACCCGGAAACAGCTCCGCAGGCGATGGTGATGAAGCAGAACGGGAAGATCTTGCCGGCAAAGATGGGTCCCGTGCCGTCGACAAAGCGGGTGAAGGCCGGCATCTTCAACTCGGGGCGCAAGAATAGGATCCCTAGCGCCAGCAGCACGACCACGCCCAGTTTTACGAAGGTACTCAGGTATCCGCGGGGCGCGAGCAAAAGCCATACGGGCAGAGCGCTGGAAAAGAATCCGTACACGATCAGTGCGGTAGCTAATGCCGCCCCCGAATACGTAAACCAGGGAGCCAGCGAAGGAGACTGCGCCACCGCCTGACCGCCGTAGACGCTAGCCATCAGCAGCACAAATCCGATGAGCGAGATTTCCACGACCTTTCCTGGCCGCCAGAATCGCAGATACAGGCCCATGAACACCGCGATAGGCATGGTGGCGGCGATGGTAAACGTCCCCCACGGACTGCCTTTGAGCGCGTTGACCACCACTAGCCCAATGACGGCCAGCAGGATGATCATGATCAGCAGCACGGTGATGAGGGCGGTGAAGCCACCCACCCTGCCGACCTCCTCGCGGGCGATCTGGCCCAGAGACTTTCCATCGCGCCGGATCGATCCGAACAGGATCACGAAATCCTGCACGGCTCCGCCCAATGTCGCTCCGATCACAATCCACAGGAAGCCGGGAAGATAGCCGAACTGCGCAGCCAGGGTGGGTCCCACCAGGGGGCCTGGACCGGCGATCGCAGCGAAATGGTGGCCGAAGACGATCCACTTGTTGGTTGGCTCGAAATCATGACCGTCGCGGAGGCGCTCGGCGGGGGTGGCGCGCTTGTCGTCCAGGGCCATGACCCGCGCTGCGACAAATCGCGCATAGAAGCGGTACCCCACTAAGTAGGTGCAAACCGAAGCGATTACCAGCCACGTGCTGTTGACCGGCTCCCCGCGATTGCTGGCCACAGCGCCCATGGAAAAGGCTGCCCCCAGAGAAATCGCCGCCCACAGAAGACGCCCCAAATTTCGGCTCATAGCTTCTTGATAAGAATAGCCGACCTGCGAGTGGAGTGCACAGTTCACTGAGCGGTCTATTCGAACGCCGCCGCTCAGCCGATTCATACCTCGTGGACATAGGCCGGTACCTAAGGGAAATGCCCGAGTTCGGCTTAAGCGAAATCTCTTGGCGTATAGGGAGATCTGTTGGCGGAATTCGGGGAAAGAACGATTTGTCGGGACATCATAAGTCACGTAGTCTCATGGGTGAGGGGAAGTTTACATGCTGAGGACGGTAATCATCGGGCCAGATGCCAAGCAGGGCCAACAACTCGCGAACGCGCTCAGCGCGCTTGCCAATGACCTGTCGATCGGCCGCGTTTTGCTCGATTATCCGGACGAAGGCGAGCTGATCCGCACACTGCGCACACACGCTCCCGACGTCATTTTCCTCAGCTTTGAAAAGAGCGATCTTGCCGTAAAAACAGTTGAGCGCGTCACGCAGGAAGTGGAAGGCGTTCAGTTCGTGGCCTATCATCGGGATTGCGACGCGGCGACGCTCCGGGAGATCATGCGTGCCGGAGTGCGCGAATTAGTGGCCGAGCCGTTCGAACTAAGCGCATTGGTCGAATCTCTGCGGAACGTCAAGACTCTGGTCGAACAGAGACCGCCACTCTACACCGCCAAAGGTAGAATCTATTCGTTCCTTCCGGCCAAAGCCGGTTCCGGGGCGACCACCATGGCCCTAAATCTGAGCGGCGCGTTGGCGCGTGTGCCGAATACCAGAGTCCTGCTTTCCGATATGGATCTCAGCTCCGGTATTTTGCGTTTCCTGCTTAAGATCCGGAATGAGCACGCCATCATGGAAGTGCTCGAGCATATGCATGAGCTCGATGAGAATCTATGGCAGCAGCTGGTCACCACCGTCGCGAAACTCGATGTGCTGCACTCCGGCCCGATGAATCCGAATGTGCGCGTGGATCCCTCACAGGTTCATGATGTGGCCCAGTTCTGGCTGCGCAACTACGACGTCGTGTGCGTGGATCTCTCGGGCAACCTGGAGCGTTACTCCCTGGAAATCCTGCGAGATTCGCAGCAGGTCTTCCTGGTGTGCACGCCGGAAGTGCCTTCGCTGCACCTCACCCGCGAAAAACTGGCATTCCTCAAGAATCTGGATCTGGATAGTCGCGTGGCAGTTGTACTAAATCGCGTCTCCAAGCAATCGCTTTTGACTCCGCAACAAGTGCAGGACGTTCTGGGCGTGCCGGTGATGCATAACTTTATTAACGATTACCAGGTTGTGAATGCCGCCACCCGCGCCGGTGAATTCGTCGATCCCAAGTCGAAACTGGGCATGCAGTTCACCGACCTGGCCGCGAGCCTGCTGAATAAGCCCAGGGTCGAGACGGCTTCCAAGCGCAAATTCCTCGAATTTCTCTCGGCTCCGACTCAGGCATTGGCGGGCACCCGCAGCGTTCCTTCCTCTCGCTGAACCGCCCTCGTAAGTGGTCCTTAGATCGAATCTGAATGCGTCTAAGGTGCCCCTCACAAGTAGGTAGGGTGTGTCGCTGAAGGGCATTTAGACCAGTTCCGTGTAAATTGGATTCATGTTCCATTGGATCTGCCCGGAGTGCGGCCAGGAGATTGCTCCGGGAGTCAAGGAATGTCCCGCTTGTGAGCCCCAGGTAACCGCCGCGCCTGCGTCTACGTTAACTCAGCCTGCCGCTGTTGTAGCGCGATCCCTTGTTGAGCTTCCGGAGCCCCAAGCCGTCCTGCAGCCCGAGGTCCTCCTGCGATCCGAAGTGGTCTTTCAGCCGCAAGCATACGAGCGGCCGAAAGCCCCCACGGTGCTCAACGAGATCCCCGTGGATGCACGGCCTGTGGTCATGCCGGCTGTGCTCATTCCGGATGTTCCACCGGGTACGGCTCCTGCCATACTGCCCGACGCAATCTTGGATACGCCCCCGCAGCCGGAAACGTTTGCCGACCGCTTGGCGGATCTGGCGGATCTTTTGCATGGGGAGCATATTCCGTACACCGCGCCAACAGTGTTTCGGGAATCGGCCGCACCCGGCCCGCGCGTCGCTGCGGATGCGGAGAAGACACCCGTCATTATCGATGTAACTTTCAATGGGGATGTGAGGTGCCACGCAGACGTGACACCCAATGGGGTGTCCTCGCGTGCGCTGCTGGCCGCGCCACCCAGCTTGCTGCTGCTGGCGGAGCCGCAGCCTCCTGCCGTCGCGCGCGACTTTCCTATCGAAACATTCGATCCCCGGCCAGCCGCATATACCGTGCGATCCCAGGAGCCGCTGGTAACAGAAACAGCAGCGGCATCTCCGGTCCGGCTTCCGCAACCTCCTTATTGTGGCGTCGCGCCGGCGCTGGCGCCCTTCCAGGACTACTACAAAGCCGCGGACCGCCAGATGCGTGCGGTTGACTTTGATACCCCCACCGCCGAGGCCACAGCTCTTCCGAGGATCACCTTACCCGGTCCAGCGCTTCCGCGAGAGCTGATGTCTCTTCAAGCCGCCGGCCTGGTTCCCATTCGAAGGCGCGTGGATGCACGGCAGAGCGGGGGGTTCATGAAATACGTCGTGGTGGGGATCCTGCTCACCGCGGGCGTCGCGACCTACAGCATGATGCCGGGCTCCTCGACCAGCGCTCCGCCCAGGCCCACTCCCGAACCGGCGCCTGAGCCACCGGTATCCGCCCAATCGACCCGGTCCACCAACTCTTTGGCTCGCTTTGTGGAGGTGACGGGAGTTCGCTTCATGGAAGTGAATAAGAAACCCCAGATTCACTACCTGGTGGTGAACCACTCGAACGCGCTGCTCAACAGCATGACGGTTTACGTAACCTTGCGGGCATCCAATGCAAAACCCGGCCAGCCCCCGATTGCGCGCCTCACCTTCCGGTCGCCCGCCTTGGCTGCTTTTGAGGCCAAGGAAATGTTTAGCTCCATCGAACACGCGATCGGTCCCCTGGATTTGCCGGACTGGCAGGATCTGCGCGCCGACGTGGAAGTGCAGTAACCAAACTTTCCAGCTTAATTTTCGGATGGTCGCTCGGCGTGATCGATGACCAGGATCTCAATCTGACCCTTCTTCGATTCGAGCTTCAGCCCGAGTTGCTCCTGGATCGCGGAGAAGAACGAGGCGCCGGTCGGATCGAGGGGAATGCCGGCAGCCTTCACCTTATCCCCATCCGCGCTAGACTCGCCGGGATCCGGAGTCCACGTGAGTTGGAAATCATAGGTGTCCGACAAGCCAGTCTCGTCCTGCACGGGACGGCCAGCGAACGGTGACATCTCGCGGGCGATGCGGGCCATCGAGACTCGCTGGCCAGCCATCATCCCAGGTCGAGCGAGCACTCCGCAGAAATTGCTGCCATCCGGATTCGCGGGGCACTCTGAGTTGATGGAGCGGCTCAGCTTGGGTTCAGTGATGCTCCCTTTTTTAGCCCCTTCCTTGGCGACGACGAGGGCGTATACCTGGGCATCCTTGATCTCGCGGTGGAACGCAAGCTTGAACCGCTCTTCCAGCAGCGTCTGGAGCATCTCCCAATACTGATCGCCGCTGATTCTGCCGGCCGACTTGGCGACAATTTCAAAACGTTGGGATCGGAGGGAATCCGGCACTTTCGACAGGTCGATCAGGCGCGTCTGAAACGCCATTTCGAGGAGCAAATCGAAACCGGCCGTGGCCGTAAGTCCACCGGGAGTGCGAACGAACGGAGCTCCGTCCGCGGACACACTTGGCTTGACCGAGGCCACTTCGAACTTCAGAGGAGCCTGCGCGTGAGCAGATCGACTCAGAGAGGCGCCCGCGAACAGGATCGCGACGAGTACACGTCGAATCATGATACATATTAGCGTTCGTCGCGGGCCGAAGGTTCCAAATTATTAGCGGCCCAATCCAAGGTCTATAATTGTTGCTGATGAACGACAAGTACTTTCGCGACAACGAGTGGTGGGTAAGCCCCTATAACTTCGTCCCTGAAGTCCGGAACACCTACCAACTGCCTAAAGCCGTGAGCATCCACGATGCGACGCTGCGCGACGGCGAGCAGACGCCC
>Ga0105245_10002427_pt1 | contig 16864 bp, 25 predicted proteins | sample KBSM54metaG_FD_81523 | JGI IMG/M metagenome (GOLD analysis project Ga0105245, IMG submission 81523) | Miscanthus rhizosphere microbial communities from Kellogg Biological Station, Michigan, USA - KBS M5-4 metaG | ecosystem: Host-associated > Plants > Roots > Rhizosphere > Soil | place...
ATCCTTCCACGCTTTCATCCGCGCGTTGCGGGCGGCACGTTGCTCTGGTGTCTCGGAGTAATAGAGCGCGGCGATGCTGATGGCGTTGCACGCGATGCACCCGCCATTGGCGGACGTGCGTTCGCTCAGGTGTCCATGCTTGCAGGGTTTGCCGGTGAAGAACCGCGTCAGCCCCTCGGCCTTGGCCTGAGCGCGCGTGATTACTGGACCGCTATACGGTATGTAGGGAATAGCCATCGATGCGCTCGCCTCGTGTCGGTGGTTAGATGCCGGCGGGGCGTTCCAAGCGCCCCACGGCATCGCTTCAGTATAGCACTGAATGCCGAACATCGGCTACCGCGCTTTTCGTTTCGTATCGTTAAGCATCGGCCACCGCAGTAGTGAAGATGCTAACGACTCCGGCATCAACAGGTTTCGTCGTGTCTACTGTGGGGTCAGTGCCGAATCTTAATTTTCCGATTCCTCTCATTTCCTGGATTCCAACACCATGCATATAGCCGTAGTCGCGCGTGTTCGTCGTTGACTTGGTCCGCTGCGCCCAGGCAATGCCCAACGCTTGCGCGCCGCATAGTGCCGACATGGCGACGTCGGTGGTGCCGCCCGCGCCCGCGTTGGCGATGATCGGCATTTCCGGCACTTCGCGGATGATGATGCCGTTCCAGAGCAGATCGCCGGCGGTGAACAGCGGGTTATCCCGGCCGCGCTCCCAGGCGTATTGCAGGCTGTTGATGATGACCGGGTCTTGGGTGAGATCGCGGAAAACGAGGCTCGGCAGGAACGCGACGAACCACTCCTCGTCATCATTGACGGAGATCGGCCGGATGCGCGGGTTGGCGGTGCGGGCGATGCGTTTGGCGAGGGAGAGGATGGCGGCCGACATCTTGTCGGTGGGCGCGTCCAATGTCGTCAATGCCGTTGCCATGACGTTGGACACGGCGTTGGCTTTGGACACCCCGAACAAGACCCGATCGGCGTTGTTGGTGAGCCATGTGTTGCGCTGGGCGGCTGATGCGGTGCTGTAGGGGATCTGGACCGATCCGTCCGCCGTCATCGCTTCCAGGCTGATGATGATATCGGCGCGGATTTTCTCCAGGCTCCAGTTCTGGAGCGCATCGCGGGCGGCATCGCGTAGGGCAATGACCGACTTCTGCTCGTCCCAGTCGGAAACGGCGACGGCGTGGCGGATAGCGGACACCACCAGGTTCAAGGATCGCGCGTTGAGGATTTCTTCGTTGCCCTCAAGCACCGCGTTGCCGGTGACGCCGGCGCCTACCAGGCGGCGAACGGTCGGGAACACCACGGTGTCGCCAGCTTTCCGCGTCAAGTCTTCCCTGACTTGGATCATGGACCCCATGGCCGTGCCCATGTAGCGAGCGAACTGGTTTTTCCTTACATATTCCGTGAAATAATCGGAGTCCCAGATAAGCGGGGTCAGCCCCGGACGTGCCGGGGTTAGATTCATGTCTGCCATTGGTTGGCGGTCCTGCGGACTGAGGGGGGGTACGCGGCGGGTGTCCCCGGCGGCGGGACCTGATCAGCCCGACGTACGCCCGATTAACCTCGGCGGCAGGTTCACACGGTTATCGCCTGGTGAGCGGCGCGGCCCCGGCGGCAGGCCCATTATCAGCCCGAACGGACGCCCGTTTGACCCCGGCGGCGGGTTCGTCAGAGGGAGACGATTTAACGCCCGATGATGGAATCCCCGGCGGCGGGACGGTCTGCCTCTGGACGAGACGCGCGATATCATTAGCGTCGGTCAGGGCCAGACGCAACATTCTTTCGCGCTGGACGGGTGTTTCCGGCCATTTCTGGCTGCTGCGGGCGGCGTAGAGGATAGCGGTGGCGATGGTCAGCGTGTCCGCGTTCACCGCCGCTTAGGCCGCGCAAAAATATCCTCCAACGCTGGCGGCCCGCTAAAGGCCCCGGAGCTGCGCGGTGCGGCTGAACGGGTGGTTGCCAGCGATGGCGGCAGCCCGGCAGCGGGCGAGACGGGCGGGGCGCCGTTGCCCTGCTCTTGCTCCCACTTGGCGCGCTCCTCGGCGATCAGCCGCGCCTTGTATGCCGCCGGATCGTCGCCCAGCTCGCGCGTCAGCCGCAGCTTCTCGACCTCCTTCATCAGCCATCCATACGGGTGCCGCTGCGCGTGCAGCTTGGAATACAGCTCGGGCTGCTGTGCGGCGGCGGCCTGGAACTCCTGCACCGCCGCCTCAAACGCTTCGGGCGGGTGCTTTTCCCTCTCCAGCATTTCGCTCAGGTTCAGCCGGTCGTTGAGCAGCACGGATTGCAGCCGGTTGTGATAGCCGACCGGATCGCGGACGGGATCGAGCGGTTCGGGCGGCGGTTGATACTGGGGCGCCTGCTGGGGCGGTGCGGCGGACTGCTTCTTGAACGCCTCGACCTGCTCGCGGAGTATCCGCGCCTCGGTCTGTGCCTCGACGGTCTTGGTTTTCCAGTCGGTGCGCGCCTTGTGGAAGGTGCTGGCCGGGATCATGCCGCCGTCGTGGCCGATGTCCTCGTCCGGGTCGGGTGCGGGCGGTGCGGGCTCGGCCTTGGCCGGTTCTGTCCGGTTCTGTCCGGTTGTGTCGGGCGCCTCGGGCTTTGCCGTGTCAGGCTTGGCGGCGGGCGCCGGTGCGGGCGCTGTGTCCGTCGGTGCCGCGGGCTGCTTGCCGGTGTCGAGGAAAGCGTCCAGTTCGCTCATTGGGTGTTGCTCCTATTCATACCAGCCCCCCGCCCTCGCGGCCGTGGTAGTTGGCCTGGTCAGCGTTGATCGCCTGTTGCAGTTGCTGGGCCGGGGTCAGTTGCTGCGGCTGCGCCTGGCCGCCGTAGAGCTGCGCGAGCGCCTTCATGAGGTCGTCGTTGCTCATGGCCCCGGCGGGCATTGCCAGCGTCGGGCCGCCCGTGCCGGATTGCATTGGCGGCGCTCCCCAGACGTTCGGGTCTGGCCGTATGCCCATCTGTGCCGGCTGCACGTTCATCGGCGCTCCCCATGCGTCGGTCGGCGTGGCCGTGGTCAGCGCATTCGGCAGCGCGGGCGACAGCATCGAGGACGGCGATTGCGTGCCCCCCCACGGTATGTCGGTCATCAACTGGTTACGAACGATGTAGCCGCTCATGACGCGTTGCTCCTATGTGTCCCCCCGGCCCCGGAACGTGTCCAGCCGGGCCGGGAGGCGGCAGCGGTGTGCCGGTGGCGGTCAAGGATCGCCGATAAGACCGCGCCGCCAGCCGGGCCTCTGCCGTTCATGGCCCAGGTGCCGCCGGGCCTTGCGGCTGCTGCGCCTGTAAGCCCTGGAGCATCACGTTGGACACGCGCTCGACCGCCGAGTGCCGCAGATCGTTGGCGCGCGCCTCGTCCGCCGCCGCTTTCGCATGCCGGCCCCGGATGTCGGCCACGTCCATTGCCGCCTGCACCTCGGGCGGCACCACGGTGCCAGGTGCGCTCGGGGCATCCGGCGGCGCGTTCATTTCGTTGAACCCTTGGTGCATCTCCGCGATGTGGTGAATGGACGCGTGCTGGCGCTCGGCTGCCAGCGCCATGTCGGCGGCGGCCTTGCCGCGTTTCACGTCCAGATCGGCCTTCTGCTGCGCCATGATCACCGGCTTCATGGCCTCCTGTTGCTGCTGCTGCTCGGCCGCATGCTGCTTCATGCGCTCCAGCAGCTTGTCCTTGTCGTGCAACGAACTGGCGGCGATGAGCACGTCGGCCGGGATCAGCCCCGGTTGCGTGCTGGCCAGTTGCAACAGCACCTGGAACTGCTCGTTCTGCAACGAAGGCACGTCCAAACCCGCCCCGATGGTCACGTCGATATCCATTTCGCGTATGTCGTTCTCGACATCCACCACCATCTGGAGCCGCGGGTCGCCGGGCATGATCTGCAACTGCTGCATCGCCTGGGCACGCTGCTGGTCCGGCATTTCGGCCAGCTTGTCTTGCAACGTGACCGGCTGGTTGATGCCGACATACTTCGTGGTCCCCAGGTCGTCAGTGACCCTGACCCATTTGCCCGTCGTCCAGTATTGCCGCGCCGCCTGCCAGGCGATCTCATAGACGTTCTGCATCCATGTCCGCAGCCCGTCGGCGATCGGCTCATGGGCTGCCGCCCCGCCTGCCTGCTGGGCGAGGATGGCACGCCCGGATAGCTCGCGGTCATCGGTGCCGCTCATGGACGCATTCGGCCCGGTTGCCTGCATTTCCGACGTCGCGTGTTGCAACAGGTGCATTTGCCCGGTGGCCATCTCGCCGCCGTGCTGGATCTCAAAGCGCATGCCGGGCATGACCTCGATGGCGCCGTCGGGTTTCGCCACCTCGCGCCGCGCCTTGTCGATGTCCTGCACCGCGCCCTTCTCGGTGACGATCTGGGCCACGGACAACAGGTGCAGTGCCTTGCTGCGCCGTTTGTTAATCTCGTCCTGCAACGAGATCATATCCCGCACCATGCCGTAGCGGTTGTTCTCGCGGTCAACGTGCGCGGATTGCATGACCAGCCCGCAGGCGGACTCGCCCTTATGATCGAGGAACGGGGACTTGGTTGGCTCTGCCAGGAAGCCGCTGCGCGAGAACGTCGCGTTCCACCAGATTTCTTTCTCCTCCCAGTGGCATTGGACGACGCGAACGCGGGAGCGTGTGCTGTCGGTCCACATCACGTGGTCGGGACGGTCGGAGAACGTGCCGTCACGGCTGGCGAAGCTGTCGGTGATGACGTCCTCGGCATCCGGCCACATCTCGTAGGCCTGGTCTTTGTCCAGCCAGATCACCAGCCCCTTGTAGCGGGCATCGCTGAAGTCCGGCAGCCTGCTGTGCGGATCCCACCACAGCCGGTCCCATGGCACCGCTGTTATCGTTATCTCGGCGCCCCCTTTGCCGTCGTCCTCCAGGCCGATCTCGCCGCCGCCGGCGCCCTCCACCAGCATGTTCTCGTAGACGGCCGAGCGCACCTGATCGAGCTTGTTCTGCTCGGAGATGTAGCGCAGCACCTGGGTGGCCGCATACGCTTTGCCCTCGTCGCTCGGGTTGCGGGCGTAGGCTTTCGGGTCCGTGCGGGACTTCCTCTCAATGCCGCACATGAGATCGACCTTGCGCGAGCAGTAGTTGATGGTTATCGGCGGCTGGTGGCGATCGGCCAGGGCTTTGAGTTCCGCCTGGGTCCATTGAATGCCGGTGACGTAATCCCGGTCGCGGTTGGCGCGGTCGCGGGCGTCGGTGCCGGTGTTTTCCGACTCCTCGAACCAGCGCACCAGGCGGGCATGCTGCTCATCGAGGTCGCGGGTGTAGCCCTCGGTCGCCGGGCCGCCCTTGGGCGCCGATGACTCGGCGGCTTCTGGTGCCATCGGCGGATCGGCGTAGAGGCTGCGCGGGGCGGTCATGGGTTGTCATCCTCATCTACCGGCACCACCGGGCGGCTGAATTTGCGCGCTGCGTCCATTGCGTCGGCAAGCAGGCTGCGGAGCCATTCGCGCTCGATGGTCATGCCGTGGCGGGTGGCGTTCTCGATCCCCGCGTCGGTCCACTTGTCCACGTCGTCGCCGACCTCGCGGGAGAACTCGGCACCGGTCATGGCGTAATAGGCTGCGCGTTTGTCGCTCATGGCGTGTCCTCCAGCGCGGCGGCGGCAGTCTTGCCGATGAAGCGAAGGTTAAAGCGCGTGACGTTGCCGACCATGAGGTCGAGCCTGATGCCGTGAGGGACCACCAGATCGCGCACCCGCTGCCAATCTGCTTCGTCGGACGACGCGTCTTCTTCCGGCGGGAATGGCCCGGCCATTGCGGCGATCTCGCGCAGGGCTGCCTCCAGACGCTTGATGCGCTCGTCGCGGGATATCAGGCGCGGTCTTCCCATGGCGGCTGCCTCCAGACGCTTGATGCGATCTGTGTTGCTCATGCGACCTTCCATCCTTCCACCGGCTCGGCGTTGGCGCGCTCGAACGCCGCGTCCCAGCTATCGCGCACCTTCGGTTTGGCGGCGTCCTTGATCCACGCTCTGCTGAGACAGGCGTAGCGTGTTTCGTCTGCGGAATGATCTTCGCTGGCGGTGTCAACGTCTTCGGGCCGCGCATCGTCGTGCTGCAATGCTGGCAACGTGCGGATCAGATCGCGGCACGTCGAGAACATCAGCATCATCGGGCGGCCGTCATCGTCGCCCACCAGGCGCGATCGGAGCTGATCCCAGCCGCCCATCGCACCACGGGCCGGCACGCGCTTATTGTCCGCCGGCCGGAACATCACACCCTGTTGCATCATGCGCTGGGCTATGGACGGGCCGCCGTCTTCGGCGAAGATGGCGGGGTCAGCCACGCCGAGCATCGGCTCGGGATCGTCAGCTTCTCGGGCGCGGATGCCTTGCGCCACGGCTTCCGCCGTCAGCTTCAGCCCGACGTTCGGCTCGCCTGGCCGCATGCCGTACCACTCGCGATAGCGCACCAGGCAGCCGCGGGCGATGTCGGGCTCGCTCCCGTCGCTCACCGCCCACCACCCGACGCTGAACGGGCGGGCCGATCCCCAGTCGAAGCTGCGGAACCGTGCCCAGTGCTCGGGAATGGGGCGGGGCGCGATGACGTGGCGGTCCAGGCTGAACTCGGGGAAGAACGCACCGCTGACGACCGACCAGTCGCCCTCGAGCCAGGCGCGCACCAGCTCGGGGCTACCCGATGCCTTGAGCCGCTGCACGTAGTCGGGGCCGAGGTAGGCATTGTCCGACACGCGGCTGGGAATATAGATGCGCGTTAGCCCGGTGGCCTCGCTGACGATGCGCTTCCAGCCGAGCGGCGCCGGGTCGATGTATCGCGCGCGCACCCATTGGTGCCCAGGGCCGCCAGGGTTGCCGGTGAGCCGCAGCCCGACCGGAATGCCCGCACCGGATCGCAGCGTTGCCATGAGTTTCAATATCGGCGATGGCGATGGGAAGTTGCCGGCCTCCTCGACGTACACGCGCGTGAACGACGCCCCTTGATACGTTTCTGCATCGGAATCTCGTTCCAGATAGGCATAGGTTATGCGCGCGCCGTTGGGCATGTTGAAGCGCATCGGGTTGACCGTGGCGGTGGCGCCGAGCTTGGTGTAGATCGTCCGCGCGCGTTCAAACGTCTCCAGCAATTCCGTTCGTGTCCGGCGCACCATCAGGCCGATCGCGTCGGGGCCATGCTTTGCGGCATGCGTCACCCACTCGCCGAGCACCGCGTCGGTCTTGCCGCCGCCTCTGGCCCCGCCAAAAAACACCTCGAAATGCGTGCTCTTGAGGAACGCTTCCTGCGGGCCGGGTTGCGCCGTCCAGACGACTTCGGTGCGGACTTCGCTCATGGCTTAACCCTTGACCGGATCATGGTCGATCGTGAGCGGTGCGTATCGGCGATGCCAGTCATCCTCGCTTTCGGGATCGGGCGGCACTTCGACGACGTAACGCACCGTCAACGGATTGTCGGGATCGCCGCTGAACTCGTGCTTATCGCGCTGGCCGAGGATATTCTTCCCAAGCCATATGAGCATGGTATCGCTGCCGGCCAAGGCTTTCTCGAACTGGCGGCGGCGCAGAGACATGCGGCCGTTGGCTCTGCCGCGCTCGATGGTTTCCGCAAATTGTGCATCGGCCTGCTTGCGGCGTGTAAGTGTATCAACAGATACGCCAAGACAAAGCGCCATTTCTATGTCTGTGCACTGGATAAGAGCAAGTCGTTCGGCAGTTTTCACGTCGACTTCTTTGACCGGAGCGCCGCCTTCACCTGGCGCCGGTCCATTCTTTAGTTGGGGCGACGGCTTCCTAAGATTCCGCATAAGTCGATTCCGGTATTTGGAGCGTGTGGATCGGTGCTGCCCCGTCGCTGGCCGGGTGGTGCCCGTCCGTGGCCTGCTTCACACGCTTTGGGTATGGTTTGGCTAGCGGCGCTATGCGCTGGCGCATTTCGGCGTCGAGTGGCAGCAGATAACGGTGTTTTGGAGGAATGGGCCGCGATTGCAGACCGGCGGCGCTCCCCTTCGCCGTAGCCGTGCGATGATGCACCCAGCCGCTGCGGATGCGGTAGAGAACGTCCGACTTGGTGAAGCCGGTATATTGCCAACCGGATGCCTGATAGACGCCGCCATGGTGTCCTTGCACTGGGTCCGCGAAACTGATCAGCAGCCGCAGGCCGGGGCTTTGGCGACGGATAAACCGCACCGCAATAGCAATAACACGCGACACCGCGTTGTGGTGTCGCCGCAGCGCAATTCGGACCAGTTCGGCGACTTCAAAGCGATCGCGCAGGCCGAACCTGGCGCCGTTGGTGGAATTTCCGGATCCCATGCCGAAGATTACCGCGCCAATGAAGGTGGAACTTTCCCACACGCCCAGATAGACGTTTTTCCCGGCCGGAACCGATCGGCTGTAGTGCCACCGCTCGCAGGCATAGCGTGCGGCTTCGTGCGAGCACCAATCGAGTTTGAGTTCAGGACGGGGCGAAGACATGGCCGCATTCCGGGCATGTGACGGGGGATCGTTCGTCCAGTCGGGATTGGTCACCTATGGCGCTTGGCGCGAAGTCTGGATCGTCCAGCAGGTCGGCGAGTTCGTCGTCGCCGAAGCCGAGCAGGTCCAGGTCGAACTCCAGTTCCTTGAGCGCCTCCAGTTCGGTGCGGAGGAGGTCGGCGTCCCATCCGGCGGTGAGTGCGAGTTGGTTGTCGGCGATGACGAGGGCGCGGCGCTGGGCAGCATCCAAACCCGCCAGCGTGATGGTGGGCACCTGGGGCATGCCGAGCTGCTGTGCGGCTGCCAAGCGTCCGTGTCCGGCGATGATGCGGGCGTGTTCGTCGACGAGGATGGGGTTGGTCCAGCCGAAGGCGGCGATGGACGCGGCGATCTGGCGGATTTGGGCGTCGGAATGCGTGCGCGGGTTGCGCTCGGCTGTGGTGAGCGACGCGGTGGGTCGGTAGATGACCTGGAGCTGTGCGGGTGCGTTCATATTCGGCCGCCGGTTCGCAGGATGTGTGCGATAAGCTGTTGAAGCAGCGGGTTTTGTGGTGCGTTGGCCAGACTGACCTCGGGCGGTGGGTTGATCTGCGCGGGGCGGATGTAGCCTTGGTCGGTGGGGACGGGGACGACCATGCGCGGATCGATATTGCCCACCGGTTGGCGTGCGGCGTTGAGTGCTTCCCAGGACCAGAGGGGTGCGGTTGCGGGTGGGGCTTGGCTGTTGAATGCGGCGGCCCAGACTTCGGGTGGGGGCGGGGTGGTGCCCCAGTCCGGGGTATGGAATTGGTCGGCTTGCGGCTGGATGACGGGCATGCGCGGATCGGCGGTGTTGGGGTAGATGCGCGGGAGGGCGAGCGACTTCCAGTCGGTGCCCTTGTCTTCGTCGGCTGGGATGCGTGGGTTTACTGGCGGCATGGCGCTGCGCCCTCCGGGTTGCGGCTGACATGGCCCGTACAGCCCCACAGATGCCCGTACAGGGCGATGCGGACGTTTGCCGGTGATTGCGTGCCCCCGATGCTCTGGAACCGCTCTACGGGCGAATTTGCGGCTGCGATCAGTGCCGCCTCTGGGTTCGGATCCCCACAATAGCCGCAGTCGTGGCCGTAGAGGCGTGGGCGGCCGCATTTGGGGCAGGTGACGATGATGGCGGCGCGGGTCATGCGTGGACCGCCATGCGTTGCCTGGCGCGCTCGATGAGGTCGCGGCGGGCGGCGAGGACGGCGGGCAGCACGGCCGGGTGAATGTCGGTGATGGTTGGCGGCGCTTGGGCTGCGGCGATCTGCTCGGCGGGCGTGAGAGCTGGCCCCCGGCCTTGGGCGTATTCGCGGTGGCCCAGGCGGCGCCCGAGCTTGCCGACGATGTTCAGCGCCTCCATGCGTTGGGCATTCGGCACCGGCTCGGCCTGGGTTTCGGCCGGGGAAATCCGTTGCTGCGGGGGAAGGCGAGGCATTGGCGGCAGCGTCGGGCTGTCTGCTCGGGGGCGGTAGGTTGCGCCGAGGGCCGAGAGGGCGGCCACGACGGACTGGTGGGCGCTCTCGAAGTTGGCGCGGGGTTCTTCGTCAGGCTCGGTCGGCGGGGCTTGCTGCGCTTCCTGAGCCGCTTGCTTCGGCTGCTGGGGACGGGCACCGCTGGCTGCTGACGAACCCCTCACATCCGTAGGTTTTTCTTCCTGCGGCTGCCTCTTTTTTTCATGTAGGGATTCATTAAGGGATTCGTGTGCAAACGGTGCATGCTCAAACTGCTGTTTTTTGCATGATTGATTGGAAGATTTTGCACTATCCGAGGGGGTCTGACGTGCAGATTTTGCACTATCGCGGGGGATAGATGCAGATTTTGCACTATCATGCCCGTTCGTGGGTGCATTTTTTGCACCATCGACTGGCCGCAAGATACGGTAAACATTCACTCTTGCCGAGATGCTGGCCCCCGCTTTTGCGAGGATCGCAGCGCGCTCCGCCTTGTTGCTGACGATCTCAATCAGCCGACGCGCATCATCGCGGCCTTGGCCGGCCAGGTATTTCACCGCAGCCGCGATCGAGCGCAGCGACAGCTCGCAATCCCGCGCCAGCGTCTCCTCCGACGGAAAGCATGTGCGCTCCCCGTTCGCCCGCTCGGCCAACGCGATCAGAACTACCCGCTGCGCCGCCGTCAGGTCACGCTGCGCGAATGCCCATGCAATGTGGGGAGTGCTCATGATTCTTCCCCCGGAGCGCAAAGCTCACCCGGCCGGTAAAGATCGCCGCCGGTCCATGTCCAGGGTTCGTAGACTTGCCGCAATGCAGCCAATTTCGGATCCGTGGATTTAACCACCAAATGCACAGTAACCCGCGCTCCTTCCCTAGAACCTGGGTCTGCCAGGGTCCGCTCGCCAGCCAGTTCAAGCGCCGTGCACTGACGAATAATCGCGCCAATGCTGTGAATTACCGGCTTGATTTCATATATTTCATAATATGAAAGGACCAACTGATTGTCGGCATATTTGTTGTGAATGGTTATGATATCGGCAAAGGCCACGGGCTTACCCCTGACAACCAGCGGGTATTCCATCTGTGTGCTTCTTGTGTAGTGGTATCTAGATTTGCGGGACTCATCGTATTGATTTTGTAGAAAATCCAGATCTTGCAGATAATCCAGGATCGCGAGCTGCATTGCATCGTGGCCAGCGTCGCGGCGCATGGCATTGTCATGCCAGCCAGACGGCGACCGCCATCTGAACCCGTTATCGTTCGAAGACATAGGCACAACTCCGGTTGACCAGCCCGGAGCGTTGTGCAAAATGGGGGAAGCAACTCGCCCATCCTGCGCGCCGCTCTGGCGCTGAGTGATTTCCATTCCAGGCGCCCGACCGTTTCCAGCGGCCGGGCGTTTGGCATATTGCGGCATCGCACGCGTTGCGGCAACGCTCATTGCATCGTCTCCCGTTCCCCGAATGATCCCCGCGTCCAGGCGCCGTTGATCAGCCGCTTGCCCACTTCGGCCGCCATCGCCACCCGCTCCCCCTCGTCCGGGTGCCGGTCGAGCAGCACCGACAGCGCGAACCCCACGCAGCTCACCGCTTCGCCCCAGGTGCAGTCGCTGTCGTCCAGCGTCGCGCACAGCTCCTGCTGAAGCGCCACGATGCGGCGGCACTGCTGCGAAAGCGGGGCGGTGTTCACTCCCAAATGCCCAGAATATCCGCCAGGGTCAGCGACGGCTCGTCGTGCCAGTGCAGGTTCTTTTCGATGATGTCCTGAAGCCGGTTGGCCACCGCTGTCGCCTCGGCCGCCTTCTTGCGCTTGAGCGCGATCACCGCCTGCACTTCGGGCAGTGTCATCCGCATCAGCATCTTCCGCTCGGCCGTCTCGCCCTCATCCCATGCCGCGTAAACCCGCAGCCACTCGAAGGCGAAATCTTCGTACGTCTCGCCGAAATCACGCTGTCCGTTGTCTACCCACTCCGCGGCACGCTCGCGCTGCTTCCGCTCCTCATGGCTTTCCGATTTGTAGCTCTTGAAGGCGACGCCGGCTCCGAGCCGCATCAGTGCCCGCACCTTGGGCTTCGGATCGCCGTCCGCGTTGCAGATCCCGGCCAGGACATAGCGGTGGATCAGCAGGCTTGCCGCCTCGCTGGTGTGGTAGCCGCCGCCGTCCGGGTCCAACTCACGCACGATGTCACGCACGTCGGCGCCGATCCCGCTCATCGCCAAACCTCCTGTGCAATTCTGTGATCCATGCAAACGCATCATCCAGGGCCGGGCCGAAAGAACGGTCGAAACCCATGTATCGAGCATCAAACAGTTCCTCGACCGAAAGCTGTTCATTGATTTGGCGCAGGGCACGCAGCGCCGCCGACCACGCCTGTGCCTCGGGGCTGGCCAGCTCGGCCAGTTGCTCCCTCGCCGCCTGGTTGGGGTTGGCTGGAGCAGTTCGTGCAGTTTCCGCACTGTTCGTTTTCTGCACGGTGGCCACAGTGCGAGGCGACACGCCGACAGCATCGGCGACCTCTTGGTGCGTCTTCCCCTCGCCCTTCAACTGGACGATCTTCGCGTCGCGTTCCGCCTTGTCGGCCTCTCGCGCCTTTTCCGTCAGTTTCTCTGCCCACCGACCGGAGCAGCGCAGTAGCGCCGCCACCGCTTCAACATCAGCCGGGTCGGTCAGCAATTCATGCCGACATGCGATCTCGTATGCCCGCTTGTAATCGGTCGCGCCCCGCTGCAACCCGTGCTTCGCGTTCGCCGCCAGCGAATAGAGCAGCGCATCCCGCCGCGTGCCTGTGCGGACATCCACCTCGATGCCGTCCGCCTCGATGACCTTGTGCGCGTGCCAGCGGTGGAACCCGTCCGCCAGCCACAGCACGTTGACCTTGATCGGACCTTGGTCATCGCGGAACGCGACCACCGGCGGAAAGCGCACGCCATCCACCAGCAACTGCACGTAGTTCTCCAGCACCGTGCGGTCGATCGCCGCACGCGGTTGCAATTCCTCATCGAGCAGGAGCGCGGCAAGCGGCCAGGTTTCGGTCATGCTGCCACCCGTCCTCGTAATGGAATTTGCCAAGCCCGCAGCGCGTCGAGCGCCTCGTCCAGCGAATGGCAAACCGCAATCCGCGCCTCGGCCCGCCGCAGCAGCTCATGGCAAAGCTGTTGCGTATCAGAAACGCGTCCGCCCTTGCGCTTTAGCTCGATGCAATAGGACTGCCCCTTCCAGATGATCCACAGATCCGGCAGTCCGCTCACCGCACCCCTGCCCTGGAGCCGAGCCCCGAATTTGCCACTGGCCTTGTTGGCGTGGTCGATCGCGGTCAGGAACGCCTCGCGGGGCAGCATGATCCGCAGGGCGTGGGCGACTTCCTTCTGGAGTTCGTGCTCGGGCTTGTTCCGCTCGGTCAGCCGCAGCGGCGGACGCGGGCGCTCGCCGAACAGGGGAAGCCCGCTCACCACCGCACCCATGTGTTCTCGGATCGCGGCCGCCCGAAGCCGATATATGCAATCTGACTATGAACGAAGCAGTATGGCCGCCCCGGAAACGCCGGCTTGAAACAGAACCGCATGCGCGGCTTCTCGCCCTGTGGCCATTGGCATTCACGGGGTGGTCCGGTCGGCACCAGCCACAACCGCAGGGGTTGCTTGGGACGCCCCGCAGGCCCCGGATCGGGGAGCATCGGGAGCTGCACCGGCGTCCGTGCGTCCGGCGCTATCCGCTCGACGTTCGCCATCGCCGTCACCGGCTGCGCCCGCGGCCCGAGCCCTATCTTGCGCGCCCGGCATATGATGGTGGAGCGGCTGCGCCCAAGCGCCATGGCAATGCGCCGCACATACGTCCCCGCCTCCCACATCTCGCGCAACTTCGCGTCGTCCGCCGCGGGCCAGCCTTTGGTGCGATACGGGGCGCGGGCCGCGCTCATGGCGTTATTTCCGCGTTACATTGCCGGTAGCGCCTGTTGCGTTTGTCACTTGCACGGCGCGGCCCAATGGTCCTATTGCCACATTTAGCTGTTGCGGCGAATGGGGAACGACTGGCACAATATGAGACTTCCGGCTGCTTTGACCGCTCAACCATGCGCGCGCCCTCGGTCCTGCTCCTCCGTTGCCTTCGGCCTGGCACCGCGCGGACGCCGCTTGGTCTTGGCACGCCGCTTGAAGCTGGACGCGCGAACCTGGTCGCCGGTTACCTGTTCGATCCGGGCCACCGCGATCGCGTCGGGCACGTTGATGCCCATCTCCCACTTCTGGACGGTCGTGAAATGCACCCCACCGAGCAGCATTCCCATCTGCTCCAGGGTCAAACCCGCGCGCGTGCGATATTCTCGGAGGGTCATCCCCACATGCTAGACGTTCAATCAAAAAGGGGTCAAGCGCACGATGGCCGACAACGCCGCCATCTAGACGAGACAGCGTTAGACCGCCCCCCCTTTCGGGGCCAGCCTCGCGCTATGTCGGCTTACCTGAAGAAATGGCGCACGACTCTCGGCTTTACCCTGGAGCAGGTCGCTGCCAAGATTGGCCGCCATTTCACCACGGTCCAGAAATGGGAAAAGGGGGTGAATGCTGTAGGGATGCGCGAATTGGAACTCCTAGGCAAAGCCTACGGCGTGCCCGCTATTGCCCTGACCCTGGACCCGGTCGATCGCAAGACCGCCGAGCGGCTGATCCGCGCCCACCGCATCCTCACCCAGTCCACCGAAGCCACCATCGATGAGTGGCTGCGCTTCGGCGAGACCATGCTGGCACGCAAGCTCCAGACGCCCCGAGATACTTAGCCGCTACGGCAAAATAATTCTCGGGAACAGCTAAAACAGGCTTGCACTCTATAGCTTTTGCGTCTAAATCTCCTGGCACACCAACCGGGCGCCACGCCGCGCCATGCCAGGAGCCAGACCATGAACGCACACGATCAGTTCGCCGTAGACACCACCCGCGCCGCCATCAAGGCAGCCCTCGCCGGCCTCGACAGCGCATACCGCGCCTGCACCGACAGCCAGATCGAGGACCAGATCGTCGCCGCCATCGACGAGCTGAACGAGCGCCTCGGCCACCTCGAAGTCATCACCGACGCCATCGAAGCCGAGCGCAAGCCCTGGTTCAGCGCCTACGCCGCCGCGTGAGGGCAGCACCATGATCTGCTCCATTACAGAGTGTCAGAAGCCGGCGGCGCACCGTGGACTTTGCCTCGCGCATTATGCGCGGCTTCGGCGCCACGGCGATCCGCTCGCTGGAATCACCTTTAACGGCGAGCCGATGCAATTCTTTGAACAGGCCCTGACGCATCGCAGCGACGAATGCCTGCTCTGGCCGTATGGCAAAGTATCAAACGGCTACAGCCAAATCAGGATAAATGGCAAACAGCACAAGGTCAGTCGCCTTGTCTGCCAGCATATTCATGGCGATCCGCCGTCACCCCGGCACGAAGCGGCGCATTCCTGCAATGTGCGCGCTTGCGTCAATCCACAACATCTTCGCTGGGCCACATCGAAACAAAACAAAGCTGACCAGATCGCGCACGGCACCGCCCGCCGGGGCGAGAGAAACGGTCGAGCCAAACTCACAGCCAGTGAGGTCGTGGAAATCAGATCTAGCGCCGACACCGGGCGATCGCTGGCGAGACGGTTTGGCGTAAGTGAAATCGCCATTAGCCGCGCAAGGTTTCGTAAAACATGGGCGCACGTAGCATGACCCGGATAATTACCCATGCCGATACCACAGGCTACGCGCCCGTCGACGAAACTTGGTGTGCGTATCAGGACAACTACGATGCCTCCGGCCAGCCGCTCGGCCGTGGCGCCACCGAGGCCGAGGCGGTCGCCGACCTCATGGAGCAGATCGCCGAGGCCGGGTTCGCCCTCGTAGCCGAGGAGCGCGCGGCATGAACGAGCACAGCGCCCCGGACCTCGATTGGCTCGCCCGCCTGCGCGAGCAACTCCTTGCCATCGAGCCGGACATGGCGACGGACGAAACGCTGTTCACCGACACGCTCGACGGGCAGACCGACGTCCTTGACCAGCTCCGCGCCATCATCCGCCACGGCGTCGAAGCCGAACTATTTGCGGATGCGCTCGCCCGGCACCGCAAGGTGCTGGAACAGCGTCAAGCCCGCTTCGAGGCCCGCGGCGATGCCTGCCGATCAGCGGTGCGCGATGCGATGGAAACGCTCGGGCTGAAGACGCTCATAGCCGAGGATTTCACCGTCAGCATAGTCCCCGGCCGCCCCCGCGTGGTCGTCAGCGATATGGCGCTGCTGCCCGAACGCTACGTCCGCACCAAGAGCGAGCCGAACCTCCTCGCAATCGCCGCCGCCCTCAAGGAAGGCGCCGAAGTCCCCGGCGCGAGTTTCGGAAACACGGCGCCAATCATCACGGTTCGCCGCGTGTGATGCCGAAAGGGGTTTATCCGCGCACTCCGAAGTTGAGCGTCACATGCGACGCCTGCGGCACCATCACCATGCGATGGAAATCGGACGTGGCTAAAGGATACAAAGCCACGTTTTGCTCAGTGGCATGCCGCGCTCAGTATAACGACGCGGCAACGAGGTTCAGGCGGAACTACAGCCCAGAGCCGAACGGCTGCTGGCTTTGGACCGGCGCGAGATACGGCGAGGGCTACGGCTCGTTCTGGATGAACGGCAAGACCGGATTGGCCCACCGCGCAGCCTACGAACTATTTGTCCAGAAGCCACCAAAGTCGCTCGCCGTATGTCACCGCTGCGACAACAAGATTTGCGTCAATCCGGCGCACTTGTTCCTGGGAACGCGGGCGGAAAACTCCGCCGATATGGTCGCGAAGGATAGGCAGGCAAAGGGCGAGCGCTTCGGGCGAAGCATGCTCACCCCAGAAATCGTCCGCCTTATCCGTTCCTCGGCGCAGCCGGACACAGAATGGGCCGCCCAGCTTGGCCTTAGCAAAGGCGCCATCAACCACATCCGCAACCGTCGCAACTGGAGACACGTCCAATG
>Ga0105245_10002429_pt1 | contig 16860 bp, 11 predicted proteins | sample KBSM54metaG_FD_81523 | JGI IMG/M metagenome (GOLD analysis project Ga0105245, IMG submission 81523) | Miscanthus rhizosphere microbial communities from Kellogg Biological Station, Michigan, USA - KBS M5-4 metaG | ecosystem: Host-associated > Plants > Roots > Rhizosphere > Soil | place...
GATCCACGCCGTCGCACAGGCTCTCGCGATCGGCCCGATGTTCTCGACGGCGATCGTTCTTGGCTTTGTGTCGGCCCCTGTAACGGGCGCCGGCTTCAATACCGCGCTCTCGGTGCTCGTCGCCGGTCTCGGCGTGCTCGCGATCGCGTACGCAATATCCGTCTTCGCCCGTCAGTACCAGGGCGCCGGCGCGGTCTATGAGTACCTCGTGCGCGGCGCCCACCCTGCGGTGGGCATCCTCACCGCCGGCGTCTTCTTCATGGGCACGCTGTTCCTCGGCGGCGGTGGCATCTACCTGGGCCTCGGCATCCTCACGAACGGCTTCTGGACCGAGCACATCTCCAAGTCCACGGTGCCCTCGTGGTGGTTCCTTGCGCTGCTCTTCATGGCGCTGGTGCTGGTGCTGAACTACATCGGTGTGCGGATTGCGATCGGCGCGATGCTCACCTTCGCCGCGCTGTCGTTCACGCCGATGCTGATCCTCGCGATCGCGATCATCTTCCAGGCAGACAACACGCTCGCCGTCTTCAATCCCTCGACCACGTCGGTGCACACCGTGTTCAACGGCGTGATGCTCGGCATCCTGCTGTTCGTAGGCTTCGAGGCGGCAGCGTCGCTCGGCGAGGAAAGCCACGACCCGGCAAAGTCGATTCCTCGGGCACTGATCGGCACGGTGGGCGCCTCGGCGCTGTTCTACGTGATCATGTCGTACGCGATCTCGATCGGGCTCGGCAAGGCAGCTGTGGACAAGGGCGCCTGGCTCGATCCGAAGGCACTCGACAACCTCGCCACCCAGTACATCGGCTCCTGGTTTGCGACGATCATCGACCTGATTGTCATCCTCGATGCTACGGCGCTCGCGCTCGCGATCTGCGTCACCATCGGCCGCGGCTACTTCGCCCTCGGCCGCGACGGTCTGCTGCCGTCGTTCTTCGCGAAGACGTCGCGGCACAACACGCCGTGGGTCGGCAATCTGGTGATCGTGATCGGCGGCGGCGGCCTGATCCTGCTCGGTCTCTACAGCCACACGCTCGACCGGTTCGGCCTGCCGCGGGAGTTCGCGGCGTTCTTCGTTGCGGCCACCGCCGGCTCGTTCGCAGTCGAGCTGGTCTACCTGATCCTCGCGGTCGCCGCTATCGGACTGCTCGTCCGGACGAACGCCGTCTGGTGGCAGTACCTGATCGTGCTCGTTGCCATCGCGACGCCCGTGCTCGGATTCTGGGGCGCGCTCAACCCCGATCCGCACGACACCACGAACCTCAACTGGCTGGCGCTCTACTGGGCACTCGGCGTGGTGGTGCTCTCGGTGATCTGGTTCGCGGCCGTCAGGCTGATGCGGCCACAGCAGGTCGCCAACGCCGCGTCCTATGCGGCACAGCACCACGGTGTCGCGCCGCTCGACGAGAACCTGGACTTCTCGCCGGCACCGGAGGACACGACGCCGATCTGACGTCTCCACCTCCCCGGTTCCGGCGATACTTCGCGCTGCAGGACAAACGGCGGTGTAGCAACCGAACTGACACGCCGGTGAGGCCCATGGTAAGGAAGAGGTCAACGGTTCAAGAGGGAGAAGCTAGGGTGAGAGCGGCGGTCGCTGCAAGCCGACACCCGCCGCCCTCACCCATACGCCATCCCCCCATCAGGCTGGTGGAACCCGGCGCACATCACCGTCGTTCCCAAGGCGCACGGGCGGTAAACGATGCGTATTCGCTCAGCTGAGGCTTCTGCAGTTGTCCCAACGTACCGGCCTTGTTGTCGGTGTGCAGGATGCAAGCGCTAGTCGCGTCCGTAGCCGCCGGTTGCGAGCCAGCCACCACCCGTGTCGCTTGACAGCCGGCCGATGCCGACCAGGTCGAGGAGGTGCTGCGCGGCCGGGCTCGCGGTGACGCTCCACACGGCCTGGTGGGCGTCGAGGCGGAGCAGTGCCGTCATGAGTGACTCCAGTCCGGCTGCGTCGATGGCGTCGACGGCGGATAGGTCGATCAGGATGGCGGACGGGGGCGTCCGTCTGAGGGCTTCTTCCACGACACCCTGAAGGTGCTCCTTGGCGTGGACGTCGATCTGCCCCTGGCAGACGATTCGCAGTGGCCCATCGCCGGTCTCGAAGCGGCGGAGCGTGGCGGTGAAAGGAGCGGTCACGTGCTGTCGGGATGGGCGGCGAGGTCGGAGGAATCCGACTCGCCTTCCAATCGGGTCAAACGGGCGTCTCAGGGTGGCCGTGTACGTCCTCGGCCTGCTCTGGACTTTCCGGTGTACCGTGCTTCGGGCTTACCGACGGCGCCGGTGTTGACGGCTCATCGGCCTTGGGGCGCCGGCGCTCGAGGTCTCGTCGTTCAGGCTCGATCACGGTTGTTGCTCGCGATGGTGAGGCCGAGGAACATGCCGACGATCAGCGCGATCGACCCAGCCCCCATCGTCGCCCAGGTGCCGACATGCGCGGCGGCCTGTGCCTTCTCAAGCGCCTCGATGCGGTTGGCCACTTCGACGGTGTCGGTGGTGCCGTTCTTAGTCATCATACTCATTGATTCTTCTCCTGGTCGTTACTGTCGCCCAGCAAGGTTGAGCGGACGGTCGTGCGTCAGCGCGCCGCCCACCGACGTGGTGCATTAGCACACCACGTCGGTGAGGGAAGCGCAGAGGTCTAGTTGTTGTCGCGGCCGTCGGCCGAGCCGGACTTGGCGAGTCCGCGGCTAACCATGTAGCCGACCGCGATCGCAGCCACGACCTGCCACACCCAGCGATCATGCCAACTGTGGTTGGCCTGACCGGCGACAATCGTCGCGATGATCACGCCGATCATGGCGTAGAACTCGGTCGTCAGAAATGACGGCTTCGTCTCCGCCCAACTCGTCTTCGGTCGCTCGACGCGACCCCGGGTCAACTCCCGGTCTGCTACCTGTGTAGACATACATACTCCTGCCTCGATGGGACTGAGGAAGGAGCTTCGGCCCAGCAAAGCCATCCCACCTCATGAATCTGGCTTTACTGCACAGCCTTACTTCGTGCCTACCCGCGGCTGCTCGCTCTCAAACTAGGGTGGGTTTTTAGGAATGAACCCCCCAACCCTTGGGAGAAGCACCACCCGCGCTACCCCTGCGACTCGCGTGGAGGCTTCGAGTGGCGGGCGTCGTCGTACTGACAGCGACGACGATTCCCGCAGTCAGACTCCACCGAAACCCCACGCCGCTGTTTACGCAGTCAGGCCGGAAACTCGGCCCACACCGTCTTTCCGCCCGAGGTCGGTTCCAAGCCCCACCTCGTGGCGATCGCGTCGACCATGGCCAGCCCGTGGGGGAGCCTCGCGATCAGCTGGGCATCTGGCTTCGATGCAACCCGCGCTGGTCCGACACGGCGATACGTGCGCCCGAGCCGCGTAACCGCAGGACGACGGAGAACGGCGAGGCGGCGTGGCGGACCGCGTTCGTCGCAAGCTCGGTACGATCAGAGCGGCGTCAGCGACCGTTGTGCCGCGTCCGCCTCGTGCAGCACGGCCACGACGTCACGCCGCGCCTGCACGGCCGAACGAAGATCCGCCGGATAGTCGGCCGCAAACTCCACTGGCTGCGAAACGACGGACGAGTGTAACTGACAGATGCTGTGCAGCCCATCGGCGTGGACCGCGCCTTCCACGGATGCGGTTGGATACGAGCAGTACAGCGAGAACGGAAGCTCACGTCCGAGGTCATTCCACAACGTCTCGAGTTCGATCGCACCGGCGATGTTCCCTTCATCCCAAAGCTGCGCCACCATCTCGCCGTACACGCGAACCGGGCGACCAATGCGCGCAGCCTCGCGCATGACGCCGCCGATCACCTCGTGGAAGGCCTCGCGATCGATCGCTCCACCGGTTTCAAATCTGGACAAGGTCTCGACCGCGTCCATCGACACAAGTCGCCCGGTTGCCCGCGCCCGCACCAGATCGATCCCCGCGGCGCCGAGTTCGAGCTCAAACGACCGGCGGTGCGCCTGCGTCGCGACGATGACCGCCACCTCATCAGCTCGCGCGGCCTCGACGAGATATGAGCCAACCGCCGCGATCAGCTCCGCATCGTCCGCGTAGAACTGGACGACATGCTCGCCACGAGATGCTTCAGTCAGCCCAGCCTGCACGGCCGTCCACACTCCCTTCAACCTCCGTCAACAGACTGTAGCCCAGGGCGAGGCGGGCAGCCCGAGCATCGCCGAACCCCTGTCTCGTCCGGGGGCACCGCCATCCTCGGCACGCCGACTGAGCCGCTCGGCCGAAGGCCGCGCTGAGTCCCTCGGTCGGGGGATTACCTGCCAGCGCCATCCCTCGGACACTTGAGCCGCTGGCGACTCCCCGTAGCGAAAGGCTCCTAGTCACATGAAGGCTGTTCTCGTACTGCGCAACCCGTCGCAGGTCCTGCGCGCCACCTTCGGGTACCACAGGCATGGGCCGTTGAGCAGCGCGGCTGGTCAGACGTTGCCGCTCGTCGTCCTTTTTATGGGTGTGTTGATTGCGATGTCGGGGTTGGTGATCGATTTGGGTAATAGTTATGTGCAGAAGCGGTCGACGCAGAATGTGGCTGACGCGGCGGCGCTGGCTGGCGCGGCGACGATCCCGCAAGGTACCTGGCAGACAACGGCGCAACAAAACGCAGCGTCGAATGACAAGCCGGGTGACCAGGTGTCGATGTCGCTCAGTGACGGCGATACGGTCACCGTCACCGTAAGCCGCCCCTCGCCGACCTATATTCTCGGCCTCTTTGGTGTTCACTCGATCACCGTCACCTCGACCGCCACGGCGCAGGTCGAGGCGCTCGACCAGGTAGCCGGCCACGTCGCCCCCTACGCCGTTCCCGAGTCCTCGTACAACAACGGTGTCGGTACCACGCTGTTCGACCAGGCCCAGCCGGGTGCCTACGGCACGATCGACCTGCCCGCGTCCGGGAATACCACGGGTGGCAGCTGCAGCGGCAACACCAACATGGGTACGCCCACCAACGTCAAGGATGAGCTGAGCGACCAGTTGCCCTCAGGCCCGCTGGTGGTCGGCGGCTGCCTATCGGTCAAGTCTGGCGCCTCCCAGCCCTCGGCAAACGTGATCAACCAGATTCCACCCGGCAACGACCTGATGAGTTCTGACCTGCAGAGCATCGGCAACGGCCAATACCAGGTCATTCCCCACCCCTGGGACGACGCGAACGGGCTACCACCCCGGCTCATGTACGTCCCCATCGTCGCCTCGCTCCCGGGCGGCAACGGCTCCGCCACCATCACCCGCTTCGCCTGGTTCTACGTCACCGGCACCAGCGGCGGCGGCAGCCGCCTCGTCATCAACGGCCAATGGGTCAGCCTCCCGCTTCCCGCCACCGGACAAACCAGCCAATACGTTCCGGGAATGCAAGGCCAAGTCCTGACCGTCGAACTCACATCCTAGGCCGCCGTGCGCTGCTCGGGCAGCTGAGATTCACGGCTGACCGCAAGGGGCGTCTGGAAACGGATATCGGGCTGCTAGCCACCCCCTGTTGATGGGGAAGGACTGCGATCTGACGTTGCCTGTATAGTCAAACCTATGCGGACTACGTTGGCGAAGTGCCATGTCGCGGTTTGCCGTCGGCCGCGCGCACTGGAGCATGAGGGGCAGGGTCTGAGGCGTATGCGCGTGCCCATTGCGATGGCCATGACGGTTGCGCTGGGTCTCGTGGCGGCAAGTCCGTCTGGGGCGCGCGTGCTCGTTATGGCCGCCGCCGTACCGCCGCCTCCGTGCCCGGCCGCGGCTGTCGCAGCGACGCTGGTGTTGGACGGGTCGTACAGCCCGGCAACGCGCGAAGCTGGATCCCGATCCAGTCTCGGCGGGAAAGTCGGCTGGACATGGGGAGGCGGCACGGTGTCGGAGTCGGTGACCTACCGGGGCAAACTCGCGCTGTTCGACTCTGGTGTGAGGACGAGCGGAGCAACGTTCTCCCAGTCGTTCCATGGGGCCGGGACGTACCCGTACTACTCGACCGTGAACACGAGCCAGAAGGGGAGCATCACGGTGCCGCTCTGCCATGTACCACGAGCCGATAAGGTGCGGCACCCGATCTGGGTGCAGACGGCGAACCCGAAACTTGCCACGACCGCCGAGGACGTCGAGGTAAAGCGCCCGGGCTCCACCCACTGGGCGTGGCTTCGGTATGGCTACAAAGGCATGGGCTTCTTCTGGACGCCGACCTCAGCGGGCACCTACAAGTTGCGATCACGCCTTCGGCGGCCTGCGAACAACACGACCTCCCAGTTCTCGCCGATCTCAACGATGTCGGTCAGCTGACCGCGGCTCGGCCGGCTAGTAGCGCGGCAGCGGCTCGATCAACCGGACACGTCGCGACTGTTCGGTCAGTTACTACCCAGGTCAGTATGGCCATGATGCCCGTTTTTCGAGATCCGAGGGCGGAAAGGCTGATACCTTCCCACGTCTGGCTGCAGCGACCGTTCGTGTAGCAAAGGAAGGGGTCAACGGTTCGAGTCCGCTAGAGGACTTCGCGGGAGATGGTCGGTCGCCGTTTGCCTCCCGATTTGCCGCCAAATCTGCCGAAGAGAGGAAGGGGTCGACGTGAGTGTTCGAGAGGTCATCGCGACGCATCCACACCCAACCGAGATCGATCGCGAGGCGCTCCTTCGCTGCATTGACGATTGCGTCGACTGCGCGGCCACGTGCACTGCTTGCGCCGACGCGTGTCTCGCCGAGGAGGACGTCCGAGACATGGTCCGGTGCATTCGCCTGTGTCTTGACTGCGCCGATCTGTGCGTCGCCGCCGGCCGCATGGTGACGCGCCAGACGGAGCTCGATTTCGGCGTCGTACGCGCGACCGTCGAGGCCTGCGCCGCAGCCTGCCGTACCAGCGGAGATGAGTGCGGGCGGCACGCCCATCACCACGAGCACTGCCGGATCTGCGCCGAAACCTGCCGCCGCTGTGAGCGGTCGTGCAGCGAGCTGCTCGCGGCGATGAAGTAGCGCGGTCAACGGATCGAGTCCGTTAGAGGGGCGCCCTCGCTGCGACTACCACGGCGTGAGCGCCGCCTCCAACGCGGCGCGTTGGCTTTCATCCGCTTCAAAGCCTAGAGTCTGCCATCGATTTCGGTCGGAAGGGGAGATGGTTTCGCACCGGCAGGTAGTGGTGATGTGGGCCAACTCGCCCGACCGGGCTCGACGGCGACGGCGGCATCAGCGTCGGTGCGTTTGATGGCCGCCGCGGACGCGCGCGATCGTGCGGCCGGTGCGCGGCTACTCGAGCGCGTCCGCGCAGTCCGCTGGCCCGAGCGCCGCAGTCGCGAGCTTGCGGTCATCACGGCGATCTTCGCGCTGATCATCGTCGTTGCGTTCCCGACGCTCGCAACCGGGTCGGCGACGTTCGCACCGAATGGACGCCTCGCGACCCAGTCGGGCTCGAGCGGGGTCGATTACCACTACAAGACGCCCGGGCGGGCTGCCATCAACGACGCCGGTGGCTTCGCGTGGAGCTTCGAGCCGTGGGTGCGGATCGTCCACAACGCCTACAGCGACGGCGCGCTTCCGCTCTGGAACCCGTATACCGCGTTCGGGGCGCCGCTTGCGGCAGATATTCAGACGGCGCCGGCCGAGCCGTATTACTTTCCGCTCTTCCTTCACCCGTCGCAACGGGTCTGGAACCTGGTGGCGCTGCTGCGCCTGCTCGTTGGCGGGGTGGGCTGTTACGCGCTGCTACGGGCGCTGGGAGCCTCGCCGCTTGCCGCGTTCGCTCCCGCTGTCGGGTTCATGCTCTCCGCCACGTTCGTGCTGTGGATGCACGAGGGGTCGATGAACCTGGAGTCGCTCACCCCGTGGCTGCTGCTCGCCATACTTGGCATGTTTCGCCGCCAGACGACCGCCAGGTTCTGCGTCCTGGCGGGCCTCACCACGCTGATGTGCGTGGGCGGCCAACCCGAGGTGCTGATCGGCGTGACGTACCTCGCCATCGCCTGGGGACTGTACTGGTGGATACGCGAGGGGCGCCGTTGGCGCGCCCTGGCGGAAACGGCCGTCGCCGCGCTGCTGGGAGGGCTCGTCGCTGCGCCGCTGCTCTGGCTGGGGCTGCAGTACGTCTCGATCGGCGTGACGGAGCACGGGCACGCGGAGGGGATGTCGCGGTATCCGCTCGGGTTGGCCAAGGTGGTCGCGCTCGGCGACTTCTCGCAGCAGCGAGTGGTGTCGCTTGGCATCGTCCTTTTGGCGTTGTCGATCGCCGGTCTGGCGGCGCGAACGACGGCCGGCGTCGCCGGGATGTGGTTCATGGTGTTCGCGGTGATCGTCTGGTCGCTGCGGTCGTTCGCGGGCCTGCCCGGCGGCGTGCTCGGCCACTTCCCCGGCGTGCATGAGTCGAACCTGAGGCGGTATGGCGAGGTCGTCCTACCGCTGGCCGGAGCCGTGCTGGCGGCGGGTGGTATCCAGGCTCTCATCCGCGGATCGCGGACGGCCGCGATCGCGTGCACGGTCGGCGTCCTGGTGCCGGTGGCGGTCTGGGCAACCGGCGGCGTCGGGCGGGGCGACGCGCGCACGGCGCTCGTGTTCGCCGTCCTCACGGCGGCCGCCTGCTGGGCCGTGCTTCGCTGGCCATGGCTTGCGCTGGGGCTGGCCGTCGTGGTGTTCGCGCAGTTCCGCAGCCTTGCACCCACCAGCTATACGCACCCCTACGATCCGTTCTCTCCGCGGCCGTTCGCCGCGTACCTCCAGAAGCATCTGCAGCCCGGGGAGCGGGTCGTCGGCTCCGGTCGGATCCTCACGCCGAACGTCAGCGGAGCCATGCGAATCGCCGACGTGCGTGCCAACGACGCCCTCTACCCCGCGCGGTGGGTGGCGTACATGCGGAATCTCGTCGGCCGCAAGACCAAGATTCCCACCCGGGAGGCGGACTCGCCGTTCCTCGACGCCGCCGGGGTTCGATACCTGTTGCTGCTGCACGGCGTGCAGCCGTCACGCCCGGGCTTCCAGCTCGTGTATCGATCGCGTCGCGGTTCGCACTCCCCGGACGTCTGGCGCAACTCGCACGCTTATCCGAAGGCGTGGATCCCCCGATCGATCGTCGCCGTACCGGACGAAGCCGGTGCGCTGCGCGCCATGCGGGCCGCTGGTGCCGACCTGCAGGCCGTCTCCTACGTGGAGGACCCCACGCCGGCCATGCGGTCGGCACAGGGTGCCGGCGCCGCGACCATCCAGCACTTCGGGTGGAACGACCTGAAGCTGCGCGTGCATGCGACAGGCAATGCCACGCTGATCACCTCCGACACCGTCTTCCCAGGATGGACGGCCACGGTTGACGGCCACGCGACGCCGATCAGGCCGGCGAACGTCGCGATGCGCGCCATCGCCGTGCCCGCTGGGGATCACACGGTGATCTTCGATTACGAGCCTCCGCAGTTCCGCTACGGCGTGCTGCTCAGCCTGGTCGGCGTGCTCGGCATCCTCGCCCGCATCATCGTGGGTCGTCTCAAGGGTTGGGATCAACGGTCTCGGTGCCGTGAAGCTCCATGAGTGCGTATTCCGGGCTGACGATGCGAGCCTTTATCGTCCGATAGTCGGAGCCGCACGTCGTGCCGAAGAAGGATCCTTCGCCTCGACGACAAACCCGGTAGTCATGGATCTGCATCTACCTCCACCGTGGGGAGCGCCCGAGCGGGACGCGCCGTGTGACAGATGCAACCGAACAACACGCCATTACGGCCGCCGCCTAACCAGTAGCGTCGATGACGACAGCGACAGGGCCGCTGGCACCGTCGTCTGGTTCTGTGCCGACTGCGGTCATCGGCACGAGCGTGGCGCTGAGAGCGCCTCCCTCCGACAGAACGACGACGCCCTCGCCGAGTTGTTCGATCGCCACTGAGCACGTCAAGCAGGGGCGCTTGATCGTCCGGCAGCAAGCATCAACCGGTCTGTAGCGCGCTGCGGCGCGGAGTACAAACGGCAGGCGGTTCGTTGTGGCGGCTATTACACGGTTTCTTGACAGGTTCGCAGATGGTGGCACACTCCGAGCCGAAATTGGGCGACGCTGGGCGCGCCCGCGACCGAAGAAAGTGGGGGACATCGATGAAGCTGTTTCTGGGCGCTCGCGCGTTCTCGGTTCTGACGCTCTTAGCGTTCATGGGGATCGCGGGAGGCGCAGGATCCTCCGCGCTTGCGGCGTCCAACGCGTGCGCGGCGAAGGCGGGCCTCCCGCCCCGCGCACATCATTTCGGCGGCATCGTCGGTGCCAGGTCCGTCGATCTTGGCTGCGTCAACACCGACAACGCGGCCGTCGGTGATCCCCCTCTGATCTGGCACAACGGGCCCGTGATGGGGACGAATACGACAGGTCCTGTGGTCGTAACGCCGATCTTCTGGCACCCCGCGGGGCACCCGATGGCGACCGGCTACGAGAATCTGATCTCCAGGTACCTCAGCGACGTTGCGCACGACAGCGGCAAGCACACGAACGTGTTCTCCACGCTGACCGAGTACTTCGGGACTGACGGAACGATCAACTACCAGGTCCGCGAGGGCACGCCGATCAACGACACGAACCCGCTGCCGACAGACGGCTGCATCCTGAACAACAAGGACACCACCGGCATCTACGCGGATGGCTCGGGATATGACTCCTGCATCGACGATGCCCAGGTGCAGGCCGAGACGGCGAGCGTCGTCAAGGCCAACAACCTGACGGTGAACCTGTCGCACATCTACGTGCTGTTCGTTCCCAAGCACGTCGAGACGTGCTTCCTGCCCGGTTCGACCTCCTCGCTGAAGCAGAACAACCAGGCCTGCACCATCAACCACGAGAAGTCGGCCGGCTACTGCGCGTACCACACCATGGCTCCGAACCGCATGGTCTACGCGAACCTGTCCTACCCGATCTACCACTCGCCGTTGCAGACGGTTGCATTCACGTGCGGCAGTGACGCGCACTCCGCGTTCGGAACTATCCAGTCGCCGAACGGCAACGTCGATGCCGACGTCGAGATCAGTCCGACGAGTCACGAGATCATGGAGGCGATCACCGATCCCGACGTCTCGACCGGCTGGTACGACGCGGCCGGCTACGAGAACGGCGACGAGTGCGCCTACGTGTACGGAACTCCGCAGGGTGTCTCAGGCCAGTTCTACAACCAGGTCATCAATCACGACCACTATCTGACCCAGGAGGAGTTCAGCAACAACGATTTCCTCAACACGGGTCTCGGGTGCCTGCAAAGCAACTGATCCGCACGACGAAACCGTATGCGCGTTAGACGAAGGGCCCGCCGACCAGGCGGGCCCTTCTCGTTCCCGGCGTCGTTCGGCTGAGGTCAGCCCGAGAGCTCTGAGCCTCCTCAGCTCTGCCGCGGTCAGTGGCGGACGCAGAGTGCGGCCAGGTCCACCCCCGCATAGGCCGGCGGGAAGTGGAGGCACCCCAATCGCGCCGAGAAGAACGCCGGGACGCCGCGCTGGTCGAGCACCACCCACGGCACGAGTCCATGCACGCCTCGCGCGACGGCGCTGAAGGCGCGGAGCCGGGCGGCGCCGGCCAGTCGCGACGCGCGATCATCCGCACGCTGCCAGCGAGCGGAGTGGAAGGCGTAGGGGTTGAGTGCGGGATCGCGCGTGAAGAGCGCGACGGGGAGGAAATCCGCGGGATCCCAGTAGTCGAACTGCCAGCCGTAGATGCGCATGTCGCCCCGCGTGCCCGACTGATACGGGTCCGGGACCACGCGGACGATCACGTGCAGTCCGATGCGGGCGAGGTCATCGCGGATGAGGTTCGCGTATTGCTTGTAGAGGGCGCTGGATGGCCCCCCGACCAGCAGCGTCACGTTCGGGTGCCGGCCGCGGAGCAGCGCTCGCGCACGTGCCAGATCCGCGGCTGTGGGCGATGTCGGAGGCGGCGGCGGCGGAGTGAGCAGCGCGGTTGGGAGGTAGTGGTTTGCGGCGACGCCGCCGCTCAGCGCAGCGATCGCGGGGCGGTCGACGGCCAGGTCGACAGCCTTCCGCGCCCACAGGTGAGCGAACAATCCCCGCGAGGTGTTCATCTCGAGCCAGTCCAGGCTGGGGGTCGGGATCGACACATACCAGGGCCTGCCGGCCGGCTGATGAGCGCTCGCGAACTCGCGCGCGATGGCGCCGCCGGGAGCCAGGGCGCCGTAGTCGGGGTAGCTCTCGGACTCGTAGTCGAGCGCGCCGGCCTTGATGCGGTTGGCGGCCGGCCCGGTGTCGATCCCGACGTCGTACACGATCGCGTCGAGCCTGTGCGGCCGCGGTCCCTGGTAGTTGGGATTCCGTCGCAGTACCGTCTGCCACCCGATGTTCTGATAGGAGACGTAGTACGGGCCGGCGGAGGGAATCGGGTGCTGCTGGGGGTCGAATCCCGAGAGCGGCGTGCCGATCGGCACCGCGCTGAAGAATGGCAAGGCGAGCCGGCTGGCGATGTCCTGTACGGGTGCGGTGGTCTCGATCATCAGCGTGTTGCCGCGCACCTGCAGCCCGCGGAGATGCGCCGATTGCCCGGTCACGAAGGCGTGTTGGCCGAGGATCTGCCAAGGGCACTGACCGAAGTCGCTGGGGCCGCAGACCCCGAGGAATGCCTCGCCCGGCGCGTTCCCGTCCTCGAGCTTCGGCGAGAGCGACCGCTCGAGGGTGTAGCGCATCGACTCGGCGGTGACGGGCGCGTTGGACGGCGGCGAGAACCGATACCCGGTCCGGACTGGGACTGTGTATGTCCATACGCCGCCGTGGTGTGTGACCGTGGGGTAGGCCGTGGCGATCTCGGGCACAGGCTCCGAGGGATTCGTTCCGGGCCAGTCCGGATAGTTGTAGAGCTTTGCCTGCGTCGCGTACTCGAGCTCCCAGGGGCGCTCGCTGAAGGCATTGCCGACGTCGTTCTGGTCGAGCCAGTCCTCGCGCAGGACGACGTGGGCGACCGTCCCCTGGAGAGTTGCAGCCACGTCCGGCGGCCTGGGTGTGATGCCGACGAAGACGTCGCCGCCCGGGGTCACCGTCAACCCGGTCGGCGCGTTTCCGGTGGCGAAGGTGTCAGCGCCTGACCCGAGTGTGTTCACACGAGTGACCGTGCCGGCGCGCCAGTTGCTGACCCAGACGCTGTGGGCACCATAGGCCAGCCCTCCCGAGCCGTCGCCAGTGTGTACGTACCCCACCTGCGAGCCGTCCTGCTCGCTGAAGCGATACACCCCGGCGTCGGAATCGACCACCAGCCAGAGGAACCCGGCGGCGGGCAGCACCTCCGCGATCCAGGGGTGGATGTGCGACGACCACGACGGGCTCCCCGAGCCCGGATCGATCCGCTCGAAGTTGCCGCCATGCTGGTCGACCGCGTACAGCGCGCCGTCGCCGAAGCGCAGCAGGCTGACGCCGTTGGCGTCGTAGCGCCCGACCAGCTTCCCGCTGGCCGGATCGATGCGTGCGATCGTGAAGCCGCCGTCCTGTGCCACCCACAGCGAGCCCGCGCCGTAGGCGATCGCCGTGCCGTTGGGGTCGCCGCCCTGCAGGCCGCCTCGCGGCAGCGCGATCCGGCTCGTCGATCCGTACTGCGCGTCGACGCGAGTCAGGAACGGCTTGTCGGCCGAGTTCACCCAGACGGCTCCGCCGCCGACCGTCCAGCCGGCGTCGTTGCCCACGGCCACGGCCTGCTCGATCTGGCGGCTGGTGGGGTTGATCTTCGCAAGTGACCCGCCGGCGTCGAGCGACCAGACGGCGCCGTCGTAGTACTGCTCGGCGAAGCTGTCGACGCCGGTTGGGACGCCCCCCACGTACCGCCCGCCCGTGTCGAACACCGCAACGGTGCGCGGGCTCGAGAGCTGCGCCGAGCCGCCACCGCGCAGCGTGACGAGCGCCGCCGCAGCGACCAGCGCGATCACCGCCGCCCCCGCGACCGGCGGCCACCTGCGGCCGTGCATGCGCCGGCGCAGTTGCCGCAGCCGCGCGACCGCGCGCTCCTGCGGCACGACCTCGACCACACGCACCGGTTGGTCGATGCCTTTCAGCCGCTCCACCCGCCCCTGCAGGTAGCGGATCCCGTCGACCTTCCGCGCCAGGTGGACGACCGCCTCGCTCGCGAGCACCTCGCCGGGGCCCGCCAGAGAGCAGAGCCGCGCCGCCATGTTGAGCGCGCCGCCGCGATAGCCCTTGCCCACCGGCACCGCCTCGCCGGCATCCAGCCCGACCCCGACGCCGCGCGCCATCCCCTCGTCCGCCAGAGCCGCCTGCAGCGCCAGCGCCGCTCGCAGCGCGTTTCTGGCCGATTCGAACACCACGAGGGCCTCGTCGCCGCGGAGCTCGATCAGCCGGCCCTCGTGTGCGCGCACGGCCGTCCCGACGCGTTCGGCGAAGGTCGCGGCCAGCCGCGCAGCCGCTTCGTCACCGTGCTGTTGTGTGTAGCGGGTGTAGCCGCGCACGTCCGCGATCAGGAACGTGCGCAGCTGCGCGACGCCCGTCTCATGCTCCACTTCCCCGCCCCCGGCGATGGCCGCGGCGTCGGCGATCAGCGCGCTCGCCGTGCGCGGACGCTCGTCGGGGTTCTTCGCCATCCCGCGCGCGATCACAGCGTCCAGCGCCTCCGGCAGCTCTGGGCGCAGGGCAGACAGCGACGGGGGCGGCTGCTTCAGGTGCGCAAACACGACCGCCAGGTCGGAGTCACGCTCGAATGGCGGCCGGCCGGCCAGAGCCTCGAACATCACGCAGGCGAGTGCGTACGTGTCGACGCGGCCGTCCAGCTCCTCACCCTGGATCTGCTCGGGCGCGACGTAGTCGACGGTGCCGGAGAAGATGCCCTCGCGGCTAAGGCTGTTCACCGTGGCGGCGTGCTTGGCAAGGCCGAAGTCGGCGAGGTAGGAGCGGTCGTCGCGCCTGACCAGAATGTTGCCTGGTTTGACATCGCGGTGGATCAGGCCGCCGTCGTGCGCCACGTCCAGTGCATCGGCGACGGGCGCAAGCAGCCGGATCGTGCGGTCGAGGTCGAGCCGCCCCTCCCGCTCGAGCAGTTTGCGGAGGTCACCGCCCTCCACGTACCGCATGGCCAGATACAGGAGGCCGTCGGCCTCGCCGGCGCCATAGATGGGGACGATGCTGGGGTGCTCGAGCGTGGCGGCGACGCGGCTCTCGCGCAGGAACCGGGCGCGGAAGCGCTCGTCGCGCGACAGGTCGGCCGGCAGCACCTTGAGTGCCACCGGGCGGTCGAGGTGCTCGTCGCGGGAGAGGTATACCGTCCCGGTCGCGCCGCGGCCGAGCTCGCGCTCGATCCGGTAGCCGGACAGCACCGCGCCGATGGGCAGCTCAAGCGACATTGGTTACATATACCGGACGGCCACCGGCCGCCGGGTCTTCCAGCGGCCTCGTTGCCGCGTGGCCGGGTGATCTCGGTCGGTTACTTCTGGACGACGCAGAATCGGTATCCGTCCGGGTCGACGAGCACGACGAAGTCGGCGTTGTCCGGTGCCTGGTGCGGGTAGCGAGTCGCGCCGAGGGCAACGAGTCGCACCACTTCGCTCGCCTGGTCGTCGGTGTAGAGGTCGAGGTGGATCGCGCTCAGCTCGTCGGGTGCCGGAGAGATCGGCGCGTCGACCCGCTCGAGCGAGAGGTTCGGGCCGGTTCCGGTCGGATCCGTAAGGACGACCCAGCCGTCCTGTGGTGCTTCCCGTGGCACATAGCCCAGCGCCGCCTGCCAGAAAACGCGCATCTCGTCAAAGCGGGTGCAGCGAACGACAATCGAACCTACGCGAACCCCTCGGGCGGGACGCTCTCGTGGCACCGCGACCATGGGGCGAGCCTAACGTAACGCTCCCGGCCGCGGCCGTGCGAGACTCGTATGCACATGAGCGAGGCGGAGCGGTACCTGGTTCGTCCGATCGGCGTTGTCCGCTCGACGCTGCGCGCGATCTCTGACGCGCCGAACCAGGCATTCGAGGGAGCACCCGAGGCGGTGCTCGAGATCGATTCCTCGTTCGCCGCCGCCTTGCATCGCATCGAGCCGGGCGACGAGCTGATCGTCCTGACCTGGCTGCATCTGGCCGACCGGGACGTTCTGCAGACGCACCCGATGGGAGACGAACGGATCCCCCTGACCGGCGTCTTTAGGACACGCTCTCCGGGCCGGCCAAATCCGATCGGGCTCCACCGCGTGTTCGTTACCGCCCGGGACGCCGCAACCACGCTGCGGGTCGGTGCACTCGAGGCGATCGACGGTACCCCGATAATCGACCTCAAGATCGCGATCACGCGCCGTGGATGACCTCGTCCAGCGGGCCGAGCGGGCCGGCACCCGCATCATCCGCTTCCAGTTCTGTGACTACTCCGGCATCGTCCACGCCAAGGCGGTGCACGCCTCGATCCTGGAGCAGAAGCTGCGCGAGGGTATCGGGAGCACGCTCGCCCAGACCGCCCTCAACGTGCGTGACGAACTGATCGACATCCCCGAGATGCCGCCCGTGGGGGAGGTGCGGATCGTCCCCGATCCGGCGACCTACAGCGAGCTGTCCTGGGCGCCCGGGGTGGCCGCGGTGATGTGCGATCTGGTTGACCGCGACCAGGTGCCGTGGTTTGCCTGTGCGCGCTCGTTTCTGCGCCGTCAGGTGGAGGCTGCAGTGAACCTCGGGATCGACGTCAGCGCCACGTTCGAGCTCGAGTTCTACCTGTGCCGGCCGACCGCCGACGGTGGCCTGGAGGCGCTTCCGCGGCGGCCGGTGTACAGCACGATCGGGCTGGACGACACGCAGCCCGCGATGTCGGCCATCGTCGACGCGCTGGTCGGCCGGGGGATCGCCGTGGAAGGCATTCTGAACGAGTACGGCGCCGGCCAGCACGAGCTGTCGGTCGCACCCGCGGATCCGCTCACGGCGGCCGACACCGAGATCGCGTTGCGCGACACCGTCCGCGGCACC
>Ga0105245_10002433_pt1 | contig 16849 bp, 15 predicted proteins | sample KBSM54metaG_FD_81523 | JGI IMG/M metagenome (GOLD analysis project Ga0105245, IMG submission 81523) | Miscanthus rhizosphere microbial communities from Kellogg Biological Station, Michigan, USA - KBS M5-4 metaG | ecosystem: Host-associated > Plants > Roots > Rhizosphere > Soil | place...
ACATGCCGCACCAACGCTGAACCGTCCAGGTTCAGGGCAAATGCTTTAACTCTGACGAAAGAACCTACGGGAATGCGCGCGGGCAGCACAAAGCCCACTCCCCGTTCCGACACGTCGATACACCTGCCTAGAACCGAATTCTTTTGTCCGTCGAAGGTCTTCCAGGAGACTGAGATTAACCCGTAGTAGTGGACTCGAGGATGCTCGCGCTTGTCTAACGCCGCGCCCTCCCCGATTCTCGCTGCGCCGTAAGCTCCCATGCATCCATCTTACGGCTGACATAGGGTAAAAACGATCAGATTTAAGCCCTAAGCGCCTTAGGTACTTTAGTGCCGTTTTGTGCAGTTTCGGAGCGATGTCTCGCGAGAAACCGCTACTGCCTGTCGTAGACCGCGATGTTGTCAACTTTGTCGCCGCGAGTGTTGATGCCCTTATAGCTGATGGTCATGGTCTTCCCGTCCGGCGAGACGACGCGACGTGCTACGCCGATTTCCTTTCCGGCGTGCTTTAGCGTCGCGGCAGAGGTGAAATCATCCATACGCGACAGCACTACCGCGTCCACATCGCGAGATCCCTCAACTGGGTAGTCCTTGCCATCGTAGTTGGCGGGATACTCAACCGTCGTGGTCATCCTATCGGCCCAGGTTGTCTTGACTGTGGTCTGGACACCTTTGGGCTGCGCTTTGTATATTCGCGTTTCCGCAACCGGTGGGGGGCCGGGCCTAAACGTGGATTTCGCCACATTGAGCTTCCAGGTTCCTATGCTGGCGTCGGCTGCCCAAATTCCTGATGCACTCAGCACAACCACGAGTAATCGGTTAAACAGCATACGATGCTCCTCAAGGCCGAGCATACATGGTATTGCGCGCAGGAGATAGGGAGGGAGGTTATTTCTCCGCCAGCAGACGTCCCACCTCGACGTTGAACTCATCCTTGGCTTGGCGAAACAGGTCGCCGCTGCCGGCACTCGGAAAACCCGAGTGAATGCCGCGGACTAAGCCGTGGCGATCGATGAATAGTGTTGCCGGCCAGGTATTCCAATTGACCAACTGCGCGAGTTTTGCATTCGCCTCATCAGGATCGCCGCACAGCAGCACAGGAAACTCTAGCCCGTACTTTTTCACGAAGGCACGCAAGCGGGTGGGATCCTTGAGCTGCTCGGTCTCTTCGAACGAGAGCGAAACAATCTCCACTCCCTGCTTGCCGAACTTGCGGTACATCTCAGCCAGGAAAGGAGCTTCGTCGTGACAGTTGGGGCACCAACTGCCGGTGATCTCGACCACCAGGACCTTGCCACGGAATCGGGCATCCTCATTGGAGATGAGACGACCCTTCAGGTCCGGGAAACTGAACCGGAACGGTTCGCGCGGGTCCTTCATGGAAGTGTGCAGATTAGGGTCGGTGGGTTCCGGAAGACCCTTGGCACGTGCCGCGGCGGGACGATAAGCAGTCAGCTTGGTCTTACCGTCTTGCAGGATATCCAGCGTTCCATCGCTCGCTGGCACGATTTCCAATAGATGGGCGCGAGCCCCGTCGAAATGACTTAACACGAACTTGCCGTTCTGGAACGTGCCGCTGATGGTGCCGGTGTCTCCGTCCACCCGCAAGATGGTCGCGGAGATTTTCGCGCCCGACTGCTGGGTTTTTGACTGCGGCGCTCCTGTTTGTTGCACAATAAAGCGCCAGGCCAACTCGCCCTTCCCGCTCTTGTTCGGGATTTCCCAAACACCGTCGATAGTGGGGATCATTCCTGAGACAGCAGTGAGCTTGGGCACGGAGGCCCGCGTAGCCCGAATCGCAAACGGACCCTTCATGCGCCGTGTGCCGGCATACTGACCCTCGAGCACGCCATCTTTAAGCGTCGCGTCAAGAGTCGCCGCGTAATAGTCCCAGTAAAGGACCAGCTTCCCGTTCTCAAAGCGGCCTTGCGTCGACGCGTATCGATCCTCGCCATTGAAGAAGGATGCTGTGACGTTCGTGCCCGAACCGGAAATCTCCAGAGGAAAGGGCGTTTCGACACCATTGATCTGGATGGTTGCGTCCCACAGCCCTGCGATTGGCTGCGTGCCAGATTGTTTGACGGATTGGGCCAAGGTTGATGCAGCCAAGGCCAGAAGAGCGGCGACGAAAGTCTTGCAATCCATGAGGTAACGGTATCACGGCAGCTCTGCCGTTGTTTCCGGAGGCTGGCCATTTTGAGGGGCCGCTTGACCTTATAATGTTTACTTATCCGCCAGTCGAACAAGAGGAGCAGCATGCCCTTGATACTTCTTTGTCTGCTGATCGGCTCGAGCGCAGCTTATGCAGGAGATCCTGTGAATTGGAGCGCCAATTATCCTCCCTGCACCCGGCACGCGGAGCTACTCCAGCCAGGGCATATGGATCTCGGAGTGCGCGTCGCTACATCCAATCAAGTTTTGGCGCGACAGTTTCGTCGTGCCATGGATACGTGGGCGCGCATCCTCGACCTGGACTGGCACGAAGACGATACTCAGACCTGCTCGATCCAGGTTGTCGATGGAGACCGACACCTCTTCCAGCCTGAAGCCGTCGCGGCGAGATCGCAGTTGCCCGACCGTCCGTATTTCGATGGCTGGATCGCTTTCAATCCGGGACAAGCGCTCGGTGAGATCGAGCTTTATCGAATATCGCTGCACGAGATCGGGCATGTGCTCGGACTACAGCACAGCTCGAATGCGGCGTCGGTAATGTACGGTTTTAATCTGGACGATCAGGATTGGCTGGACCTTACAGATCTGGCTGTTCTAGCCGCGCACCACAAACTGCGTATCACGATTCCTGACAAGCCTGTCAGGCTGACATCCGTGAGAGCGCGGCCATAAAACCAGCAGGCGGACCATCGCCCTGGATGGTCCGCCGCTAACGTGTTGCTCCGTGCTCGATTTACTGACGTACCGGAGACTCGCGGCTCAACCGCTGTTCAAAATTGGCCGCCGCTGCCGGAGTCTTCAGGTCGCCCGTTAGAATCTCACGATTCGTGGCCGCTTTCCCGTAGAGTTCCTTATTGGTATCCTCATCCGGGCGAAGCGTCGCGCCTTCAAGAGAGATACCGGCAAACAGGCCACGTGAGCGGGAGTATGACAGCATTTCGGCGTTCAGCATTGCATCCGTCTGGGCGCTAGCCGCACGGCCAACGGGACCCGCAGCCGCCGTGGCATCTCCGCCAATCGTAAACTTGTCGGACAACAGGTGCTTCATGCCGCCGTCGTTCATCACGAGCAGAACAACGTCGGTCTCGGACGCGCCGATCTGAAATCCGACGCTACCACCTTCCACGCGCATCGCAGCTGGAGCGCTCCAGGTGGTTCCGCCGTTACGGCGGCACGCCGCGAACCCTCGGCCAAACTTCGCACCAATGATGAAGCCGGCCTTTTTCATACCAGGCACGACAACCACGCAGCGTGCCTTGTCGAGTAAATCTTGAGGAATGCCTTTGTCGGCTGCCTTCATCATGTCGGCTAGAGTGTCGGCCGAAGCATCCAGCCGGTCTGCAGCTTTGGCTTCCCGGTCTTCCGCGTAAACCGCGGTGCTCAGACTGCCTGCAATCGCAAAAATGAGTGGAATCGAAATCCGCATGGTGATTCTCCTAGATCCCATACAGCACGGGTACTGCCAAAATCCTGTCGGATCGCCAGGTGCTTTTCGAAGTTACCAGGTCATCATGTCTAGGACCTTTAGATTCATGATCTAGCTGCTTCCAAAACTGGCAGCTACGGACCGAGTGCAAATAGTTCATGCTCGCCTGGCCTCCTCGCCGGTCCCTTAAACGCTGGCAATATTTTCCAGTTGCTCACCGGCGGTCACCAAACGATGCAAAAAGTGTGCACGACCAAACCAAGACCTCGTTCGGACAGATTCTTGCCCTTTCTGCCGATCTGCGATTATTAAAGGACTTACGCAAATGCTTCCACGCAATCGGTGGGCCGTCCGCGGACTGTTTTTAGGTGTCCTTGTGTCCCTGTGTGGCTGCGGGCACTCGTCCTCGAAAATTGTAAGCCACGAATCCGAGGCCAAGGTAGACACCGTACCTGCTTTGCGCGAGGCCGACGACGCAGCCAGATTCATCGCTGGGTTGCCTGGAAAGCCTGGCAGTCCCTTCGCGACTCTTGAGGCGACGGCCTCATGGAAAGAGCACAGTCGCCGGCTGGACGAAGCATGGCACAAGACGGAAGGTACTCTGATAAGCGGGCTCCGGGAGTTCCAGAAAGAGGAACTCGATGAGTCTCCGCTGCGATCGTCGCCCGTTTTTTATCCTTTCGGGGGACCGGATGCGCTTACCCCGATTCTTTGTTTCCCTCAAACTTCGACTTACGTGATGGTAGGGCTGGAGCCGGCAGGAACCCTCCCCGGCCCGTCGCAAATCGAAAAACGGGGTGTGACCAAATATCTCGCCGAAATGCGGGACACCGTCGATTCCGAACTCAGCCGCAGTTTCTTCGTCACTCGTCAGATGGACCATCAGCTTCGGGGCCAAGTCACGGACGGAGTGTTGCTGCCGATTCTCCACTTGTTGGCTCGCATGCACAATACGGTCTTAGGACTACGCTATGTACGGCTGGACGATCAAGGCTGGGTCATTGACCGGCCTACCGGCTACAAAGCGCCAGGTCGGTTCGGAAACAAGGGCGTCGAGATCGAATTCCGAGCTGATTCGGAGCAGTCGACTCACAAGCTCTACTACTTCTCGGTGAATCTCTCCGACGAGCGGCTGACCGAGAACAAGCCGTTCTTGGCTTATCTCGCTCGCCTGAAGGGAACGACAACTCTCTTGAAGGCGACCTCATATATGACGCATCAGCCGGAATTCTCCCTGATCCGTGATCAGATATTGGCCAACAGCTCCGCGATCCTGCAGGACGATTCCGGCATTCCGTACCACTACTTTCAAGCTGGTAATTGGAACGTGCAGCTTTTCGGCGACTATACCCGCCCCTACGGCAGCTTTAAGTGGCTGGAGCAATCCGACTTGCGGAAAGCCTATGAATCAGCCAGAGTAAAGCCGCTGGCCTTTCACGTGGGCTATGGGTATTCGCGCATCACCTCCAATCTACTCTTGGGCAGGCACGCCAATCTGGCGGCCTCGCTAAAGCGATAGTCGCCGCGCCCATTTAATGAACCGACGAGTTGTTTGCACCAATATCCAACCGTGTGCTATTGCTGAAGGCGGTTCGCTCTGGAGGCGAGAGATGGAAATGACTTGGCCTCGTCTGGCCCATCCGGCACAATCGCGCCGGCAATTTATCGGCAGAACCGCCGGTTTCGTTGCGGCGATTGGGGCCGGCCAGTACGCCGCGGTGGTCTCAGGACAGAACAATCCGACCGTCGCAGACGACATCACGCTCGCCCTGGTGAACGGCAGAATCCACACCCTGGATGCAGCCAACACCGTCGCGACCTCCGTGACCATTCGAAACCGCCGATTTGTGAATGTCAACGCAGCACCAGCGGCTGGACCCGGCGTTCGCGTCATCGATCTCGGCGGCCGAACGGTGGTGCCGGGGCTAATCGAACCCCATATCCACAGCGTGAGCCTGGGAAACCGTCCGGGCTATCACACCATCCTCGAGAACACCACGTCGATTCGCGAAGTCCAGGAAGCACTGGCAGCCAGAAGGAAGGACCTGCCCCAAGGGGCGCCTAATACAACCTGGATCACATCCATGGGCGGCTGGCACCCCAATCAGTGGGCCGAGCATCGCCACCCGACGCTGGCCGAACTCGACCAGGCGGTCCCGGATCGTCCCGTGCTCCTGTACGAACGCTTCACGGGTCCTTGTGCGACCAATAGCCTGGGCAAAGCGTTTTTCGACGCCGCGGATGCAGCACCACCGCTCCATCCGGACATCAAGCGCATCAATGTTTCCACCACCGGGGCCATCGCTGCCGCCAGCCAGACGGGAGGAGGCCCGTCAGCGTCGGCGCTCTTCCTTTTGCGCCGGATGCAGACCTTCGCGGATCGCAAGCGGAGCACGCTCGACGGGATGAACTATTCGGCCAGCGTCGGATTGACCACGCATCTGGACCAAGTATTGTTCCCGACGCCTGGACCTTTGCATCCCAGCCAGATCCTGTCGAATCTCGATCAGTACCACATGTACGATCCGTGGCTGGAGCTCCACCGCGAGGGCCGGGCCATTATCCGGTTGCAGATGAACTTCCTGCAGAATCAGAGCGACCCGAATTTGCCTGAGCTGAAAGAGCGCCTGCGCAACCAGTTTCAGTTTTTCGGCGACGACATGATGCAGACCGGTGCGATTGGCGAATGGGCCGCACCCCTGGGCAGTGGCGCCGTTTGGAGAGAAGCGCAACGGCTGGTCGCCGAAGCCGGCTGGCGCAACGAAAACGCGGTGCAAAACCTGGCTGGCCTGACGCAGGTAGTCGAGGCATATGAGGCCGTCAATCGTGAGTTCGATATCACGCAAAAGCGATGGGTGGTCCACCACGTTCCCCAGGTCACTGCGGACCTGCTTACGAGGCTCAAAGCCCTGGGGTGCGGCGTGGAGATGGGTGCGTTCCGATGGGTCACCTCATCCGATCCGAAGGTGATCGCAGGACCGCCATTTCGAACCATCGTGGACCACGGCATCCAGGTGGGAATTCATGGCGATGGCGTCCATATCGCTCCCTTAAATCCCTGGCTGCATATCTATTACGCAACCACCGGCGTCAATTCGTTTGGCGATAAGGTGAACGGCGATCAACAACTCACGCGCGCCGAGGCCCTTCGTCTGTTTACTCGTAACAATAGCTGGTTCCTGAGAATGGAAGATAAGATCGGCTCGATCGAGCGAGGCAAGCTGGCGGATCTTGCGGTTTTGGACCGGGATTATTTCGCCGTGCCGGACGCCGATATCAAGAAGATCCGGTCCATCCTGACCATCGTGGATGGCACGATTGTTTACGATGCTGGGCGCCTATGAACGCGAGCACAAGGAGCACCACCATGAAGCCAAAGAACACAATCTGCCTGTGGTTCGACAAGGACGCGCACGACGCGGCGCGCTTCTACGCGAGTACCTTTCCGGATAGTAAAGTCACCGCTGTACACCAGGCTCCTGGTGACTATCCGGGCGGCAAAAAGGGCGATGCCCTGACGGTGGAATTCACCGTCATTGGCATTCCCTGTCTCGGTATCAATGGCGGCCCGATGTTCAAGCACAGCGAGGCCTTTTCCTTCCAGATCGCGACGGAGAATCAGGAAGAAACCGACCGTTACTGGAACGCGATCGTCGGCAACGGTGGGACGGAAAGCGAGTGCGGCTGGTGCAAGGACCGCTGGGGCCTCTCTTGGCAGATCACCCCGCGCGCGCTAACCGATGGACTTGCGGCTGGTGGCGGCGAGGCAAAGCGTGCCTTCGCGGCCATGATGACGATGAAGAAGATTGATGTCGCCGCCATCCAGGCGGCCCGGCGAGGCTGAGGTGATAACTAGCGGTGGGCGCACCCGGGCCAACAACACGGGCGTCGTTTTCCATCCTTAAGGCTGGAACAGCCCCACTCGATCCGGCGGCTTCTAGTTTCTGCTTTTTTAGCTGATTCAATCCAACATATCCACTCGTTGCGTGCGAGCGGCGTAATATCTTCCCATGCTGTTAACGCTTGCCGGTCGGATGTAAGCGCTTTTTTAAAATCTGCGGGCAGTTCGTGTACCACACCGCTAGGAATCTTTTGCGACATCTCTTTCGTTAAGGTTAACTCAGCGCGGCCCGGCAGGGCCATTGTGCGCGGCGACGCACGACTCTATACTCTTGAGAGGCTGGAGGATTAGATGAGAGTCACAAATCGATTACTGTGGGCTTTGGTAGCGGCACTATTGTGCGTGTTGCCTTTGCTGGCGCATCATGCTTTCGCAGCGGAGTTTGACGCGGGCAAGACCGTGACATTGCGAGGAGTGGTCTCCAAGGTTGACTGGATCAATCCGCACATCTTCGTGTACGTGGATGTGAAAGACGACGCCGGAAAGACGACCACCTGGGCGCTGCAATCGCTGCCTCCGCTGTTCTTCAGAGGTAGCGGGCTGACCAAAGACGTTTTATTAAGCAACAAGCAGGAAGTGACTGTCACGGCGAACCCCGCCAAGGACGGAACGCGTGCCTACGGATTCATGACCAAGCTGAGTTATCCCGACGGTCACGTGTTCAGCATGTCTCCACAAGACGCCGATCCCACTCTGCGAAGTGGGCAGAAATAGGACTGCGACAGAACATCGAGGAAAACATGGCATCCACAATCGCAAAGCACCAAGTTCTAGCGCCGGCGGCATTGGCGGCCGCCATTCTGATCACTGCAGTGAACGCTCCAGCGCAAACCAACTACGCCGCGGAAGCCGCCAAGAATCCCGGCGCGGCCTCCAAGCGAACGCCCCGCATGGCGGACGGGCATCCCGACCTGAATGGCGTGTGGCACCACTTCTTCGGTATCGGCACGATCGAGAAGGTGGGCGAAAGTTTCGTGATTGGAGGAGCATTCAATCCCAAGTCCGCCGCTGTGTACTCCGCTCCTCTGAACGATCCCAAGCCCGAGTACAAACCAGAGTTCGTCGCCAAAGTGAAATCGCTTTACGACAATCAGGTGCGCGAAGATCCGGGGCTGCACTGCATGCCCCCCGGCGTGCCGCGCCTGGGACCTCCGCACCAGATCGTGCATACGCCCAAGCAGGCGATCTTTCTTTACGCTGACAGCACCGGGAATCAATGGCGCGTGATTCCGCTCGACGGACGTCCCCATGGAACTGATCCCGAGACAGCCGCAACCTACAATGGCGACTCGGTGGGCCGCTGGGATGGAGACACCTTGGTCGTAGACGTAACGCGGCTCACGGATGAAACCTGGCTGGGAGACAACGGACTGTTGCATAGCAGGAAGCTGCACGTCACGGAACGTTTGCGGCGCGTGGGAGACACGATTCAGTACCAAGTGACTGCAGAAGACCCTGAAGTACTTCAGAAGCCGTGGACTCTGTCGCGCATGCTGACGCTTCAACCTGATGCACTGGAAGAAGCCGCACCCTGCATCGACAAGGACGCCGGGCACTACGTCACGCTGGAGCATCACGACAACACTCGCTAGCGGGCGACCATCCCTTCCAGCAATCCGTGTGATAGATTCGTAGATCACCTTCAGTCGGCGCGAGCCGGCTGATCGGCAAGCTGAATGTGGGAGGTTCTATGAATCGCTGGTGGGTGCCCTGTTTGATGATCCCGGTCTTGCTCTTTGGCGGCTCTGCCTTCGCGCAGGCCAGCAAAGCCAAAGCGCAAAACGTACCTGAAATCCCCTACGAATCGGTTCCGAGCTTCCTGAAGTTTCCGTCTGGCTTGTATTTGGGCGAAGCCATGGGCGTGGCGACCAACTCCAAGGGACATATCTTCGTCTATACGCGCAGCGCGAACACGCGCTTGTTCGAGTTCGATCAGAACGGAAAATACGTCCGCGAGATCGGCGAAGGAAACTATGGCTTCGAGTTCGCGCATTCAGTGCGAGTCGATTCGGAGGACAACATCTGGGCCGTCGACGAGGGGACCAACATGGTTCTCAAGTTCAATCCTGCTGGACGAATCGTAATGGTGCTGGGACACCGACCGGATGCGGTCGCGGGCGCGATCGCACAATCGCCCGCACCGAACGTGCCCGCCGAGAAATACATACTCGGACGCCCCACCGATGTCGCGTGGGATTCGCAGGGCAACATTTTCGTCTCCGACGGATACATCAACCACCGCGTCGTGAAGTACGACAAGAACGGCCGGTTTCTGAAGCAGATTGGAAGTGAGAAGCCAGGCTCGGAACCCAACCAGTTCAACACGCCGCATGGGATCGCGGTGGATGCCCAAGGCAACGTCTACGTGTCGGACCGCGCCAACCATCGCATGCAGGTGTTCGATAACAACCTGGGACCCAAGGCTATCTACGACAACATTGGCGATTCCTGGACGGTTTGTATTTCGCCGGGGCCCCACCAGTACTTGTTCACATCGAACTCCAATCCCAACGGCAACCCGCCGGGCTCATGGGACATCAGCGGCGAGATCTACAAGATGGAGCTGGACGGAACCATTCTCGGGCGATTCGGCCACGCCAGCAAAGAATTCGGCGGCTTCCAGGTGGTCCACATGATGGATTGCCGCAATCCGAATGAGATCATCGTGGCGGAAATCGAGTCCTGGCGGGTACAGAAACTCATCTTGAAGCCGCAGGCCGCGAAAGTTTCGGCATCGGCGAAATAGGAGACCTCATGAGACATGACTTACAGGTTATTTTGGCCGCTGCTTTCCTTTTCGGGGTCTCCGCCACGGCTCAGTCGTCCGTACCTGAAATCTCCTTCGATTCCGCGGCCGACCCGCTGAAATTCCCAACCAACATCCATTTGGGTGAAGTAGCCGGCGTGGCGGCCAACTCCAAGGGCGATGTTTTCGTCTACACGCGCACCGGCCATCCAACCATTTCCATCGGCACGGCGCGGCCTTTCGCGCATGGAGGCTCGCGGCTATTCCAGTTCGACAAAACCGGGAAATTCGTGCGCGAGATCGGCCAGGATTCCTACGGCTTCCTAGTTGCGCAACAGGTACGAATCGATCCGCAGGACAACATCTGGGTCGTCGATCAAATGTCCAGCATGGTCATCAAATTCGATCCAAATGGACAAGTGCAACTATTACTGGGAAGAAAATCCGAGTCGGAGCGGCTGCCCGCACCTCCTCAGGCTCCTGCAGGTGGTCCCGCTGGACGTGGCGGACGCGGTGGAGCACTTCCCGGTACGGGTCAGCAGAGCGACGTTTTTCAACGACCGACGGACGTGGCGTGGGATGCAGCCGGCAATATCTATGTAGCCGACGGCTACGGCAACTCTCGGATCGCCAAGTTCGACAAGAACGGCAAGTTCGTCAAATCCTGGGGTTCGCGAGGGAGCGAGAACGGCCAGTTCAACATAGCCCATGGAATCGCCGTCGATGCCCAAGGCAACGTGTACGTCGCCGATAGCGGTAATAAGAGAATTCAGGTCTTCGACGGTGATGGAAACTTCAAGACGCAGATCCTCAACGTGGGCGCTCCCGCGGCGATTTGTATTACGCCGGGACCGCGCCAATACATTTACAGTTCCAACTCCAATCCGCCCGAGAATATCGACGCAGACGGCGAAATCTATAAAATGGAGCTGAACGGTAAGGTGGTCGGCAAGTTTGGCAAGGCCGGTAAACTGCCGAAGGAATTCGGAACGGTCAACGCTATCAGTTGCCGCAGCGAGAGCGAGCTGATGGTCGGTGAGATCGGCAACTGGAGAGTCCAGAAGCTTACACTGCATCCGAATTAGATTGGCCCGAGTGTAATCAGGATGTAACACTCACGCCGTGGACATAGTGTTAGCTTTAGAGTTACTGTCCGGCGAGCCCATGCCAACCGACAAAGACTCTTCCGCTGTCCGGGCAAAAGCATTGACTCTCGAAGATCCCCGGCTGGTCCATAATCGCGAGCTTAGTCTTCTTTCGTTCCAGGAACGCGTGCTGGGGGAAGCCAAAGAGTCTTTCAACCCTCTTCTCGAACGGCTCAACTTTCTTTCCATCTTCGGCTCCAACATCGACGAGTTTTTCATGGTGCGCGTCGCCGGGCTGAAGCAGAAGGCCGCTTCAGGCATTGGAGATGTCACAGCGGGCGGCATGTCCGGTACCGAGCTTCTTGAAGCGATCCGATCCGAGGTCGTCCGCCTGACCGACGAGGCCTACCGCTGCCTGCGCGAAGATATCCGTCCCGAGCTCGGTCGCGCCGGCATCGTGCTGGTCGATTACGCTGACCTAAGCGAAGCCGACCGCACTCGTCTGAACGAGTACTTTCATCGAACCGTCTTCCTGGTGCTCGCCCCGCTGGCGTTCGACCCTGGCCGGCCGTTCCCGCACATCTCTAACTTGAGCCTGAATCTTGCTGTGGTGGTGCAGGATGCGCGCGGCGAGGAGCGCTTCGCCCGTGTCAAGATCCCCGATACACTTCCCCAATTGGTGCCGGTGCCTCCATCGGAAGGCGGCGACAGATCCCCGCGCTTCGTGTGGCTGGAGCAGCTGATCATCGCCAATCTGCAAGCTCTGTTCCCAGGCCTCGAAATTAAGGAAGCGCATCCATTCCATGTGACGCGGGATGCCGAGACCTCCATTCAAGAGCTCGAAAGCGACGACCTTCTCGAAACTATCGAAGAAGCGGTGTGGCGCCGGAGATTTCGCGACGTCGTACGGCTGCAGGTGGATACCAGGATCTCGGCGCATATCCTCGAAATCCTCACTAGCCAACTCGAGCTCCATGAGAAGGACGTTTATCTGATCGAAGGCCCGCTGGACCTAAGGCGTCTCCGGGAACTGTACGCTCTGGATCGTCCGGACCTCAAATACAAACCGTTCCTTCCTTACACGCCATCCGGGCTGCAACCTAACGCCAAAGAAGATATCTTCACGCTCATCCGCGGCGGCGACGTTCTTCTACACCATCCTTTCGAATCTTTCCAGCCGGTAGTGGAATTCATCCGGCGGGCGGCCCGCGATCCGGACGTCCTGGCGATCAAGATCACGCTTTATCGCGTGGGCCGCAACTCTCCGATTGTTCAGGCTCTGCTCGAAGCGGTCGAGGAGGGCAAGCAAGTCTCAGTATTGCTGGAGCTGAAAGCCCGGTTCGACGAAGAGAGCAACATCGAGTGGGCCAAAGCACTGGAGCGCGAAGGCGTGCATGTAATCTACGGATTGGTTGGGCTCAAGGTCCATTCCAAAATTGCTCTGGTGGTCCGGCGCGAGGGCGATATCATGCGCCGCTATGTCCATATGGGCACCGGCAATTACAATCCGCTCACAGCGCGCATGTATACCGACCTCAGTCTGTTCACTTGCGATGAACAGATAGGCGCGGACGCAACCGACCTGTTCAACTATCTGACCGGTTATTCAGCCAAGACCGACTTCCGCAAATTGCTGGTCGCCCCGGTCAGTTTGCGGCGCCGGATGGAAGGCATGATCCTCCGGGAAATCGAAATTGCCAAACAGGGCGGCAACGGTCATCTCATCTTCAAGATGAATGCATTGGAAGACCCAGAGATGATTAAGCTGCTGTACCGGGCATCGCAGGCCGGCGTGAAGGTGGATCTGCTGGTCCGCGGGCTGTGTTGCCTGCGGCCTGGAATCGCGGGAGTAAGTGAACGCATCCGGGTCATCAGCGTGATCGGCAGATTCCTGGAGCACACGCGCATCTATTACTTCCGCAATGGAGGGCGCGAGGAGATCTACCTGGGCAGCGCGGATTTGATGCTTCGCAATCTCAATCACCGGATCGAAATTGTGTTTCCAGTGGAGAGTCCCGCCTTGGTGCAGCGGCTCCGAAAGGAGATTTTGGAAGTGTATCTAACGGATAACGTCAACGCCTATGAGGCGCACAGCGATGGTTCTTACACGCGAGCTCCGCGCAGCGAGACGTCCGGCGGCGTCGACAGCCAGCAGCACTTTATGACTCGACGGAGCTCCCGGGTTCAATGGAATGAACGCCTTTGAACAGTAACCGGATCGTCATCCATTCGTAAAACTCGCGTGATATTCTCGATGATCCGAACTTATGAAGGACCTAAAAATTGAGATTGAAGCCGGGGCCTCTGGAGTCCGCATCTTCCGGCTCGCCGGACCGCTGACCTTGGGATCCATATTTGAATTCCAAGATTTAGCACGTTCCGATGTCCACTCCGCGGTCGTCATCGACTTGTCGGGAGTGCCCTACATGGACTCTGCCGGACTCGGTGCAGTGCTCGGCATCATGGCTTCCTGCCAAAGGACGCATCGCGGTTTCGGGATTGTCGGCGCCACCGATCGAATCCAAACGCTATTCGCCGTTGCCGGCGTTTCGGGACTAATTCCCGCCTTCGCGAGCGTGGAACTCGCGGCACGTCAGTTGTCCAGCGCCGCCTCTGCTTAACTTCTATACTTAGCTGTTGGATGCTCGAAGCAGCTAAGAACCAGCTTCTTACTCAGGTCGGTGCAGGGACGCCTATGGGCGCTTTGCTGCGCCGCTACTGGATGCCCATCGCCGCGGTCAGCGAATTCGATGACAAGTCGATCAAGCCCGTGCGCCTCCTTGGTGAGAACCTCACACTCTACAAGGACCTGAACGGCACCTACGGCTTGGTCGACCGGCATTGCCCGCATCGCCGCGCCGACCTGGCCTACGGATTCGTCGAGCAGTGCGGAATACGCTGCAATTATCACGGCTGGCTGTTCGATCAAGACGGCCGCTGCACCGAGCAACCGTATGAAGACGTCGCCCAGCCACAAGCGAACTTCAAAGATAGGATCCGCATCACCTCGTACCCGGTACAAACCAAGGCCGGCCTTATCTGGGCCTACCTTGGACCTGAGCCGGCCCCGCTGGTGCCGGATTGGGAGCCGTTCACCTGGAAGAACGGGTTCGTCGAGATTGTCTTCGCGGAAGTGCCCTGCAACTGGTTTCAATGTCAGGAAAACTCCATCGATCCGCTGCACTTCGAGTGGATGCACATGAACTGGAGCGTTCGCCTAAAAGATCAGGTTGGACCATATTCGCCGCGCCACCTCCGCATCGAGTTCGAGGAGTTCGACTACGGCTTCGTCTACCGCCGGCTGCGCGAGGGCATGAGCGAGTTGGACCCCATGTGGACCACCGGCCGCGTATGCCTCTGGCCGAACACGCTATTCACCGGCGATCATTTCGAATGGCGAGTGCCTATCGATGACGAGAATACGCTCAGCGTGACGTGGGCCTTCACCCGCGTGCCCAAGGAGCGTGAGCCTTACGTCCAAGACAAGATCCCGGCTTGGCACGGTCCTGTGCGCGATGAGAACAACGGCGGATGGATTTCCAGCCACATCATGAATCAGGACTTCGTCGCGTGGGTGGGGCAAGGCGTCCTGGCTGACCGGACGAAGGAGCACCTCGGTTCGAGTGATCGCGGTATTATCCTGCAGCGCCAACGCTTCCTGAGCGATCTGGAATCCATCGCGAGAGGTGAAGACCCGAAGGCTATCATTCGCGATCCGGCGATGAATCGGAGCGTTCCGCTCCCGGTGGCCGAACGCAAGCTCTTGGTCGATGGATTGACGCGGGCGGAGTTGCTGGCTCATCCGATCCTGGGTCATCACTACGCAGGCGACTACGTCTTTCAGGCGGGCCGGCCCGCGGAAGTCGCTACCGCATTCAAAGAGGCCATGGGGATTTAGACGGGTGAACTCACACTGATGAGCGACAACAATTCCAGCCGCCGCGACATCCTGTTGGGAATGGCGGCTGTGCCTCTTGTTCAGAGTACTCTGGCCGCGCAGGCCGCCTCCTCTGTTTGTTTTATGAGCACGGTTGAGATGGCCCGGCTGATTCGGGCGAAGAAGCTGTCGGCACGGGAAGCGCTGGCCGAGCACCTCAAACAGATCGAGCGTGTGAACCCCAAGGTCAACGCAATTGTGACTCTGGTACCGGAAATGGCCGCCGCGGACGCAGCCAAAGCCGACGAGATGCAGGCGCGCAAAGAAGCTCTGGGGCCGCTGCATGGCCTGCCGGTCGCGCATAAGGACTTATTTGAAACCAAGGGCATCCGCACCACCTTCGGATCGCCCCTTTATAAAGACAACATTCCCACGGTCGACGATATCGTGGTCGAACGGATTCGCCGCGCAGGTGCAATCACCATTGGCAAGACCAATACTCCGGAATTTGGGGCGGGATCGCAAACGTTCAACCAAGTCTTCGGCGCAACGCACAATCCTTACGATTTGACCAAGACATGCGGTGGATCCTCGGGTGGCGCCGCGGTTGCCCTGGCCTGCGGACTGACGCCGATCGCCACGGGCACCGACACCGGGGGTTCCCTGCGTAATCCCGCAGCATTCTGCAACGTAGTCGGTTTCCGGCCCTCCATCGGCCGCGTGCCGAACCCGAACGCGGCGTTCGCGTGGTCGACGCTGAGTACCTCAGGATGCCTGGGACGGTCCGTGGCCGACCTGGCCTTGGTACTGAGCACGATCGCGGGACCGGATTCCCGGGCGCCGCTCTCTATCAACGAATCCGGAGAACGCTTTGCGCGTCCACTCGATCGCAGTTTCAAAGGTGTGCGAGTGGCCTGGTTCAAGGACTTGGGCGGGGTGCCGTTCGATCCGCGTGTGCGTGCCGTGGTGGACGGACATCGAAAAACATTTGAATCGCTAGGCTGCATCGTCGAGCAGGCGGAACCGGACTTCGCTCTTGCGGAACTCGCGTTCCGAACGCTGCGTGCTTGGAATTCCGCTAATACGTATGGAACCCGCCTCCGGGAGCACCCGGCGGCATTCAAGGACACGCTGACGGGTGAGATCGAGGAAGGGCTGCGGCTCACCGGAATGGATGTCGCGCGCGCGGAGATGGCTCACGGCCAGCTCTGGCGGCGGTTCCAAGCGTTCCTGGAAAAATACGAATACTTCGTACTGCCCACCACACAGTTGCCTGCATTCGAAGTCAATACGCCGTATCCAACGGAGATCTCCGGCGTGAAGTTCGACGACTACATCGACTGGATGAAGTCCTGCTGGTATATCTCAGCAACGGGTAATCCGGCAGCCTCGGTGCCGGGCGGATTCACGCCGGAGGGACTTCCAGTAGGTGTGCAGATCGTCGGGCGCAACAAGGAAGATTTTAGCGTCCTGCAGATGGCGCACGCGTTCGAGTTGGCGACGGGCTTCGGGAAGAAGCGTCCGGCTATTGCATAGATACCGCACGTACGAAGTGCGTATCCGTTAGCTAGCGGTCGTGTAAAATCCGTGCCACCTCACCCTCGGTCGTCCTTGATCGGAGAGCTGAGATCAGTTGATAGACG
>Ga0105245_10002434_pt1 | contig 16844 bp, 10 predicted proteins | sample KBSM54metaG_FD_81523 | JGI IMG/M metagenome (GOLD analysis project Ga0105245, IMG submission 81523) | Miscanthus rhizosphere microbial communities from Kellogg Biological Station, Michigan, USA - KBS M5-4 metaG | ecosystem: Host-associated > Plants > Roots > Rhizosphere > Soil | place...
ATCGTGACAGTCGCCGTGTTGCTGTCGACCGTCCGCCCGCAAGTGCTCGTTGCGCGCACCCAGTAATTCGTCGTCGCGCCCGGCGTCACGGTCAGACTCGTTCCCGTCGCGCCGCCGAACGGCGATGACGTCACGCCGGTCGCGCCGACGTACCACTGGTACGTCACGCCGGCCGTATCCGCAGCGGCGGTCAATGTCGTCGACGTGCCTTGCGCGATCGTGATGCTCTGCGGTTGCGTTGTGAATTGCGGAACGCATGGCGACACCGTAATGGTGTTTGTTCGCGATACGCACGCGCCGTTCGTCACCTGCGCCCAGTACTGCGCCGTCACGGTCGGCGCGACGGTGATGGACGGGTAATTGCCGGAAACGTACGGATGACTGGTGTCGGTCGCCGCTCCGGTGTACCACGTGTAGCTGCTGCCGCTCGCGTTGACCGACAGAACGGTCGACTGGCCGAGCGTCGTCTGCACGTCGCCTGAACTCGAGACGACTGGCGGCAGCGCGCAAATCGAGACCGTCGCCGTTTGACTGTCGGCCGGCGTGCACGCGCCGCACGAGATGCGCACCCAGTAACTCGTCGCAGTCGTCAGCGCCGGAGTCGTGTACGTCGAGGCCGTGCCGACCGGGTTGGTCGTATCGGTGCTGTTCCCGCGATACCACTGATACGTCACCGGCGCCGTCGTTGCTTCGGTCGCCGTTACGGAGAGTGTCGCGGTGTTGCCGCTGAAGATCGAGACGCTCTGCGGCTGCGTCGTGATCGATGGCGTGGCGCAGACGGAGATCGTGATGGTGTTGCTGTCCACCGCCGGAGTGCACATGCCGGAGACGCGCACCCAGTAGCTGGTGGTGTTCTGCGGCGAGACAGCGTAATTGGCGGCGGTCGCGCCACTGATCGGCGACGACGTCGTGCCCGATGCGCCGGTGTACCACTGATACGTGAGGTTCGTGCCCGTCGCGACAACGCCGAGCGTGATCGAGGAGCCCCGCGCGATCCACTGGCTGGGTGTCGCCTGGGTGATGGCCGGCACCTGGCAGAACGTGACCAGCGCCGACTCGCTGTCGGTCGTACCGAGAGGCTCGCCGCGCTCGTTGACGCCGCAATTGCCTGCGACGCGCACCCAATAGCGCGTGTTGACGGTCGGGCTCACGTTGATCGTCGCGGTCGTGCCGCTTTGCACCGGCGTCGTGGTGTCTCCCTTTTGGCCGATGTACCACTGGTAGCCGGTGGCCGGCGAGGCAGTGACGCTCATCGCAACCGATGACTGATTGGAGGCGCGTGTGACGTTCGCCGGCTGCGTCGTAATGATCGGCAGACAAACCTGCACGGTCACCGCGGCGCTGTTTGCCGTGCAGGTGCCGTCGTTCACGCGGACCCAGTACTGCGTCGTACTTGCCGGCGTGACCGCAACAGACTGTGTGCTCGCATTCAATGGATGCGACGTATCGCCGCTCGCGCCGGCGTACCACGAGTACTGAATCTGCGTGCCGCGCGCATTGGAATAGCTGGCCGTGAGCGTCGCGACCTGCGCCGACAGGATCTGCGTCGCGGGACTCGCATATGCGCTCAGATTGCAGACGGTGATCGTGGCTACACGGCTGTCGGTTGTGCAAAGACCATTGAAGACGCGCACGCGATACGTAGCGTCTGCGGTGAGCGCCGGTGTGGTGTACGTCGTGCTCGTCGCGCCGCTGATCGGCGTTCCGTCGCCGAGGAGCCATTGATAGCCGGAGGCACCATTGGCGGTCACGGAGAGCTGCGCGCTCTGACCGGTCGTGATCTGCACGTCGACCGGTTGCGTGGTGATCGTCGCCGGAGTGCAGACGCTGATCGTCGCGCTCGCACTGTCGGCCCAGCAACTACCGTTGCTCGTGACGCGGCACCAATAGCTCGACGTCGCTGCCGGCGATTCGCTGTAGTTCGCACTCGTCGCGCCGGAAATGAGCTGCGTCGTGTTTCCGCTAGCGCCGCGGTACCACTGATACGTAAGAACGTTTCCAGTGGCGTCGACGTGCACGACTCCGAGTTGTCCCGGCGCGATCGACGAGCCCGAGACCGCGGTGATGACCGGGCGATTGCAGACGTTCACGGTCGTGGCGTTGCTGTCGATGAACCGGCCACAGTTACTCGTGGCGCGACAGAAGTAGGTCGTCGTCGTCGCGGGTGACACGGTCAGCGAGGCCGAGGTTTGGCCGGCGACCGGATCGCGATTGTCCGGAGGAATTCCCCGATACCACTGATAGGTGAGCGCCGCGTCGGTGCCGCCGGCACTGAATGTCATTGTGTACGAGTCGCCGGCCGTGATCGATCCGGGCGCCGGCTGTGTCAGCGCCTTCGGCACGCAGACATAGACGTGCGTCGTGCTGCTGTTCGACGAGCAGACGCCGCGAACGACCTTCGCCCAGTACTGCGCCGACGTCGCCTCGTGAATGAGAAGCTGGTTGCTCGCTCCCGTTTGCGCTTGCGTCGACGTGTCGCCGCTCGCCCCTCGATACCAAGTGACGGTGTTGCCGTCGGTCGGGTCGAGCGGCAGCGTGAGAACGTACGCATCATTCGCCGAAACAACAGCGTCGGGCGCGCCCGGAATCGATTGCGCAAACGTGCAGATGCCGACGGTGACGTTCGCACTGTCGACGCTGACGAGAGTGCCCGAGGCGACGCGAACGAAATAGGTCTTGGCGACGGTCAGCGGATCGGTGACGTACGTGGACTGATCGGAGCCGACGAGGACATTGCCGAGGTTCGTGACTTCGAACCAGGTGTAATGCAGCGGCGCGGTGGACGTCGGCGTCGCGGTGACAGATAGAGTCGCCGTCGAGCCGCTGGGGACGACAGTCGGATTGGCAGTCGGCCCGGAGTTGATCTGCGGCGCCGCACAGGCAGTGAGCGTGAACTCCTGGCTGTCGATGCTGCATTCGCCTTGCGAGGTGATCTGCACCCAATACGTCGCCGTAGTCTGGACTTGTAAGACGTATGTCGAGCTGGTGGCGCCGGCGATGGGATGCGCGGGGTCGCCCCGATGGCCTGCGTACCATTGATAAGTGAGCGCCGTGCCGGTCGCGTTGACTTGGAGCGTCTCCCAGTCATTCGCGCGAACGTCGTGAGATGTGGTCATCGAGGTAATGACCGGCGGTGCGCAAACGTCGACCTGGGCAGGAGCGGAGATGGCTGTGGCCTGCTTCTGATCGGTGCAATTCCCCCTTACATAACACCAGTAGGTGCTCGCCGGCGCTGTCACCTCGAGCGTGTCCATGGTGGCTCCCGGAATGGCGACGATGTCGCCGCGGCCGACCGTGTGATACCACTGAAACGACAGCGTCTGGTAACTCTGCGCCGGCGTGGCGACGACCTGGAGATGCTTCGGCGGCTTGTCGGCGGCGACGATGGTCGTCGCTGCAGGCTGTGTGACGATGGTCGGCCTGCAGACGTAGAACTTCACTTGTGCTGAGGCGCTATTGCCGCATGCATCGACCGCCTCCACCCACATCGCTTGATCGTGTTCGAAGGCTTTGTAGGCATCGCGTCCGGTGTCGGTCGGCGTCGTCGTGTCGCCGGCTCCGCCCTTGTACCAGGTATAGGTAAGGAGTTTTCCGAGGCCGTTCGCGGACATGCGAACAGGCTCGTTCTTGCCGACGTGCGGATCCGGCGGCACGGTCCAGGCGTCGACCGTCGCGGGCGGATCGCAGATGACACTGATTTTTACGAGCTCGCTCACGAGTTTATGGTGTGCACCCGTTGACGAGCAATCGCTCGAAGTCCCCTCGTCCCACGTGAGCTCGAACCAGAACGTGGCATTGTCGGGCAGGTCGAACACGAACAGCTGTAATGGATCGCTGTCCGTCTCATACGGGTGGAACTTCGCCGGATCGGTATCGTCCTTTCCTTCCCACCAGTCATAGTGGACGTTGCAAGCATTGCCGGGTAGATAGTCGCTCACAGGTTTCTTGAGCGTGGCCCGCACGACTTGTTGTGCGCCGACGACGTGATTCTGCGGCTCGACCACCAGCTCGATCAAAGGAGAATCGGGCGGTGCGATCGTGACGACTTCACTGTCGGAGATCAGCGGGCCATTGGTCGTGCGAACCCAATAAGTGCCGGGCCCGACGTCGACTTGCGCAAGGGTCGAGAACGGCGCTTCGGTCAAGACGCGGCTGGGCGAATGCCGCCATTCGTATGTATCTCCGCCGAGTTGGTCCGGGACACTTAGCGGAACCGTCTGCTCGCCGGGCAGGAGCTTGTAAAACGTGGTGGGCAGGCCCTTGACGTTCGGTATCAGGCTGCGACCGGTCCCCGCGCATCGCCCAATGCACGGCATGCGGAACGTCGGCGTGTCCTCCACGACTTTCTCGGAGCCGCACTTGGCAATGACTCGAGCCCAATACAGTGTTCTACTGAACGCTGTGGTGCTGGTCACTTTCGTTTGGCCCGCAAGTATGTCCTGCCGTTCAACGGGATCGAACGTATCGTCATGGTCGCTGCTGTACCATTCGACGACGACGTCCTCTGCGTCTGCACGCAGAGAAAAATGAGGATGGTCCGGGTGTTCGGGATCGTACTCCGGATAGTCTGGATGGCCCGGAGTCTTGTCCGGAATGAGCGGCACCCCGCACGGTTGAAGTTGCACGGTGCCCGTCACGGACGTCGAGGAATTCGATTGCGTAGCCGTGGCGATCACCGACCGGCTCGCAGTCACGTTTTGAAAGAATGCCGAGGTCGGCGGTGCACTCAAAAGTGGTGCGCCCGTCCACGAGATCGAGGCCTTCGTTGGTGGAAGAGACGCCGAGGTACTGAAGTACCAGGGGCGGCCTGTGATTGCCACCGCTCTGCCATTAGGGACGTAAATCGTGGGGGTGGTCGTGGGTATGATGCTATTGCTGCCGATCGTGACGATGTCAGACGGCGTCCCGTTGGACTTGCGGATATCGATCCCACTGAGTGGCAAGGGAAAGAGAACGCTGACCGTGCGGCTGATGACCAGTTGATTCGTACAGCGGGACTTGACGATGACATTGAACAACTGTGGTCCATTCGCGGGCGGAACGTATTGAACCACCAGATAATCGAGTGTGCCGTATAGTTCACCGGTGAATCGGTTGCGCCATTCGTACTGCAGATCACTCCCAGTCGCCTCCACGGTCAGCGTCGCAGTCGGAAGCGCTTGACCCGACAGCGTGGTGTAACCGATGACTTGATCCTGGGGCTGCCGGGTGATCTGCAATGGCTCACAATGTGTTGGAGCAATCGTCGCCGAATCGATGCTGTCGAGTACGCACGAAGCGTTCGTGAGGCGAACCCAATAGTCATTCTTCACGGACGGCGTGATCGTCGTCGTGGCGCAAGTTTCGGAAGGCGTTCTAAGGCAAGTCGCTACGGGCGGCCTGCTCGTGTCACCCGGAGCACCGATGTACCAGTCGTACCTGTCGTAGTTGGTGGCCTGCGTATCATTGAAGATCGACAGGTTCCATGCGCCGCCGGATTGGACAGCTCTCACATGAGGGCGCTCCAAATTACACAGTGTGACCGTCGCGGGCATGCTGTCGGCCATGGCACCGGTGCTAGGCTCGGTAACACGCACCCAGTATGTCTCTTGTTGAGGCGCGTCCGTACCAACCGGCGCGGGGAATACAGGATCTGTGCCGATGACCGATTGTGGCGACTGCCCATAAGGGCCCTTGTGCCATTGGTAAGTGAACGTTCCCGTCTTGCCCACTATGACTTTGAGATCCTTGGTCGCATTCACGCTCGTTTCGCGAGGCGTCACGATCGACTCGGGCTGCGTGATCGGCAGAGATCCGATGTAGAGCAGACGGTCAGGCGAACCGGCGCCAGCGGTGTCCATTTGCACGGCGCCGCGCGTCGCTGTGTTGCGAATCATTCTCCAGACGTTGTACAGCGTCTCGCTTGGAGCGCTCGCGTTGAACAATCCGTTATCGGCAATGAGGCGTGCTCCAACGCCGGCGGCCAGCGGCGCGGCAAAGGATGTTCCATTGACGCCTGTGTTTCCGCGGTTTGCATCAGCGCCGTTGAGAGCCGCCGCATACACGCAAGTTGCTGGCGCGAACAGATCGACACATTGACCGTAGCCGAATTGATGGCCCCCGCATGGTCCCGGATCCGCATCCGGGCAAACCTTGCGTGCGTCGTTCATGTCTGTTCCGCTGGCCACGATCGCATGTCCACCGCGTTTGCCGTTGTCATATCCAAATTGCGCGAATGCGCCGTTACAGGCAACCCCTGTTTGCCCGGCTGGATCGTTTACCGGCCAATTCCCTGCAGCAACGAAAGGAACGACGCCACGCGCTGCCACTGCGGCGAGCGCCTTGTCCAGGCTGTTGTAATGCGACTCTGTTTGTTGTAGCGCTATCGGATCCTCAAAACTGATGTTGAGAACCGCTCCATGGGGATTCGGCTGGCGGGCGACCCAGTCGAGACCCGCAAGGACTCGGTCGAGAGCAAAGTGCCCCTGGCAGTCATTCGTAAGCACTGGAACGATCGTGACGCCCGGTGCAATACCCATTGATTTTCCGCCGAGCAATGAGGCGACCGCGGTACCGTGGCCGGCCGTCGGCTCGGCGGAGCTGGAGCAGGGATTCGTTTCAGTGTTGGAATTTGAAATGGTGTCATAACCCCGAAGAACTCGGCTCCCCGCCTTTACCGGGTTCGCGGCAAAGTCGGGATCGTCCGTTTGGAACTCGTTATGGGAGGCTAGAACGCCGGTGTCCATCACGTAAGCAATGACGCCTTTACCAGCCCGTTGAATCAACGGATTGGGCAACGGCTGAGACGGAGAAGACGTCAGAGGGCAATCTCGATGCGTTAGGCGATAGAGAGTCCATCCATGAGTGGTATCGCTGCATGCGGGCACCGGGCCCGTAAGACAGGACGAAACAGTCCCACTGGCGTTTTCTTCAACGTAGGCGACGCGCGTGTCTCGAGCCACCTTCCGCGCCGTTTCCTCGGCCGTCCGGCAAGAGAAGCCGAACAGCGCCGTATCGTATTTACGCACGACCTCGAGCCCGTAGTCGTTCGCCAATGCCTCTACGGTCGCGCCGACGCCATCGGCCGGCGTATTGCCCGGCAGGACGACGATGTACTCCGACGGGATCGAGCCGGCGTGCGGGATGTAGCGTGCCTTGGCCGGCGGTTCACTCGCCCCCGCTACCGCCGTCAGCACTCCAAAGAGCAACAAGGACAGAGCTCTGCCACGAATCGACATTTGCGCCTCCGATGCGGAAAAACCGTCGTTGGCTATGAAGATGTGTGAACGTGGCGCGTATTGGCGGGAGGGGGAAATTTAGTTCAACTTGATTCCGACCGTCATTGCCCCGATCACCTTCCCCGACGCGTCGCGAATCGGAAGCGACACCTGCGCGAGATGCTCCTTCGCGCTGTCGTCCATGCGCGGGCGATCGATGAAGACCGCGCCTTTGCCGCCGTTGAAGCTCTTCTGCCACTTCGCTTCATCGCCTTGCCAGTAATCCGACGTCTTCATGTTCGCGCAGACGATTGCACCCTGGTTGTCCATCACGAACGACTCGCCGTACGCCGGCGACGCGGAGGCAAGTTGGCGCAAGCGATCGGCACAAGGTCCCGTGATCGACTGCTTCACGAGCGAGTCTACGTGTCCGGCGATCCACTCTTTGTCGCGGCGCTCGATCTCCGCCATCGTCAGATGCTGCGCGTTTTGCGCGGCCACTGCGGCAACGATCGTCTTGTCCGCGGTCCAAGCCTGCAGCTTCGTCGCTTCCGCTTCGAGGCGTTTCTGAATGGCATCGGCGGATTGAGCGAGCGCAAGCGGCGCGAATGCGATTGCGAGAACTCCGATGAGGCGTCTCATGCTTCCGCCGCCGTCGCCACGATCTCGGGCTTCGACACTTTCATCAACAGGTAATACAACACGAGCGCGACGCCGAATCCGACGAACCACGCGTAGTCGTACAGCACTTTGAACGCCGGCACGAAGTACCCGATCCACGCGAGAAAACAACCGGCCGCGGTCGCGACGACCGCGCGCCAGTTCCAGCCGGCGGCGTAGCGATACGCGCCGTCTTCGCGATAGAGATCGGCGAGACGCAGGTCTTTGTCGCGGACGAGCCAGTAGTCGGCGATGAGAACGCCGGCAATCGATCCGAGTCCGCCGGAGTACGCGACGAGCCACGTGAAGATGTAGAGGTTCGGATCGGCGAGCAGCTTCCACGGCATCATCAGGATGCCGAGGATGCCGGTGATCAGGCCGCCGGTGCGGAAGGAGATGTACTTCGGGAGCGCGTTCGCGAAATCGTTCGCGGGCGAGACGACGTTCGCGGCGATGTTGACCGACAACGTGGCCACGACGACCGTGAACATCGAGATCGCCACGACCCACGCCTGCGTGAAGTGTCCGACGAGCTTCACCGGATCCCACAGATCGCTCATCGGAGACTTCGGATAGATCACGACGGCGGCGGACGTGATGATCACGCTCATCGCCGCGAAGACTGTCATCGTCGACGGCAGCGCGACGGCTTGACCGACCGCCTGCTCACGCTGTGAGCGTCCGAAGCGCGTGAAGTCGGGCATGTTGAGCGAGAGCGTCGCCCAGAAGCCGATCATCGCCGTGAGCGACGGGATGAAGACGGGCCGGAACTCCGCCCACGTGCGCAGGTTGCCGGGATGCGACACGAGATACCCGAGTCCGCCCGCGCGCCACACGGCCCACGCAAGCAGAAACGCCGTCATCACGAGCACGAACGGCGCTGCCCAGTTCTCGACCATGCGCAGGAGGTCCATGCCGCGATAAATGATGTAGATGTTCATTCCCCAGAAGACGAGGAAGCAGAGCCATTCGGTCGGCGTGTGTCCGCCGATCGGACCGCCGAGGAGTGTGGGCCACGTAGGGATGAATGAGTGGAAGAAGGTGAAGAGCGCCTGTCCGCCGATCCACGCCTGAATGCCGAACCAACCGCACGCGACGAGCGCGCGCATGATCGCCGGCAGGTTCGAGCCGAACGTTCCGTAGCTCGCGCGCGCGAAGACCGGGAACGGGATCCCGTACTTCGTTCCGGGATGCGAATTGAGAAGGATCGGGATGAGGACGATGACGTTGCCGAGGAGAATCGTGATGAGCGCCTGCCACCAGTTCATGCCGGCGCCGATGAGACCGGACGACAGCATGTACGTAGGAATGCAGTGCGCCATCGAGATCCACAGCGCCGCGTAGTTGTACGTCGTCCAGTTGCGCTTCGCGACCGGCACCGGCGCGAGGTCTTCGCTGTACAGCCGGCTGCTCTCGATCGAAGTGTGGTCTCTCAACTCGACGCGGCCGTCGTCGTGGCGAATCACGTCATCGGACATTCAGGCTCCTTGGATCTGGAAGTGCGGTCCGGTCATTGTAACGTCTAGAATTCGCACGATGCCGATCGTCAACTGCCCCGACTGCGGCCGCGAAGTCTCGACGCTCGCTCCGGCGTGTCCGCATTGCGGGCGGCCATCGCCGGCGATGGCCGCACCCGCCGCACCGCCTGCGCCGGCTCATGAAGAGACGTTGTGGCGCGGATCGCCGTCGCTCATCGTGTTGATCGGGCATGTCGTGATGATGATCGTCGTGCTCATCGCGATTCCGCTCATCGCTGCGTTCCTCTCGAGCGACGCGACCGATCTCGAAGCGAAGTCGAAAATCAATCACATCGGCTGGCTCGTCACGCTCGTCATCTTCGTCATTCAGATCCTCTTCTTCCTGTTGGCGATGATGAAACAGAAGAGCACCGTCTACACGGTCACGAATCAGCGCGTGCTCATCGAGCGCGGCATTCTGTCGAAGAGCCTCGCCGAGATCGACCTTCGCTACATCGACGAGACCGAATTCTTTCAGCGCGTCACCGAACGCCTCCTCGGCATCGGCAGCGTGACGCTCATCTCATCCGACAAAGTCTTTCCGACAACGACGCTGCACAGCATCAAAGACCCGCGCGCGCTGCGCGAGCTCATTCGCTCGCACGCGTATCAGGTCTCGCAGCGCCAGCTCTTCACGCGCGCAACCTAGATATAATCCGCAGCTTCCCAAATAGGAGGATCCATGAGCGCCGATCTGTCGACCGTTTTCACCGGCATTCGCTTCGAAAATCCGTTCTTGCTCGCGTCGGCGCCGCCGACGGAGTCGGACGCGAACATCATGCGTGCGTTCGACGCGGGCTGGGGCGGCGTCGTGACGAAGACGATCGGATTGCATCCCGTCGTCAACGTGAAAGGGCCGAAGACGAAGTTTCTCCGCGCCGAGAACAACGGCGTGCGGATGTCGATGACGAAGCGTCCGGACACGACGCTCATCGCCTCGTGGAACTGGGAGCTGATCTCGGATAAGCCGCTCGACTGGTGGATCGGCAAGCTTGCGCGCATCAAGAAGGCGCATCCGACGAAGATGCTCGTCGGCTCGATCATGGCCGGCTCCGGCAACGACAAAGAGCTCAACAACTGGCAGACGCTGACGAAGGCGATGCAGGACGAAGGCTGCGACGCGATCGAGTTGAACTTCTCGTGCCCGCACATGGACCGCGTCGACATGGGCTCGAACGTCGGCAAGGACAAGGTGCTCTGCTCCGTCGTCACGCAGGCCGTGAAGGAAGTGTCGAACATTCCGGTGTGGGTGAAGCTGACGCCTGCAACTGCGAATATCGTCGAAGAAGCGAAGGCCTGTTTCCTCGGCGGCGCCGACGCGGTGTCGTCATCGAATACGTTTCCGTCGCTCCCCGTCATCGATCCGGTGACGCTCGATTTCGAGATGAATGTCGAAGGCTACGTGTCGCCCGGCGGCCTCGGCGGCCCAGCCATCCTGCCGCTGTCGCTCGCGAAGATGGCGCAGATGACAAAGGCGTTCCCCGACGGATCGTTCTCGGGAATCGGCGGCGTCTCGAACTTCGATCACGCCCTCGCCTACTTCCTCCTCGGCTGCGGCACCGTGCAGGTGTGCACCGCCGCGATGCTGGACTCCGCGATCGGCCCGAACGTGATCAAGACGCTCACGAACGGCATGGCCGAGTTCATGGAGAAGCGCGGCTTCGCGTCGCTGTCGGATTTCCGCGGGATCCGGAGAGATCGCGTAGTGGCGCACTCGCAGATCAAGCGGCCGGATACGGCGGATTACCACGGCGGATACACGGAGGAGCACGAAGGGTACGCGGTCGTTTAGCGCTGTCATTCCGCGCCGCTTCGCGGCGCGGAATCCCCCGCCCACATGCGAGGACCAACCGTTCATCAGTACTTTCTGTACATGATGACGAACGCGTGGAAGAACGTGCTGTACACCGGCATGACGAACTCGCTGGAGCGCCGAGTGTGGGAACACAAGAACGGAACGTTTCGCGGTTTCACAAAGACGTACAACTGTCACTACTTGGTCTACTACGAGATCTATGAGTACGTCGACCAACTGATCGCGCGTGAGAAGCAAGTAAAAAAGTGGCCTCGCGCGAAGAAGGACGCGTTGGTCAACGCGATGAATCCTGATTGGACCGACTTGGCCGCGAATTGGTACGGTAGCGATCCTTCGGAGGGGATCCCGCGACGCAAAGCGTCGCGGGATGACAAAGACCGCGCATCGTGATCCGCCGTCGCTGGATCTACTTCATCGCCTTCGCCTTTCTCGGCGTCCTCGGCGTCGCCCACTGGGCGGGCAACTACCCCGCGCGCGTCACGATCATCAACGCGTCGGGCGCCGCACTGCCAAACGTTACCCTCGCGACTCCGCGTGAACAGATCGACCTCGGCGCGATCGAGAACGGCGTCAGTCGCACGACCTCGCTGCGTCCCGGCGATCTGGTCGAAGTGCGGCTCGGCGACAAGCGTTGGACCTCGGACGAGAAACTCACGCCCGCCCAATCGCTCGTGTTGTTCGTCTATCCGAACGGCCGCATCGAGCCGCGCTCGAAGTTGGGGACGATCAATCGATAGAATCGTCACACACTCATGCCGACGATCTTGCTGGCCGTCCTGCTCTTCGGGATGGATTCGACCGAAGCCGCGCGCGTCGCGTCGTGGGTGCGCACGACTACTGCCGTCGACGCCGATCACGCGCACTTCAACGCGCTCGGCGCGTTGTCGACAACCGTCATCGGCGGCGGCTCGCAGTTCATCCGCACGAACGGTCCGGCGGCTTTTTACGCGAACGCATCGCAACTGACGCAGACAACGCAGCAGTTACAAATGCGGACGACGACGTACATCACGCCGCTCGCGCAGGGCGGTGTGCGCTGGTATCGCGACGTGCAGAACATCCCGTGGGGAATGATCGAAGTGTCGCGCGGCACGTACAAGTTCGACCTCATCGACGCACTCGTGCAGGATTCGCAGTCTGTCGGCGGACGTTACGTCGGCACCGTCGCGCCGTTCGCCGGTTGGGAGTTGAAAGCAGCCGGCTACGCGCCGACGACCGACGAGCAGTGCCAGCGTCTCCTCACCGAGGACTTTTACTACCTCACGTTCGATCAGCGCATGGATCGCTACAAAGACGAGACGGCGTACACCGCCTTCCTCGGCAAAGTCGTCGAGCGCTACGACGGCGATGGCATCGACGACATGCCCGGACTCACGACGCCGATCCGCTACTGGCAGATTCACAACGAGCCCGAAGGCGATCACTGCGGCAACTATCGCTTCGACGTTTCCGCGTTCGTGCGGCTGATGAGCATCAGCGCGAACACGATTCACTCAGCGTGTCCGTCGTGCAAAGTGATCAACGGCGGCGCCGGCATCCCGCTATGGCTCGAGAAGCTCGCAAATCCGCCCGGCGGCGTCACGTTCTGGCGCGACTACGCCGCGGCCGGAGGCGCGACGAGCATCGACGTCATCGCCGTGCATTACAACGACGGCAAGTCCGAGGGTCACGGCAGCATCGAGAACTTCGAAGAGCAAATCCGCCGCGCCCGCGAGCTCCTCGGCAGCACGAAGCCGGTGTGGGTGACCGAGTTCGGCGCGATCGTCGGCAATCACGGTCTGTTCGTCGGATTGCCGGAAGCGGAGGCGGGCGCGTGGTACGTGCGCTTCTGCACCGCGGGACTCGCGGCAGGCGCGGAGAAGTTCTTCTCCGACGCCGCGTCGTTCCTCGATCAGGACGGAACGGTTCTCCTGCCGTACTACGTCAACAAACTGCTCGAGGCAAAGCTCGGCGGATTCACGTCGGCGTCGCGAATCGCGAACGGTCAATATCAATTTCGCGTCGGCGCGAATGATGTGTACGTGTTGTGGAGCGGCGTGCCGTCCGCATTATCGGGACGAACGGTGACGAAGACCGACATGTATGGCAATGAGTCGACAGTTGCTGCCTCGTCGCTCGCACCGTCTGAGCTCGCGCCGGTCTTCGTGACCGTGGCATCGGCGCAAGTGCGCCAGCGCGCCGTCAAGCATTAATCTATCGGCGTGATCGTCGCCGCGCTCGTCATCGTCGCCGCCATCGCGATCGCCGAGATGTTCCTGTCGGCGAAGTGGAATCGCTTCTACTTCACGATCGGTTTGCCGATCTTCATCAGTCGCGTCGAACGCCGAACTTCGCTGGACGACGTTCCGCTCGAGCACCTGCAAAAAGGATCCGCGACCGCAGCCGGCGCGCCGCTCGTCTTCGAGCGCCTCGACTCCGACACCATCGCCTTCCGCGAGAGAGCCCTCGGCGGCCTCATTCACTACACGCCGCTGATGCACGGAGTCATTCGCCGCGACCCCGCTTCGTCGTCGGCGACGGTCATGGGCCTGATGAATTGGTTCATCCTCGCGCTGATGATCATGCTCGCCGCGATGCTGCGCCGCGACATCATCAACGTCCTGCCGGTGATGATCGCCGTGCTCGCGGTGCTGTATTTGATCCAGGGGATTCGTTTCTGGCGCGTAGCGCGGGCGCTGCGCGCCGTCGCTTGATCTAGAATCCGCCCTCATGCGAACAATCATCAAGAACGGCCGCATTGTCACCGCTGTCGACGACTACGACGCCGATCTCCTCATCGAAGACGGCAAAGTCGCGATGATCGCGAAGTCGCTCGACGGTGTCGACGCCGACAAGATCATCGACGCGAAAGGTCGCCTCGTCATCCCCGGCGGCATCGATCCGCACACGCACATGGAGCTGCCGTTCGGCGGCACCTCGGCGTCGGACACGTTCGAGACCGGCACCATCGCGGCGGCGTACGGCGGCACGACGACGATCATCGACTTCGCCGTGCAATACAAAGGTCAGGCGCTCAACGAAGCGCTCGACGCGTGGCACGCGAAGGCGGACGGCAACACCTCGATCGACTACGGCTTCCACCTCATCTGCACCGATCTGCCCGACAACCGCATCGCGGAGATGAAGTCGGTCATCGATCAGGGAGTGTCGAGCTTCAAGCTGTTCATGGCTTATCCCGGCGTCTTCCTCATCGACGACGGCACGATCTTCAAGACGATGGAGATGGCCGGCGAAAACGGCGGACTCGTTTGCATGCATGCGGAGAACGGCGTCGTCATCGACGTCATGGTCAAACGCGCGCTGGCCGAGGGGAAAACGGCGCCGAAGTATCACGCGCTGACGAGGCCGACGCGCGCGGAAGCGGAAGGCGTGCATCGCGCCATCGCCATCGCCGAGATGGCGCACGCGCCGGTGTACATCGTCCACCTCTCGTGCGACGACGCGCTGCAGGAAGTGACGCGCGCGCGCGACATGGGACTCCCCGCGTACGCGGAGACGTGTCCGCAATATCTCTTCCTCGACTACAGCGCGTACGAACAGCCGGGATTCGAAGGCGCGAAATTCGTGATGACGCCGGCGCTGCGCGAGAAGTGGAATCAGGACAAGCTCTGGCGCGGACTGCAGTTCAACGACCTGCAGGTCGTGGCGACCGATCACTGTCCGTTCTGCTTCAAGGATCAGAAGGAGCTCGGGATCAACGACTTCTCGAAAATCCCGAATGGCGGACCGGGCGTCGAGAACCGCATGAGCCTCGTCTACAACGGCGGCGTCGCGCAGGGACGAATCTCACTCAATCGCTTCGTCGAGATCACGTCGACGTCCGCGGCGAAGATCTTCGGACTCTTCCCGCGCAAGGGAACGATCGCCGTCGGCTCGGACGCCGACATCGTCATCTTCGATCCGAACGAAGAGATGACGATCAGCGCGAAGACGCACCACATGAACGTCGACTACTCCTGCTACGAAGGGATGAAGGTGAAGGGCGTGACGAAGACGGTGCTGTCGCGCGGCGACGTCGTGATCGAGGATGGGAAGTACGTCGCAAAGCCGGGACGCGGATCGTTCCTCAAGCGCGGGCACTTCAATTCGCCGCGCTGACGCAGGTGCATTGCGCGTTCTGTGTGATCCAGCGACGCCCTACGTATCGCAACTCGACTGACTGCGGTTGATCGCCGCACGCCGTGCAGTACTTCGGCGAGAGCGCGACGTACTGCGGGCACGGACGATTGCGGCTCTTCGGACGATCCGATCGCACCCACGTGAGGTCGCTTCCCGCGACGCGTTCGTACGCGCATGCGTTGGCGAACGCGCCATGATGCGGCACGGTGACGATCGCCGGCGGCGCGAGCTCGATCTGATTTCGTTTGCCGAGGAAGGAGAGATTGGAATCAGCGCAGAAGAGGACGGCGGCATCGCGCTGATACTGAAAGACGCGCGACTCGCGATTTGAGCGCGTCAGCGAAACGCTTCGCAGCATCAACGCGACTTGATCGCGCGCATCCCGCGGCAGATTGAGCGGCGCCATCGCTTCGTCGCCGTTTACACAAACGAAAGGATGATCGGCGACGCGATGATCGACGCGCGCGTTGTGATACTCGAAGAAGCGCACGCACGGCGCGTGCGAGAGACCGATGCTCGCCGCGCCGATGATCCGCATCGCGCGCGCGATCGCCAACCCGTTCGGCAGCCACGAATGGTAAACATCGCGATCGCCGCGCATCATCGTGAAGCGGCGATCGTGCGTGCAGTAGGCCGCGAGCGCGGCGGCGAATTCGAGGAGGCGATCGCCGCCGTGCGCGAGCGAACGGCGCGTGGTAACGCGCTCGCGAGTCCGAGGAGCGTCGTCCATCACAGTCATGTCGCGGTGGCGGAGAAGTTCACGAGCGTGCTCGAGCCACTCCCGCCATCCGCCTTTAAACAAGGCCGCCGTGTGCGCCGTATCGAGCCATTCGATCGGGACCCAGTACTCGCGCACCCCGAACTCATCACGCAGAAGATCCTCGATCCCGTCGACATGATCGCGGTCGGTGTGCGTGACGATCGCCGCATCGAGCGAAGAGACGCCGTGCTCGAGGAGCATCGAAGGAAGCGTCTGCGTCCCGCGTCGCCGTCGTCCTCCGTCGACGAGATAGTTGCCTGACGCACACTGCAGCAGGAACGCATCACCCTCGGGCACCGGCAGCGCGCGAAACGTCGTCATCATTCAAGGAGTGCTCGGGGCGAGCCCTGCCCTACCTCGCGAAATGTGCGGTAAGCTTCCCGCTCACTTTCGTCCCACGGAGGCTCCATGTCCCGAATCGTGAAATGCGGCTTGATTCAAACGTCACTCGCGGCGTCGACCGAAGAGAAGATCGAAACCATTCGCGACGCGCAAATCGAGCGCACGCTGAAGTTCATCGATCAGGCCGGGCAGGAAGGCGTGCAGATCCTCTGCATGCAGGAAATCTTCACCGGTCCGTACTTCTGCGCCGAACAGAATCCGCGCTGGTACGACTCCGTCGAGCGCATTCCCGATGGACCGACCACGAAGCTGATGCAGGAGTACGCGGCGAAGTACAACATGGTCATCGTCGTTCCTCTCTATGAAGAGGAAGGTCCCGGCGTCTACTACAACACCGCCGCCGTCATCGACGCCGACGGCTCCTACCTCGGCAA
>Ga0105245_10002435_pt1 | contig 16840 bp, 13 predicted proteins | sample KBSM54metaG_FD_81523 | JGI IMG/M metagenome (GOLD analysis project Ga0105245, IMG submission 81523) | Miscanthus rhizosphere microbial communities from Kellogg Biological Station, Michigan, USA - KBS M5-4 metaG | ecosystem: Host-associated > Plants > Roots > Rhizosphere > Soil | place...
CGCGCAGCTCGGGTTCGCCGAGGAGCTCGCGGAGCTGGGATTGATCGATGGCGAGCGCCTGGGCGCGGCGCTCGGCGAGCGGCGCGTCGCCGTCGTAGATGAAATTCGCGATGTAGCGGAAGAGCAGCGATCCGGCGAACGGCGACGGTTTCTGCGTGTCCGCCGTGATCACGCGAATCGACCGTTCGCGAATCTTCTTCATCGTCGTGACGAGCGACGGAACGTCGAACACGTCGCGCAGACACTCGCGATACGCCTCGAGGATCATCGGAAACGATCCGAATCGCGAGGCAACCTGCAGCAGGTCGTACGCGCGTTTGCGCTGTTGCCACAGCGGCGCGCGGCGCTGCGGATTCATCTTCGGCAACAGCAGCGCGCGCGCCGCCGCTTCGCGAAACTTCGCCGCGAACATCGACGACGATCCGAGCTGCCGCACGACGAGCTGCTCGACTTCATCCGGATCGGGAAGCACCAGCTCCGCGCGCGGCGGCGCGTCGGTTTCGGGAAAGCGGACGATGAAGCCGTCGTCGCTCCACATCGTCTCGACGTCGATGGCCAACTCGTTGCGGATCTTCGCCGTCGCCGCCATCGCCCACGGCGCGTGAATGCGTCCGCCGAACGGCGTGAGCACGCAGACGCGCCAGTCGCCCAGCTCGTCCATCACGCGCTCGACGACGATCGTTCTGTCGTCCGGCACCGCGCCCGTCGCGTCGTGCTGATCGTCGAGGTATTGCAGCAGATTGTCGGCGGCGAGTTGATCGAGATCGTGGCGCTTCACCAGCGTCTTCACGGCGTCGCCGCGTTTCATGTCGCGCAGCTCGCGAACGAGTCCGCCGATCTCTTCGCCGAACGGCACGGTGCGCTCGGCCTGATCGCCTTTCCAGAACGGCATCTTTCCCGGCTGTCCCGGCGCCGGCGTGACGAGCACGCGATCGTGCGTGATCTCTTCGATGCGCCATGTCGACGCGCCGAGGAGGAAGGTCTCGCCGACACTCGACTCGAAAACCATCTCCTCATCGAGCTCGCCGACGCGCGCGCTTCCTTTCTCCGCGCCCGCGAGGAAGACGCCGTACAAGCCGCGGTCGGGAATCGTTCCGCCGCTCGTGATGGCGACGCGCTTCGCGCTCGGGCGCGCGGTGAGGATGTTCGTCGTGCGATCCCACGTCACGCGCGGGCGCAACTCGGCGAACTCGTCGGACGGATACAAGCCCGAGAGCATGTCGAGCACGCCGTCGAAGGAGCCGCGTGACAGCTCCGCGTAAGGCGCGGCGCTGCGAACCGCGTTGAACAGATCGTCCGCGTTCCACTCTTCGATCGAGACCATCGCGACGATCTGCTGCGCGAGCACGTCGAGCGGATTGCGCGGATAGCGCGTCGGCTCGATGCGTCCTTCGTGCATCGCGCGCGTGACCGCGGCGCACGCGACGAGATCGCCGCGAAATTTCGGGAAGATGATTCCCTCGCTCGTCGCGCCGACTTGATGCGATGCGCGGCCGATGCGCTGCATGCCGCTGGCGATCGACGGCGGCGCTTCGATCTGGATGACGAGATCGATCGCGCCCATGTCGATGCCGAGCTCCAATGACGACGTTGCGATGAGCGCCGGCAGCTTGCCCGACTTCAGGTTGTCTTCGATCTCGATCCGCTGCGGACGCGCGATCGATCCGTGATGCGCCTGCACGAGCATCTCGCCGGCGAGCTCGTTGAGCGCCGCGGCCATGCGTTCCGCGAGGCGCCGCGAGTTGACGAAGATGAGCGTCGAGCGATGCGCTTTGATCAGCTCGAGCAAGCGCGGATGAATGGCCGGCCAGATCGACGCGCGCTCTTTGCCGCCCCACGCCACGCCGCTCTTGATGTTGCCGGTCTCTTCGCCGAGCTTCGCCATCTCTTCGACGGGCACTTCGACTTTGAGCGAGAGGAGTTTCTTCTCGCCGGTGTTGACGATTTGCACCGGGCGGGAGCCGCCGAGAAAACGCGCGACTTCTTCGAGCGGTCGCTGCGTCGCCGACAACCCGATCCGCTGCGGTGGTTTGTCGCACAGCATCGACAGTCTCTCGATCGAGATCGCCAGATGCGCGCCGCGCTTGTTCGGCACGAGGGCGTGGATCTCATCGATGATCACCGTCTCGACGCCGCGCAGCATCTCGCGCGCGTTCGACGTCAACATCAGATACAGCGACTCGGGTGTCGTGATCAGGATGTCCGCCGGATCGCGATTGAATCGCGCGCGCTCGGACTGCGGCGTGTCGCCGGTGCGGATCGCGATCTGCGGCATCACCAAGTCGGTCGCGACGTTCGCGATCCCCGCGAGCGGCGCGCGCAAATTGCGCTCGACGTCGACCGCAAGTGCCTTGAGCGGCGACACATAAACCACGCGACACCGCCGCTCTTTCTTCGGGCGCTGCGTGAACATCAGCCGGTCGAGCGCCCAGAGAAACGCGGTCAGCGTCTTGCCGCTGCCGGTCGGCGCGAAGATAAGCGTCCAATCGCCGCTGGCGATCGCCGGCCACCCGAGTCCCTGCGCGCGTGTCGGCGCGCGGAACGACGCCGTAAACCAGTCGCGCACAGCGGGATGAAAAAGAGCGAGCGGGTCAGAAGGCATGCGTTAGCTGGACTTTACACAGGGCCGCTGCAAGAATAGTAAACGTCTATCCACCGCCCAATCGCGAAGTGTGAAGGAAGGGAATGCGGCTCAAGGTGCTCGGCGCGTACGGCGCGTCAGACGCGGAACACAACCTCACCGGCTACCTCCTCGACGATTGGCTCGCGGTTGATGCCGGAACGTTGACGTCGAAGTTGTCGTTCGCGCAGCAGGCCCGCATCAAAGCGGTGTTCATTACCCATTCCCACGCCGATCACATCCGTGATCTGCCGCATCTCATCCACAATCGCTTCGCGCAAAACGCGGACCCGCTGGTCGTCTTCGCGTCGCGCGAAGTGATGGATCTACTGACGCGCGACGTCTTCAACGGCATGGTCTGGCCCGATTTCTCTGTCATCAACTCCACGATCACTGGGAAACCGACCGTCGAATACCGCGCGCTCGTTCCTGGAAAAAAGATCCGCTTCGACGACGCGACGCTCACGGCCGTGCCCGTGGACCATCAGATTCCCGCGTGCGGCGTCATCATCGAGATGGGTGGACAGGCGATGACGTTCACCGGCGACACGGGACCCACCATCGACATCTGGAAGCGAACGAACAAGACGTCGAACGTCGTCGCCGTCGTGACCGAGGCATCGTTTCCGAACGATCAGCAGACGCTTGCGGATGAGACGGCGCATCTCTCGCCGGAAACGTTCGGGCAGGAACTGAAGAAGATCGCCGTCGACGCGCCGGTGTACGCGTCGCATCGCAAGATCCCGTACGAGCGCGACATCGAGTCCCAGATTCGCAATCTGCGCGATCGGCGGGCGCGCGTGTTGTTGGAGAAGAACTACACGCTTTAGACTCGCCCGGTGCCGCGAGTTCCCGTCTCCGCCATCATCCACGTCCTCAACGAGCTCGAGAACATCGAAGACTGCATCCGCTCCGTCGACTGGGCCGATGAAATCTACGTCATGGACTCATTCTCGACCGACGGCACGGTCGATCTAATCCGCACCAAATTTCCCCACGTCCGCCTCGAGCAACGTGAATACCTCGGCGCCGCCTCAACGAAGAACTACGCGATCGATCGCGCCGCGAACGACTGGATCTTCATCATCGACGCCGACGAGCGCATCACGCCAAAGCTGCGTGACGAGATCCTCGGCACACTCGCTGGCGAACTGAAGTTCTGGGCGTACTCCGTCGGCCGCATGAACTACATGATGGGAAAGAAAGTGCGCTTCAGCGGCCTGCAGCGCGACCGCGTCACGCGGCTTTTTCATCGCAAGCACGCGCGCTATCCGAACAAACGCGTGCACGCCGATCTGCTCGTCGACGGTGACACCGGCGCGCTGAGAAACAAGATGGATCACTACTACATCCGCACGTTCGATCACATGATCGCGAAGATGACGCGTTACGCGTATTGGGGCGCCGCGCAGATGTACATCGACGGCAAGACCACGACCGCGTTCGGCATCTTCGGCCACGCCTTCGGCAAGTTCGTGCGCGACTACATCTTCAACTTCGGCTTCCTCGACGGCGCGCGCGGCATGCTCTCCGTCGGCATGCACGTCTACTACACGTTCTGGAAATACGCGAAGCTGTGGGAGATGACGCAGCTCAAACGGATGGGGAAACCGGTCACGCTCCCGTCGCTTGATGTGGAGGAAGAACGGTGGGAGCTCCCGTGGGTTCCGAAGCGGCGGTAGTCGCCTCGACGCGCAGGTGCAGTCCGTTGACGCTCGCGACGCGAACGCGTTGACCGGCAGCGATCGGCGTCGCCGACACCGCGTTCCAGATCTCGCCGTGCACGAAGACTTTTCCTTCCGGATCGATCGCGGTCTGCGCGACGCCGATCTCGCCGAGCATGCCTTCGCTTCCCGTCGTGACGCGATTCTTGCGCGACTTCACGACGAGACCCATGAGGAAGATCGCGATCAATCCGATCGGCACGCTCACGACGAGCGCGGTCATGAGGTGCACCTGCATCTGCGGAATCGGTCCGTCGACGAGGAAGAGCGCGCCGATGATCATGCAGATGATTCCGCCGATGCCGAGGACGCCGTGCGTGGCGAACTTCGCCTCGAGCGCGAAGAGCGCGAACGCCGCAAGCAGCAGCGCAAGCGCGGCGAATCGCATGGGCAAAAGATTGAGCGCAAAGACGGCCAGCAAAATCGAGATCAATCCGACGACGCCCGGTACGACGGCGCCCGGATGATTGAACTCCGCCCACAGCGCGAGCATGCCGAGGGAAAAGAGGATGAAGGCGACGTTGGGATCCATGAGGCGAGACAGAATCTCTTCTTTGACCGACATGCCGTAGTCGACGATCGGCTTATTCGCGACATGCAGCGTGGTCTTCGTCCCATCGAAACGTTGAATGGAACGGCCGTCGATCGCGCGCAGCAGCGACGGGATGTCCGCCGCGACGACGTCGATCAGTTTCTGCGTCAGCGCTTCCTGCTCCGTGAATGACTTCGACTCGCGCACGGCCGTCTCCGCGACGGCGGTGTTGCGTCCGCGCTTCTGCGTGATCGAGCGGACGAACGCAGCGGCATCGTTCTCGACCTTCATCTTCATGATGTCGTCCATCTTTTCGCCGAGGAGGACGGGATGCGCGGCGCCGGTGTTGGTGCCGGGCGCCATCGCGGCGACGTCCGCCGACTCGAGGATCACGAATCCCGCCGACGCGGCGTAGCTGCCGCCCGGCGCGACGAAGACGATGACCGGCACTTTCGAGTGCAGGATCTTCTGCACGATCGCGCGCATCGAATCGGCGAGACCGCCCGGCGTGCGCAACTCGATGACGACGGCGTCGCAGTTGCGCTGCGCGGCCGCGTCGATCGCGCGTCCGATGAACTCGTCGCTGATCGGATGAATCATGTCGTCGACAGGAACGCGCAAGACGTCTGCGTTTGCGACGGCGGCGGCGAAGACGACCGAGAGGGCGAGGATGGCGCGCTTCATTCCGCTATTCTGGACGCCATGCAGGCCAACGTAAATTCCACCGGCGGCGCGCAGCGCCTCGGCGCGGGCTGCGTCGTCGCCTTCATGCTGCCGTTTTTCGCAGGCGGCGCCATGGCGGTGTGGGCCGGCCTTCACACGCTGATGCGCGACGGCGCGACGAGCGAGGCGATCATCCCGCTCTCCGTCGGCGCGGTGTTCCTCGCCGTATCGATCGCCATCACCGCCGCGGTGATCGCCGGATTGCGCACCGCCGCCGCGAACGCCGTGCTGCGCGACCGGAATCCCGACAAGCCATGGCTGTGGCGCAAGGAATGGTCGGACGGTGTGATCCTCAGCCACGACGCCGTGCAGTCGGTCGGCCTCGCGTTCTTCGCCATCGTGTGGAACGCGATCACGATGCCGTCTGCGTATCTCGTCCTGATGCGCACCGACCTTCACAAGGATCGGGCGGTGCTGTTCGTTCTGCTTTTTCCCATCATCGGCGTCTTCATCCTCGGCATCGCCGCCTATCAACTCATCCGCGCGAAAAAGTACGGGCAGTCGCGCCTCATGCTCTCGCACATCCCCGTCTCCCTCGGCACCACCTGCCGAGGCGAGATCGTCACGCGCGTGAAGGAGCGGCCGGAAAACGGCTTCGACGTGAAGCTGCAATGCGTGCGGCGCACGATCACCAGAAGCGGCAAAAGCAGTTCGACGACCGAAACGGAGTTGTGGCGCGACGAGCAGCGCGTCGCGTCGGCGGCGGCGATTCCGACGTTCGAAGGACTCCGCTTGCCGTTCGCATTCGACGTACCGGGCGACACGGAGCCGGCCGACGAGAGAGTGCCGGGCAATCAGGTGTTGTGGCGGCTGAGCGTCGGCGCGGAGACGCCGGGCATCGACTACGCCACGCAATTCGAGATTCCGGTGTTTCGCACGGGGGAATCGCAGGAACACGAAGTGCGGCGATTCACGCCACACGCGAACGAAGTGGCGTCATGGAATCCGAGCACCGAGTCGCGCATCACCGTTCGCGATGACGAGATCGACATCGGCACCCACGCTCGCGGACGCGACGTGTTCGCGATGCTCTTCTTCGACTTGATCTGGTTCGGCGCGATCGCGTTGATGATTCATTTCCACGCGCCGATCATCTTCGCGATCTTCTTCATCTTGATCGGCGCGGTGATCGCTTACGCGATGCTCGACGCGATGATCGGAAAGACGACGCTTCGCGTCGACACCACCGGCATCACGGTCCGGCGCCGATGGTTCGGCCGCGGACGAGCGAGGACGATTGGCGCGAATGACATCAAGGCCGTCGTCGCGAATCCGACGTCGAACAGCAGCACGTATCAGATCGACGTGATCGGTCTCACCGGTCAGAAGACGACGATCGCGAACTGGGTCGCGTTGCGCCGCGATGCCGAAATGCTCGCGGCGCGCATTGCGCGAAGCGCCGCCGTTCAGGCGCCGAACTGACGCAGGTGGTGATCGACGTGCCGGTAAACGAGCACGCTCCACGCGTGCGCCGACATCAGTCCGAACGCCGGGTGGTCGCACGGCTTCGGATCGAAGCTCGTGATCAGGCGACGCATCGCGGTCTTGGAGTCGTCGAGTGCGCGCGGCGAGTCGGTGAGCAGCTCCGGCGCCGTCGGCAGGCCTTTCGGAAACGGCAGGACGTAGATGAAAAGCTGCTTGAGCGGAAAGTAACGCGTCGGCAGTTTCTTCGGCGCGACGTCGCGCTCGCCGGCGGCCATCTCGGTCGCGCGCGTGATGTGGTCGAGCATCGCCCGCGCGGTGAACTTGCCCCAAAGCGGCTTCGTATCGTCGTTGACGGAGTCGATGCGCGTAAGCAGCTCTTTGCGGGTCGTTTCCTGTTCGAGCGATTTCATCGAATCCTCCAAGTCACGGGAACACTCGCGCACACCGGACCGCCGTCGCGGCCGACACCATCGATGCGCGCTTCGAGAACTTTCTTTTTGTCCGCGAGGGTATGCTTCACGAGCGCGGACGAGATTTCCATCAACGACAACTTCGCGCGCCGGTCCCAGGTCGAGTCGGCTTGTCCCGCACGTTGGCCGGAGTTGACGTAGATGAATCGCTGATCTTTTGGCCCCTGCGCGTACTCGCCGAGAAAGTTGAGCGGATCGGTGGTGACGCGGACGCTGAAGTCGAACGTGAGCGCGTCCTTCGTGGTCTTGCTCGGAGCGAGAAGTTCGTCCTTCCCACGCTGCACGCGAAACGCTACGCCGGCCGGCGGATGCTCGACGACGACGCGCAGCGGGAGGACGCCGTTCACGGCAGATACTCCGGCTGCGGCTCGTAGTTGAAGAACTTCGTGATGTCGTTGCGGAACACGAGCTTGAAGTCGCCGATCGGACCGTTGCGCTGCTTGCCGATGATGATCTCGGCGATGCCTTTTTCTTCCGTGTCCTTGTTGTACACCTCATCGCGATAGATGAAGCAGACGACGTCGGCGTCCTGCTCGATCGATCCCGATTCGCGAAGGTCGGAGAGCTGAGGACGGTGATCGCCCGTGCGTTGTTCGGGACGACGCGACAGCTGTGAAAGAGACACGAGAGGCACGTTCAACTCTTTCGCGATGCCTTTCAGTCCGCGCGAAATCTGAGAGATCTCCTGCTGCCGCGACTCGATCTTTCCCTTCACCGACATGAGCTGGAGGTAGTCGACCATGATCATGTCGAGTCCGATCTCCATCTTCAGCCGCCGAGCCTTCGCGCGCATCTCCATGATGTCGATGCCCGGTGTGTCGTCGACGAAGATGCGCGCCTTCGCCAACCGCGCGGACGCTTCGGCGAGGTCACGCCAGTTTCGCTCACTCAACATACCGGCGCGGATCAGCTGATTCGACACGCCTGACTCGGATGAAAGGATGCGGAGGCCGATCTGCTCCTTCGACATCTCCAAAGAAAACACGCCGACGGAGTAGAGACGCTGCGCCGGCGGCCGCGGCCCACCGTCTCTCGCCGGGATGGCAATTGATTCGGCGATGTTCATCATGAAGCTCGTCTTGCCCATTGCGGGTCTGGCGGCAATGATGATCAGGTCCGACGGCTGAAAGCCGGACGTCAGTTCGTTGAATCGATCGTACCCCGTGGGTATGCCGGTCACGAGACGCCCAGCGTCATGAAGCTGCTCGATGGCCGTCATGTTTTGGCGCGTGATCCGATCGAGTCCGACGAAGCCTTTCTCCGTCGTTCCTTCGGCGATCTCGTAGAGTGACTTCTCAGCGAGGTTCAGCACGTCGCCGGATTCGCTTGGCATGTCGAGGGCCGCGCGCATCACGCTGTTGCCCATGACGATCAGTCGCCGCAGCGTCGACTTCTCCTTCACCATGAGTGCGTACCGCTCGACGTTCGAGATGTCCGGGATTCCATCGACAAGCGACGATACGTAGGCCGTTCCGCCGGCTTGATCGAGCGTGCCGCGTTTCGCGAGCTCGTGCTTCAACGTGAGCGTATCGACCTCGACGTTCTTTTCGACGAGCGCCGTGATCGCGGAAAAAATGGCGCGATGCGCGTCCTTGAAGAAATCTTCGGCGCGAACGATCGTTACGACTCGATAGAAGTTCTGCGCATTCGTGAGGATGGCGCCGAGGACCGCGCGTTCAGCGTCGGGACTCTGCGGCAATGGCCGATCGAGCGCTACGTCGAGTTGTGCGACCGACATGAAAGTTGTGCGCACGTTGTAACGCCGAGTTCTGACGTGTCATCCTGCAGCGTCGCCTTCCGCATGTAATCCACAGAGTTTTCCTCAGCGAGTTTGGATCGTTTGACGGCGTCAGACAAATCGATCGCGAGGTTTTCCGAAGAATCGAGTCGATCCGAAGACGAGGGCTTGACGAGGAAAACGTTTTTCGATGAGGCGATGACTCTACGCGTCGTAGAACTCAGCAGCGCCGCCGCGAAGCACCGGAATCACTGCAACTCTACGGTTGTTAGCCCACCCGTTTCGCACCGGAGGATTTCCATGAAGCGCATCACACTCGCCGTCGTCGTCGCTCTCGTCTCGCTCACTTCGTTCGCACAGCAGCCTGCTGCATCGAGCGAACCGCAGGCGAAGCCGGTCATGATCGTCAACGGCGACGTCATCACCGATCGTCAACTCGATCAGATGTACGCGTCGATCCCGCAGCAAACGCGCGATCAGTACGAGAAGAGCGGCGGCAAGAAAGCCTTCCTCGACAACTACCTGCGCAAGCGCCTCGTCGTTCAGGAAGCGCTCAAGCACGGATTCGACAAGCGCGCCGACGTGCAGGCGGACATGGACGCGGCGAAAGAAGCGGCCCTCTTCCAGGCCTACGTCCGCGAAGTCATCTCGCAGCAGGTCGTGCCGGAAGCGGACGTGAAGAAATACTACGAAGACAACAAAGCGAACTTCGTCACGCCCGAAGAAATCAACGTCCGGCACATCATCATCATGGCCAACGGCACCGGCCCGCATCCGAAGAGCAAGCAGGAAGCGGCCGAGCAGATTCATCGCATCTGGGAACAGTTGCGCGAAGCGACCGGCAAGATCGCCGACCCGCAGGTTCGCGCGCACGCGATCGTCACCGAGTTCGCCGAAGCCGCGAAGAAATACTCCGAGGACGGCAGCGCGTCCGATGGCGGCGTGATCGGATGGATGGCGCGCGGAGCGCTCGATCAGAAATTCGAAGACGTCGCCTTCTCACTCGAGCCGGGCACGGTCAGCCCCGTCGTCGAGACGCGCTTCGGCTATCACATCATCTACGTCGAAGGAAAACGTCCGGCGGCGACGCGCTCGTATGAAGACGTGCGCCGCGAGATCCGCGACCTTCTTCAGTCACAGCACATGGGCGACATCATGCAAGCCGTGACGAAGCTGTCGAACGAACTGAAGGGCGACAGCAAGATCGCCGCGTTCCCCGAGAACGTCCACTAACCGGCGACGGTGTCGCCGGCGCGCGTGCGCGGCGGCGGCACATCGAAAAACCGGCGCGTCCAGATCACGTAGCCGAGAAACGCCAGCCAGCTCACGCCCATCAGAACCCAGAGCATCGGATCGCGATAGAGATCGGCCAAATGCATGGCCCGCAACTGCGGCGTCATGATTCCCATCTGCTCGTAGAGCTTGTCGAGATCGAGTCGCGTGAAGGTGTAAGCAGCGTTGACGATGCCGATCACGATAAGCAGCACAACCGTCCACCACGCCGATCGCTTCAGTTGATAGAGCCGCACGGCAACGAACGCGCAGAGCGCCGCCATCGCAACGAGAACGATGATCGCCGGCGCACCGGTGAGCACGACGCCGAACACTGGCGCGATGCCGTATGCCACGCACGCGATCACCGACACCGCGGCTGACGCCATCATCAACACGAGCGCGAGAATCGGAACGGGGACGCGGTCGGTCCATCGCGGAACGGGATCGCGAGCCTCGCACGTCGCCTTCACGTGCGGGCTGCGATAGAAAAGAAAAAGAGCGAGCGGAATGGCGATGTAGATCGTCCCCGTCACCACCATCACCGTCGTCATGATCGCCACCTCGGCTGACGGCCGGATCGCCGCACTGAGATGCGGCATCATGATGGCGACCGCTCCGACGCCGACGATGCCGACGAAAAGCCAGAGCGCGCTCACGACGAGCGACAACGCACGCGCCCAGCGCCGCTTCCGAATCGATCCGATGCCGACGGTGAAGAAGTAGACCGCCAGGAGCGCGTACATGACGACGGTGGCGACGAGACTCGTCGCCGGAATCGGCGCCGCTCCGCTGCCGCGCGACTGAAGCTCGCTCGCCGCAGCCATTCCGAACAGCATGCAGACGGCGCCCACGCCGAAGAGAATCTGAATCGCGCCGAAGATGATGAGACCCGCACTACGATCTTTCCAGCCGTCAGTCAAACTCTCAGTCATGCAAACCTCCGCGCGCCGCCACCTCCAAGTTCGATGCCCGCTTCGCGTCGAGGTCGAGATCCGACCAGGTGCGGTCAATCGATCGCATCGCGCCGCGCACGAAGGCGGTGATACAGCGAGATCGCTTCGAGATCGCGGCGCTCGCGGGGAGCGCCGCGACGACGAAGGAGGAACATGCGTTACGGGACGACGTCGACTTCAGGATCGAGGTCAGAGATCCCAGGCGATGTCACCGTGTATTTGATCGTTCCCAGCGACCCAAACGTATTTGATGTGCAAACATAGTTCGTGCCTTGAGAGCCACAAACAGGCGCTGGATAAGGCGACGGAAGAACGATCGCGAATGGCGTTCCGTCGCTGACCCATTTTACCTTGTCGTTGTTGACGCGGACCGTAACCGGGTCGGGACTCACAGAAATGGTGCTACCGATTGTGACGTCGACTTTCTTGTCAGCCATAGTTGCCTCTCAACTCGTTTTTTTGGACCCGGCTACTAGTGTACTGCCGCCATTCAAGAGTTCGCGAAACAAATGGCTGTCGCGAATATCCGCGAATTCGGGGTCCCGGAGGAGTTCGCTCTTGTTGTAGCCGCCATTGATTGCTTCGCGGAGGTATTTTTCAGCGAGCGGTTTGTTGCCACCAATGTGCGCGATGACGGCTGCATTGTAGAGAAACCGCGGATTTGCCCGATCGATGGTGAGCGCTGCGGCTATGTGTTGAGTTGCGTCGCGTAGACGTCCACGTCGAGCAAGACAGATGGCGACACGCGAATTCACGGTTGCATTGCGGTCGTTCATCTTCAGCTCGGCAAGTGCAAGTTGAATCGCGCGATCGTATGCTGCGGCAGCTTGGGCATCGCGCTTAGGTACCAAGCGGTCAGCATCTCCCAAATTCGCCCAGAACAAGTAATACGAGGGTGTCAACTGCGTCGCTTGTTCATATGCTCGTGCAGCGTCGGCATAACGTCCGAGAAGAAAATATGCGGTTCCGAGATTTGAGTAGCCTTGCCCAGAAGGTCGCCGTTCTACAGATGCTGAAAACACACGCACTGCGTCGTCATAGCGAGCCATCTGAACGTACGCAGCACCGAGATTGAGGTATCCGCGTTCGTTGTCGGGAACGAGATCGACTACGCGTTTGAACATTTTTGCGCTTTCAGCGTACCGGCCATGAGCGAGATAGAAAGCGCCGAGCCGGTTGTAGCCAGCCCAGTAGTTTGGTTGCAGTTCAATCGACTGAAGATAGGCGGATTCCGCGTTCTTGAGATCGCCGGTGCCGAAGTACGTCTCCGCCAATCCCAAAATCGCATCCGCGTTGTTCGGGTTCTGCGTCAGCGCTTGCTTGTACTCCTTGATCGCCTCATCCGCGTGTCCGGTTTGTCGCTTCAACTCGCCGAGGGTCACGTGAACGTCGGCGCTTTGCGGATCCGCTTTCAGCGCGCGCTCGCACGCGCCGGACGCGGGGTCGGCCCACTTCGGTTCGTGCGTCAGTTGGAACTTGTACAGATACGCGCGGCCCAGCGACGCCTGCACCGTCGCCGATGTTCCGAGCGACGACAGGATGCTCACCGCTTTGTCCACCGACTCCGTGTCGTCGTAGCGGCGGAGGTAGCCGAGTGCTTCGAGGAAACGCTGTTGCGAGATCTGCGGATCGAGTGCGTACGCGGGGACGGCGCCGAGGTTGAGCGATGCGGCGACGCTGTCGGCGACGCGATCCTGCACCGCGAAGAGATCGTTCACGCTGCCTTCGATCAAGTCGCTCTTCGCGGAGTTCGTGCGCATGTCGGACACCGCGTACGTCACGCGCAGGCGATCGCCGTTGCGCATCATCGTGCCGGTGACGATGACGTTCGCGCCGAGCTCGCGCGCCGCTTGTTGCGGCGTCGCGTTCGCGACCGCGTCGGGCTTCGGTGGCCGCATCACCTGCACCGTCGAGAACTGCGCGAGGCGTGTGGTGAGAGTTTCCGCGAAACCGTCGACGACCGCCTGACCGTTCGCGTCGCCGGTGAGGTCCTTGAATCGCAGCACGGCGAGATAGTTTTTCTGCGGCGCGGCCGGAGCCGTCGTCGTCACGACCGGATGTTGTTGTCGCGCGATCCACATCGCGGCGCCCGCCAACGCCATGACGGCGAGGACGCCGCCGCCGACCGCGGCGATGATCCGCTTCTGCCGCAGTCGCAACGCCGGCGGTCGCGGCCGATCGAGCGAGCTCCCTTCGAGCGCCATGCGATCGCGCAGCGCGCGTAGCTCGTGCGAGAGATCGCGCGTCGACGCGTAGCGTCCACCCGGCTCCTTCTCGAGCAGTCGCGCGATGATCCAGCACAGCGGTTCGGGCGCGCGGGAGTTGAAGTCGCGGATGGGCGGAGGATCGTCGTGCAGGATCGCCGACAGCGTGTCGATCGCGTTCTCGCTCTCGAACGCCGGCTTGCCGGTGACGATCTCGTAGAGGATCGCGCCGAACGCGAATTGATCGGAACGGAAGTCGAGTCGCTTGCCCGTCGCCTGCTCGGGCGACATGTATCCGACGGTGCCGAGGATCGTGCCGGGATTCGTGGCCGGAATGTCGAGTTGCGCGGTGCGATCGCTTTCGTCGGCGGGAGCGCCGATGATCTTCGCGAGACCGAAGTCGAGAATCTTGACGTAGCCGTCTTTCGTCAGCATCAGATTCTCGGGCTTGAGATCGCGATGGATGATTCCCCGCTCGTGCGCGGCGGCGAGTCCGTCGGCGATCTGCGCGGCGATGTCGGCGGCGCGGCGATTCGGCTGCGGACCCTCGTTGATGAGGCTCCGCAGGTCGCGTCCTTCGACGTACTCCATCACGATGAACGGCGTCCCTTTGTCGGTGCCGACTTCGTGGATCGTCACGATGTTCGGATGATTGAGCGCGGACGCCGAGCGCGCCTCCTGCGTGAATCGCGAAAGCGAGTCGCGATCGGTGGCGAGGCGCTCGGGCAGCACCTTGATCGCCACCTTGCGACCGAGAATTGGATCGCGGGCGATGTAGACGTCACCCATCCCGCCGGAACCGAGCGGGCCGAGGATGTCGTAATGACCGAGCGTTTGACGGACCGTATCCATGGCAGGAACTGACGGGAGTCACCGCATTCTACCGTGTCACATCGTGTGCGCCGCGGTCCTATAATCAGCCGCGCCGGGCCGATCCATGCACTCAATGAACGCGCGCGTTGCCGCGTGTTTCGCCGTGCTGCTCGCGCTGTCGTTCGAGACGCGCGCCGGAGAACCGTCGATGCCGACGTTCGTGCCGTGGAAAGTCTTGAACGCCGGCGACGAACCGCTGAAGAACGATCTGGTGCTGTATTGGATCCCCAGCTCGCGCGACGAGATCCGCCACTCGGCGCTGCTCACGTCACGTCCGCTGGCGATCTACTCGACGCAATGCGTGGGCATGCAGATCATTCGTCCCGACGATGAAGAGCGCATCGCGAAGTTCGGCGCGGCGGGCACGCTGCCGATCGCGATCCTCGCGACGGGCGACGGCGAGATGGTCGAGGCGATCATCAGCGAGCACGGAAATTTGTCCGTGAGCAACATCGAGAAAATGGTGCGCGATCAGCTCGCCGATCGCGCGGCGAACGCCGACCGCCTGATGGACATGGCGAAAGACAAGCTCGCCGAAGGCGATCGCGACATGGCCATCCTGTTCTATCGCCGCGTGTGCGCGCAGAAGTGTCTCTTTCCGCGCAAGGCGAAGGACGCGCAGAAAGCGCTGCACAAACTCGGAGTGGACGAGCCTTAGCGGTTACGCCGCGGCAGGAACGCGGGCGAGCATCCGCACTGCGCCTTTCCACTGACGCCGCGACTCACGCACGAGGAAACGCGAACGGCGTCGCGTCTTCCACGCGCCCTTGATTCCGTTCGTGCGCTCCTCCATGTGCTGCCGCCACAACGCGAACGCTTCTTCGAGGTGCGCCATCGCGGTGTTCACGCGCGTGCGGAAGTCCGCTGCGATCGGCTCCGGTGCATTCTCGACGCGCTGCTGCACATCGAGCAGCGCCGCGCGCATGCGGGCCTGTTCGATCTGCGGCTCGGGCGTCGCCACGAGCTCCTGCGCGAGACCCATCCAGCGCAGCGCGCGGATGAACCACTTCGCGGGATCCCAGTGATACCAGCGGATGCCGTTGCGGAAGTCGGCGGGGAAGCGGTGATGGAAGCTGTGATAGCCCTCGCCGAGGGTGAGCATGGCGACGAGCCAATTGTCGCGCGCGGAGACTTCGGCGTTGTAGAGCGGCTTGCCGAGAGCGTGCGCGAGCGAGTTCACGAAGAACGTGGTGTGGTGAATGACGGCGATGCGGAGGAAGCCGCCCCAGAGGAGTCCGGCGATCGGATCGCCGAACATCGCGCCGATGAGCGTCGGGATGCCGAAGCCGGCGACGATGAGAATCACTTTGTGCCAGCGGTGCTGCCACATCACGATCGGGTTCTGCTCGAGATCGCGGGCGTTGTCGAACACCGCGCTGTCAGGATTTCTGTAGAAGATCCAGAAGATGTGCGCCCACCAGAATCCGCGCTTGATGTTGTACGGATCCCAGTCGCGATCGACATACTTGTGGTGCGTGCGGTGACTCGCCGACCACCAGAGGATCGAGTTCTCCGCTGCCATCGCGCCGAAAAACGCGTAGAACAGCTGCACCGGCGCCGAGCACTCGTAGCTCTTGTGCGAGAAGAAACGGTGATAGCCGGCGCAGATCGACATGCCGACGCAGAGATACATGCCGACGAGCAGAAGAGGCATCCAGACGTGGAAGCCGTGCGCAAATGTGTACGCTGCGGTTCCGGCCACGCCGATCACCGGGGTGAGCGACAGGAAGAGAATGTTCACCCAGTCTTTCTTGTGCGGTTCGATGACGACACCTCCGAGACTGCTCAGAACCGTGATGCTGTTGATCGTATTCACCGTCGCGGCCGCTGGTCAGCAAACCGCCGGCGAACACCATCGGGCTGCACGAGAATATATGTCGGAAGCGAAGCGTACGTCGAATGCGATTCGTCTCGCCTATATCGCCTGGCAGATTGACGACGAGCTGGAGCAGGCCATCGCGCTCGACCCGAATCTCGTCGATGCGCGCGTCGATCTCGTGCGCTTCTATGTCACCGCGCCGCGCATCGTCGGCGGCAGCATTCGCAAGGCGCGCGAACAGGCGCGCGAGATCGACGTCGCTCATTTCAGCCAGCGCGGCTTCGCGCGAGCGCGTGCCCACGGGCGAGAAGCGCGTGATACGCGCCTCCGCGTGCTCACCGGAACCGCTGATGAACATCAGCGAGAACTCGTCGCGGTCGTACTGCGTGACGCGTCCGACCGGCATGACGCGCCAGGTGCGCCCCTCGAGCGAGATGGTGCGTGTCGGCATATCAGGGAAACTCCACTTCGTGATAGATGCGAG
>Ga0105245_10002436_pt1 | contig 16837 bp, 21 predicted proteins | sample KBSM54metaG_FD_81523 | JGI IMG/M metagenome (GOLD analysis project Ga0105245, IMG submission 81523) | Miscanthus rhizosphere microbial communities from Kellogg Biological Station, Michigan, USA - KBS M5-4 metaG | ecosystem: Host-associated > Plants > Roots > Rhizosphere > Soil | place...
GAACCGGCGCGGACATGGTGATCGCGAGGGATGGAGCGTTGGACCAGGACGAACTCGAACTCGCGCGACCGAACCCCGGCCCTCACGCCTATTCGCGCGTCCCGTCGGCGCGGGTGTCAGACGACCCTGCGGTCACCGACAGGACCGCCGACCAGGTCGCTCGCACGGGCGATGCCGCGGCGGACCCGTCAGCGTATCGATGGCTGACAGGCCGCCGGACAGTGGCAAGCGAGTCGGATTCAGACGAGCGTCGGGTCGACCGACCCGTCGAAGATCGTCCGCTCGGGCGGCGCCGCCAGCGACTCCGCGAACAGCGCCATGGCCCTATGCACCTCCGGTGCCGACTCCTGCCTTTCCAGCGCCGCGCCGTCCTCGTAGACCGCGGTCGCGATGAACGCGTCGGGGTCGAGCAGGACGCGGGCGATGTCGAAGTTGATGACGCCCTCGGTGCCTCGCGCCGTCGGGATGATCTCGGACAGCGCGGCCATCACTTCGTCGCGCTTGTCGGGCTTGGAATGGATCTTGAAACGAAGAATGACCATGGGCGCATGGTGCTCTTCGGCTACCGAGGTCGCGCCCGTCGCGAGCCCTGGTCGCGCGCCCTGGCCGGACACGTGCAGCCAGCCAGGGGAAAGCACGGGCGCGAGTCCGGAACGCCGAGGGCAGCATCTGCCGCATGCCCAAACCAACGATCCTCCTCATTCACGGCGCCTTCGGAGACGCTTCGAGCTGGCGCCCCGTGTTCGACCATCTCGACGGTGACGAGTACACGGTTCTCGCACCGCCATCTCCCCTTCGCGGGGTGGCTGCCGACGCCGCCTACACGGCGGCGGTCATCGATCAGCTCGAGGCGCCCGTCGTGCTCGTCGGGCATTCGTACAGCGGTTCCGTGATCACCGCCGCCGGCGCCTCGGACAAGGTGGCCGGCCTTGTGTACGTGGCCGGGTTCGCGCCCGACGAGGGCGAGTCGATCGCCGACCTGCAGGGCCGATTCCCGTCGCTCGCGATGGGCAACTTCCTCCGGCCCAGGCCGCTGCCCGGCGGCGGTGCCGAGCTGTCGGTCGACCCGGAGCGATTCCACGACATCTTCTGCGCCGACGTGCCCGATGACGAGGCGGCGTTCATGGCGCACGCTCAGCGTCCGCTCTCGGCTCCGGCGTTCGAGGAGCCGGCCGCCGCCGCGGCCTGGCGGACGAAGCCGTCGTGGGCCGTGTTCGGCACCGGCGACCAGCCGATCGCTCCCCAGCTGCACCGCTTCTCCTACGAGCGCGCCGGCTCGAAGGTGACCGAGATCGAGGGCGCCTCGCACTTCGTGATGCTGTCGCAGCCGGACGCCGTCGCCGGCGTCATCCGCGAGGCGGTCATGGCCTGCGCCGCGAACCCGGTCTGATGGCTGCGGTCTCGCGTGGATTCCACGGGCGCCGCCGCGACGAAGCCGAGGCGGCGCGGCTGGCGCCCGGCCAGTACCTGACGCAAGACTTCCCGGTCCTCTCGGCAGGCCCGACGCCCCATCAGCCGCTCGACGCGTGGACGTTCGAGGTCCGCGGGGCGGTCAACGAGCCGAGGTCCTGGACGTGGGAGCAGTTCCAGGCGCTGCCGCGCGAGCGGATCAACGTCGACATTCACTGCGTGACGAAGTGGTCGAAGTTCGACACGAGGTGGACCGGCGTCTCGATCGACACGCTGCTCGAAGGCGTCGAGACGAGCGCGGGGTACGTCCTCGCGTTCTGCGACGGCGGCTACACCACGAACCTCCCGCTCGAGGACGTTCGCGGCGGAAAGGCCTGGGTGGCGTTCGAGTTCGACGACGAGCCGCTCCACCCCGAGCACGGCGGGCCGGCGCGTCTGCTCGTCCCGCACCTGTACTTCTGGAAGAGCGCGAAGTGGCTGCGCGGGATCGAGCTGCGCCACGAGGACTCGCCCGGATTCTGGGAGGGCTACGGCTATCACAACTATGGCGACCCATGGAACGAGCAGCGGTACGCCGGCGACTGACGTGGCAGATCGCCCGCGTGGTCGAGATCGTCACCGAGAACGCGCGCACGAAGAGCATCGTGCTCGATGCCGCCGAGTGGCCGGGTCACCGGGCCGGCCAACACGTGGACGTGCGGCTCACCGCCGAAGACGGCTACCAGGCCCAGCGCAGCTACTCGATCGCCTCGGCGCCCGAGGACGAGCACCTCGTCCTCACCGTCGAACGGCTCGACGACGGCGAGGTGTCGCCGTATCTCACGGAGACCATCCGGCCCGGAGACGAGCTCGAGCTGCGCGGCCCCGTCGGCGGCTACTTCGTCTGGGAGGAGTCGCTCGGCGGGCCGCTCCTCCTCGTCGGGGGCGGCTCCGGCGTCGTTCCGCTGCGGGCGATGCTGCGCTACCACGGCGCGGTGGGAAGCGACCTGCCCGCCCGCCTTCTCTACTCGGCACGGACGCAGGCCGACCTGATCTACCGGCGGGAGCTTGAGGGCTTCGACACGACGATCACACTGACGCGGGAGCCCTGGGCGGGCCGCACCGGGCGCGTCGACCGCGAGCTGCTCGAGGAGGTGGCCTGGCCGGCGACGGACCACCCGCTCGTCTACGTCTGCGGCCCGACCGGATTCGTCGAAGCGGTGGCCGACGCGCTCGTCGCGCTCGGCCACGACGCGAGCCGGGTGAGAACGGAGAGGTTCGGCCCGACGTGAGCACCGCCGTCTGTTCCCACCTCGAAGCCGTCGAGTTCACCGAGATCCCCGACGCGAGGACTGGAGCTGGTGCTACATCGAGGAGCTCGCGTTCGTCATCGGATGATCGCGCGTTGCGCCGGCGCGATGGCCGGTGAGTTCGAGGCCGCCGGGTGCGTCGACCTCGGCGGCCTCGCCGCGCTCGGGCTGGAGGCGTGATGGACGATTCGCAGCGCCGCCATTGGGAGATCAGGACAAACCTCGGTCGGCACGTGCACCCGAGCGGTGACGGCAGCGGCTGGTTGTGGGAGGTCAGCCGCGATGACCAGGTTGCGCGGGTGATGATCGAGATAAGCGAAGCGGCCTGGTCCGCCGACCCAGTGGGTCTGCCTGAGGAGACGCGCCGGGCGCTCGAGACGGACGGTAGAACCGAGCTCCTGAAGGTGCTCGGCCACGACGACCCACCGTGTGTCATCCGATGCGGCTCGACCGGGTGTACGTATCGCTCGGCCGCGCGTAGCGGTTGAGGGGAGGCCAACCTCTGAGCAACGATCCCCCCGGGCCGGTGACTCCGTGACCTCGTCCCTCCCTTTCCCGGATCGACACATCGACGGCGACCAGGGGACCTGACCCGTGAGTCGCCCGGGCGCGAGCAGGGACGCGTTGGGGCAACGTGTCGGTCACACCGTCATCTTCCTAGCCAGGAGCAGGCAGCGTCATGCCCTCAGCAACAACGGCCGCGCAAGTCAGGCTCACGCGAGTTACATCTTCACACTGTCGAGTCATACTCGACAACCCGCCGCTCAACCTCATGGGTCCGGAATTCGTTCCGCAGATCCGAGACATCGTCACAAAGCTCGAGAACGACGATCGAGTGAAGGTGGTGGTCTTCGAAAGCGCCGTCGACGGCGTCTTTCTGAATCACTCCGACTTCCTCGCGAACTTCGAGGATCTGACCAGCCTCCCGCAAGGCCCGACCGGCCTCGAGGCATGGCCCGACGTCCTCGTGCGCCTGACGCGCGCCCCGTTCGTCTCGATCGCGCTGATCCGGGGGCGGGCGACCGGAAACGGCAGTGAGCTCGCGCTCGCCTGCGACATGAGCTTCGCGAGCCGAGAGAACGCGCTGTTGTCGCAGTTCGAGGTGGGCGTGGGCCTCGTCCCTGGCGGCGGGCCCATGGCGCGGTTGCCGCGGGTCATGGGACGGGCACGGGCCCTCGAAGTGCTTCTGAGCGCAGACGACATCCGAGGCGCCGATGCCGAGCGCCTCGGCTACGTGAACCGTGCGCTACCCGATGCCGAGCTGGACGATTTCGTCAACGCTCTCGCAACTCGGATCGCCTCGTTCGACAAGTGGGCCATCGCCAACACCAAGCGCCTTGTGAACGAAGCCGGCCTGCCGCTCGACGTCGAAATCAGAGCCGGCTGGGACGCCTGCATGGCCTCCGTCAAGCGACCGGCGGCGCAGAAGAGAATTACAGCCCTCCTGCAGCACGGGCTCCAGGAGCCGGGAGACACGGAGGACCGACTCGGATTCTCCGTGGGGCAGCTGGAACTCAACGGCGGGCACTGAAATCCGAACGGCCCATCTCACTTCCAAAAGGAAACAAACGATCATGGATTTGCTCACCACCGCGAAGAACATTGCTGACCGCGTCGAGGCCGAGTCGGCCAAAGAAAACGTGCCCGTCGCGGTTACCGTCATCGACATTCACGGCAACGTCGTTCTCACCCACCGCATGACCGGAGCGCCCGCGTTCTCCCTCGAGCTCGCCGAGCGGAAGGCCTACACGTCCGCCCTCGTCGGCATGCGCACCGCTGATCTCGTCCCCCTGGTGCAACCAGGCGCGGAGCTCTACCCCCTCCTCGCCGTCTCCGGCGGCAGGTACTCGGCGATGGGCGGCGGCGTGCCGCTCACGAGCGAGGGCCAGGTGATCGCCGGCGTCGGAGTCAGCGGCGGAACGACCGAGCAGGACATTGCCATCGTCGAAGCGGCGATGAGCTGAATCGTCGGCTCCCGAGCCCATCGTCCGGCCCGCGAGGTTCGGTCCATGCGGCACCACGCGCGATGGCAGCGAGGAACGCACACCTAAGGAGCAGCGGATATGAAGAGAAACGCGAAGAGCCGACCGACGGACCCCGGCAGGTGGCGCCGGGAACTGGCCCACCGCTCCAACGGCGGTGTGGACGTCACGCTCTTCTGGCACGCGCACACCGACGAGCTGCTGGTCTGCGTGTCTGACGAGCGCCGCGGCACCTACTTCGAGATCCACCCCGAGCGCGACCTGGCGCTCGACGTCTTCTACCACCCGTACGCCTACTGCGACGACCTCGCCGCATAGCAACAACAGAGGTAGCCGCTCGAGCGTCGAGCGCCGGCTGCATCAGAAAGCGCAATGCCATGATCGCCGCGTACATCATCAAGCAGTACGAGCGTGCCGTCGTGTTCAATCTCGGGAAGGTGAAACACGAGGCACAAGGCCCAGGTGTGATCTTCGTCGCCCCGTTCGCGCAGCGCATTCGTCGTGTTTCGTTGCGGATCGTCACGATGCCGATCCAGTCACAGGGGATCATCACCAAGGACAACGTCAGCATCGACGTGTCCGCGGTCGCCTATTACCGCGTGGAGGATCCGATCCGCTCGGTGATCGCGATCGAGAACGTCGAGGCCGCGATCGGCCAGACCACCCTCCGCGCGGTGGTGGGACGTCACACGCTCGACGACCTGCTGTCCGAGACCGAAGGCATCAATCGGAACATCCGCGAGATCCTCGACGTGCAGACAGAAGAGTGGGGGGTCAAGGTCACGGTCGTCGAGCTCAGGGACATCCAGCTGCCCGACAGCATGCAGCGCGCGATGGCTCGCCAGGCCGAGGCCGAGCGCGAGAAGCGCGCCAAGATCATCGCCGCAGAGGGCGAGGCGCTTGCGGCCGGCGCGCTGGCGCAAGCGGCCGATGTGATAGCGGCTCACCCGCTGGCACTGCAGTTGCGCAATCTCCAGACGCTGGTTGAGGTCGCCGTTGACAAGAACTCCACCGTGGTCTTCCCGGCGCCGTCGATGAGCACGATCGGCGAACTCGGCGCATTTTTGGCCCGCGAGAAGCGTGCGGCCGGCGACCTCGCGGCCACATGGAGCGCGCCGGCCGACTCCGAAGACGGCGCGCTTGCCACCACATGATCACGCCGGCGTCGTGGCGCGGATGGGGCTTCGCAGCGCGCGGCGAAGGCCCTTGCGGGAGCTGACCCCGAGCTTCGAGTAGATCTTCCGCAGGTGCCACTCCACGGTGCGGGGGCTGATGTACAGCTCCGCACCGATCTCAGGGTTGGTGTGACCGTCGCGGGCAAGCCTCGCGATCTGCGCTTCCTGGGGCGTGAGCTCATCGCGGGTGTCGTCTCGGCGCTTGCGCATCTTCTCGCCGGTGGCCACCAGCTCGCGGCGCGCGCGATCTGCGAATCCATCGGCTCCCATCGTGGCGAACGCGTCATACGCTTGGCGGAGCTGCTCGCGGGCGTCGACCCGCCGGTTCTCGCGGCGGAGCCACTCGCCGTAGCTGAGCCGGGCACGAGCGAGGTGCGCCGCCAGCCGAGTCTGCCCAAGCGCCTCGATCCCCTCGCGGTGCAGATCCTCGGCCGATCCACCGTCCTCGAGAAGGGCGCTCGCGCGCGCCTCCGTTCCCTTCGCCCAGGCCGTGCCGCTGGCGCCCGTCCGCTCGCGCAGCTGACCGAGGGATTCACGTGCGATCGCTTGCCGCCCACTCCGCGCAGCCGCCTCGACGAGCTCGCACAACGCCCACGACGACGTCGCGATCTCGTCTGCCGTGGCCGCCTTGTGCGCGGCCTCGAATGCGAGCTCGTACTCACCAAGCCCGTTGTAGAGGATGGCCGTGGCGTATTCGGCAGCCGTGACCGCGCATCCCTCTCCTCGCCTGTCGGCGCCGCTGATCATCACGTCGACGAGATCCAACGCCGTGGAGACGTCCCCCCGCCACGCCGCCAGCTGCAGCGGAATGTAGGGCAGCGTCTCGGCTCGGACCCCGAGGTTGAGACCCTGGCCCTCCGCCACCAGACCGGCCGCCCGGGACAAATCTCCAGCCTGGATATGAGACGTCGCAAGGTAGTCGAGGGCAAACGGCAGCAGGATCAGCCTCCCGGTGCCGCGCGCCAGCTCGGTCTGACGACACGCCAGCTCGAACAACGCATCGTCGTCCCACAGGTCCATCGCGGCGAGGCTGTAGGCGACCCACGACCAGTCCAAGCGCCGCTCCTCGGAAAGACACACCCGCACTGCCGCCTTCAACATCGGAGCAGCCGCGGCGTACCCGTCAGTCAGCCGAGTCGCCAGGCCGAGCAACAGCAGTTGCCCGCCCGGCAATGGCTGGGGTCCGAGCGGCGCCGCGAGAGCCGCGCGGGCAACGTCTGCCGGGGAGGGGTCGGTCGCGAGGCGGCCAGCGTAAATCACGGCCACCAACGCCTCGAGATGCGTCTGCCGGGCAAGCTCGGTATCGAGTGACTCGAGCCGCTGGGCTGTGCTCAAGAGAAGTGGCGGTGCGTCGCTGCCACGCCGCGTGTCAAAGGCGATCTGGGCGCGCACGCCCTGCGTCCTGGCCTGCCCCAGCTCATCGAGCGGACCCGCATCGGCGGCCGCGAGCAGCGCCCCGGCGGCCGACAGGTCTCCCGCCTCGAGCTTCATCTGTGCGGCGGTGAGCGCCCGTGACGCCCGCTGGCCAGGGTCAGGCGTGAAGGTCACCGCTCGTTCGAGGAACGCGGCGGCGGCGGCGATGCCGCCGCGGCCTTGCGCGCGGCTTGCGGAATCGATCAGCTCGCCGGCCACTTCCTCGTCCGGGGCGATCGCCGAATGCGCGCGATGCCAGGCTCGACGATCGGGATCCGTCTCAGGATCGGTTGCGGCGGCAAGTGCGCCGTGAACCGCGCGTCGGTCCGTCAAGCTCGCCGCGCCATACACCGCCGATCTGACGAGCGGATGGCGAAACCGAACTTGCGCCCCGACGTCCAGCAACTGCTCCGCCGCCGCGGGCTCCGCCGCCTGCCTCTCGATGCCGAGCGTCGCCGCAGCGCGCCAGAGCAGCGTGGAATCCCCAACCGGGTCGGCCGCCGCCAGCAACACCAGTCGCTGCGTCGCCTCAGGCAGCGCGACCATACGTTGTCGGAAGTGGTCCTCGATCTGACTCGGAAGAGTTCCAGCGCCGGGCAGCTCGAAGCCGCCGGCCAGCGCTCCGGCACTCCTACCTCGCTGCAGCTCCAACAGCGCGAGCGGGTTGCCGCGCGTTTCGGCGACCAGCCGGTCGCGGACCCGATCATCGAGCCGGCCGGGGATGACAGTCGACAGGAGAGCGCGCGCCTCGTCGTCCTGAAGTCCTCCGAGCGACAGTTCCGGCAGACCGGCCAGCACGCGTTCGTCGCTCGGCTCGCGAACGGCGAACACGATCGCGACTGACTCGGCTAGAAGCCGTCGGGCGATGAATCCGAGAACTTGGAATGTGGCGGCATCGAGCCACTGTGCGTCATCGACGAGACACAGCAGCGGCCGCTCCTCGGCGACCTCGGCGAACAAGGTCAGCGCAGCCATAGCGACCAAGAAGCGGTCGGGGGCCTCGCCGGATGAGAGGCCGAAGGACACCCGCAGGGCGGCCTGCTGAGGGTCAGGAAGCGCGTCGAGCCGGGCGAGCATCGGTGCGCACAGGCGATGCAGGCCCGCGAACGGCAGCTCCATCTCGGCCTCGACGCCCGCGATCTGGGCCACTCGGAAGCCGCCAGCCTGCCGAGCGGCGTACGAGAGGAGCGCCGTCTTCCCGATCCCGGCCTCGCCCCGTATGAGGAGGACCGCGCTCTGGCCCCCTCGAGCAGTCTCAAGCAGCCGGTCCAGCGCATCGCGCTCCCCGGACCGGCCCAGAAACGCCGGCGGGCGCTTGGCCACGAGGACGCCGGCGCGGTTGATCAGCGTGTCGATGTGACCGAAGCGCCCGATCGCCTCCCGGGTGACGCGCTCGGCGTTGTCCGCCGTTGCGATGTCCCCCTGGACCCTGGCAATCATCGGGTCGTCGGAGGACCCGATCGTCGGCGACGTGCTCAGCGCGCCATGGCCCAACTTCCTCGAGGCCGGGACCAAGCTCGCGCCGATGCCCTGCGATGCGCTGGTGATGACCGCCACACGCGGCGTCTGGTCGCTCATGACGCCGGCGCGCTCGACAGAGCGGGGTCGTTGGGGTGCTCGGCCAGCGCGGTCACCGAGATCTCCATCCAAGGCCACAGCGGCAGGGACTCCAAGATCGCCCGCAGCTCGCTGTCATCGGCCGCTCGGTACAGGCCGATGGCACGAGAGAGTCCGTCGTGTCCCAACGGCTTCCAGACGCGCACGGCGTGACCCTGTGCCGCGAGCTCGGCGACGCGGGTTCCTTCGCCTCGCATGCGCTGCTCGAGCTCGGAGGCGGGCGTCCCCTCGGGCACCGTGACGGTGAAGTCGACGAGATAGTCCATGGCGATCGCTCCCTGTCCGCTCAGGCGGCCTGGACGAACTCGAGCTCGACGACCTCCTCGAATGAACTGCGAAGCGACGCGACCAGGTACCGGACCTGGAACGCGACTGCCGAGTGAATGGTGCACTGGCTGCAGGTGCCGGCCGGGCGGTCCAGGGGAGAAACGACGGACATGGTGACCTCCTTCGGTCAATTCCGAGTCTGGGAGGGCCGAGGAGGCCCTGGAGCATGGTCGCTCACGCACCCGTCGATCTCCACGACGTAACTCGTCACGCTCTTAGCCGTCGCCTCATACGTGAGCGACGACGAACTCGACCCGCTGGTGGGCCAGGGCATCGGACCAGTGCTAGTGACGGGCGCGACCGGTCGCGCAACGCGCAACCGTCACGACATGTCCTACATCACTGTCGGCTAGGAGAACTCCTCGCCCATCACCATTCACTGCGAGGACGTCGGCTCGGGACAGCCGGTCGTCCTGATCCACGGCTTCCCGCTCAGCGGCCGCTCGTGGGAGAAGCAGATCCCGGCGCTGCTCGAGGCGGGCTTCCGCGTCATCACGTACGACCGCCGCGGCTTCGGCCAGTCCAGCCAGCCGTCGGTCGGCTACGACTACGACACCCTCGCCGCGGACCTCCACAAGGTGCTCACGGAGCTCGACCTGCGTGACGCGGTGATCGCCGGTTTCTCCATGGGCGGCGGCGAGGTCGCGCGCTACCTCGGGACATACGGCTCCGAGCGCATCAGCAAGGCCGCGATCCTCTCCGGCATCCCCCCATACCTCCTCAAGACCCCCGAGACGCCGAACGGGATCGACCAGAGCGTCTTCGACGGCATCCAGGCGGCGATCGCGGCCGACCGGCTCGCCTTCCTGACCGCGTTCTTCAAGGACTTCTACAACCTCGACGAGTTTCTGGGGACGCGTATCAGCGAGGACGCCGCGCGTGACAGCTGGAATGTGGGCGCCGGCGCCTCACCGATCGGGACCTACGCATGCCCGCCGACCTGGCACACCGACTTCCGCGCAGACCTCGCGAAGATCGACGTGCCGACGCTGGTGACGCACGGCACCGCCGATCGGATCCTTCCGACGGAGGCCGCCGGCGAGCGTACGCACGAGCTCGTCGCGGACAGCCACTACGTCGTTATCGACGGCGCTCCGCACGGCTGCCTCTGGACCCACGCCGACGAGGTCAACCGGGCACTGCTCGAGTTCCTTGCCGCGGACCGTTCCGTCCCACCCGAGTCCGGCCGGGTCGCCGTCTAACCCGAACCGACGTCCCGATCACCTACCAAGAACACGGAGCAGCAGATGTCTCGGACCAGATCTCTCAAGGCAACCTACGGCATCCTTCTGGTGGCGTTGACTTCGTTGGCGGTCGCCGCCTGCGGAGGCGATAACAACACAAAGGGCGACACCTCGAAGGCGCAGACACAGCCCGCCGGCAGCGGGTACGCGAGCTCAACCACGGCAGGCACGAAGCTGAGCATCGGGACGGGCGTGCACGTCACGAACACACCCACGAAGGCGTTCAGGGTGAAGCCCGTCGACACGACTCAGTCCGTCGCTTTGGGTCCTAAGGGGTACCCGGTCTACACATTCCAGGGTGAAACCACTCAGCACCTCATTTGCCAGAAAACGGCAAGCGCGAAGACCAACTGCTGGGCGTTCTGGCCGCCGGTGTCGGTGGGCTCGAACAATGGCGCCAGCAAGCAAAGTGGAATCGGCGGCAAGCTCGGCACGTTCAGTAACCGTGGCGTGCGCCAGCTCACCCTGAACGGTCAGCCGCTCTACTACTTCTCCCCCGACCTGGCATCCAAGAACCCGACGCAGGCGACCGGCGACCAGCTCAAGACGTTCGGGTCGATCTGGCACATCGTCGCCACTCGGTAGACAACCTCGGATGGATCACGTCGGCGTTCTCGCTTGATGGCGCGCACGGCGTGGGCTCGCAACCTGGCCGCGCCGCTCCGCGACGACCTCAACACCGAGACGGGCGGCGCGGTCGCGCTGCTCGCCGCGACCGTGGCCGCGCTCGTATGCGCGAACTTGCCGTGGTCTGACTCCTACGACTCGGCGTGGGGGACGAGCTCTCGATCCGATTGAGTGACGCGGCGATCGCGATGGACCTGCGCCAGTGGGTCAACGAGGGCCTGATGACATTCTTCTTTCTCGTCGTCGGGCTCGAGGCCAAGCGAGCTCGACGTCGGGCAGCTGCGCGAGCACCGCGCTGGCCGTCATGTCGGCGATCGCCATGGCGTGCGCGGTGGGCCTCTACCTGGCGTGCAACGCGGGTGGCGACGGCGCGCACGGGTGGGCCGCCGCGATGTCGACCGATACCGCGTTCGTGCTCGGGTGCTCGCGCTGGTCGCACCGAATGGCACGCGCAGGCGCGTGCGGCTCCTGACGATGGCGGTCGTCGACGACCTCGTCGCGCTCGTAGTGATCGCGACCCTCTACACCGACCATGTCTCGCTGGTGCCGCTCGGCGATCTCGCCCAACGAGCGGCTGCAGTACCGGCTGCACCCGTGCACGAGCTTCGTGATCGTGCCCTTGTTCGCGCTCGCTAACGTCGGGATCCACATCGACGGCCACCTCATCGGCGAGGCGATCGCCTCGCCGATCACCCCTCGGGATCGTCGCTGGGCACGGTGGTCGGCCCAGCGCTGGTGTCGCGGTCGGTGCCACGCGGGATCGGCCGCGGGCTGAGCTGGCCGGTGATCGCCGCCGGCGGCGTGGCCAACGGCCTCGGCTTCACCGTCTCGCTGCTGATCTCGAGCATCGCCTTCCGAGGGCAGGACCTCGAGGAGGCCAAGCGCGGCGTGCTCGCCGCCGCGCTCATCGCCACCGGCGGCGCCTGGGTGGCCGTCCGGATCACCGGGCTCTCCCAGCCGAGGTCCGCGCGCGCCAGATCAGCAGCACGGCCGACGACCTCGTCGATCTCTGCGACGACGTCGATCCGGCTCGCGACCACGTCCGCGGCGGCGCCGGCGCTGCCGTGACGCTGGTCGAGTACGGCGATTACGAGTGCCCGTACTGCGGGACGGGCCGAGGTCGTCATCCGCGAGCTGCTCGCCTCCTTCGGCGACGAGTTGCGCTACGTCTGGCGCCACCTTCCGCTCAACGACGTCCACGCGAATGCCCGGATGGCCGCCGAGGCGGCCGAGGCCGCCGCCGCCCAAGGCGCCTTCTGGCCCATGCACGACAAGCTGCTCGATCACCAGGACGCGCTCACCCCGCTGGGCCTGCGCCGCTACGCCGGCGAGCTCGCGCTCGACACCGATCGCTTCACCGCCGACCTCCACCGTCACCGCTACGCCGACCACATCGCCGAAGACGTCGCGAGCGCCGACGCCAGCGGCGTCGCCGGCACGCCGAGCTTCTTCATCAGCGGCAAGCGCTACGAGGGCGCCTACGACCTCGCCACCTTGACCGCCGCCGTCCGCGCGGCACGCACGCGCGCCGCCGCGGCGCGGCTGCGCGAGCCGGCCCGGCCGGGCCTGCGCGCCGCGTGAATGCCGGCCCTCGACGGCGCCCGCGCGGTGCTGGAAGCTTCGCGGACATGAGCGTCGAAGCCATCCTCCAGACCCACCCGCGGCCGCTCGTCGCCGACGCGGGCGTCCTCGCCCGGTGCGTCGACGAGTGCGGCGAGTGCGCCGGGCACTGCACGATCTGCGCCGACGCATCGCTCGCCGAGGACGACGTCCGCGACATGGAGCGCTGCCTGCGCCTCTGCCTCGACTGCGCCGACACGTGCGTGGCGACCGCGCGCATCCTCGCCCGCCAGACCAGCGCCGACCCGGCGATCCAGCACCGCCAACTCGAGGCCTGCCTGATCGCGTGCGGGAACTGCGCCGCGGAGTGCGAGCGCCACGCCCAGCAGCACGAGCACTGCCGTCTGTGTGCCGAGGAGTGCCGGCGCTGCGAGCGCGCGTGCCAAGACCTGCTCGCCGCGCTAGCCCCGGCCTAGGGTCGGCCGCGCCGGCCAGATCGTGCCGACCTCGGCTCGATCGCTCTTCGGACGCGACGTCGAGAGCCCGTGATTGAACGAAACGCGCGCCCTGGGCCGGCCGTACGTCTCGCCATGCTGAGCTTCGGGTTCCATCGTTGGCGGATGAAGTCGTCCGCTAGGTCGAGCGATCCACGCCCATCCCCCGACGCCGCCGAGACGTTGCCCAACTCCTCGGCGAGCGTGAACAGGCGCATGCGGAATCCGACGAGCACGTCATGCTCTGTCACCGGGGCGAGCTCACCGCAGCAGCAGCGAAAGCTCGTGCGTCGCACGCCGGCACGAGTGTCCGGGCTCTTAGAAACCGCACGACGCTTCCGGCGACAGAGACGGCGACGGCATCTCCGCCTTCGATTGGTTTGGCGACCTGGAGACTGAGCCGACGCGCAGACGGCCTCGCCCAGCTGGGCGAGGCCGTCCGACTTCAACGCGCGATCGACCTCGCAACCGCAGGTGTTGCGAGATGTTGGGGGTGAGCCCGCTCTAAACGGTGACGCCGCCCGAGTTCACACCTGACCGGCCGTCGGCCTCAAAGGCAGGAACCGGCCGGCGCAGGAAGTCGACGACCAGGTCTGTCGTCGCCTGCGGCTGCTCTTCCGTGATCCAGTGCCCGCAATCCGGGATGATCGCGTCCTCGACGTTATCGGCGACACACCGCACCACCGCGCCGATCATGGGGCCGAATGTCGCTTCGCCACCGAACGCCAAGACCGGCATCTGAAGCTTGCCCTGCGCAAGCAACGTCCTGTTGTCGGCCGCATCCTTGCTGAACGCGAGGAACTGGGCAAAGCCCGCTCGCATTGCGCCGGGTTGCGCATACAGCGCCGCATAATGCTGACGCTTCGCTTCATCAAACCGCGTCGGGTCCCGGGAGAGTTCGTTCCAGAAGCGGTCGAGATAGATGCGCTCGCGGCCGACGACCAGGCGCTCCATGTCCTGACCACCGAAGCCAAAGTGCCACATGGCCGGATCCTGTGTGATCTGATCCCAGGGTCCGACGCCGGGCAGCGGCGCATCGATCGCCACCCATCGGCTCACGCGCTCGGGGTGGGTGGCGGCAACTGCGAAGCCGACCATGATGCCGATGTCGTGCGTCACCAAATCCGCCGTACGCACATCCAGGGCGTCCAGGACGCCCACGACGTCGGCCGCCTGAGTCTTCTTGTCGTAGCCGACATCAGGCTTTGACGAGAGGCCCAAGCCACGCAGGTCGGGCGCGACGACCATGTGGTCTTCGATGAGCGCGCTCGCCAGATGACCCCACATGTCGCCCGTTGTGCCGAAGCCGTGCAGCATGACGACCGCTGGACCATGCCCGCCGACGCGTACGTGGATCTTGGCGCCGTTGGTTTCGATCTCACGCGACTTCATGCCGGCCGGGAAGGGATAGATGCCGTCCTGATGTCTGTTGTGGTTCACCGCTTTACCTCCGGATTGAAGGGAACATGGCTCCGACGGCAAGGACGGCCGGAGCGATGGAGCTGCGTTTGGGCGTAGAGATCTCTTCCGGTGCCGGGCATGGCCTGCGCCGCGCTGCGGCCCGCCGCCGGCAGATTTGGTATCCACGCTGGTCGTGTGTCAGCGTCGCCCTCGGGCTGCCCTGTCGCGCCTGTGGATTTCCCTGGCGGGTAACCCTGGCCCGCGGTCCGCGCAGTTCCGATCATCAAGCGCGCGGCGTTCGGCCGCGCCGGCGCAGGAGTCGCGCGCCGCAAGCGGCCGTGCTCGCCCGGCGCCAACCCGGCGGTTGTGGCCGGACCAGGTCGAGGAGCGTCCAGCGCGGCGCCGCGACGTCAATCGGGTCGTGGTCAGGAAGCTCTACGCCCGGCGACCGTCAAGGCGATCGCATCGCGACGGCTGCGTCCGCCCCTGTCGGGTTCGCGCTTGACGGCCCGCCGGCCGGCACGCTGCGTCCGATGGGACGGCATGGGTGAGACGAGCGACGTCGTCAGCGCGATCATGTACCTGGAGACGACGCCGTTCGTCACAGGCCGCGTAGATGCACGTCGACGGCGGACAGAGCGCCGGCCACTAGGCAGCGGCCGACGCGCGGATCGCGTCGCGGTGTGGATCTTGAGCGGGGACCCACGCGTGGGTGGGCGGCGGAACGTGCAGTGCCGCGGGTCGCGTGAGCGTCGTTGCGTTGTCGCGGAGTGCAAGGATCGCCGGGCGGTCGTCGTCGGCACGACTGACGAGCGACCAGCACCACAGCGGCGTGGGATCGACGACGGGACGGGTCCGCAGTCCCGCCGGAAGCTGGTCGGGATGTCGCTTGGGCGACATGAGGAGGGGTTTCTTGAGCCTTCGCGCGTGGTCGTGGAAGGCCGGTCCGGTGATGCCGCCGTCGTCGATGTGAATGAGCTTTGCGCCGACCTGCTCGGCGAATTCGGAAGCGAACAGGTTCCACGCGTCCCACGACGTCAGGTCGCCATCGACCAGCACCCGCAGCGCGGCCGCCCTCACGGTCTCCTGGCCCCCTCTGGCGGGTGTCACCGCCATGAGCGGCTCGGCCCAGAGCAGCCGGTGGTCGAGGCGCTCGTTCGGCCCAGATGCCCAGGCGATTGCAGCGTCCAGTCCGCCGTCGAGCACGCGCGCGATCTGGATGTGGCTGGGCATCACCCACTCGTCGATGCGCACGTCTGAGCGCACTGAGGAGATCAGCTCGTCCGGAAGCCAGCTGACGTAGCCCAGTCGCAGGGTCCCGGTCGTTCCCGCGAGGCGGCGCTGGGCGTTGGTCGCGAGCGTCAGCATCTGGCGGGCGTCCGGGAGCAGCGTCCTGCCGGCGGAGGTCAGCTCGACGTGGCGGCGGTCGCGCACGAACAACGCGACACCGAGGCTGGCCTCCAACGCCTTGATCTGCTGCGACAGCGATGGCGCGGCGATATGCAAGCGCTCGGCGGCACGGCCGAAGTGCAGCTCCTCGGCGACGGCGACGAAGTAGCGGAGCTGGCGAAGCTCCATCGCTTCGGACCATACGCCCCGTGTTAGCCGGCGTCTATCAGGGTGACCTCAAAGGTCGTGGAGGACCGCGCCGCCGAGGCGCACCATCGATGCCATGGACTCGCTTGCCACGACGCAAGCGGTCGCGCCCACGTCCCCGCAGACCGACGACATCAGGCCGCACAGCCGGGCGCTCGGACTCACCGCGATCTGCCTTGGCTTTCTCATGATCACGCTCGACGCCACGATCGTGAACGTCGCCCTTGGGCCGATCGGCTCCGACCTTGGCGGCGCGCTGTCGACGGCGCAGTGGATCGTCAACGGGTACGCGCTGGCGTTCGCCGCGCTGCTCCTGTCGGCCGGCGCGCTGGCCGACCGCATCGGCTCGCGCGCCGGCTTTCTCATCGGCCTGGCCATCTTCGGCCTCGGCAGTGCCGCCTGCGCGGGCGCGACCTCGCTGGCCACGCTGATCGCCGCCCGCATCGTTCAGGGCGCCGGCGCCGCGGGGCTGATGCCCTGCTCGCTGGCGCTGATCGCCCACATGTTCCCCGATGCCCACGATCGTCGCCGCGCGCTCGCCGTATGGGGCGGCGCATCGGGCATCGGGCTGGCCGCCGGCCCCGTGCTCGGCGGTGTGCTGACCGCCGCCGCCGGTTGGCGCGCGATCTTCCTGGTCAACGTGCCGAGCGCCGCCGCCGCTGCCGCGCTCCTGGTGCGCCACGTCAACGAGACCGGCCGTCA
>Ga0105245_10002438_pt1 | contig 16829 bp, 13 predicted proteins | sample KBSM54metaG_FD_81523 | JGI IMG/M metagenome (GOLD analysis project Ga0105245, IMG submission 81523) | Miscanthus rhizosphere microbial communities from Kellogg Biological Station, Michigan, USA - KBS M5-4 metaG | ecosystem: Host-associated > Plants > Roots > Rhizosphere > Soil | place...
AAAACAGTGTTGCGAAGATCAGACTCTTCATTGCAGAATTCTCCTTGTCTTGATTTCAAGAGGTATGGCCGTGTGCCGGCCGGGGGCGTGTACGCGAAGCGCCCAACCTGCAGTCACTTCGCGTACCCACCAAATTCATCGTGGTACGTTACTTCTCCTGGTCCGGGATACCTGCGGCGAACCAAAGTCCTCCTGGATTCCGGATCAGCAGCACCGGAGTAGTGCAGGGGACCGGCGGGGCTGGCGTAAGGAAATCGTTGATTCGGAAATCGCCGTCAGCCGCGAGGGCCACTCCGGCGACAGTTGAGTCGTGGGCGGTAGCGGACGTGGCATCTCCACAGAAGAGGGTGGCATGAACGCGCTGACCGCCGTTGGTCCCGATGCCGTTGCCCGCCGCGAGAAGCAAGCCGCGGCCGACGACCTTGATATGTCCATCGGGCCGGACTGTCGCCTCAAGGGCCGCGATCCTCCACGGTCCGGCGGGGGAAACACCACGCACTATGTTGAGATTGACTGCGCCATTCGCGGCAACACCGGTAACAGGAGTGACCCCGATGCCGCCTTCGAATTGCAGGGTGTTGAACCAATCAGTTTGCGCCGAAGCGATGCCAGAGATGGCGAATGCTACGAACGCTACCGCCAGTCCGCGGACGACGCTCCCAACCACTCTGCCATTCCAAAACTTTTCACTGCGATTGTGATTCACTTTTGTTTCTCCTTTGTATTTGGCCCGGAAGGGCTTTTCGTTGATTGACTGAAAAATTCTTGTAAGTAGGCGTCGCACGCGGAGGCACCAATACTGCGCTGCTGCTTCGCGTGCGACGCCCGAGTTCAGGGGCGCGACGTTGCTTATTTGTCCTCGTGGAAGAAGTAGTAGTCGGCCGTGTACCCCTGGAGTTGAGTCTGGCCCACAGTGCAGGTACTAGTTGGGGCAGAGCCGCCTTTGGTGTTAAGGCGTTGTACGAAGCTAACGTTGTCCAGGAGTCTGCCGCCCGTTGGTCCTTGTTGGTTTCCGAGTGATTTCAATAGGAGGCATTGAATCGCGCCCTTATTCGGACAGCTGGCAGGATCGGTGCCGGCATCGATATGTCCAACCGCTGCCGCCCAGACCTTGCTGGTATCAAAAGAACTCTGCCACGTTGCGTTGCCGCTTAGAGGAACCGTCACGTCCGGTTTGGGGTTTTCATTGATGCTGGTGAAGTGGGTGATGATCTGAATCTCCTGCCCGAAGAACTTGGTAAATAGGGTGGCTTCGGGACGGGCGGTGGTGCTCCAGGCAGTTCCGCCGTTGGCCGTAGGCAGGCAGGTATAGCCCTGAGTGCCTACTGCATGGCCGACCAGAAATGGAGAATTTCCTTCCGGTACCGCGATATCAATAGGAGTGGTCGGGGGTGTGACTCTCTGCGCCGCCGCGTTGCTAACTGTGCCAAAGGCACATACGAGCCCGAGAACGGCCATGAATAGGCTTTGGACTCGCGCAGTCTTGTTGTTTTTCTGATTCACGTTGTAGCTCATTTACTTGAACTCCAGTGCTTTTTTGATTTCAATGTTGCAAGGCACTATCGGCCTCACTAGACATGACGAGATCGAACTGGAATTTGCTTTTTCTCAGCTGGTGATGTCGTTAAAGAATCCCACCACACGCGGCGCTTCTTGCCGACACCGCGCGTGTCACGTGTTGTCTGTGCTGGAAGAGCTATTGCAGGATGGGCTCGAGTGAATTTGGTTCAATACGCAACGGAGTCGGCGTATGACTCAGGTCACGATCTCTCATAGCGGAATGACAAACCATGCAGGACTGTTGCATGGCATTTCCTTCCTGAGAAACCAGAGCGTAGGTCAATCCGTGCAGCGACCACGTAACAACCTTATAGCCATCGACCATACCGTAGTGGAAACTTACCTTCTTAAAAGTGACTTCGACTCCTCCCGAAGCTACGGCCACTGAATCGGGCGTTACCATCAAGCTCACAGGACCGGTTTGCATCTGGTAAGCGATGTAGGCGGCTGTCTTGCCGCCCATCTGCAACAGCCGCGCACCCTCCAGACGGTAAGGGCGTTTTTCGCCGGGAACCTCAAGTGATGCCGGCAAAGCGAGGGAAAACTTCGAGGTCGCTTTAAACCATTCATTGAGCGTCTGCGGTGAGCCCGTCTGAACGTCGAGCACAAGGTCTCCCTGGGCGTGCTGCCTGTGGGTGTTTACGGCGAACTTGGCATACTTCGGCCCGGAGAGTGGTGTTGATGATCCCGGTATCGTACTTAACGCTGCGACAATCAAGACCAATGCGGCTGCTGGTGCAAACACATTCCATCGCAATCGGCGCCAGCTCAGCAATCGGCTGGGTGGAATTGATTGTGGGCGTTGTATCGCGGGTCGCGACGGCGGCTTCAGTTCCGACAAGAATGTTTCTTCCTGGGGAGTTGGGTCGTCGTCCACCGAGGTAGCAGCGCGAAGCAGGGGGCCGCAGTGATCGCAAAGTGCGGCGTGCATGATCAACGGCCTGGCCTTCAACTCCGGCCACAGTCCAGCAGCCACTTCCTGCCAGTCGACATCTTCCTCTTTGGGGCAATGAACTCCGCGCGGGGTGGCCTTCGGGATTGCCGCATTTGACGACCGGTCTATGAGTTGCCGGTATTCTGAAACCTTCCTACTGCAATTCCCGCATGATTCCACATGAAGCGCAGCCTCGCAAATCGCGTCCGGAGAGAGTTGATGCCGATCGCGCGCGTTCTCTGACGAGGGGGACGCGAGAGCCTCAAGCTCTTGGTCATCGATGTGTTGATCGAAGGGACGGCCCATATTCTGAAACTCCACATAACCAAGACGAGTTTTCGAGGGAATTTGCTTTTGGCTTTACACTCTCGCCGTCGTCGGAATCCGAGCGACCACCGAGAATCTGCTCCCGTATACCCTGCTTCAACCGTTCGAGGACGCTTCCAACTCCCTTGGTACTCAGTCCGATTGTCGGCAGGGAGGCAATTTCTTTCGTGCTCATGCCTTGCCGGAAGTAGAGCCAAAAAATCATGCGGTCGCGCTCCTGGTCGGGGCCGGTCAAGCAGCGTTTCAAGTGTTCATCGATCTCATCCAAGAACAGCCCGAAAGCGATTTTTTCCTGGCTCCCATGACCCTCCTTTCCCGCTTCGGGGTCGACATCGCTCGTGGAAACATGGGGTTGGGCACCGCCAGATGTTTGACTATAGCCGTGCTTGAAGTAGTCGTGAGTGGCATTGGCCGCAGTTTTCTTTAAATATCCCAAGATAGCTTCGGGATGCTGGATGGCAAAGTCCCGCAAGAGGCGGCAGCTGTTTTCCCAGAGTTTAAGGTAGGTGATTTGGACCAGGTCTTCTACCAAAGAGCGAGAAGGCTCACCCCACAAAGAGGCTGTGCGCAGAATAGTGAGGCTAATAGGTTTTCCGACCCGGGAAATGAACTCCTCCCATGCTTCGTCATCACAGACGCCGGCGCAAAGGCAGACGATGTCTTTCAGAGAAAGAGACGAATATCGTTTGGTTTTGGGAGCACTTAACATTTGCTATTTCTAGTCCGAATCGGAGGGTGGGCAGCCAAAACAACAATAGCGGGAACGGCAACCGACCTCCCCCGGTGTCTGCAGGATTGGATGATCGTCAACCCATGCGCTTGTAAAAACTCTGTCATCATTCTGTCAATAATGGTGGCGGACAACCGTTTAGGGCTGACTCGGCCAGCTTGTCGCATCCGGCCAATTCCGCTAGAATCCCGCCTAGTCGCGCTGAGAACCTCGGCCCCACATGCAAGTTAGGCGATGCCACCCAAAATCGTCCTTGGTGGCTTGCTAAGAAATTCCAAGAAATTTCCAAGGACAGCGATGTCCCCAGAAACAAAAGTCTTATACGAATTCGGCAGGTTCCGCTGCGATCCCGCAGAACATCTTCTTTTCTGCGAAGGCAAGGCTGTTTCTCTGGCCCCGAAGGCTTTTGAGACCCTCATCATTCTTATTAAAAGCAACGGGCGGCTGTTGACCAAGGACGAGATGATGCAAAAGGTGTGGCCTGACACTTTTGTAGAAGATGCCAATCTGACGATTAACATCTCGGCCTTGCGCAAGTTGTTGGGGTATTCGACCGGAGACCAACAATATATCGAGACTGTACCCAAACGAGGGTACCGGTTTATCGTGCCGGTCAAACAGTTTCACGATGACGGCAAAGCTAGTGAACCGATGCACTCCCCTGAGATTGCCAGGGTAGTGGCACCTACTTCGGCTTGGTCCCGTCGCATCGCCCTACCTGCAGCGCTGCTACTCATTGCAGTTATGGTGGTGGTCCTGCTTTCTACGCGTTCAGCCAAGCTCACAGACAAAGACACTGTCGTGTTGGCCGATTTCGCTAACTCGACGGGGGATCCCGTCTTTGACGACGCCCTGCGGCAGGGACTTTCCTCGCAACTGGAGCAGTCACCATTCTTGAGTTTGCTCTCCGATGAGCGCGGCGCGCAAACACTAGCCTTGATGTCCCAACCCCGGGATGCGCGATTGAGCCACCAACTGGGTCTGGAAGTTTGTCAGCGAACAGCCAGCACAGCACTTTTAGACGGGGCGATTGCGCAAGTTGGACGCACTATCTTTTGACCTTGAAAGCAATCAACTGCTCAAACGGCGATTCGTTGGGGAGTGCAGAGGAACAGGCTGCTGACAAAGACCATGTGCTTGACTCTTTGGGCAAAGTAGCTTCGAGAATGCGCAGTCAGCTGGGCGAGTCCCTGGTCTCTGTGCAGAAGTATGATGCGCCGCCGGAAAGTGTGACCACCCCTTCGCTTGAGGCCCTAAAAGCGTACAGCTTTGGGTACCGGGCCATGGTGGTAAAGAGCGATTATGTGGGGGCGATTCCTTTTTTCCAGCGGGCGATCAGCTTCGATCCGAAGTTCGCTATGGCCTACGCCAGGATGGGTACAAGCTATGCCGACCTGAACGAGACCATCCGTTCAGCCGAGAGTGTCCGCAGGGCGTATGAACTACGAGAGCACGTGAGTGATCGGGAAAAATTCTACATTGCCTCGCACTATGAAATGTTTGTCACCGGGAATCTGGAGGCGGCCCGCAAGGTCTATGAATTGTCGGCGCAAACTTACCCACGCGACACTCGCCTCGGTAATCTGGGCTTCCTCTACAGCGAACTGGGCAACTACGACAAAGCCCTCGCCGAGTATAAGGAAGATCTGAAACTTAATCCCGAAAAAGGGAACGCGTACGCGGATCTGGCCGGTGCATACCTGCGGCTCGGCCAACTGGACGAAGCTCTGGCAACGGCACGAGAGGCACAAGTTCACAATATCGATGTACCCGAGGTCCACCTCCATCTCTATTGGATCAACTTCCTTCGACACGACGCTGCGGGGATGGAGCGGGAGGCAGCGGAGCTGATGGGCAAACCCGGAGATGAAGATCAGATGCTGAACTACGAATCGGACACGGCTTTGTATGGCGGGCAAATCACCAAAGCACGCGCTTTGATGCGGAGAGCCATCGAGTCGGCGAACGTACTGGATGAAAAAGAGGCTGCGGCGCTCTACCAGGCGGAAGCTGCAGTGCGTGAAGCACTCGTGGGAAATCCACATTTGGCGGAACATCAGGCACGAGCCGCGCTTGCCCTTTCAAAGGGCAGAGACGCGGAGGCATTGTCTGCGATTGCGTTGGGACTGGCCGGCGATTCGGCATATGCCACCCGACTCGCCGACGATTTGGGAAATCACTTCCCGGAAAACACGATTGTACAATTCAACTATTTGCCTACGATCCGTGCAGCCGTTTTGCTTCGGAGTGGCGATGCTGGCAAAGCTATCGAGACTCTTGCCGACGCAACGCCCTACGAACTCGGGACTAATTTTGTAACGTTGAATTTTGTTCTTTATCCGGTCTACCTGCGAGGCCAAGCGTATCTAGCGGCAAAACAAGGCGCCGCAGCTGCCGCTGAATTTCAGAAGATCCTCGACCACCCCGGCGTTGTTCGTAGCGAGCCCATCGGTGCGTTTGCCCATTTGCAAATGGCACGAGCGCTGGTCTCGGCTGGAGACAAGATCAAGGCAATGACTGCCTATCAGGAGTTCTTCACTCTTTGGAAAGATGCCGACTCTGACATTCCAATTCTTAAGGCTGCCAAAGCAGAATACGGGAGGCTACATTCGTTCGACGGAAGTCCCTCCAAGAATCAATAAATTGGGACGGCCGTACGGTGATCTAACAGCGGGAGGGGCCCGGAAGCTCGACACGTGGATGCAATGGGCAATTCCTGGGGATGATAGTCTAGCCCCACTCCCCCCTAGCTTATCGAAACTTGCCGGCATTGCCAGGCCCTGAATCAAAATCCGATAAGACCTAGTCGGCGAAATTGCCGTTCGCAGGGAGGGTGACTTCAACGGTTGCTGAAGTACCGACAGGGATTGTGTTGGCAGCTGGAAATACGACGGCGCTGAAATCGCCTGACTGGCCCAATGACGACCGTTTAATTCCGATCTTGAAAGGGCTAAGGGACGCAGTTTTTTCACCTAACCAACCCCAAGGAGCCAGAGAGTGCGCTGAGGTACACGAAAGTGTTCATCGCCATCATGGTGGCGACCATCGACGACAATGCACCGCCGACTACACCGGTTACGACTACGACGGCACCGCCAGCAGCAGCAACGGCATCATCACCGTGATCATCAGCATCAGTAGTTCCAGCAGCAACAGCTGGTGCGACATTACAAACTCTTGGGACAACCTCACTCTCTATGCTTTCTAGATGTTCAACGCTTTGTTGAGGCCCTTCAAAAGCTCCGCTCGCTTTTCTGCGCTGAGCTTCGCGAGGTTTTCGAGCTTCCATCGAACGGCGGGCAAGTCCTTGGCGCCGGGCAAGCCAAGCAGCTGCCAATCCGGTGCGCCCTTTTTCACTGAGACCAGAAATTTCTTGTGGTCATCTGGCATCTTCCCCACGATCTCGTTGATCAGATCCTCGCGTGCTTTCAGAAGATCATCAAGGCTCACGGGTTCGTCGACCATACCCTCGAATCCACGTTTATATTCGGCCGAAATGTCGAGGCGCTGCGGCGCGAGAACCTCTGACATCGGTCGATTGTGGCTGAGAAGATACACGACGAAGGCTCTGCGCAGCGTGTCATCGACTCCTTCTTTGGCGAGCAGATCGCGCACATCGAACAGATCCCGCGGATGCTGGCGGTCAAGAGCGGCCATGATTTTGCCGGCATATAGGTCGGCAAAATTGACGACTGTCATTTGGGCAAAGCCAAACTGCTCTTCGACCTTTGGCGAAACATTTTTCATCGCGGGCTCGTAAACGCAGCCGCGCAGCACAGGCGTGACCTCGATCTTGATTTGCGCGTCATCAGCTCGCATCAGCAACTTTGTCGTGCAGCTCTCCCCTCTTAGCACACTTGTGCTCAACTCCACATTGGGTACACCTTTCGTGAGCCCATCAGCAATACGCTTCATCCCGAAATCGATGCCTTTCAGGGACGTCGCGCGATCAGCCACCGGAATATAAGTGAGATCGATATCAACTGAGAGCCTCGGCATATCGCGCAGGAGAGATTGATCGCGGTACCGCCCTTGAGGGCGAATTCCTTTTCCGCCGCGACTAAGGGGATCGTGCGTATCAGCAGCGAGACCTGTTTGCGATAACTGTCAGCGATCGCCATCGAACGACTCCGGCACCGTGATATTGAATTTCGGGTCGAGCTTGCCGCCCTTGACAAGCATGCGCTTGCCCTTGCCGAGATCGATCCCGCTCCGGTCGAGCGCATCGAGCCAGGAGGGCCGATGGCGCTCCGCAAACCACAGGAAGAGCCGCTTTACTTTGACGCTGCGGCAGGCCAGCAGCAGCGGCTGCAGCTTGCGCGGACTGAGGGTGCGCAGGCCTTCGAAGAGCATGTCGGCCTGGTGGAACGTCTCACGTTCGGGCACTTCATCGAGCAGTTCCAGGACGGCACGCTCCGACGATGACAGCACGAGCGGCCAGTCCCACTTTCCCCATTTCTGGCGCATATAGCTGCTGCGCGCGAGGGGATCTTTGCCGTCGTTGCCCACATCTAAATCCACGTCGTTGGGGAAGAGTCTTTTGGCGTTGTGAAATACAAATTGACTCTCGAGATTCAGCTTGCGAACCCACCCAGGACGCTTACCGGTTCCGTAAAGGTGAACTTCGCGCTGCGGGCCCGATGAGAGGTAATGCGAGAATCCTTGCGCTTCAAGAGCTGTGCGTCCGCCCACAACAAATTTAGCTTTCTGCAGGGTTTGCAGGGAGACGACCACGGCTTCCCAGGTCATTGCCCTCGCGGCGTCGACCGGCATGGGCCTGCAATATACGCCTCGTCCCAGCCGGTCGAGCCAGCCGTGCGCAACGTATTTGTTACGTAGGGCGCCGGAATAGCCATTCTGTTCGAGCCAAGCCGCGTCGGCCACGAGCCCTTCAGGAAGGGATCGTTGCAGCCAGTTTAACTTTTCCTTATTTTGTTTACCCACAGTATATAAATTGGCAGAAAGGTAAACCGAAGGCAAGTTTAAAATTCATCAAATTTGTATACCAGTGGTTAATGAATCGCCGCTCTTGTAAACCACCCTTTATTATCCTGAAGCGAACAAATAGCGAATACACTAAGGTGCTGGCATGACCGCGCTTCGCGCCTGTACCGTCACCATACGCGATCTCAATGACGTATCGCACACACTCGACGTGACGGCCGCGACGCTCTATGAGGCTGTCGCACACGGCGCCCTGGCGGCGCACGCCATTGGTGGTTCATTTTGTGTTTTCTGCGATGAGCGCCGTCCCGACCTGATCGAACAATGGTATGCAGTCATGAGCGCGATTCGCGGCTGCACATTCGCTGCAGGTTGAAGATCTTGACCTGGCAGAAACTAACCGCCGCGCTCCCCAACGCCCCGCAAAAATTCCTGCTCGTCAAATACGGAATTACACCAGCAAGGACCTAACGTCAGTCCCCGCGCTCTCAATCGCCAAGACATTGCTGACAAGATGATCAGCCGCCGTCTGAGGCGACGACGCCGGGAGAAGAAATCCTACTTTGGCATTGACCTCGATTTACCCATATCGAAGAGCAAAACCCGTCGGAATCTCTGTAGGGAGAGGGCAGGCCTATTTAGGTTCGTCGATACTCGCTTCTGGATTTGACGCAATGGGCACTCTCGGGGAATGCGGTCGCGTGCAAGAGCTTGATTTCGCAGACATTCAAACGGGACTCTTTGGGCATACCGCCCAACCCAGAGTGATTCTGAAGGCGATGTGTCAATTTAGTTCTATTATGGAGCTAAATTGGCAGGTGGTCATGAGCGACCAGACCTTCGGCTAGTCATTCTTTGGGTGGGGAGCATTTCCCTTGCGGCTATCCCAATGAGCTCTTGCGCAAGGCGCGCCGCTTCATCAGAAAAAAGAATACCGGCACAAGAATCAGCACGTGGATGGTTGACGTGATCATCCCCCCGACGATGGGCGCGGCGATAGGCTTCATCACATCGGACCCGATGCCTGACTCCCAGAGTATGGGCGCGAGACTTAGGATGACGGCGGTGACGGTCATCAACTTGGGACGCAGTCTCTGGACGGCTCCGTCGATTGCGGCTTGTTCCACATCGTCTTCGGTCAATGGCATACCCGTAGCCAGGCGGCGCTGCAATGCTTCGTGCAGATAGACGACCATGACGACTCCGGTCTCCACTGCAATTCCAAACAACGCGATGTAGCCGACCCACACCGCGACACTGAAGTTGTATCCCATGATCCATTGCAGAAGCAGGCCGCCTGACATCGCGTAGAACGCCGGGAAGATCAATACCGCTGCTTCAGCAACTGACTTGAACACCATGTACAAAAGAACAAAGATGACGAAGAACACCACTGGCAGAATGAGCTTCAGGCGTTCTTTAGCCCGCAATTCGAATTCGTATTCCCCGGCCCAGCGATAGGTGTAGCCGGCAGGCAACACGAGTTTCTCGCGCAACTGTTTGTTCGCCTGATCCACCCAGCCGCCATAGTCACGGGTGTCGAGATCGAGATAGACGTAACCGGTCAGCGCGCCGTCCTCGTCGCGAATCATGGCGGGACCGCGCGAAAACGACAGCCGCGCGACCTGATTCATGGGGATTTGCGCGCCAGTGGGGGTGGCGATGAGCACGCGGCCCAGTGCCTCGGGATTGTCCCGGAAGTCTCGCTCATAACGGACGTTGATGGGGAAGCGCGAGCGCCCCTCGACGTTTTCAGCGATATTTGCTCCGCCGATGGCAGACGTAATGACGCGCTGCACATCACCGACGGTCAGTCCATAGCGCGCTGCTTCTGGGCGGTTGACTTCGATATTCAAATAGAAGCCTTGCGATACCCGCTCGGCGAAGACAGCTCTTGCAGCGGGTAGGCTGGAGAGAATTTTCTGAATTTGTTCTCCGATTTGCTGAATGTGCTCCAGATCAGGGCCCTGGATCTTGATCCCAACGGCGGTCTTGATGCCGGTCAGTTCCATATCCAACCGGTTACGCACCGGCATCGTCCAGGTGTTGGTCAAACCTGGGAATTGCAGCTTGGCATCCATCTCCTGGATCAGCTTTTCGTACGTCATGCCCGGACGCCATTTCTCGCGCGGCTTCAGCATGATAGTGGTGTCGTACATATCGAGCGGCGCGTTATCGGTGGGACTGTCGGAGCGGCCGACGGCGCCGAACACGCTCTCGACTTCGGGGAAAGATCGAATAATGCGATCTTGCTCTTGCATGAGTGTGCTGGCCTGCGCGATGGAAATGCCCGGCAGCGCGCTCGGCATATATAAGGATGAACCCTCGTAGAGCGCCGGCATAAACTGGCTGCCCAACTTGAAGTAAAGAGGGATGGTGGCCACCAGGAAAAGCAAGTTGAGGGCGGCAACCACCTTCCAGTGCCGAAGGCACCAGCGCAGGACGGGCAGGTAAACTGCCTGGGTCACTCTCGCCATGGGATTTTGCGATTCGGGACGCAAGCGCCCGCGAATAAAGATGGGCATGAGCACCGGCACTAGTGTGATGGACAGCAATGATGCGAAAACCAGGGCTAGGGTTTTGGTCCAGGCGAGTGGCCGGAACATGCGGCCTTCCTGCGCCTCCAACAGGAACACGGGAAGGAAAGATACGAGAATGATGATGAGTGAATAGAAGAGGGCCGGGCCAACCTGCTTTGCCGCTCCGACCACAATCCGCCTACGCTCCCGGTCGTCAAGTTTTCCTGTGTGTTCACCAGCATTTAGACCGCTGCGTTCCGATAGATGTTTGTAGCCGTTCTCCACCATCACAATGGCGGCGTCGATGAGGACCCCAATCGCCAGCGCCAGTCCGCCCAGCGACATCACGTTTGAGCTAACGTTCAAGTAATACATCGGGACAAACGCCGCCAGCACAGCGATGGGGAGGGTGAGAATAGGCACCAGCGCGGAACGGAAATGAAACAGGAAGGCGATACAGACAAAGCTGACGATGATCGCTTCGAGAATCAGATCCCGCTTGAGGGTTTTGATGGATTCGTTGATGAGCCAGGAACGGTCGTAGCCGGTGACGATCTCGACTCCCGGCGGCAGCGAGGGAGCGATTTCTCGTAATTTTGCTTTTACGCCGTTGATCACATCCAGTGCATTCATGCCATAACGCATGACGATGATCCCGCCGACCGTTTCTCCTTCGCCTTGCCAGTCGACGGCGCCACGGCGCACGTCAGCACCGAAGGCTACCGCGCCCAGATCGCGAACCAGTACTGGAGTTCCGTTCTTGGTCGCTACCGGAACATTCTCTAAGTCCGAAAGCGTGCGCAGATATCCGAGGCCCCGCACCATGTACTCGGCCCCGCTCATCTCGATCACGTTGCCGCCAACTTCGTTGGTGCTATCGCGGACACGGTCAATTACAGTCGAGACTGGAATGCAGTAGGCCAGCAGCTTGTTGGGATCGAGCTTGACCTGGTATTGGCGAACATAGCCGCCGATGGTTGCCACCTCAGCCACACCCGGTACGGTCGCGAGTTGGTAGCGCAGATACCAATCCTGTAAGGCCCGCAAATCCGCCAGGCTCTTATTGTGAGTGCGGTCAACAATCGCGTACTGATAGACCCAGCCCGCGCCGGTGGCGTCTGGGCCGATAACCGGGTTCACGCCCGGGGGCAGGCGGCCCTTGATTTGTTGCAGGTACTCGGTGACCCGAGAGCGTGCCCAATACAAATCGGTGCCGTCTTCGAATACGACGAACACATAAGAGTCGCCAAACATAGTCTGTGCGCGGACCGCTTTTACGTGCGGTGCTGCCAATAAAGACGTGACAATCGGGTAGGTAACCTGGTCTTCGATGATGTTTGGAGGGGCTGCTTCCCATTCGGTGTGGATGATGACTTGAACATCGCTGATGTCGGGAAGCGCATCCAGCGGAATGTGGCGCAAAGACCATATTCCGGCCAGCGTGAGCAGCAGAGCCCCAGTGAATACCAGGAACCGATTTTGTTCGCACCACTCAATGATGCGAGAGATCATCACATGCCTCCCGTCGCGGTCACGCTGAACTGCTTGCTGGCGATGGTCATTCCGTCGCGTTGCGCGACGACCGTGACTTGCCACGTGCCTGCGCTTTGCAGTTGCAGGGGTCCTTCGTAGATGCCGCCACCTTTTTCCGTGAGCGTGGCTACGCTCCGGACGGCGGCCATGCCCATGGCCGGCATGGCAGGCATGAAGAATGTCGCTGTTACCTGCCCGCCGGTGACCGGCTTGCTATCGGAGCCGGCGAGCTTGACACGCACGGTATTCGCGCCTTTATGGGGAGACTCTGGATCAGTGCTGAACTCAATGGTGACGCGTTCGGCAGTTGTGTTCATCGCCGCGGCCTGTCCGGCTCCGGGCGGCGGAGGCGCAAACGAGCCCATCGCAGCTTGCAGTTGAGATTCCGAATCCACCAGGAAATTGGCCGAGCTGACAATGCGCTCGCCCTTATGCAATCCCTTCAAAACAACTACGTGGTCGTCGAGTTGCTGCCCAACTTCAATCTCGCGTGGTTCGAGGTAACCCTCGCCGTGATCAATGAACGCGATCTGCCGTGTGCCCGCTTGCAGGACTCCAGACGCTGGAATCACCAGTTGGCGTCCCAGCGGGACTGCGAGGCTGACAGTCACGTACATGCCGGGCTTAAGCACGACGCCAGGATTGCTGAAAATCAGCCGCACCCGCGCAGTGCGTGTCATGGTGTCGACTTGTGGCAGGATTTGATCAATCCTCCCCTTAAAGGTCCGCCCTGGGTAGGCATCTACCGTAACCGTGGCGGGTTCACCCGGCTTCAAGTGACCGATGTCAGTCTGAAAAACGTTGGCGTAAACCCAAACTGTGGAAAGATCCGCGATGGTGTAGAGCTTGGTATCCGGTTGCACGGAAAGGTTCGGTAGCGCGTTGCGTTCGGTGATGTATCCGGAAACGGGCGAGTCTACCGTGATCTCATGCTGTACTTTTCCAGTTTGCTCCAATGAAGCGATCTCGCGCGAAGAAACTCCAAACTGGCGCAGCCGGTCTGCCGCAGCTTGCGGCAGCCAGTCACTATCTTTGACTGCCCCGTGCTCGTCGGTGCTAAAGGATTTCTGGCTCTGCTTCGCCAGCAAATACTCCTGCTCCGTACTGACCAGTTCCTGGCTGTAGATCGTGAACAGCGGTTCGCCCTTGCGAACATACTGATAAGTGGCGTTGGCGAACACTTTCTGAACCCAGCCGGGGAAGCGGGTTTGCACATAAGCAAGTTTCTGTTCGTTCACCTCCACGTTGCCGGGCACGCGCAGTTCGTCATTGACTATCCGCATCTCGACCCTGGCGGTCTTGACTCCGATGGCTTGCAAACGCTGGGGAGAAATCTGTACTGGCATGATCGTCGGCGATACATCGGATGGTAGCTTCGCCGGGGATGGCTGGCTCGCGAGATCCGGGCCCTTGGCTACAATTGTGCTGGTTTCTTCAGGCGTGGCAACAACCTGGCCATGCCGGAGCAGTACATACCCAAGCGCGACAGCGAGGACAACGCAAATCACCGCTGCTGCAGCAAAAGCTTGTTTGTAGTTTCGTTCGCTCATCGCACCACCTCCGGTGTAGGTTCCGGCACTCTATCAATCGGCGCGCCCACTGCAAGTTCCAGTTCCGCGAGCCGCGCCTGAAAATCCGCCAGCGCCTGGAAGTAGGCCAGGTCTATGTCGAGTACCGTCGTCTGGCTGTCGAGCAGGTTCAGAAAATCAGCGCGATCGTTTTCATACGCGATCACTGTCGAACGCAACGTGGCTTCGGCTTGCGGACGTAACGAACGCTGAAATACATCCACCAGCTTCTGCGCGGCTGCGGCTTGCGCGAGTGCCTCCTGAATCTGGCCGAATACTGCATTACGCATGGCCACCAGTTCGGCATCCTGCTCGCTGACTTTGGCTGTAGCTTCGGCTATTTCGGCGTCATGCTTACGGCGGTTAAGCCAGGGCAGGTTGATCGAGCCTTCGATCATGTAATTGTTTCGAAACTCGGAACCGCTCGGGAGGAGCATGTAGCCGGCAGAAACCGAAAGGTCGGGCATGTAACTTTTTCCCGCCAGGGTTCGTTCCTTGCGGCTGCTCTCTAACATGGCCTGGGCCTGCGCCAGATCGGGCCGTGAGGTAAGCGCCAACCTCTCCAGTTCTTCCGGCCCCGGCAACTGCGCTGGAGTTGCAGACTCTCCAGCCACCGCAATTTGCGTTCTCGGACTTCGCCCCAGTAGCGTATTCAGGCGTATGCGGGCCAGTTCAGCATCTTGCTCGAAGTGAATCAGGTGCTCCGCCAGACGAGTCAACGCGACCTGCGCTTTGAGAATGTCCGGCTGCGGCACTTTGCCGACGGTGTATTTGATCCGCGCCGCCTCGACCCCATGACGTGCTGCTGCCACGTGCCCGTCATGCACGCGCAGTTCATCCACCGTACGCAACAAGTCGTAAAAGGCTTTGCGCACGCGGATGCGAATATCAAGCCTGACTGCATCCAGCGCGGCCTTGGCTGCGATGACTTCACTCTGCGCGATGTCGTTGCGCAGTCCGCGTTTGCCAAATCCCGGGAACGTCTGGCTTACAGAAAACATGTTCATCGCGGCGTTGTAATTCCAGGGCTGGCGCAACGGCACCTGCCATCCGCGATACATCAGCGAGGGGTCGTCGAGGGCCCCGGCTTCAGGCGCGTGGGCTTCGAACACCGCTACACGTCGCACAGCGACACGAATTTCCGGATTATTGAGCAGCGCAATCCGCTCAACTTCATCCAGGGTAAGGGTCGGACCGGATGCCGCTGCGTGTTCGTGTTGTGGCAGCAGCGCATCCGCAGCCGGAAACGGCTCCTCGGACGCGGCGCCGGAAACCAGCGCGCACACCCAGAACATAAGGTAGAGAACTTTCATGATGGCCTCCGTTAGTCAATCGGCAGGGATGATCCTCTGCCTGACACACAAGCACGGAGAGCGGTCTAGATTCTGAGGACGGCCGAGCCAGGTGGAGAGTCGGAGGGAGGAGATTCTTGTGTGAGGCTAGAAACCACTGGCGATGCTGGGGGCGGAAGCAGTGTAGGCACCGCATCGATGACCTGCAGCGTGGCTGCAAAATGATGACTTGTGGCGACAACCAAGCTGCTGCCGCTTTGAACTTCTTTCTCACAGCAGGAGTGTGACTGGGGCATGCGCATTGAGCCACACATCTTAGGCATCTTCCTGCAGCATGCGTGCTCGGCCGGAGTCATGCCCCGTCCCGGGAGCATACAGGCCAATGCTGGCAGGGCTACCCAAGATACAACCAGAAGGACTACGGCGATGGCTGATCCACGACGCACAATCTGTAGTTTAGGCCCACCATTCCTGAGGCGCAAGCGAGTCTGCAAAAGCTGATTGATCGGGTGGCCGGCGCCGAAGCTCCATCCAGCAAAAAGGGACCGCCTTCCCCGAGCAGGTGCCTGCCAGGAAAGACGGCCCATTGACTCATCCATCTTGATTGCGCCGACTATCGCATTGTTCCTCATTGCCCAATTGAGCCCAGCCCGGCCCTCGAACCCACACGAAACGCGCGGCATGTGCGTAGCCTGGTTTGACCCCACTTTCCATACCAGCCAACCCCAAGCCTCTCTGCCACGTGCAAGCCAGGCAGAAGCCTAGCCGTTTTTTGTGACCCGTAAACCTGCGATCCCGCTGCGACGCCTCAGCCGCCCAGCCAAAACACCTGCGCGAGAGTGGCCCATAGCCTGTCAGCTTTGTCAGTGGCAGGAAGGTTATAACTGGTTCAATGTACGGGTTTATGAAAGAAATCAACGTCGCCATCCTTGAAAGAGGAGATAGCGAATGAAGTCGCACAAGGTTCTTTCTAGCCTGCCGGCTTTCTTACTCGTACTGTTCGTCGCCGTGCCGCTAGTGGCACAGGATACTGGGGAGCCCGACAAGGCTTCCCTGGAGAAGGCCTATCGATCGAAGCGGCCGTATTCGCCGTACGCAGATCGTCGCTTTCCAGAGCGGGTGTACTGGGGCGATACGCATTTGCATACGTCATTTTCTATGGATGCCGGGGCTTTCGGTTGCCGTCTCGGTCCAAGCGATGCTTACCGTTTTGCTAAAGGTCAGGAAATTACGGCTTCCAGTGGGCAGCCCGTTCGGCTCGCACGTCCGTTGGACTTTCTTGTGGTCGCCGATCATTCCGACGGCTTCGGTTTCTTCCCGCTGCTCTTTAGCGGCGACTCCAAGATTATGGCGGATCCGCAGGGTCGACGCTGGAACGAGATGATTCAGAACGGACAGGGAGCCGCAGCCGCAATCGACATA
>Ga0105245_10002439_pt1 | contig 16828 bp, 11 predicted proteins | sample KBSM54metaG_FD_81523 | JGI IMG/M metagenome (GOLD analysis project Ga0105245, IMG submission 81523) | Miscanthus rhizosphere microbial communities from Kellogg Biological Station, Michigan, USA - KBS M5-4 metaG | ecosystem: Host-associated > Plants > Roots > Rhizosphere > Soil | place...
CGGCGCAGCAGGTCAGTCCCGCAGGCGCGCGCGGATGAACTCCAGCGCCTCGGCCCGGGGGAACTCGCGACTCTCGCTGTCGCGCCGGCCGCGGTACTCGAGCTTGCCCGCCTCCAGCCCGCGCTCGGCGATGACCAGGCGGTGCGGAATGCCGAGTAACTCCGCGTCGGCGAACTTGACCCCGGGGCGGGCGTCGCGGTCGTCGCAGAGCACCTCGATACCGGCGGCGGTGAAGTCGGCGTAGAGCTGGTCGGTGAGTTCGCGGACACGGGCGGATTTTTGCAGGTTCAGGGGTACCAGCACTACCTGGAACGGCGCGATCGGTGCCGGCCAGATGATGCCGCGTTCATCGTGGTTTTGTTCGATGGCCGCGGCCACGATCCGCGTCACACCTATGCCGTAGCAGCCCATGACCGGCGCGACCTCGGTGCCCGACTCATCGAGCACCAGTGCCTTCATGGCGGTGCTGTACTTCTTGCCGAGGTCGAACAGGTGCCCGACCTCGATGCCGCGGGCGATCCGCAGCGTGCCCTTGCCGGTGGGGCTCAGGTCCCCCGCGACCACGTTGCGCAGGTCCGCCGCGGTGTAGCCGGTGACGTCGCGGTCCCAGTTCACCCCCGCAAGATGCATGTCCTTCTCGTTCGCGCCGCTGACGAAGTCAGCGAGCGCCAGCGCGCTGTGGTCCACGTACACGCGACACTTGAGCCCGGCGACTCCGACGTAACCGGGCTCCGTGCCGCTCACCGCCTGCACCTGCGCGGGGCTCGCCATGGTGAGCGGACGCGCGACGCCTTCGAGCTTCTGCGCCTTGACCGCATTCAGCTCGTGATCGCCGCGCAGCACCAGCGCCACCACCTCATCGGCGCTGCCGGCGACGATGAGGGTCTTCACGCAGCGCGTCGGCTCGATTTTCAGAAAGGCCGCGACGTCGGCGATGGTACGCATGCCCGGCGTGGCCACCTTGCGCAGTGCCTCGGCGGGGGCGGGGCGCGGGCCGGCCGGTGGCAGCGCCACCGCGGCCTCGAGGTTCGCCGCGTAGTCATCCCCGTCGGAGAACACGATCGCATCCTCGCCCGAGGCGGCCAGCACGTGAAACTCCTGCGAGCGATCCCCGCCGATGGCGCCGGAGTCGGCGCGCACGGCACGGAACTTGAGCCCGGTGCGCGTGAAGATGCGCGTGTAGGCCTCGAACATGGCGCGGTAGCCCTCGGTGAGGGAGGCCTGGTCGAGGTGGAAGGAGTACGCATCCTTCATGAGGAACTCGCGGGCGCGCATGACCCCGAAGCGCGGCCGTATCTCGTCGCGGAACTTGGTCTGGATCTGGTAGAAGATCACCGGCAGCTGCCGGTAGCTCTTCAGCTCGCGCCGTGCGATGTCCGTGATCACTTCCTCGTGCGTGGGGCCGGCCACAAAGTCGCGCTCGTGGCGGTCCTTGAGGCGCAGCAGCTCCGGGCCGTACGCGCTCCAGCGGCCCGACTCCTGCCACAGCTCCGCCGGCTGGAACACCGGCATCACCAGCTCGAGCGCCCCGGCGCGGTTCATCTCCTCGCGGATGATGTGCTCGACCTTGCGCAACACCCGCAGCCCCATCGGCAGCCAGCTGTACAGCCCGTTCGCCAGGCGGCGGATCAGGCCCGCGCGCAGCATAAGCTGATGGCTCACGACCTCCGCCTCGGCGGGGGTCTCCTTCATGGTGTTAATGGGATACTGGGACAGCCGCATCGTGGGCGCTTCGCTTCCGGGGAGGCCAAAGGGAAGCCCGCATCTTAACAGGAGGCCCCTGATAAGATTGCGGCCGTGACGACCGAGCTACCCGAACCCGTACGCCCGCGCCGCAAGGGCATCTACCTGTTGCCCAACCTGCTCACCACGGGGTGCCTGTTCTCGGGCTTCTACGCGGTGGTGGCCGCCATCGACAAGCACTTCGATCACGCCGGCATGGCGGTCTTTGCGGCCATGATCTTCGACACGCTCGACGGGCGCATCGCGCGCCTGACGCGCACCGAGAGTGCCTTCGGCAAGGAGTACGACAGCCTGGCCGACATGGTGGCCTTCGGCGTGGCGCCGGCGATCGTCGCCTACCAGTGGGGCGTGGTGCGCATCATGGAGTACGGCCGGCACTGGGGCCGCTTCGGCTGGCTCGCCTGCTTCTTCTACGCGGTCGCCGCCGCGCTGCGTCTGGCGCGCTTCAACGCGCGCTCCGCGAGCGCCGACAAGCGCTTCTTTGAGGGCCTGCCGAGTCCGTCGGCGGCCGCGATCGTGGCGGCCTTCGTGTGGTTCTTCAGCGACTGGCACGAGCCGCGCCTGGTCGGGCTGATCGCCGCGTTCGCCGTGACCGCCACCGCCGGTGCGCTCATGGTGTGCAGCTTCGGCTACCCGAGCTTCAAGCAGTTCGACCTGGATAAGCGCATCCGCTTCGTCTACATGCTGCTGGTGCCGCTCACCTTCGTGCTGATCGCGGTCGACCCGCCGACGATGCTGCTCGCCATGTTCGGCACCTACGCGTTGTCGGCCCCGGTGCTGTGGGCCGGCCGGCGCCTGCGGCGCCTGTGGCGCGGCACCCCCGGCGCGGGCACGGCGTGAACCATGCAACCGCAGCGCCGCCAACAATATCTGGATGCGATCGGCATCGACCTGTGGGTACCGCGCGCGGCGGCGCCGGCGGCCGCGCCTGCGGCGGTGCCGCCAGCAGCGCCGGCTGCGCCCGCCGCGGCCGACACGGCGGCGCGCTGGGAGGCGCTGCGCACCGAGGTGCTCAGCTGCACCCGCTGCCCGCTGCATCTGACGCGCACGCAGGGCGTGCTTGGCGTGGGTCCGCGGCGCTGCGACTGGCTCGTGATCGGCGAGGCCCCCGGGGCGGAGGAGGACCGCCGCGGTGAACCCTTCGTCGGAGCCGCCGGCCAGCTGCTGGATGCGATGCTGCGCGCCATCGGGCTCGATCGCGCGAGCAACGTCTACATCGCCAACGTGCTGAAGAGCCGCCCGCCCGGAAACCGCGACCCGAAGCCGGAGGAAGTCTCGGCCTGCCTGCCCTACCTCACGCGCCAGATCGAGTTGCTGCAGCCGAAGATCATGCTGGCCGTGGGCCGCATCGCGGCGCAGAACCTGCTCGCCACGGATGCGCCCCTCGGCCGGCTGCGCGGCCAGGTGCACCGCTTCGGTGCCACGCCGCTGGTGGTGACGTATCATCCCGCGTACCTCCTGCGCACGCCGGCTGACAAGCGCAAGGCCTGGGAGGACCTGAAATTCGCCCGCACCGTGTACCAGCAACTCCAGGCTGCCGCCACCGATGGCCACCGCCCCTGAGCTCATCGACACCGCCCCAGACTTCCTGCTGCGGCCGATGCGCGCGGCGGACGTGCCCGAGGTGGTGGGCATCGAGGGCGCCTCCTACCAGTTTCCCTGGAGCGAGGGCATCTTCCGCGACTGTCTGCGGGTGGGGTACGTATGCCGCGTCGTGACCCAGGGGCGCGCCGTGGTGGCCTATGGCGTCATGAGCGTGGGCGCCGGTGAGGCGCACATCCTCAACCTGTGCGTCGAACAGGCCTGTCGCTGCCGTGGCGTCGGCAAGAAGCTGCTGCTGTGCCTGCTCGAGCGCGCCGGGGCCGCCGGCATGGGCGAGGCGTTCCTCGAGGTGCGCCCCTCCAACATCGCGGCCATCCGCCTGTACCAGTCGCTCGGCTTCGAGCAGGCGGGCACGCGGCGCGGCTACTATCAGGCGGTCAACGGCCGCGAGGACGCCGCGGTCCTCAAGCTGGCGCTGCGCTCGCCGGCGGCCCCGCCCGGCTAGGGCTGGCGGCAAACCATGGACCTGAGTGCCGAAATCCGTCGGCGGCGGACGTTTGCGATCATCTCGCACCCGGACGCCGGCAAGACCACGCTCACCGAGAAGCTGCTGCTGTTCGGCGGCGCCATCCAGATGGCGGGCACGGTCAAGGGCCGCAAGGCCGCGCGCCACGCGACCTCGGACTGGATGCGCCTGGAACAGCAGCGCGGCATCTCCATCACCTCCTCGGTGATGCAGTTCCCGTACCGCGACTGCATCGTGAACCTGCTGGATACCCCGGGACACGAGGACTTCTCCGAGGACACCTATCGCACGCTGACCGCGGTGGATTCGGCGCTGATGGTGATCGACTGCGCCAAGGGGGTGGAGGAGCGCACCATCAAGCTGATGGAGGTATGCCGGCTGCGCGATACCCCGATCATGACCTTCATCAACAAGCTCGATCGCGACGGGCGCTCGCCGATTGAGCTGCTGGACGAGATCGAGAGCGTGCTCGCCATCGCCACCGCGCCGCTCACCTGGCCGATCGGCATGGGGCGCGAGCTGCGCGGCATCTATCACCTGGTCGAGGACCGCATCTACGCCTACAGCGCCGGCGAGCGTGGCCGCGTGGGCGAGAACCTCATCATCGACGGCCTGCACAGCCAGGCCGGGCGGCAGTTCCTGGGCGAGGCGGCGGCCGCCTTCGATGAGGAGATCGAGCTGGTCAAGGGGGCGACGCAGGCGTTTGACGCCGACGCCTACCGTGCCGGGCGCCAGACGCCGGTGTTCTTCGGCTCCGCCATCAACAATTTCGGCGTCGAGGAGCTGCTCGCGGCCTTCTCCACCTACGCCCCGGGCCCGCTGCCGCGCGCGACGCTCGAGCGCGTGGTCGAGCCGCCGGAGCCGGCGCTCGCGGGCTTCGTGTTCAAGATCCAGGCCAACATGGACCCGCTGCACCGCGACCGCATCGCCTTCCTGCGCCTGTGCGCGGGCAAGTACACCCGCGGCATGCGCCTCTTCCACGTGCGCCTGGACAAGGAGGTGCGCGTCGCCGACGCGCTCACCTTCATGGCGGCCGACCGCGAGCAGGCCGAAGAAGCCTTCGCCGGCGACATCATCGGCCTGCACAACCACGGCACCATCAACATCGGCGACACCTTCACCCAGGGCGAGCGCCTCGGCTTCACCGGCGTGCCCAACTTCGCCCCGGAAATCTTCCGGCGCGCGGTGCTGAAGGATCCCCTGAAGATGAAGGCACTGCAGAAGGGGCTGTCGCAGCTGTGCGAGGAGGGCGCGACGCAGCTGTTCAAGCCGTTGCGCAACAACGATCTGATCCTCGGCGCCGTCGGGCAGCTGCAGTTCGAGGTGGTGGCCTTCCGGCTCGCCGACGAGTACAGCGTGCAGTGCGTGTTCGACCCGGTCACCGTGTATACCGCGCGCTGGATCCAGGCGGCCGATGAACGCAAGCTCGAGGAGTTCCGCGCCCGCGCCCACGATCACCTCGCAATCGATCACAGCGGCGCGCTGGTGTATCTGGCACCCTCGCGCGTCAACCTGCAGCTGACGCTTGAGCGCTGGCCCGACATCCGCTTCCTCGAGACCCGCGAACACGCGACCACTTGACAGCTGGCGTACGCTGTAGTGAATAGCGTGCGGTACGCGCCAGCGGAGTTTTTCTTGAACGACGTCGCCTCAGCAAGCCCGCTGCTGCAGCGTGAAGCACTCCTGCACGCGCTCTACGAAGCCGCCGAGCTCGAGCACAATCTGATGTGCACCTATCTCTACGCCGCCGTGAGCCTGCGGGACGGGGAGGCCGAGGCGCTCAACGCCGAGGAGGCAATGGCGGTGCGCCGCTGGAAGCAGGTACTGCTCGGGGTGGCCATCGAGGAGATGGGTCACCTCGCCGCGGTGTGGAACATCACCTCGGCGCTCGGCGGCAGCCCGCGCATCGGCCGCAGCAACTTCCCGCTGGATCCGGGCCAACTACCGGCGAGCGTGGTCGTGAAGCTCGCTCCCTTCAACGCCGACACGCTGCAGCACTTCGTATTCCTCGAGCGCCCCCACGGCTCCACCGAAGCCGAGGGCACGGGTTTCTCCTACGAGCGTCCCTACCTGCGCGGCGGCGGCGGTGCCCGGCTGACGCCCATGGCCTTCAACTACGACACGGTCGGCGCCTTTTACCAGGCACTGGGCGAGGGGCTGTGCGCCTTCGTCGAGCGCTACGGTGAGGCCAACACTTTCGATGGCGACAAGGCGTTGCAGCTCTCGCCCGCGCAGGTGCAGCTCGGCGGTGCGCGCCACGTCGCGTGCCTCAAGACCGCACTGCAGGCGTTCGCGGCGATCGTGGAGCAGGGCGAGGGAGCGCCGCAGGACTCGCTGAACTCGCACTACCAGAAATTTCTCGGCATCCGTGCGGAGCTGCGCGCGCTGCAGGCCAAGAACCCCCGCTTCGAGCCCGCCTTCCCGGCGGCCACCAACCCCGTGCTGCGGCGGCCACCGCGCCCCGAGGGGCGCGTGTGGCTTGAGAACGCCGAGGCGGTGGCGACCGTGGATCTGGCCAACGCCTGCTACGGACTCATGCTGCGCCTGCTCGGCTACTCGTACCTGCTCGCCGAGGGCCCCGAGAAGTCCCTCGCGGTGGATCTTGCGATTGGCCTGATGCGTGCCGTCATGCCCCTCGCCGAGCGCGCCGCCCGGCTGCCTGCCGGGCCCTCCAACCCGCACTGCAACGCGGGCATGTCGTTCGTCACGCTGCGTGACGCGGGTGCGCTGCCCCCGGGAGTCGCGGCACGCCGCCTGTTCACGGAGCGCTTCCAGCAGCTGAGCGAGGCCGGCGCCACGCTCGCCGCCGGCGGTGAGGTGCGCGCCGGCGCTGCTGCCGCGCAGCTGTTGAAACTTTCCCAGCGCGCCGCCCGCGGCTTCCAGCTCACCGCGGCCGTGCTGCCGGCCGCCGCGGCGCCCGCCCTGCCCGCGGCAAGCGCTACCCCGCCACCGGCGCCGTCTGCGAGCGACGGCGTGGAAAGCGTCGCGGGCGCGAAGCTCGACCTCATCTATGAAGGCCGGCGTTGTATCCACTCGCGCTTTTGCGTGACCCAGGCGCCGCAGGTGTTTCTCGCGAACGTACAGGGCCCGTGGATCCACCCGGATGCCATGCCGGTGGAGCGCCTGGTCGAGGTGGCACATGCCTGCCCCTCCGGTGCGATCCGCTACCGGCGGCGCGACGGGCAGCCGCAGGAGGGCACGCCCCCGGTGAACCTCGCCGCCGTGCGCGAGGCGGGCCCGTACGCCTTCCGCGCCGAGCTGCAGATCGACGGGGAGCCGGCGGGTTTCCGCGCCACGCTGTGCCGGTGCGGGGCTTCAAAAAACAAGCCCTTCTGCGACGGCTCGCACCATGCGGTCGGCTTCAATGCCAGCGGCGAGCCGCCGAGCGGGAAAACCGACATGCTGCCGGTGCGCGACGGGGTGCTGGCGATTGATCCGCAACCGAACGGTCCGCTGCAGGTGCGCGGCAATCTTGAGATTACGAGCGGCACCGGGCGCGTAGTGGCGCGCGTGAGCACCGCGCGGCTGTGCCGCTGTGGGGGTAGCGCGAGCAAGCCCTTCTGCGATGGCACGCACGCGCGTATCGGCTTCCAGTCGACGTAACAGCGGTCACGCGGTGCGCGGCGGTACGCGCAGGCGCGCCACCGCGCGCACGAATGCGCTCACCTCGCCCGCGTGGCGGTGCGCCTCGCGCTGCGGTCCGTAGCGCAGCTGGGCGTAGCGGGCCAGAAGTTCGCCGCCCTCGCGCAGCGGCGGTCGCGCGCTCTGCAGTACCTGTGAGTACTCGAGCGGCCCCTGATGCGCGGCGCGCGCCGGCACCACGCGCGCCAGCTTGCGGCACAGGCGCAGGTACGCGCGCGCGAGCTCATCGGGTCGCGCCGCGCGCGCCCCGCGGCCCATCTGCCAGCCGATCAGGGCCAGCCACGCGAGCAGCGCGCCCATGAAGGCCCACCCGAGGTAGCGCGCCTCGGGCGTGGGCACGCCGAGCCGCGCCAGCAGGTCGAGCTGGCTGGCGAGGTCGAACTTCACGATGTGATCGCCCCACCAGGCGTTGGCTGCATCCCAGCGCTGCATGAGCGCCAGCAGCCACGGTGAGCCATAGAGCAGCCGCTCGGAGGCGGAGAACGCCTGCGGCATGAGATCCAGCACGCCGCGGCGCAGGCGTTCGGGCGCCACCACGGCGGTCGGGTCCACGCGCGTCCAGCCGCGCCCCTCGAGCCACACCTCCGCCCAGGCGTGCGCATCGGCCTGGCGCACCTCGAGGAACTCCCCGACCGGGTTCCACTCGCCGCCGAGGTAACCGGTGACCACGCGCGCCGGCACGTGCGCGGCGCGCATCAGGGTGACGAAGGCGGAGGCATAGTGACCGCAGAAGCCCTCGCGCGTGCGGAACAGCAGCTCATCGACCGCATCGCGCCCCAGGGGCTGTGGTTCCAGCGAGTACACGAAGCCGCCGCTGCGCAGGTACCCGAGCACCGCGCTCACGTAGGCCGCGTCGCCGCCGGCGCGCTGGTACAGCCTCTGTGCCAGCTCGAGCGTGCGCGGGTTGGCGCCGGCCGGCAGGGCGGTGTCCTCGCGCCGGCCGCCGGGGTTGAGCGGCTCGAGCGCGCGCGTGTGCAGGTAGGAAACCGCCTCGTAGCTGACCGCCTCCATGACCGGGTCGGCCGCGAGCAGCTGGTAGTCGTAGGTGAGAAACACGCGCGCGGCGGGGGAGCGCGCGGGCAGGTCGAGCGCAAACCAGAAGCGCTGGCGCGTGGCCTCGAGGGCGACGCGGTAGTGCACCGCCTCGCCCAGGTACTCCGGCCGCTGGCGCGTGCGAAAGACCTCCGCCGGGCGCCGCCAGGTGCGCCCGTCAAAGTCGTGCAGCACCGGGCCGCGCCAGTAGAGCGCGGCGCCCGCGGGTCGCGGGCCGGCAAAGCGCACGCGAAAGGCGGTCGAGTAGTCGGCCACCAGCTGCATGATGCTGCCGGGTGTCATGGCATCCGACAGGCCGGTGAGCGCGGCGCCGCCGCGCGGAATCGCCCAGAACGCCCCCGGCAGCCGCGGGAAGAACAAAAACAGCGCCACCGCCAGCGGCGCGGCGATCAGCAGGGCCCGGCCGGCGAGGCGCACGGCGGCGCGCGAGCCGAGTGCGGGGGTGGCGATCGAGCCGATGGCCGCACAGCAGACCCACGCCTGCAGCGCGTACAGCGGCGTGCGCACCAGCTGCTGGCGGTCCAGGCAGGCGGCGAGCAGCAGGAAGAATCCGGCGCCCACCAGCACCAGCTCGTCGCGCGCGTTGCGCGTCTCCAGAAGCTTCAGCGCCGCCATCAGCAACAGCAGCGTGGTGCCGGCGGTGAGGCCGTTGAGCGTATGGAAGCGCGCCAGCACCACGGCCGCCATGCCGAGCGCTAACAGCGCGCGCGCCAGCGCACCCGGCAGCCACACGCGGCGGCGCGCGGCGGCGAGCCGCCAGAGGATGAGGGCGAAGGAGGCGAGGCTCGCCCACGCCGGCACGCGATCCAGGTGCAGCAGCACCCCGCCGGCGAAGGCTGCGCACGCCCAGGCGAGCGGTCGCAGCGGCAGCTCCGTGCGCGGCGCGGCCACTAGGGCGCCCCGCGCGCGGGTCCGAAACCCACCCGCGCCAGCGCCGCCAGGCAGCGGTGGCGCTGCTCGGGGCCGCGCGCCGGCGGCACCCGCGTGCCGGGCACCGTGAGGCCGTAGCGGTCCCCGGCGGCCTCCGCGTCCACGATCCAGCGTGCCAGCTGCGACAGCCGCGCCTCGGCCTCGGCGCCCGGCACCTGGGCAAGATCAAACAGCAGCAGCTCCGAGCCCGCCGGCTGGTACTCCTTCACCAACAGCGGCGCCTCGCGCGCATAGGCCTTCCAGTCGACCTGGCGCGGGGAGTCGCCGTCGCGAAACGGCCGCAGCCCGAGCCACTCATCGAGGTCGGTGCCGCTGCGGGGGCGCGCGCCGGTGCGCTGGGCATCCTGCGCCGGCGGGGGCAGCCGGCCGGCCGGGGCGGGATATACCAGCAGCTCGAGCGGCGTGTGCACCCAGGTCCACGCGCGAAACAGCCCGAAGGGGTGGGCACTGGAGATGCGGAGGCGCTCGATGCGCACGACGCCGCGCGCCTGCGGCGGCAACGGCAGCTGCAGGCGCAGGCGCGCGTGGGCGGCGGCCGCGCCCGTGACCACCGGGGTGTCATCAAGGGCGACCTCGAGCGCCAGGCGCTCGCCGGCGGCCCCGTTGCCCAGCACCACGTGCACCGCGGCCGGGCGGCCGGCAAACACCGCCGGCGCGCTCACCCCGAGCACGCTTACGCCGAGCAGGTTGCCGTGACACTGCTGCATCACCACGAGCGCAAAGGCGGCCAGCAGGAAGGTGAGGAACAGCGCCAGGCTGTTGGTGTAGTTCAGGCCCGCGAGCAGCATCACGAAGGTGAGCGCCGCGAAGGCCACCCCGCCGCGCGTCGGCAGGATGTAGAGGCGCCGGCGCGCCAGCGTTACCGGCAGGGCGTCCTCGCCCTGGCGGCGGCGCACCCAGCGCGCCACGCGCGCCCGCAGTGCGCGCGCCAGGGGCTCGAGGGGATGCCAGCGCCGGGAGGCGCCGGCCGTGGCCCGGGCGCTCACCGCGTCAGGGCGGCACGGGCACGGCGCGGATCATCTCGCGCGCAAGGTCGGCCGCGTCGGTGCCGGCGGGGTCGCGCCGCTCGAGGCGGTGCGCCACCACCGCGGGCAGCACCGTCTGCACATCCTCGGGCAACACCGCGGCGCGGCCCTCGAGCAGCGCCCAGGCCTGCGCGGCGCGGATCAGACCCTGGCCGGCGCGCGGCGACAGGCCGAGCTTGAGGTCCTCGCGCTCGCGGGTCTGCGCGATGAGAGTCTGCGTGTAATCGAGCAGCGCATCCGCGATGTGCACGCCGCGCACCGCGCGCTGCACCCGCTGCACGGCGGGCGCCGACAGTGCCGGCGGGATCGCGGCCAGCAGCTCGCGCCGCTCCCCGCCGCGCAGCAGCGCCCGCTCGTGCGCCGCGTCGGGGTAGCCGAGCGTCACGCGCATCAGGAAGCGGTCGAGCTGCGATTCGGGCAGCGCGTAGGTGCCCAGCTGCTCGTGCGGGTTCTGCGTCGCGACCACGAAGAACGGGTCGGGCAGCGGGTAGGTGGTGCCGTCGGCGCTCACCTGGCGCTCCTCCATGGCCTCCAGCAGTGCACTCTGGGTGCGCGGGCTGGCGCGGTTGACCTCATCGGCCAGCAGCAGCTGGGTGAAGATCGGGCCCTGGCGGAAGTTGAAGCGCTGGCTCGCGCGGTCGAAGATCGAAACGCCGATGATGTCGGCCGGCAGCAGGTCGCTGGTGAACTGCACGCGCTGCCAGGCGAGCCCGAGCACGTGCGCCAGCGCGTGCGCGAGCGTGGTCTTGCCCACGCCCGGGACGTCCTCGATCAGCAGGTGGCCGCGCGCCAGCAGGCAGGCCAGGCACAGGCGGATCTGCGCTGGCTTGCCGAGGATCACCGTCTCCAGCGTTTCCAGCGCGCGCGCGAGGCTCGCAGCGTCCGCCTCGGTGCTCATCGGGGTGCTCACGGAGTCAGCATCGTGCGCACGCGCGCAAGCTGCGCGCTCAGGCCGGCCGCGGCGTGCTCCAGCTCCGCGGCCCGCTCACGCTCGGTGCGCACCACGTCCGGGGGCGCGTTGCGCACGAAGTTCTCGTTCGCAAGCTTGGCGTGCGTCTTGCCAAGGTCCGCCCGGGCCTTGGCGAGCAGCTTGCCGAGGCGCTCCACTTCGGCGCCGGCATCGATCAGGCCTGCCATCGGCACCAGGAGCGTGAGCGCGCCGACGAGCGCCACCGCCGCCTGCGGGGCGGGCGCGGCGGCTGCCAGCAGCGTCGCGCTTTCCAGCCCCGCGAGCCGCTCGAGCAGCGCCCGGTGGCGCTCAAGGAAGGCCTCATCCTCGGCACTGGCGTCTTTGAGCAGCAGCGCGATGCGCTTGCCCGGGCTGATGTTCATCTCCCCGCGGATCTGGCGCACGCCGAGAATGACCGCCTGGATCCAGGCCGCCTCGCGCTCGGCCGCCGCGTCGGGGGGGAACTGCTCGGCGCGCGGGTAGGGCGCGAGCATGACCGTCGCCCCCGGCACGCCGGCGAGCGGGGCGATGCGCTGCCAGACCTCCTCGGTGATGAAGGGCATGAGCGGGTGCAGCGCACGCTGCAGCGCCTCGAGCACCTCGCGCAGCGTGCGCTGGGCGCCGCGCTTGGCGGCGCCGCTCGCCGCCTCGGACTGCAGCACCGGCTTGGTCAGCTCCAGGTACCAGTCGCAGAAGTCGTACCAGGCGAACTCGTAGAGCGCGCTCGCGGCGAAGTCGAAGCGGTAGTCACGGAACGCGGCCGCGACGTTCTCGAGCATGCGGCCGAAGCGCGAGCGGATCCAGCGGTCCGCCACCGAGAGTTCCGCGGCGCCCGCGTCGGCCGGCTCGCCGGCCACCAGCGTCACGAAGCGCGCGGCATTCCACAGCTTGTTGCAGAAGTTGCGGTAGCCGGCGACGCGCGCCAGGTCGAAGCGGATGTCGCGGCTCGGCGCGCCGAGGGCCGCGAAGGTGAAGCGCAGCGCATCGGTGCCGTGCGCGGCGATGCCGGCCGGGTACTGCTTGCGCGTCGCCTTCTCGATCGCGGGCGCAAGCTGCGGCTGCATGAGTCCGCTGGTGCGCTTGGCGATGAGGGCCTCAAGCCCGATGCCGTCCACGATGTCGAGCGGATCGATGACGTTGCCCTTGGACTTGGACATCTTGTCGCCGTGCTCGTCGCGGATGAGGCCGGTGATGTACACCTCGCGGAACGGCACCTCGCCCATGAACTTCAGTCCCATCATCATCATGCGGGCGACCCAGAAGAAGATGATGTCAAAACCGGTGACCAGCACGCTGCCCGGATAGAAGCGCGCCAGCTCACCGGTGCGCTGCGGCCAGCCGAGCGTGGAGAACGGCCACAGCGCCGAACTGAACCAGGTGTCGAGCACGTCCTCGTCCTGGCGCAGCGGCAGCTGCGCGGGCAGGTGGTGCGCGGCGCGCACCTCCGCCTCGCTGCGGCCCACGTAGACCGCACCCGCCGGGTCGTACCAGGCCGGGATGCGGTGTCCCCACCACAGCTGGCGGCTGACGCACCAGTCCTTGATGTTGCGCATCCACTCGTAGTAGGTGCGCGCCCAGTTCTCGGGCACGAAGCGGGTGTGTCCCTGCTCGACCGCGGCCAGCGCGGGCGCGGCCAGCGGGGCGATCTTCACGTACCACTGGTCGGTGAGATAGGGCTCGAGCACCGCGCCGCTGCGGTCGCCGCGCGGCACCACGAGCCGGTGTTTCTCGGTACGCTCGATGAGGCCGGCACGCTCCAGTTCCGCGAGCACGCGCTCGCGCGCCGCGAAGCGGTCGAGGCCCCGGAAGCGCGCCGGCACGGTGTCGGCGAGCGTCGCGCGCGGCGTGAGGATGTTCAGCAGCGGCAGCTGGTGGCGCGCGCCGATCTCGTAGTCGTTGAAGTCGTGCGCCGGGGTGATCTTCACGGCGCCGGAACCGAAGGCCGGGTCGACGTAGGTGTCGGCGATGATCGGGATGTCGCGCTCGGCGAGCGGCAGGCGCAGCGTGTGGCCGATGAGGTGGCGGTAGCGCTCATCCTCCGGGTGCACCGCGACCGCGGTGTCCCCGAGCATGGTCTCCGGCCGCGTGGTGGCCACGGTGAGGTGGCCGCTGCCGTCGCTCAAGGGGTAGCGCAGGTGCCAGAGGCTGCCTTCCTCTTCCTCGGATTGCACCTCGAGGTCCGAGAGCGCAGTGAGCAGCACCGGGTCCCAGTTCACCAGGCGCTTGCCGCGGTAGATGAGCCCCTCGGCATGCAGGCGCACGAACACCTCGGTGACGGCGCGTGACATCTCCGGATCGAGCGTGAAGCGCTCGCGCGACCAGTCCACCGATTCCCCGAGCCGGCGCATCTGCGCGCTGATGGTGCCGCCGGACTGCGCCTTCCAGTTCCACACGCGCTCGAGAAACTGCTCGCGGGTAAGGTCGGTGCGCCGCTGACCCTGCGCGTTCAGCTGCCGCTCCACCACCATCTGGGTGGCGATGCCGGCGTGGTCGGTGCCCGGCTGCCACAGCACGTCCTCGCCGCGCATGCGGTGATAGCGGATGAGCGCATCCATCAGCGTGTGCTGGAAGGCGTGCCCCATGTGCAGCGTGCCGGTGACGTTGGGCGGCGGGATCATGATGCAATAGGGCGTGCCCCGGCCGCTCGGCGCGAACCAGCCATGGGATTCCCAACGCTCGTAGATGCGCCGTTCGATGTCCTGCGGCGCGTAGACCTTATCCATTGACAGCTGAGACTTTCGAAGCAGAGGGCGCGGGGATTATAGCGGCCCGGCCGCTTTCGGCCCGGATTGGGGGCGCCGGGGGGCGCTGCCGGGCGCTGCGCGAGGCTAGCGCACCCGCAGCAGCCGGGCGTGCAGGCGCTGCGGGCGGCGCGGGCGGCAGAAGCGCACGTGCCGAAACGCGCGCGCGTGGCTTTGCCCGTGGCGGGTCAGTGCCCCGCGCGCTGGATGAGGAAATCCGCGAGCAGCGGCGTCGGCCGGCCCGTACTGCCCTTCTGCGCACCGCTCTGGTAAGCGATGCCCGCGACGTCGAGGTGCGCCCATTTGAGTCCCTGGGTGAATTTCGCGAGGAAGGCGGCGGCGGTGATCGCGCCGCCGTCACGGCCGCCGACGTTGGCGAAGTCGGCGAAGTTGCTCTTCAGCGATTCCGCGTAGTCCTCCGTGAGCGGCAGCTCCCAGCAGCGGTCGTCGGCGCGTACGCCGGCGGCCAGCAGCTCCTGGATGAGCTTCTCGTCATTGCCCATGACGCCGGCGTGGTGGTGGCCGAGCGCCACGACGCATGCCCCGGTGAGGGTGGCGATGTCGACCACCGCGGCCGGGCGAAAGCGCCGCGCGTAGTGCAGCGCGTCGCACAGGATCAGGCGTCCCTCGGCGTCGGTGTTGAGGATTTCCACCGTGAGCCCGGCGGCGCTGGTGGCGATGTCACCGGGCTTGACCGCCTTGCCGCCCGGCATGTTCTCGACCGCGGCCACCAGGCCGACCACGTTGATCTTCAGGCGCAGCTGCGCCGCCAGGGTGAGCGCTGCGATCACGGCGGCCGCACCGCTCATGTCGAACTTCATCTCATCCATGCCCGGCGGGTCCTTGAGCGAGATGCCGCCGCTGTCGAAGGTCACGCCCTTGCCCACCAGCACCACTGGTGCCTGTTCCTTCTTGGCGCCCTGGTACTCGAGCACGATGAAGCGCGGCGGCTGGTGCGAGCCCTGCGACACGGCCAGCAGGCAGCCCATCTTCTCGCGCCGGATCGCCGGCCCGTCCAGTACCTTGACGCGCAGGTTCTTCTCGCGCTTGGCCAGCGCGCGCGCCTGCTCGGCGAGGAACAGCGGGGTGCACACGTTGGCGGGCAGGTTGGCCAGGTCGCGCTGCACGACGGCGGCGGCGGCGACCGCGGTGCCGTGGCTGAGCCCGCGCTCGGCCGCACCCGCCTTGCGCACCGGGCCTGCCAGTACCTTCTTCAGCGCCGGCGGCGCGGGCTTCTTGGCACTCTTCAGGTCGTTGACGCGATAGAGCGCCGCGCCGGTGAGCTCGGCGATCTGGCGCCCCAGGTAGTAGTCATCCAGCTGCTTGGCTTCCGGGCGGTCGATGGCGATGGCGCAGCTGCCGATGCGGGTGCGCGCCAGGGCCACGAGCGCGCTCTGGCAGGCGCGCCGCCAGCTCTTGCGCTGGAACAGCTTCTTGGTGCCCAGCCCGGTGAGCAGCACGCGCGAGGCGCTGAGGCCGGGCAGATCGCCCACGAGCAGCGTGTCACCGGCACGGCCGGCGAAGTCGCCCCGGTCGAGCAGCTTCTTCAGGCGTCCGCCGCAGGCGTTGTCGACGCTGCGCGCCTCGCCGCTGAGCTCGCCCTCTTCAAATACGCCAAGCACCAGGCACTCCACGCCGAGTGTCGCCAGGCTCTTGGTCCAGACGCCGAATTCCATCACGTATCCCCTTCCCGTTGAGGCGCGCTAGACTGTCATTTACCTTATTGAGCGCCTCGCTCCGTCGCGTGCTGCTGCCGCTGTGCATGCTGCGCGCCCACGGGTGCAAGCGCTGGCAAGTGTAACTCAAGAACCCGTCGGTTTTCCCGGCGGGCGAACGGGACCATCGGCAGTGGGCACTATCCTCGGTCGTTACATTTTTCGCGAGGTGATGCTGGCGTGGCTGCTGGTCACCGGCGTGCTGCTCGTGATCCTGCTTGCCTACCAGGTGGTAGGCGTGCTCGAGCGCGCGGCGGTCAACCAGTTCCCGCCCGACGTGGTGCTGCAGCTGATCTACCTGGGCGCGCTGCAGTACCTGTCGATCCTGCTGCCCGTGGGCCTGTTGCTCGGCGTGGTGCTGGCCTTCGGCCGCCTGTACGCGGACAGCGAGATGGCGGCCGCGCTCGCCTGCGGCGCGGGTCCCACCAACATCTACCTGCCGGTGGCGTTCTTGGCGGTGGTGGTGGCCGTGGGGCTTGCCTGGCTCACTCTGGTGCTCGCGCCCCAGGCCACCCAGCAGGCCCTCAGCCTGCGCCAGGCCGCCGTCCGGGCCGGGCAGTTCGCGCCCATCGTCGCCGGCAAGTTCCGCAGCTTCGCCGGCGGCAGCGCGGTGGTGTATGCACAGGATGTGAACCCCGACGGCACGCTGCACAACGTCTTCGTGGAGCGCAGCCGCGGGCCGCTGGTGCTGGTGGCGCTCGCCGAGCGCGCCCGCCACTCGGTGACCGCGGACGGCCAGACACACATTCTTACACTGTACGACGGGGAGCGCTTCGAAGGGGTGCCGGGGAGTGCCGAGTTTCGCATCGTGCGCTTCGCCGAGCATGTCGTGCCGGCGCAGGTGCCGCCCACGAGCGGTGACGTGGTGCGCGATCTTGAGGCCCGCCCGAGCGTGGATCTGGCGCGCGCGGCCGAGCCGGCCGCGCGCGCCGAGCTGCAGTGGCGCATCGCCACCCCGCTCA
>Ga0105245_10002444_pt1 | contig 16805 bp, 10 predicted proteins | sample KBSM54metaG_FD_81523 | JGI IMG/M metagenome (GOLD analysis project Ga0105245, IMG submission 81523) | Miscanthus rhizosphere microbial communities from Kellogg Biological Station, Michigan, USA - KBS M5-4 metaG | ecosystem: Host-associated > Plants > Roots > Rhizosphere > Soil | place...
CCAAGTCCATCTCGCCGCCTGCCAGCAACGCTTCCACCCGGCTGGCGCAACGCCCCACTTCGTCTCCACGGTTCTGCAGCGAAAACGATTCAGGCGGCGCCGAGAACACTTCAGGCGCGCCCTGGCGCAGAGCCTCAGCCATGGCGCGGCAACTTGCGAAGCGGTCCTCGGGCGATTTCGACATGGCCCGCTCCACTACATCATCCAGGAACTCGGGAATATCGGGAACCCGAGTGCTGAGCCGCGGAGGCGGAGTCTCCAGATGGTGCCGCAGCAGCTCGAACTCCGCCTCTGACTCGAAGGGCAGCCCTCCGCTGATTAATTCAAACAGCAGGATACCGAGAGAGTAGATATCACTACGCGGGCTGATGGCCTTGCCGGCGATCTGCTCCGGGCAGACATACTCGAGAGTGCCGACAATGCTTTTCTCCCGCGTCTGGCGCACGGAGCCGAGCACGTGAGCAATGCCGAAGTCCATCACCTTCACCTCGCCCCGAGGACTCACCATGATGTTGTCGGGTTTGATATCGCGGTGCAGCACGCCCAGCGAATGTGCATATTCCAGGCTGTCCAGAATCTGCCGGAAGATGGGAAGCGCCCGCTGCCAGGACATGGGATAGAGGCGGCTCAACGGTATCCCGTTGACGAATTCCATAACGATATAGAACGCGTCGCCCTCTTTGAAAAAACTGTAGAGATGAGCCAGATTGGGATGATTCAGGCGCGCCTGAATCTTAGCTTCCTTTTGGAAGCGCGCCGCCACATCCGCGGAGCGCGAGAATTCGCTGCGCAACTTCTTAATCGCAACTTCCCGTTCGAGCATCACATCCACTCCTTGATAGACAATACCCATCCCGCCGGCGCCGAGCTCGGCAAGAATCTTGTATTGCTGACCAATCATCATGAATTCACCTCGCGAGTGATTCGAAATTCCCGGGTGGGCGGAGGCTCGGCGGCGGCTACGCGCCGCGAGTCGCTCACCTCCAGCAGCACGGCGGAAATGTTATCATGCCCGCCGCGGCTATTGGCGGCCTCGATCAGATGTTCGCAAGCCGTGTCCAGCCGGACGCAGCTCGCAATCTCCAGGAGTTCAGGGCTGGTAAGCGAGTCGTGCAATCCGTCCGTCGAAAGCAAGAATCGATCCTCAGATCGAATCGGGAACGGCTGATCCCACACCGCTACCTCTACCTTGCGCTGGCTGCCAAGCGAGCGCGTCACAAGGTTTCGTTCCTCATGGTCAGCGGCCTGCTCGGATGACAATAGACCCCGCCGGACCATTTCCTGAACCACCGAGTGGTCTTCCGTCATTTGGAAGATCTGACGATCGCGGATCAGGTAAAGGCGGCTATCGCCTACCCAGGCCGCCCACGCAAAGGGTGGGGCCAACGCCAAAGCAACACAGGTAGATGCCATGCCGGCCAGATCTTTTTCGCGCTGCGCCTTGCGAAAAATTTCGCGGTTTGCGGACTCCAGGGCCTTGCGTAGAACTTTGGGCGGCGAGGCAGTTCCGCCGTGAAAGTCTTGGGAAACGATCTGCGTGACCATGGTGCTGGCGACACTGCCGCCTTGCGCGCCTCCGAGACCGTCGGCAACCAGGGCAAGCGCCGAACTCGACCGGCCGCTGCCGTTGTCCGTGGCGTTCTGAAAGTACACTGAATCTTCGTTGACGGAGCGCACTCGGCCGACGTCGGTTCGGCTTGCGCCTAACACTCTGGACCTGCAAGTTTCCTCCGAAGGCTGTTGTTCCTTGCGGGATCGAAGGCGATTGAGTCCAAACATTTGATAAGCGGCGGCTCCGCGCGTTACTTCTCCGCCATGGTTTGCATACGCCGCGCGCGCTCCTCCATACTCGAGCGCTGATCCGGCGGAGCTTTCGCGGCTGCCCGCTGGTACAAATCGGCGGCCAGCTTATAATCGTTCAGCTTCTCGGCGCTCTGCGCGGCGAGTTGGTAGCCCTCCCACCGGTTAGGATCCATCTGCGTGAGCCGCGTGGCCAGTTCCAGCGCCGCGGTGGCCATGCCCTGATCCAGCCTCTCGCGCACTTGCGCCATGCCGGATTCAAATGACACGGCATTTCCAGGAGTAGCGGCGGGGCCCGCTGCGGCCGGTGCAGGCGCAGGATTCACCGGCGCAGGCTGCGGACTGGCGCCAGCGGCTTGCGGAACATTGGCGGGAGTCCGCTGTTGCTGCTGCAGCAGAAGCTGTTGTTGTTGTTGTTGCTGCCGCAGCGTGTTGGCTAGGGCGGCCGCCTGCTTGCGCTGCGATTCCAAAGCCGCTACCAGGGCCTGGTGGTTGGCCTCGTTGCGTTCATTGGAATCGCGCAACTGGGTTTCCAGTCTTTCCACTTCTTTCTTGGCCGATTCCAACGCCGCGGGGCCTTTCTTCAGTTCCTCGTTGACCTGGGCCAGGCTGGCTTGATTCTGTTCTTGCACCGCCGTCAGATCGGATTGCAATTCCGTATGCGACTGCCGCATATAGACCCACACTCCGGCTCCCACCAGGACAATCAAAACGATGGCGGCGACGCCCACCCATCGAGAGTGATTGGCCTCCCGTTTGACCCGCGTGAATACGTCGCCCAGGAGCCGTTCGACGGTAGAGCGGCCGACCGGCCGGGGTGCATTTGGAGAATCCTGCATCCAACTTCGCGTGGGCTTCATGCCGAGAACACTCGCGGAGTCAAAAGACCCCAGGGGGCTCGCGGCTGGCGGCGGGTCCAGCTCAAATCGAAATTCCGGACCACCCGGCCCAAGCTGGATCACATCGTTGTGATTCAGGTGAACCGCGCCGTAGACCCGCTGCCGGTTCAAAAACGTACCATTCCGGCTTTGCAGATCAACCAGCTGAAATCCCGATGGGTCTGATGGATCGCGAGTGATCTTGGAGTGCTGGCGGCTTACCAGATCGTCGCGGTCCGGGTCAAAGCGAATGTGCGACGATACGTCGCGGCCGATGGTCAACTCCGGTTCTCCGTCTCCCGGGAATTCGTCCATCTGATTTGCGCGAGCACCAGCCAAATGTCGGATGAGAATGCTTTGCATGTCGCCTCTCTGCTCCGTTAGGGTTTGGGCACCGTAGGTTCCATTGGCTTCACCTTGGTTTCCGGCTCCGGTTCCGGGACGACTTCGCGCCTGACGCTTTTCTTCGCGGTAGTTGGCGTCGATTTCACTGCGGCAACAGGTGGCTTGACGACCGGGACGACCGGCGGCGGAGCGGGGATCACAGGTGTCTGTACCACTACCGGTGGCGCGGTTAGCTTCTGCGTCTTCGCTGGGGGAGTGCGGAATATGAAAAAGGAAATAACGATCACCAGGATGACCGCTGCTGCGGCGCCGAGCCACAGCCCCAGCGGTTTGGCTCCGGATGGGCCAGTCGAATAGGCCCCCGCCGGCGAGGGGGCCGTGTTTACAAAACGGGTGGGAGCCGACACCGGCCGCGCGACAAACGCCGTTTCGAGCGCGCCAACGAATTCGGCACAGGATGAGAAACGCGCCGCAGGCACCTTGGCGAGCGCACGCTCTAAGACTTTACAAACCGCAGGCGGAAATTTATCTGTGAGCCCGGACCCGAAGCGCGGCGTTTCAAAAAGGATTTGGCGCATACGCGCAACCGGCGAATCCGCCAAAAACGGCAGGACGCCGGTCATAGCTTGCAAGGCGAGGCACGCCAGTGAAAACTGGTCAGCACGGCCATCGACACTATCTCCCTTCAGCAGTTCCGGCGACATGTAGGGTACGGCGTTCATCAATGCTTGGGGAAGCGCGCCGCCTGAGTTGGAATGAAACGTCTCAGCAGGCCGCGCTACCTCGAATCCGCAAACCTTGAGGAATCCGTCCTCGCTGAAAAGCAGGCACTCCGTGGAAAGATGGCCATGCACTAATCCCTTGGCATGCACGTGATCCAATGCGGAGGAAGCACTCTTCAACAGCGCAATCACCCGGTCCTCCGGCAGGTTTTTCCCGCCGGCGAGGATCTGGCTCAAGGCAGTCCCCTCCGCTTGTTCCATCACCAAGAAAGGAACGTCATCGGCTTCTTCAAGCGCCAGGATTTTGACGATGTTGGGATGATCCAGTTCCGCAATCTGGCGAAGATCGAACGCCGGAGCTTGGCTGGCAGGCTCCAGGCCCGGATCGGTGGGTCGGTCCGGCATACGAATCGTGACCGTTCTTTTCATCACGGGGTCGAACGCTTCGTACAGGGCGTCAAGACCGTGATTGCCCGTCTTCCTTACGATTTCGTATCTGCCAATTTGACTCATTATCGCAAAGGACGTTACGAACGAGGTTTGGCAGTCCAGTCCTTTCCTTCGTTTTCAATTTTGATCTGCTGGAGGCTCCGGTCATTTCCATAAACGTAACGTATATGCCCGGATTTCCCGTTCAAGCTAAAGTCCTCGCTAGCGATTGTGGAGCCAGAGTAAGTTACGGTTCGCTGGTAGTACGGTTTGTCGGATCCTTTCTTAAAAGCTCGGATTCCGGTGAGCCGTTGCCCATCCCAGCTAAATCGAACCAGATTGTCAGCGCCCCATTCCTGCGCGGATTCGGCTCGGTCTTGAGCGTCATACTGGACCGTGAAGTAATGCAAGCCATCCCATAAAAACGGATTAAAAAAGGAGTTACCAGCGATAGTAGTTCCCACCGGCCCTTCGAGGATGCCCAGGATGCGGAGATCTGCCGAAGGGTTGCCTGGAAGCACGATTTCGGTCTGGTTGTCATCATCCACCATGCGGAAGAGCCCCTTATCGTCGTGGACCACATGCGCGCGAAACTCCTTCGCCTGGGGAGACGCCGCCGCCGGCTTGATGCGCGCCGTCAGCAGTGCTCCCGGGGTGCGCGGATATTGGAAGTAGAACTTCCCGAATTCCTCCACCGAGCCCGGCTGCAAGTCCTCGGTAGTCCCTGGCGCGGCCAGCGTACGATAAGTTCGGTAGCCCTTAGGATCGTCGAAATTCGTGATGATCGACTCCAGACGTCCTTTATCCCACGCGAACTGCATTCTGACTTTATCGGCCACCACGGAATCAATCGGAATCTGAAACGCCAGACTTTCCGGACAATAATAAACCCCCGCCGGAAGTTTCCGCCCCGACAGCCAATTGAGCGTACCTTCTCCAGCGGCAGCCGGCTTCGATTCCACAATCGCGCTGCGGATGCGCTCGGCCTGGCCGCGCTGCTTCAAATCCCCCACCAGCGAATTAGAACGATCGAGGTACGTAGTGAGAAGAGCTTTGGCTCGGGTGCTATCGCGGGTCGCCGCGGCAACCAGTCCGCCATTAAACAGAAAATCGGGATCGCTGGCATCCAGCAAAAGCGCCGATTTCAGCAATTCGTCGAGCTTGGAATACTGACCCGTTTTGGTCAGAGCCTCGATGTCGTGCTTGTAAGCTTCCTTTTTCTTGCCCAGTTCGTATAGAATTTCATCGCGGACTTTGGCGCCCTTTTCGCGCTCGCCGGATTCCACTACCATCCGGTCGTAGCGATCCAGCAAGGGGAGTGCCTCGGAGAGCCTGTCTCTGGCCGCCAGCAGCCGCGCCTGTCCCAGCAGGACTTCGGGAGCGTCGGGATTTTCCCGTCCCGCATCCTGCAGCGCCTCTTGCGCTTTGGCGTAGTCTTTATCCTGCATTGCGCGATCCGCGAAGGAAAGACTCCGTTGAAACCTGCGCTCCTCCGGCGAATCCTTGACCAACAGGATGCGCGAAGCCGAGGTGCGCCGGGATTCCACCTGCGAAGACAAGACCTTCTCGGCTTCCAGTAATTTTCCGATTTCCCGGTTTACGGGATCCCGGCCTTGGGCTACTTCGGCCTCTTTCGCCGCGCTTTCATGATCGTCGCGCATCGCGAAAGCCCGCGCACGCCGCGCATGGACCCGCGCGCTCTCCTCCAGTGCCTCTTGCCGGAGCGCCGTGATGTCCGCAAAGGACCACTGGTACCGTTCGAAATCCGAATACTGCTGCAGAAACGCATCCCAGTCTCCGAGGATCGCCAGCGAGCGCAGCAGTTTCAATCTCGCCTCCACAAAATCGATGCGCGAGACAATGCGCTCCTGCAGGTTCTGCAACGGAGCATCTTTAGGGTAAGCCCGGCGCCCTAATTCGCCAAAGCGCCTCAGCAACACCAGGTCTTTGTACGGCCCGCCGTTCTCGAATGCCGCCAGGCCGGACGCGAGCCTGCGCTCGAGTGAGCCTCGAAACTCATCCACGGCCGGCGAATTCGGGAAGGAACCCACGAACCCCTGCATTGCGGCGAGTTGTTCCTCCAGATTGGTGAAGGCCCAGTCCTTCGACACAAAATCCAGCGCGGCGCCGTCGGGCGTGCCACCGTTGAGGTACACGAAGAACAATTCGGGGGCCAGCGTGTCGCTCTGCTTGGCCTTCTTCGAATGAACTAATGTCAGGACCAGTCGTCCCGGAACATCGCTGACATTGGCCGCGGATTTTAAAGCGAAACTCTCCGGCAAGACAATTTCCCGCTCCGCACCCGCGCCTTGCAAACGAACCAGGTGATTCCCGTCGGCACGGATGATGCCGGCCTGTGCCAGTTCCGTCTTTGGCAGACGCTTGACGGCATTGGGATCCACCTTCCCTTTCGGATCGGGAAGCAGCTTAATTTTTTTGCTTTGATTGACTTGAAAGTCTTCGACTGCCTGGAAAGTGATCTGCCCTTGGGGCGAGCGCGATCCAATCACAACGCTTTGCCCGAACGCCAGAACCGGCGCGAGGAAGCAAAACCAGCGGAAACTACCGGCAAAAATACGTCCCATGGCGACGACTCCGACATCAACGCTTAATAGGCTAGGTTATTGAGTATACAACAAATTCAGGCCTAGGCTAACGGCCCAGTGTCCCTCTTTCAAAACCCCGCCGAGGTTTGAACGAGAATGCACCAAGTCCGAGCCGTGGGACTATTTGATCACCAAGTGACTGTTGATAAACAGATAGATGTTGTTTCCGTCGGTCACGGTATCGACAAATGAGTTCAACCTGAGATTCGCAGCCTTAAGGGATTTGTTCCAATCCGCGGCTCGATGAAGACCCGCCAAATCGGCCATTTGCAGGTATCCGCTGGTCACAAATGTACCTAAATCCAGGACTCCAGTCCCGACGCCCACCACCGTCCGAATCGCCGCCGAACTGACCTGGGTCGAAAGGCGGGCGCCTTTGATCGTCCAGTCATCCTGTGAAGCTAGGATTTGGGCGACTTCATGTCTGGACTTACTTATATTTACCGCGAGGGATAAGAGGAGAGCCGCGTTCTCAACTGGCTCGAGCGCCTTGTCCGCCCATTGAAACCTTGCGGCCCATTTGGGATTGACAACCATTCCACGAAAATTTCCTGCGAAATTTCTGGCCGGAGCGTTTTTGATCCACGAGTATTTTCTGTACCCTTCGGAAGCGGCGATTGCCTTTGCCCAACCGCCCGCTGTTGTCACGCCTCCAGCGACATGATCGGTAACTTCAACTGCGGCGTGAATTTTATGGAGATCCATAGAAGCTCCCTGTGCCTGGGAATATTTTAGGCTTTCACCTACTAACGCGCAGTTTACAGTTCAAACGGGTCAAGCAAACAAAACGAAATAAAACGTCCCCTGCCTCGGACGCGCTACCCGTCAGCGGCCTACTGCCCTTTTCTCTTCCCTGCGGTTCTTCCCTTGCGCTCGATTTCCTGATCCAGTTGCGAGAGAAAAGGTGAGTTCACAGCCTGCAGTTTGGAACGCGTGAGATTGAGCTCTTCCGTCCGGCCCAGTTGCAGGCACGTCAGGGCGAAATTGAAAAGCGATGATTCGTCCACGGTATTGAGGTTCACCGCCTGCGTCAGGTAGGTATACGCTTCGTCGTAGTTCATTTCGGACAACATCATGTAACCGTAACTGTTGTACGCCCATGATAAACGCGCTGGCACCGGCGGAGTCACACGCGCGAAGCCTTGTTTGAAGTTCAGTTTCGCGTTAGTCGAATCGTCCAACTTGCGGTAGGCGTTGGCCAACAGCAGGAACCCTTCGGCGTCCTGTTGATACTTGTTCACATACTCGGTCAGGATTTCCACGGCACGCTGCGCGCGATGCAATTCGGTGTTGTTCGAGTAGATTCCCGCCAGCCGGTAGCGCAAGTCCTTGCTTGACGGGTCCAGCGCGAGCGCCTGTTCCAGAAGGACCGTCGCGTCCAACGGCCTGTTCTGCCGGTCCGCGACCTCACCGGCGATCCGCAGCACCGTCAAGTTGCTCCGGTCCACCGCCAGTAATTCATTGGCGAGCGCACCCGCTCCGTCCCAGTTCTGGGCCCGAAATTCCACCTGCAGCCGCAGCAGCGTTACATCGCGTTTCAGCCCCGGGCTCTTGATATCGGCCAGGGCCGCATTCGTGCATGCCATATCTTCAGCGCTGAAGCACAACCGCGCAAGCTTCATCCGTGCACTGTCCACGGCGCCCTTGGAATGCGCGGCCGCTTCGTAATGCGCGCGCGTTTCGGCGCTGTTTTCCGGCGTCTCCTGCGACATGTCTCCCAAGCGTTCATGAATACGCGGCGAGTCGGGAGCCAGCTTGACCACTTCCAGATACTGAATGCGCGCCTCTGGCCTGCGGTTGCCGTCATAGAGGAGATCGCCGAGATCAGTGTGCGCGGCGATATTGGCGGGAGCCGCGGCCAGTACGCGGCGCAGATAGGCTTCGGCGGCAGCGGTATCTTTGGTGTTCTCAAAAGCCTTCATGACCATCGCGGTAGCTTCTTGATCCGCCGCTTCTTCCGGCGTGCCGGTTCGCAGACTGGTCAGTAAATCCGGCCACAATTTCATCGATGCGTAGCATGCCGCCAGGCTTTTGGCCAGCGGAAAGTCGTCTGGGGCCAACTGCTGAGCCTGCCGCAGGGGACCCACCGCCTGCGCACAATTCCCCAATTGAACATACGCCGTGCCTAAACCGGCGAGCATTCGAAAATTCTTCGGCACGATCGCTCGCGCCTTTTCAAATTCGTCGATCGCTTCCTGGTACCGCTTCTCGCGGACCGCGAGTTCCCCCAGTCCGATGCGGGCTCCCGGATCGTCAGTTTGGGCAGCCGTAACCAGGTGATAATGATTCATTGCTTGCGGGCCTTGTCCCAGGCGCGCATAGAGATCGCCCAGCGCGTTGTGGGCGGCCAGCTGATCGGGATTTTGCTGGAGATATGTTTCGAGCTGCGCGGCCGCGGTATCGGCGTGGCCATCGCGTTCCTGAATCTGGGCCATCAGAATCGCGCCCTGCGGGTCCCGCGGCGCCGCCTTTCGGAATGCCGTGATGGCCTCCGTGGCTTTGCCATACTGTTGAGCTTCGAAGTAGCAGCGCGCCAGCGGCAAACCCGCTTGTGGAGCTTTGGCAGTGGCCGTCGCCAGATCGGAAATCGCCGAAGCGCAGTCTGCGCTGCGGTAAAGCGCCGCGCCACGCTGATAGGTTGGGTCGGTCGATTGCCCGTCGACAGCTCCGCTAAACACGCGCATGCAAAGCGCTATGAGCAATCCACTAAACAGCCGCAACATCATGAGCCCGGAACCTCTTGTCGCCAGTATATACATTTCGTGGCGACACGGGTGCTGCCGCATGAGCGAGTAGTCGGATAAGGCCGCTGTAATCAGCGGTCCACATCTGGAGCGTCCGCGAAATCCTGAAGGCCGCCGAGTGATAGACTTCTGCCATGCATCCAGAGGCAATAGAGGTGCTCGTGGCCATGGGAGAATATACCGGTACTCAAGAATCGTTCCTACACGACAGCATTGTAACCGTGCAAGCCGCATTGCAGTGCTCCACGGAGGCGGCGGAACGCATTATTCACAATTTAATGAATTACGGAGGAATCAATTTCGATATAACACTTGGAGAGGAATTGCCGCTAACGCCAATGGCTATTCCGACAGCACGTTGGTATTGGTATGTCCCTCCGGCAGCCTAACCGGATGACAAACGCTTCTCGTTCGACCGCGCAAATTATCCGACTCCTCATGAGCGGCGCTGACAGGTCTTTGCCTCAGCGGCGCCGCTTCGAAGGGAAGAAGTTCAGTAGAAGTTGGCCTGGTGAGAATGGTTATGAGGGGGACGATTATCGCGGAGTCGCTGGGGGCATGCCATGGGGTGCTTCGATGACCAGCGTGACGCCCACCACCTTGCGTGTTCCTTTTTCTGCGCCCTCCACTTCGAGCACTCCCGCATAACTCCCTGTCCCGAGCCCCGCGGGGTTTACGCTCACGGCCGCCGTGCCCCCCTGTTTCACCGCTAAGATCCAACCCTGATTTCCGGTGACGCTCCATGGCGCGCGCGGATCGCTGCTCGTCACCGAGACGATCATAGGCGCGGGGTTACTGCCGCCGATGGTCATCTCAAATCGCAACTGCGTGGGGTTGACCTTTAAGGTTACGGGAGGATTGGCCGCGGGTTTCATAAACAGCCACAGGATTAATCCCAGAAAGACCACCATCCCTGCCGAGATGGCAACTAAGACGCCCCTGCTCGGAATGGGGAGAGCGCGGGTTCGCGGCCCCGGCGTCGCCAAAGCCGTTTCCGCCCAGCTCAACAATTGACGCACGCGGGGTTCTTCCTTTTGCTCCAGTAGCCGTTCCGCCCTTTCTTTTACGGCGAGCGCCTTGCCTTTCTTATACAACTCTTCCAACTCGCTGGCCTGCTCATACCAAAGAAGCCAATCGTAGCTGGCCTCTTTGCCGGCGATGGCTGAGCGCCACAGTTGTTGCAGACCTGCATCCTGGGGCTGATCTTTCAGGAGAGGCCGCAACAATTGCAATGCCGCGTCGAACTTTCGCTCCTGTATCAGAGTCTGCGCCTTTTGACCGGCCTCTAACCGCACCCGCTGGTGCTTCTGCGCCTCCCATGCCAGGGTCGCGGCGGCAAGATCCTGCTCGATCGCGGCATTGGCCGGGAATTGCTTCAGAAGCTTGCGCAACCGGCGAACTGCGGCCTCCAGTTCCCCCTGACTCGCAAGCTGCTGGGATTCGCTACGGCCTTTTTGATACTGCTTTTCTTTTTCGGCACTCTGTTGGGCGGCTTTGGCCTTTAACAGGTCTTCCTCGAGCGAGAGCTCCGACCGGAATTCCTTCAGCAAGCCTTTCAGGATGCGAATTGCTTCGTCGAAGTTGTGCTCCTGGATCAGACGCTGGACCTGTGCCCGCCCGTCCTGGAGGCGCGCATCCCGTTCTTGCTGTTCACGCTGCTGGCGAACGATCCCGAGCAGTGAGACCACTTCAGGGTCGTTCCCGTGCCGCTGCAATTGTTCGCTCAAGACCGCTTCCGCCTGTTTGTGATCACCGGCCGCCGTCAGCTCCTTCGCGCGCGAAAGACTGCTGCGGCGAACTTCGGCCCGTTCGAGTTCGGACTCCAGAATATCCACGCGGGTAAGCCGCGCTTTGGTGCGTCGCGCCTCCTCAAGCTGCTGCCGCGCAACCTCCAAATCGCCTTGCGCCAGGTTTCGCTCGATCTCCTGTTTGAGACGTCCCGCGCGGACCTGCTCCGCGAGCTCATTCCAGATGGGCTCCTCAGGATGCGCGGTGGCGGCTTCTTCGAGCGACACGCCGGCGGCGTCCCAGTCGCGCCTTTGAATGCACAGCTCGATCTTCTGCTGCAAGTCCCGCAGGTTTTTCCGTTGGATTAACCGCTCAGCAATCGTCTGGAGTTCCGGTTCGGGGCCATGCAGAGCGAGTCCTTGCTGCAGGAGAGCCAGGGCGGCATCCCATTCGCCGGCCTTCTCATATTCAGTGGCCCTGGAAACCCGGCTGCCCACGTCTTTGTGCCGTTCGATTTCGGCTTGTACCGCCAGCGCCCGCTCCAGCAGTTCGTCGAGACCAGGTTCATGCCCTACGGTCGCGATTGTTCCTTCCAGTAGCTGGATCGTCGAATCAGGCTGGCCACTCTCCAGCAGATCCTTTCCTTTCTCAACCGCGTGGCGAATCACACGCTCCCTGTCGCGTTCCCGAATGAGATGCAGAAGCGCCCGGTGCTCAGTGCGCCAGGCTTCTGAGTTTACGTAGCCGCTGCGCAGGGTTTCGAGGAGCGCACAAGCCTCATCCAAGCGCCCCTCCTTGCGAATTTCGCGGCAGCGCGCAATCTGGTCTTCGAGTACCCGCGCTTTCTCCTGCTCTTCCTGGCTGGAGGCAATCGCCCCCTTCAGCTCTAACAGCCGCGCCTCGTTCGGGTATGTAAGCAGGCCCTGCTCCAGCACCATCAGTGCCTGGCTGAATTCCTTTTGCTCGACCAGTTGCCACGCCTCGCGGCCGATCTTTTCGCAAGCTTGGGCGGCTTCCCGGGCGCGCAGTTCGGCCTTTGCGAAAGCCAGCATTTCGCGCGGCTGGTCCATTGCCGGGAATTCACGCGCCAAACCATCCAGCCGCTGTATGGCCCTCTCCATCTCACCGTCGCGCAGGAGCGCCTGGCAAGCCGATATTTCAGACCGCAAACGCTGTTGACGTTCCTCTTCCTCTTTTTGTTGACCTAAGCGCACCGTCAGCTGCTGTACTTCAGCCGATCCCGGATTTTCTTTCGCCAGCCGTTTCAAAAGAACGTCGGCGTCATGCAGAGCGCTGATGGCCAGCAGCACTTCCACCTGGTTCAACGAATCCCGAAAACGGCGCCGCTGCTCGCGCACTTGGATTTCTGTGCGGACTTGCGCCAGCAATTCCGCGGCCTCCGGACTCCCGCGGTCGGCAATGAGCGCGGAATTCGCAATCTCCAGCGCGCCGCTCAAATCTTCCAGCTCCAGATGCTGCCGCGCTTTTTCCGTCAGCTGCACCGCTTGTTCCACACGGCGCCACTCGGCTTCTACTTTGTCGCGGTAGTCGCGAACCTTGGCATCGGAGGGCGCCAGCCGCAGCGCCGAATCGATGGAGCGCATGGCGTTGGCATAACTGCGCCGCTCGGCCTCGATTTCTGCCTGCCGCACCAGCGCGGCGATCCGCGGGCGGAGTGTGCGCTGGCGCATCTGCTCTTGAACCACTTCGCGGATCCGGCGCGCCTCGTCGTTGCCGGGATCAAGATCCAGGCATTCCCGCATCTTGGCGTTGGCCTCATCCAGCCGTTGTGCGCGTAACAGCAGCACCGCCTCGTCCAACACCGCCGCGGCTTGCCGGCCGCGCAGTTCGCGCAGCACCGGAAGGATGTCGAACTGGACGTCCTCGAAGCTTTGATAACGATGATCCCGGTCTTTCGATAACAGGCGCGCAATCACGCGCTCCAGCGCCGGCGGACATTCCTGGCATAACGACGAGGCCGGCGGCGGAGTGGTCGACGTGATCTTGTACATGATCGGCCCCAGGTCGACGGCGTGGAACGGATGCTGGCCGGTCAGTAGTTCGTAATAGATGACGCCATACGCCCAGATATCGCACAACGCATCCGCCTCACTTCCGGTGAGTTGTTCCGGCGCCATATAAGACACCGTCCCGACCATGAAGCCGTGTTGCGTAAGCCGCGCCCCTTCGTCGCGTTGCACCCGGGCAATTCCAAAGTCCATGATTTTGACCTTGCCCTCGGTAAGCACCATAATGTTGGCGGGTTTTACATCGCGGTGAACCACTCCATTCAGGTGTGCGCAGCGCAATCCTTCGGCCACCTGCGACATGATGTTTACTTTTTGGAGCAGCGTCAGCGCTTGCTTGTGTTTGATAACTTGCTGCAGGTCCTGACCCTTCAAATACTCCATGACCAGATAGTGGCTGCCCTGGTCTTCACCGTACCCGTAGACCGTCACGATGTTTTCGTGATCGAGATTACCGGCGGCCGCCGCTTCGGTGCGAAACCGGTTGACCATGTTTTCTTCGGCTTCGCCGCTCATGACCTTGATGGCCACCTGGCGTTGTACTCGCGGATCGAAGCCCAGATAGACGCGGCCAAAACCGCCTCTGCCGATTTCAAATCGGATCTCGTACTCACCCAGACGCTGGAGTGTCTTTTCTTGAGAGGAAGAGTTGAAGGCCGCTGCCGCAGAACCTCTGGAATCGCCCAGTTGCTCGTGTTCCGCCACCAGAGACTTCAATTCCGTCAGAAGTGCTTGGTCGCCCGCGCAGGCCTGGACCAGAAACTCACCGCGCTGCGCTGCGTCCATGCCGATAGCGGCATCGAATAACTCGGTAATGCGGTTCCGTTCATTCCCCGCGCTCATTCTCGCACTCGGACCTCACGGCTCAGCCATACCCGGGCAAACTTCCAATCGCGCTTGGTGGTTTCCAGGGAAGTACCCAGAATTCTAGCAATTTCGTCCTCGGTATATCCCCCATAGAACCGTAATTCCACAACTTGCGCCTGGCGTGGATACGCGAGGGCCAGCAACTCTAATGCATCGTCCATCGCCACTAATTCCCCGGGTCTTTCCGTCGCGATCGCCAAGGCATCCTGAAACGGCGCTCTGACCTCTCCCCCGGCGCGCTTATCCGCCTTGCGTTTCCGCGCATGATCCACCAGGATGCGGCGCATTTGGCGCGCGGCGACTCCAAAAAACTGCGAACGGTTTTGCCAGTTTCCTTCTTCGCCAATCAATTTCAGATAGGCTTCATGGACCAGGGCGGTCGGCTGCAGGGTGTGGCCTGGGGTCTCCCGGCGCATGTAGCTCGCCGCGCGACGGCGGAGTTCGGCATAGACAAGCGGAATTAACGCCGCCTCAGCGTCGCGGTCCCCTTGGCTGGACGCGCGCAGAAGGCGAGTGACCTCGCCGGGGGACGACATTGTTGCTTAGAACTCCTTGGTAGTGCATATCATTCTAAACACTAAAGTTACGGGATTCAATGGGAGGCGGCAGAATTCCTCGCCACCTATTTGACTGGACCATGACACTTTTCGGCTTAGGACTGCGCGTCATTAGCGGGAAAAGAATTTCACCCCCGCTGGAAATCAATGAAGAGGAGATTCCTAATGAACCGCAAAAGCGCTGCCCTGATCGCGTTCCCGAAGATGTCGATCCCGATTGCCCTGGTCTTAGCGGCGACTGTGGTCAATGTCGCGAAGGCTCAAAGTGCGGCGCCGCCCGCCCCGCCGGCAACCCGCACGGTTGCTCAAAATAATCCGCCCCGGAAAATAGCCGCTGTTTCGGTGGCCTCGTCGAAACCTCCGGTAGTTGCCACGCCCCAGAGCAACGTGCTGACCGTCGGCAACATCCTTTCCATGGCCCAGGCAGGGCTCTCTGACGACTTGATTCTGGCGCGCCTTCGGAAAGAAAACCAGTCGATGGATCTGAGCACCGAAGACCTGATTTCCCTAAAGAGGGCGAATGTCAGCGACCGGGTGATCCGGGTCATGATGGACCCGAACGCGGCGATCAGCGCCCCTCCTGCACCAATCCCAGCAGCGCCGCCAGCAATCGTGGCCGCGTCCGCGCCCATCGTCGCAGGGTTACCGGTTATGAATCCGTCGGGAGCCACTCCCAATGCCGGTTCGATGGCGCCAGCGGATACCAACGATCCGCTCACGCCTCACGACTCCGGGATCTATCTATACACCAAAGATCGCGACGGAAAACCGCAGATGACCGTGCTCGAACGTGCCGCTTATCAAGGTTCCAAGACTGGCGGTATTTTCGCCTCGGCGATGACATACGGGATCAAGAAGATAAAGAGCCGCGCAGTTATACCCGGGTCGAGGGCCAGCATCCGGGTGGCGGAGCAGGCTCCGGTTTTCTACTTCTACTTTGACGACAAGGCCGCCGGACTTGGCAAGAGTTACTTCGGGGTCAATAATCTTTCGAACCCGAACCAATTTGCCCTCTTGAAATTGGAAGTCACAAAATCCAACCGCGAGACTGTCATCGGTCTAGTCGGTGCATTCAGCGCTTCGTCTGGAACGGACGCGAAGGCACTCGTGACTTTCAAGTCTGAACGCCTGCGGGCCGGCCTGTACAAAGTGGTCGTTGATGGTTTGCAGCCGGGAGAGTACTGTTTCCTCGCTTCGTCGGGTTCCCTCGGCGCATACGGTGCAGGAGCCGCCGGTGCTGTCGACATCTTCGATTTTGGCTATGCGAACTAGTAAGGAACGTGAGCCATGTCCATAAAAAATATCGGCGTAACGTTGTTTTTCACATCTTGCTTGGCCACGGCGTGGGCGCAAGCCCTCATCATCCCTCAGGTCGTCGATGGCGATGTATGGCAAACCACGATTGTCCTTACAAACACCACGGCGGCCGCGGCCAGCGCGAACCTAAGCTTTTTTGTGGAAACCTCCGGCAGCGCAACGCAGCCCTGGAATCTGCCTTTCCTCGAAACAAGTTCCACGCAATCGATTGCACTTGCAGCAGGCGAGACGCTGCTTCTTCACACACCGGGCACTGCTGCGGTTCTGTCCGTGGGATGGGGCCAAGTCACTGCGGGCCCTGGAGTAATGGCCTATGCCATTTTCACGAAGCGTCCGCCCGGACTTCCCGCGCAAGTTGGTACTGCGCCGGCGATGCCGAGTGCGGGTCGCGTTCTAGTGCCGTTCGACAATACGACTGGCAATGTCGCGGCGATGGCTCTCGTAAATTCCAGTGCGTCGCCGGAGACAATTTCTGTTAACCTTCGCACTACAAGCGGAACGATTACGCAAGCCACGCTCGCAAACATTCCTGCCCAAGGGCATATCGCGTTCACTTTCCCCCAGCAGTTCGCGGCAACGGCAGGGCAGAGCGGCCTGGCGGAATTCTATACGGCGTCGGGTACATTCTCTAGCCTCGCGTTGAGCTTTAATCCCGCTGGTTCTTTGACTACCGCGCCGGTCTATCTCGCCAGTGGGCCGCCGATCATAGCCAGCGGCACGGGAACGGGAACACCCCTTCCGCTGCAGGGGAAGGCGATTGCACTCGTTGGCAGCATGGTTATTTC
>Ga0105245_10002446_pt1 | contig 16792 bp, 14 predicted proteins | sample KBSM54metaG_FD_81523 | JGI IMG/M metagenome (GOLD analysis project Ga0105245, IMG submission 81523) | Miscanthus rhizosphere microbial communities from Kellogg Biological Station, Michigan, USA - KBS M5-4 metaG | ecosystem: Host-associated > Plants > Roots > Rhizosphere > Soil | place...
ACGAGCTGGCTGACAAACACGACGACGCGGCGACCGCGGGCTTCCTGTAGAACCTGATCGACGCCACCGAGAAGCGCACCTGGTTCCTGTTCGAAGCAAGCCGCAAGCCCGACCCGAGCGGGCATTAAGCATTGGAGCCGCTCCGGTTCTCGGAACAGATCATGCTCAACGCTGAATAGATTCTCCCTGTGCTGTGGACGGCCGCCGCGGGTTTCCCTCGCAGTGGCCGTTTCCTTTGAGTAGGTTGCCCCCGCAATTGAGGGCAAATGGCATGGACCCGTCCCGCGACATCGCGCGTCTGATCGAGATCATGGCGGCGCTGCGCACGCCCCACTCCGGCTGTCCGTGGGACCTTCAGCAGAATTTCAAGACGATTGCTCCCTACACGCTCGAAGAAGCCTACGAGGTCGCCGACGCCATCGAGCGTGCCGACATGGAGGACCTGCGCGACGAACTGGGTGACCTGCTGCTGCAGGTCGTGTTTCACGCTCGCATGGCGCAGGAGCAGGATGCATTCGAGTTCGGCGACGTCGTCTACGCCATCACAAAGAAGCTGGTCCGGCGCCACCCGCATGTGTTCGGCGATACCAGGGGGATGACGCCGGACGCGGTGAAGGGGCTGTGGGACAAGATCAAGGCCGAGGAGAAAGCCGAGCGCGATGCGCGGCGCGGCGGCGCAGAACTCGACGGCGCATTATCGGGTGTCCCCGTTGCCTTGCCCGCGCTCCAGCGCGCACAAAAGCTGCAAAGCAAGGCCGGCAAGGTTGGATTCGACTGGAACGATCCCCTCGCCGTGCTCGATAAGATCAACGAAGAGGCAGGCGAAGTGCGTGAAGCCATTACCGCGGGCGATCGCGCCGGCGCGGCGGAAGAGGTCGGCGACCTGCTGTTCGCGATGGTCAACCTCGCGCGCCATCTCGATGTCGATGCCGACGCCGCGCTGCGCGGCGCTAACCAGAAGTTCGAGCGCCGCTTCGGGTCGATCGAGACAGCGCTTGCGGCGAAGGGCAAGCGTCCGCAGGACGCGACGCTCGCCGAAATGGACGCTTTGTGGGACGCGGCCAAAGCCGCGGAACGTCAATAACCTATTTCCGCGGCGGCAAACGTTCGAACGCCGGCATCCCGTCGGGGATCTGGTGGAAGGCCTGCTTGTCCACCGTGTAGATCGCCATCTGTGGCGTGAACTGAGCCGGGTCATCGAATGTGCCGACCTTAAGGACCACGGCGGGGAAGTCGGGCAGCCTCGTCAGCAGATGCGTGCCGCAGTCCGGACAGAACTCGCGCGTGACGGCGCGATCGAGATCGCTACGCGTGTATTGCTTGGGCTTGCCCTTGGTGTAGCTCACCCCATCCCGTGGCATCAGCATGAACATGTTGGGTCCGCCGCCGCTGATGTACTGGCATTCGCGGCAATGGCATTGCGCCTTCATCATCGGCTCGCCCTCGGCCACGAAGCGCACGTTCTTGCAGTAGCAGCCGCCTTCGATCTTCATTGCCCTCTCCCGTTCATGTGAGCTGCGTCGCGCGCGCCGCTCCGAATTTGGCCATCAGCAGTCCAACGTTAGCGGCATCGACGCGAACGCGCATGCGCAGGTGGCCGTCATCTGCCATCGCTTTCTCGAGCACCTCAGCATTCCGATGCAGCCAGCTCGCGCCGGCCCCGTCGGCAGCGTCGAGCACCACTTCGAATGTCTTGCGCTGGCCAGCGATGCGCTCCTCGATCAGGACACGGAGCGTGTCGATGCCCTCGCCCGTGATCGCCGACACCAGCGCCGGCGGCGGCTCCTGGCGGCGCGCCAGATTGGTAAGGCGTTCGCGTTCGCTCGCGGGCAGGCGGTCGATCTTGTTCCACACCTCGATCAGGCATGCAGCATGCGGATCGATGCCGAGTTCCTCGAGCACGTCTTCGACGTCGCCAGACTGGGCTTCCGCGTCCTCGTGCGAGACGTCGCGCACGTGCAGGATGAGATTGGCCTCGATCACCTCTTCCAGCGTGGCGCGGAACGCGGCGACCAGCGTCGTCGGCAGATCGGAAATGAAACCCACCGTATCGGACAGGATCACCCGCGCGCCGTGCGGGAGGTCGACGGCACGCAAGGTCGGATCGAGCGTCGCAAACAGCATGTCGGCCGACAGCACGGTTGCTTCGGTCAGGCCGTTGAACAGCGTCGACTTGCCGGCGTTGGTGTAGCCGACCAGCGCAACGATCGGATACGGCACGCGTTTGCGGCTCTCACGGTGCAGGTGGCGCGTCTTCTTGACGCCTTCGAGGTCGTTCTTGATGCGTACGATGCGTTCGCCAATGAGCCGGCGATCGGTTTCGATCTGCGTTTCGCCGGGGCCGCCGAGGAAGCCGAAGCCGCCGCGTTGGCGCTCAAGATGGGTCCAGGAGCGCACCAATCGGCTGCGCTGGTACATCAGGTGCGCGAGCTCGACTTGCAGCGCGCCTTCGCGCGTGCGCGCCCGCCGGCCGAAGATTTCGAGGATCAGTCCGGTGCGGTCCAGCACCTTCGCATTCCACGCCTTCTCGAGGTTGCGCTGCTGAACCGGCGAGAGTGCGCAGTCCATCACCACGAGGCCGGCTTCGTGCGTGCGCACCAAACCAGCGATCTCTTCGGTTTTGCCTTTGCCGATGTAGGTGGCAGGCCGGATGGTCGCGAGCGGAACGAGGCCAGTCTCGACAACGTCGAGGTCGATGGCGCGCGCGAGGCCGACGGCCTCATCAAGGCGTGCGTCGGGTGCGCGGCGGGCCTTGGCTTCATCGGCCGCTGCGCGTTCGCGCACATACGGGCCGATGACAATCGCGCGACCGGTTACGCCTTGCTCCGGCGGGCGATCGCGCTTGTTACTCTCGCGGCGACGCGACTCCAATGAAGGCCTTAGCCCTTCTCTTCGGCCGCCCCTTCATCCGTTCCTTCGAACAGCTGGATCGGATGCCCCGGCATGATTGTCGAGATCGCGTGCTTGTAGACGAGCTGCGAATGTCCGTCCCGACGCAGCAGGACGCAGAAATTGTCGAACCAGGTGACAACGCCCTGGAGCTTCACTCCGTTCACCAGAAAAATGGTGAGCGGGGTTTTGTTCTTGCGGACGTTGTTGAGAAAAGTGTCTTGAAGATTTTGTGCACGTTCGGAAGCCATGGCCGTTGTTCCGTTTTTTATAGCCCCCGGCCTCCTGTTTCTGCTTTTGCGAGCAACCCCGCCGGGGAAAATGTCAAAAGAGGCCAACTTGACAACAGGCACAGGTATTAGATGGCACCGCACGCTGCGGTGCAAGCCCACTTTCGTCCCATACAAAAAAGTGAAAACCCCTGCCCTGTCAGGAGAATTCGGCGTGACGGTGGAACTCGCGGCGCAGCGCCGATGCTACTGGACCGGGCTTTCCATCGCCGACGGGCTTGCCGTCGATTCGCACCACCGGCAACACGATCTGGCTCGCGGCTGTCACAAAGGCTTCGCGCGCGGCGAGTGCCTGCACCACGGTGAAAGGACGCTCGTCGAGGGTGACGCCGAGCCCGTTCATGACGTCGAGCACCACCGTACGCGACACGCCGCGCAGGATGCTGTTGTCGGCCGGACGCGTCATGATCTTGTTGTCGGCCGTCACGATCCAGGCGTTGGACGAGGAGCCTTCCGTCACGAAGCCACCCTTGTCGACGAACCAGGCTTCGCGCGCCCCCTGCTCCTTTGCGACCTGCTTGGCCAGCACGTTCGGGAGAAGCGACACCGACTTGATGTCGACGCGCGCCCAGCGGCTCTCGGGAACCGTGACCACTGACACACCCTTCACTGCTTCGCTTTCGCCGCGTGAACGCTCGATCGAGCGCGCCGTGATCACAAGCGCCGGCGGCGTGCCGTCGGGCGGGAATGCGTGATCGCGCCGCGCGACGCCGCGCGTGATCTGGAGATAGACGATGCCGTTGCTCACGCGGTTGCGCACGACCGTCTCGCGCATCACCACGCCAAGCGCGGCGCGCGACATCGGCATGGCGATCTTGAGCTCGCCGAGCGAGCGCTGCAGGCGGTCGATGTGGCGGCGCTCGTCGATGAGCCGGCCGTCCCTCACCTCGCAGACTTCGTAGACGCCGTCGGAAAACTGGTAGCCGCGATCCTCGATGTGCACCATCGCGTCGCGATGCGCGACGTAACGGCCGTTGACGTAAGCGATGCGCGACATGGAGGTGGGCGAGCCTTAGTCCATTTCCAGCGCTTTGAGCTTGCGATGCAGCGCTGAGCGCTCCATGCCGACGAACTCGGCCGTGCGCGAGATGTTGCCGCCGAAGCGGCTGATCTGTGCCTTCAGGTATTGCCGCTCGAAGGCTTCCCGCGCTTCGCGCAACGGCAAGCCCATCAGATGTTCGCCGCCGTTGCCGCCCGGCATGCTGGGGACCATCGATCCGACATCCTGCGGCAGCATGTTGGCGCCAACCGGCGTCTCGGCGTCGCCGCCGGCGAGGATCATCACGCGCTCGACGTTGTTGCGCAGCTGGCGGACGTTGCCAGGCCAGTCGTGCGACTGCAGCACCGCCATGGCGTCGGGCGCAATGGTGCGCATCGGCAGGCCAGTCGACTGCGAAATCTGCTCCATGAAGTATTGAACGAGTTCAGGGATATCCTCACGCCGCTCGGCGAGCGCAGGCACGCGCAGCGGGACGACCGAAAGCCGGTGATAGAGGTCCTCGCGGAAGCGGCCGCCTGCGACTTCGGATTCCATGTCGCGGCTGGTCGAGGTCATGATCCGCACATCGACGGACACCTTGGTCGATCCGCCGACGCGCTGGAACGTCTGATCGACCAATACGCGCAGGATCTTGTTCTGGGTCTCGCGCGGCATATCGGCCACTTCGTCGATCAGGAGCGTACCGCCATGCGCTTCCTCGAGCGCGCCGACGCGCCGACCCCGCGTGCCGTTCGAGGGTTCGGTACCGAACAGCTCGATTTCCATCATCTCCGGCGTGATCGCCGCGGCATTAATCGACACAAACGGCCCGCTCGAGCGTGCCGATGTGGCGTGGATGGTGCGAGCGCCGAGTTCCTTGCCGGAGCCTGATGGCCCGATGATCATCACGCGGCTGTTGGTGGGGGCGATCTTCTCGATGGTCTGGCGCAGCTGATTGACGCTCGGGGAGCGCCCGATCAGCTTGGTTGCAGCGGGAGCGAGCTGCTTGAGTTCACGCACCTCGCGTTTGAGGCGCGACGCCTCGAGTGCGCGATCGGCGACCAGCACGAGGCGATCGGCCTTGAACGGCTTCTCGATGAAGTCGTAAGCGCCGCGCTTGATCGCCGCCACCGCGGTTTCGATGTTGCCGTGGCCGGAGATCATGACGATCGGCAGGTTGGGGTGCTCTTCCTTGATCAGATCGAGCAGCTGCAATCCGTCGAAACGGCTGCCTTGGAGCCAGATGTCGAGAAACACCAGGCCCGGACGGCGCTGGCGGATTGCGTCGAGCGCCTGGTCGCTGTTGCCGGCCGTGCGCGCACCATGGCCTTCGTCTTGCAGGATGCCGGCGACCAGTTCGCGAATGTCTTCTTCGTCGTCGACAATCAGGATGTCGGTCGTCATGACGCCACCTCACGCACCGCCGGTTCGCTCCCGGCTTCTTTCGCCACATCTTGTGACACAAACGTCAGTCGAACCCAGGTGCCGCGGGCGTTGGCCTCTCGCTCCGCGGCATCACGCAGCTCGATCGAGCCGCCATGCTCTTCCAGAATCTTGCCGACGATCGCGAGGCCGAGGCCGGTGCCCTTCTCGCGGGTCGTGACATAAGGCTCGAGCAGCCGGCTGCGGTTCTCGCGCGGCAGGCCGACGCCGTTGTCGACGACGTCGATGGTGATGGCCGGACCTGCGCGCTTTACTTCGACCCGTATGCGTCCTCGCCCGAGGTCCGCCGGCGGAACCGCCGCAATCGCTTCGGTCGCGTTCTTGATGATATTGGTGAGACCCTGCGAGATGAGACGGCGATCGAAGCCCGCCGGCATCGGATCCTCGGCGATGTCGACGTCGAAATCGATGTCGGCATTTCCCACGCGCATCAGGAATACGACTTGACGTACGGTGTCGGCGACGTCTTCCGGCGCGATTACAGGCTTCGGCATGCGCGCGAAGCGCGAGAACTCGTCCACCATGCGCCGGATATCGTCAACCTGGCGCACGATCGTGCTGGTGCACTGCTCGAAGACGGCCTTGTCCTCGGTGATCACCGATCCGTATTTGCGACGCAGGCGTTCGGCCGAGAGCTGGATCGGGGTGAGCGGATTCTTGATCTCGTGCGCGATGCGCCGCGCGATGTCGGCCCACGCAGAGGTGCGCTGCGCCGCGACGAGCTCGGTGATGTCGTCGAGCGTGATGACGTAGCCGTGCGCCGGATCGGGCGATTGCTCGGTCGTGACCCGCACCGACACCGTGCGTTCGCGGCCGGCGCGCGTGATCGAGATTTGACCCTGCGTGAGACGCTGCGCGCCGACGCTTGCAGTCGCCACCAGCGGTGCAAGTTCGGGCGCCAGTTCGAGGACCGAGCGGCCGAGCGCGTCGTTTTCGCTACAGCCGATGAGTTTTTCCGCCGAGCGGTTGAGGATACTGACGTGGCCGTCAGCGTCGACGCCGATGACACCGGCGCTGGCGCCGGACAACACGGCCTCGGTGAACAGACGGCGGCTGTCGATCAGGTCGCGCGCCCGCACAAGGTCATCGTGCTGGTTGCGCAGGTCCTGCGTCATCTTGTTGAAGGTACGGCCGAGCTGGCCGATATCCCCTTCCCGCTTGCCGACCGGTACTTGCACCACGAGATTGCCTAGCGACACGAGGTTGGCGGCGGCGATCAGCCGCCGGATCGGCGCAACCAGGCGATTGGCAAAATTGAACCCGAGCCACAACGCGGAGAGCAGCACGGCGAGCGTGATCTCCGCCAGCATCGAAACAAAAGTGATCTGCGTGTTGAGGCGGCTTTCCTCAAGACTGTTGAAAGCGCGGAGCCCGAACTCGAGGTCGCCGAGCACGGACCGCACCATCGGGTCGAGCTGACGCAGGATCACAAGATAGGTGTCGTTATAGAGATTGAGCTTGATCGCCGCGCCGACGGTGTCGAGCGCGGGCGACACCAGGAAGGTGGGCTCGTTGTCGGTCATCTCGGCGAGCACGCTCGGCTGCAGTGTCCTGGCCTGCTGGCCGGCGCCCGACTGCTCGGCGGCTTCAATGATGTTGCCATCTTTGTCGAGCAGCGCCACGGTCGAGAGGCGCATCGCGGCAGCGCGGGTGCTCAGCTCGCGCTTGAACGCTGTCCGGTCACTGTCGAGATAGGGCTTGAGCCACACGAGATCGAGCTGCAGCGACTTGAGCTCAGGCGTGAGGGCGCGACTTTGCTGGTTGAGATAGAGTTGCGAGAGGTTGATTGAGTTCTGCAGCAGCGCGCGATTGCGATGATTGAAGAAGCGATCGAGCATGCCGTCGAGGGTAAACGTTGCCACCAGCGCGACCAGGATCGCGGGGACGACGGCGATCACCGACACGAGGCGAACGATCTCGACATGCAGGCGCGAGCCGGCGCGGCCGCGGCGGCGCGCCTGCACCACTTGCCACGCGTCGATGCCGATGATGGCGAGCAGCGCCAGTACAATGACGCCGTTGGCGATCTGCAGCGTGAGCGCGGCGCCTTTGGGAAGCTGGATCGGCGAGATATCCGCCAGCACCACGAAGCTGATGGCGGCGAACAGGAGCGCAATGCCCACCGCGACCAGGCCGACGATGCCCGTGGTGAAGCTCCTCGCGGGCGCGCCCTCGGTCATCGCGCTGCCTGCGGCAGCTTCGGCGTCCTCGACCGTCGTCATGAACTCCCCACTCACCCCGGAGGGCTACACGCCTGATCAGACGGAGGCCCCACGTCGAATGATGCAGTTGTACAACAATGTTGCAAATTTGAGACATCCCCCGGCACTCGCCCGTTATCCATTTGGAACAATGGGTTAACGGTCAGAGGGCTGGGAGGCGAACGCCCAGTGTGGCGGCGGGATCAGCTGCTCGAGCGGATCACCTGGATTTCCAGGTCGCGGATCTTCTTGCGCAGCGTGTTGCGGTTGACGCCCAGGAGGTCGGCAGCGCGGATCTGGTTGCCCCGGGTGGCTGCCAGCGCCGCCGAGAGCAGCGGATATTCGATCTCGCGCAGCACCCGGTGATAGAGGCCGGGCGGCGGCAAGTCGCTGGGGAACGACGCGAAGTAGCGCGCGAGGTGGCGCTCCACCGAGGCGGACAAATCTTCATCCGGCGGGGCGTCGGCCGTGGCGGCTGCAGCCGCGGCTGGTTGCGCCAGCTCAGACTCGATCACCGCCGCGGTGATGATCTCCTGCGGATAGAGCGCCGCAAGGCGACGGGCCAGGTTTTCGAGTTCGCGCACGTTGCCCGGCCAGCGGTAGCGTTTGAGCAATTCGACCGCGGCCTGATCGATCTGCTTGGCCGGCAGGCCTTCGCGTTCGCCGAGGCCGAAGAAGTGGCGCAGCAGGTCGGGCACGTCCTCCGTGCGCTCACGCAGCGGCGGCAGCCGCAGCGGAACGACATTGAGCCGAAAGAACAGGTCCTCGCGGAACAGGCCCTGCTGAATCAATATGCGGAGATCCTTGTTGGTTGCCGCAATAATGCGCACGTCGGTCTTGATCGGTGTACGCCCGCCGACCGTGGTGTACTCGCCCTGCTGCAGCACGCGCAGCAGACGTGTCTGCGCCTCCATCGGCATGTCGCCGATTTCGTCGAGGAACAGCGTGCCGCCTTCCGCCTGCTCGAACCGGCCGGAAGCGCGGGCGTTGGCGCCGGTGAAGGCGCCTTTCTCGTGCCCGAACAGTTCGGACTCGATGAGATCGCGCGGGATCGCCGCCATGTTGATGGCGACGAACGGTCCGGTGCGGCGTTTGCCGTAGTCGTGCAGCGCGCGGGCGACGAGCTCCTTGCCGGTGCCGGACTCACCCGTAATCATGACCGTGAGATCGGTCTGCATCAGGCGTGCCAGCACGCGGTAGATCTCCTGCATGGCCGGCGAGCGCCCGACCAGCGGAATGGTGTCGAATTCCTCGACCTTGGCGACGTCCTTCGGGCGCTCCTTTGGCTCGGCCATGGCGCGGCCGACAATCGCAATCAGCTCCTTCAGGTCGAAGGGCTTCGGCAGATATTCGTAGGCGCCACGCTCGGACGCCCGGATCGCCGTCATGAAGGTGTTCTGCGCACTCATCACGATGATCGGCAGGTCGGGCCGGTGCTTCTTGATACGCGGCAGGAGGTCGAACGCGTTCTCGTCCGGCATGACCACGTCAGTGATGACGAGGTCCCCGTCGCCCTGGCTGACCCAGCGCCACAAGGTGGCGGCATTGCCAGTCGAACGGACCTCGTATCCGGCGCGCGAGAGCGCCTGATTGAGGACGGTCCGGATCGCGGCGTCGTCGTCGGCTACCAATATGCTTCCCGAGGGCATGTCTTTCCTCTTCAGGTAGCGCCGCCCGGCTCGGCGTCGTTACCCGTGAACTTGGGCATCAGCACACGAAAGATCGTTTTGCGCGCTTGTGACTCGCATTCGATGATCCCGCCGTGGTCGCCAACGATCTTGGCAACAAGTGCAAGACCCAGGCCACTTCCCGATGGCTTGGTGGTCACGAATGGATCGAACAGGTGCGGCAACAGGTCGTCCGGTACTCCCGGACCATTGTCCTTCACGCAGAATTCCAGGGGCAGCGACACCCGCGTCTTCGAGCCCGGCAGCGACAGACGAACGCCCGGGCGGAACGCGGTGGTCAGCTGAATCTCGCCGTCGGCCGCGTTCTCGCCGATCGCTTCGGCAGCATTCTTCACCAGGTTGAGGAACACCTGAATGAGGTGATCGCGGTTGGCGTAAACTAACGGCAACGATGGATCGTACTGCTCGACAAAACGGATGTGGCGGCCGAAGCCAGATTGCGCGAGCCGCCGCACGTGCTCGAGCACGGCATGGATGTTGACCGGCTCGCGGTCGACCGGACGTTCGTCGGCAAACACCTCCATGCGGTCGACGAGCTTTACGATGCGGTCGGCTTCATCGCAGATGAGTCGCGTGAGCGTGCGGTCGTCCGGCGTTGCGGACTGCTCGAGCAATTGGGCCGCGCCGCGGATGCCGGAGAGCGGATTCTTGATCTCGTGCGCCAGCATTGAGGCGAGCGCGATCACCGAGCGCGCGGCGCCGCGATGGGTGAGCTGGCGGTCCATCTTGTCGGCGATGGTGCGCTCTTGCAGCATCACGACCACGTGGCCCGCGCGCTCGGTGAGCGGCGCCACGTGCAGGTCGACGATGCGCTCGCCCGGCATGCGCGGGGTGGACAAGTCGACCTTGTATTCATTGACCGCGGCTGCTCGCTCGCGCACCTGATCGATCAGCGCGAGCAAGGGGCTGCCGAATGGCACGACGTCGCGCAAAGCATGGCGGCGCAGGAAGGCGATCGAGGACTCGAAGAACGCCTCAGCCGAGACATTGGCCTCGATAATCTTGCCGTCCGGACCGACCACCAGAACGGGATGCGGCAGCGAATTGAGCACGGCCTCAGCCGGTCCGAGCATGGTCGGCAGCATGGTTTCGGCGACGCTCATGCGGCGGCCTTCCAGGCGAATGCCTCGAATGCATCGTTGAGCTCGCGCACCACGGCGGCAGGTTCGGCGGCGGTGAGCACGCGCCCGCGCCACTCTTTCAGCGACGCAGGCGAGGCGCTGGCCGTCGTGGCGGCAACGTCGAGGCCCCAGCCGAGATGCTTGCGCGCATGCCGCAGGCCGATGCGCACGCCATGGTGGCGCAGCATGGCGTCGTAGAGATCGCACAGGAGCCGCAGCTGCTCGGCAAGCGGAGGCGCGCCTGCGCGTTCGCCGGTCGCGAGATAGACCGCAAGCTGGCCGGGAAACCACGGCCTTCCCTGCGCGCCGCGTCCGACCATAATTGCGTCGGCGCCCGATGCCGCCAGCGCGGCATCGGCGTCCTCGAAACTGCAAATGTCGCCGTTGACCACGACCGGGATCGACACGGCATCCTTGATCGCGCGCACTGCCTTCCAGTCGGCGCTTCCCTTGTAGAACTGGCAGCGCGTGCGGCCGTGTACCGTGACCATCTGCACGCCGGCGTCTTGGGCGCGCCGCGCCAGTTCCGCGGCGTTGCGTGAATTCTCGTCCCAGCCGAGCCGCATCTTGAGCGTGACTGGTACCTCGACCGCACCCACTGTCGCCTCGATCAGTGTGAGGGCGTGACCGAGGTCGCGCATCAGCGCGGACCCGGATTCGCCGTTGGTGACGTGGCGCGCCGGGCAGCCCATGTTGATGTCGATGATTTCGGCGCCCGCGCCGACCGCCATGCGCGCGCCTTCCGCCATCCAGCGCGCCTCGCAGCCGGCGATCTGCACGACGTGGGTGCCGACACCATGCCGCTCCAGACGCAGCACCGCATTGGCCTTCCCGCGCGCCAGGGCGGCGCAGGCGGTCATCTCCGAAACGACGAGACCGGCGCCCAACTCTGCGGCCTGCCGCCGGAATGGGGCGTCAGTGATCCCCGACATGGGGGCCAGCAAAACGGGGTTTTCGAGCGCAATGCCGCCGATCGTGACCGTTTGGGGGGCCAAAATCGGCGGACGCGCCGTTGCGTCTGACTGCCTATTCGGTGGGCGATAGCTCATCTGCCCAGAGTTTAGCCAACAAAGCCTCCAAAGCAAGTGCTGCAGTGCAATAAAGCCACCCATAGTGAATTGCGGTGACAAAGTACGCCCCACCGGCCACGGCGGCCGGGATTGCCTTGGCGTGCCAACAAGATAAAGCGAGGCATCAGGAGCGAGGCAATGAGCAAGGTCGGGGCGGTGATCGTGGCAGCCGGGCGCGGCGAACGCGCCGGCGGCGGAATGCCGAAGCAATACCGCCCGTTGGCCGGTACGCCGGTCGTGCGATTCGCGCTTGAGGGCTTTTCAAGCCATCCCGCGGTAAGTGCCGTGGTGCCGGTCGTGCACCGCGATGATGTTGGCACCTTCAACGTTGCGGCCGCCGGATTGAAATTGTTGCCCCCTGCGTTTGGAGGCGCGACGCGCCAGGACTCGGTGCTCGCCGGACTCGAAGCGCTGGCCGCCCACGCGCCCGACATCGTGCTCATCCATGACGCCGCGCGTCCGTTCGTCTCCGCCGGGCTGATTGATCGGGCCATCGCCGCCATGGCAATCGCCAAAGGCGCGATCCCTGCCCTCGCTGTGACCGATACGGTGAAGCAAGTCGATGCGAACGGCCGGGTGACTGCGACGGTGGACCGTGCGACCCTGCGCACCGTGCAGACCCCGCAGGTCTTTGCCTTCGGCACCCTGCTCGAAGCGCACCGCAAGGCGGCTGCGGCCAACCGGCACGATTTCTCGGACGATGCGGCACTCGCCGAATGGGCGGGGGTCGGCATCAGTGTATTTCCAGGCGACCCGGAAAACATCAAGTTGACGACTGCCGAGGATTTCCAGCGCGCCGAGGCCGCGATGATGGCGCAACTCTCCGATGTCCGCATCGGTCAGGGCTACGACGTGCATGCCTTCGGCGACGGCGATCATGTCACGCTCGGTGGTGTGCGCATTGCGCACGACCGCGCGTTGAGCGGACACTCCGACGCCGATGTCGTGCTGCATGCGGCCGTCGATGCGCTGCTTGGCGCTATCGCCGATGGCGATATCGGCGTGCATTTTCCCCCGAGCGATCCGCAGTGGCGCGGCGCAAGCTCCGACCGCTTCCTCAAGTTTGCGGTCGAACGCGTACGCGCTCGGGGCGGCATGATTGCGCATCTCGATCTCACGGTCGTGTGTGAGGCGCCGCGCGTCGGTCCGCACCGCGACGCCATTCGCGCCCGCGTGGCCGAAATCGCCGGCATCGCGCTTGACCGGGTCGCGATCAAGGCGACGACCAGCGAAAAACTCGGCTTCACCGGTCGCCGCGAAGGCATAGTCGCGTTGGCGACGGCGACCGTGCGGCTGCCGGGACCGCGCTAGCCATGGATGCCGAAGCCACGGCGGCAGCAAAACGCGTCATCGATCTCTGCATCGCGCGCAAGCTAACCGTCGCGACCGTGGAGTCCTGCACCGGCGGCCTGGTCGCCGGCGCGCTCACCGAGATCGCCGGCTCTTCAGCAGTCGTGCTGTGCGGTTTCGTAACTTATTCGAACGAAGCCAAACAATCGATGGTCGATGTTCCCGCTGCGACAATCGCCGTCCATGGCGCCGTGAGTCGCGAGACGGCAACGGCCATGGCGCAGGGTGCGTTGGCCAAGTCACCTGCAAGTTTGTCCATCGCCATCACTGGCGTCGCCGGTCCGGGCGGGGGCTCACCACAAAAGCCCGTTGGCCTTGTGCAGTTCGCCGCCGCCCGCCGCGGAGGCGCCGTCACCGCGCGCGAGGAGCGCTTCGGCGACATCGGCCGTGGCGAAGTGCGGCGTCGATCGGTGCTGGTGGCGCTCGCGATGCTCGAAGAGCTCGCGCGCTAGTTGCTCTTCACGGGATTGTCGAGCTTCCAGGGATCCTTGACCATCGGGATCTTGCCGATGACGACATTGGCCAGGTGACCGTCGACCTTCTCGACACGACGCACATCAACGTCCTGGATGATGTCGCGCTCGACCGGGTCAATCATGATCTTGCCGCGCGGACTGTCGAAAGTCTTGCCCTTGATGAAGTCGACATACTTCAGCCCTTCCGCATCGGGACCGAGCGCCGCAACCGAGCGATAGATCACCATGGCTCCATCCCAGGCGTGCACCGACGCGCCGTCAACTTGCGCCTTGTCGCCGAACAGCTTGCGCAGCTGGTCCTTGAGCTTGACGTTTTCCGGAGCCGTGTTGGTCGGCGTGTACTGCGCCGTCGTCACGGTACCGATCACATCGTCGTTGAAGTTCGGCAGGAAGGTCTCCTGCGTCTCGCCGCCGCCGATCAGCTGCACCTTGGCAGCCTTTAGCCCGCGCTCGGCGAACGCCTTGATGAAGGCGATCGAGGGCGCTCCTGCCGGCTGGAACATGAACAGCGCGTCGGGCTTCGCCTGCAGCACCTGCTCCATGTAGACGCCGAAATTGGTCTCGCGGATCGGCGTGCGCGATGAGCCGACGATCTCGCCGCCGTTGGCCTTGAATTCCTTCTGGAAGTAACTCTCGGCGTCGTAACCGGGCGCGTAGTCCGACACGACCGTGTAGGCTTTCTTGAAGCCGTTCTTCAGCGCCCACTGTGCCGCTGGCACGGTGATCTGCGGAATGGTGAAGCTGACGCGCACGTAATAGGGCGAGCCGCGTGTGATCGACGCCGTTGCCGCATTCATGATCACCACGGGTACCTTGGCCTGGCCGGCCGTCTCACCGACCGCCATGGCGTGTGGCGAGAGCTCGAAGCCTGCGAGGAACTTCACTTTGTCGCGCAGGATCAGCTCTTCGGCGAGCTGCTTCGCCTTGTCAGGTCCGGCGCTCGTGGCGTCGCGATAGAGGAACTGGATCTCGTGTTCCTTGCCGTCGGGCCCTTTGACGGTTTTACCGTAAGTCGCCTGATAGGATTCGATCGCCTGCTGGAACTGCGGTCCCCACATGGCGAACGCGCCGGTGAAGGAGACGATCACTCCGACTTTGACGATTTCAGCCGATGCGGCACCCGCACCGAGCAAGACAAAGGCCGCAGTTGCGGCTCCGACGACGCGCTTCATGATGATCCTCCCTCTTCGTCCGATTTTCGACAAAGTATACGCGCTCGTTGAACGCTGCGGAGGGGGATCGCGTCACGTTTGGTTGACCCGAATCCGTAGTCGGCGCGCGTCGTAATATCGCAACGCAGCGTGCCTCTCCGCCCCCCGCGAAACCATATAGGCTTTGGAACGTGAGATTCGCGCAAATGCCGGCCGTTGGACGATCGAGCCTCATCGGAGCCTGCTTGCTGGCCGTTCTTGCCGCGCCTTACGCGCTCGCGCAGGAGGTCGATGCGCGGCCGAAGATCGCCGACTACGACATTTTCGAGCAGCAGGCCGACGCCTATTGGGGTCTCGTGGCCGACAAGCGTCGCCTGCGTCAGACCAAGCGACGCAACCAGCAGGAGATCGTGCTGCAGGACTACGTGCTGACGCAGCCGCCTGTGTACACCGGGCCCCCGCGCCCGCCGCCCCCGCCGGGCGTTCCGCGCCGACCAATTCCCGTTGTGGCCGATTTCGTGCGCTATGCCGCCGAGCACTTCAAATTCTATCCGCAACGTCCGGCGAGCGAAATCGATTTCAAGCGCGCCTATGTCAAAGTTGCCGCGGCTGCCGGCCTGACGCGCGACCAGGTCGTGCGCATCTATGGCTTCGAAGCGAGCGGTGACGGGACCTATGAGACCCAGGCCGGACTCGAGCGTCCGCGTCCAAATGCGCGCGCGATCTCGACCGCGCTCGGCTACAACCAGCTTCTCACCACCAACACAGTGAGCCTGCTGGCGGAGGAAGGCGATCTTCTTCTCAAGTTGATGCGCCGCAAGGCGGCCGCGATACAAGGCGCCGAGCGCAGTAGTCTCGATGCAAAGATCGCGATCATGAACGCCATGATCCGCACCAGCCGCACGGTGCCGGTAGCGTGGAGCGAGCACGAAAAGCTCGCACTCACCGATCCCGGTATCGGCATGCATGCGCTAAATCTGGACGTCGACGTTGGGCCCCTGCTGCAGACCCAGAAGCTGATGGATTCCGTCGTGTTCGCCCGCCGCAAGGGCTACACAACGCCGCTTACCGCCTCCGAGCTCGAGATGATGAATCTCACCGGCGACGGCAATGGCTTCGACATGGTGTCGATGCCGTTCGAGATGCGCGACAAGGTTCCGACCTCGAATTTCTTCCAGCGCGGCGGCTATGAGCGCAATCCCGTTGCCATTCGCAACAACACCGTCGCGAAGTTGTTGGCCGCGACCGACATGCGCATGGATCAGGAGATCAAAGGTCTCGGCGCGCAGGAGCTCGCCGCTGCTTACGACGAGGTCACGAAGTGACGCGCCGGCGCTGACGCGCGTCGTTCATTGTGGCTCGAGTCCTGACGCCTTCGCTACCGCCCGCCAGCGCACCACCTCCTGCTCGATCAGGGTCCCGAATTCCTGCGGCGTCGACAGGTTCGGCAAGGCGCCGACATTGAGGAGTTGGTTGCGGACACTCTCACGCGCCAGCACCTGCGCGAGCGCGCGCTGTGTCTTCTCCACAGCGGTCGGTGGCACGCCGGCCGGGAACACCAGCCCGTACCATCCGAGCACGTCAAAATCCGGGAGTCCGGACTCGATCACAGTCGGGACGTCGGGCAGCGTCGGCCAACGCTTGCCTGTGGTAACGGCCAGGATCTTGAGGTCGCCCGACTGCACCTGACCGCGCACGGCGTGGGCGAGGTCGACGGCATAGGCGATGTCGCCTCGAATAAGTGCGGTGACGACTTCCGGAGTGGTGCGGAAGTTGACTTGCTGCGCGTCGATGCCGGCCTTCTGGCGCAACAGCTCCGCGGTGAGGTGCTGGGTCGAGCCGATGCCGACAGTACCGTAGTTGAGTTTGCCGGCGTTCTTTTTGGCGTATTCGATCAGTTCCTTGAGATTGTTCGCAGGCGTGTTCTTGCCGGCGATCACGCAGATCACCGAGTTTGCCACCACGCCCACCGGCGTGAAGTCCTTTACGGCGTCGTAGTTCTGCGCCTTGATCATCACCGCCGACACGGTATGGCCGGCGCTGATCATCAACGCGTCGTACCCGTCCCTCGAGCCCTTGGCGATGACGTCGCCTGCAAGCGTACCCCCTGCCCCGGGTTTGTTCTCGACGATCA